>Ga0335070_10011086_pt1 | contig 10538 bp, 8 predicted proteins | sample Lox_Sample_13_FD_206722 | JGI IMG/M metagenome (GOLD analysis project Ga0335070, IMG submission 206722) | Soil microbial communities from Loxahatchee National Wildlife Refuge, Florida, United States - Lox_Sample_1.3 | ecosystem: Environmental > Terrestrial > Soil > Wetlands | place: USA: Florida...
CTTTTTTTTGAATTTACGGCATTTTCAACCTTAAGATGCGAGTAAACATCCTCCCCGAAACTCTTGTGGAATTGTCGTAATTCTTTCAATGACAGAACATGAATTTCTTTATTTTCGCCAATACAATATGCAACAAGTCTACCGATGATTTCATGGGCTGCCCGGAAAGGAACACCTTTCATGACGAGATATTCAGCAACGTCAGTAGCCGTCAAAAACCCGCGGGAGGCATCCTTCAACATTATATCCTTATTGAAACTCAAATGACCCACCATCTCGCCAAGAATATTGACGCATCCCTTCAGCGTATCAACCGTATCAAAAAGCGGCTCCTTATCCTCCTGGAGATCCCTGTTATATGTCATAGGAAGCCCCTTCATCATAGTAAGAAGCGAAATAAGATTCCCGTATATGCGCCCGGTCTTCCCTCGAATAAGTTCAGCTACGTCTGGATTCTTCTTTTGCGGCATGATGCTGCTTCCCGTGGTAAAGGCATCGGATATCTCCACAAATTGAAACTCATCCGTTGACCAGATGATGATATCTTCGCAAAATCGGCTCATGTGCATCATCAGTACAGAAGCGGCAAAGATAAACTCTGCAATAAAGTCCCGGTCCGATACGGCATCCATGCTGTTTTTCGATATTTCCGGAAATTGCAACAGCCTCGCGACATATTCTCTGTCAATGGACAAGCCGGTTCCCGCAATAGCGGCAGAGCCCAGGGGCATGATATTCACCCGCTTATAACACTCCCGCAACCGCTGCTCATCTCGATCCAGCATTTCCCAGTAAGCCAAAAGATAATGAGCCAACAACACAGGCTGCGCTTTCTGCAGGTGCGTATATCCAGGCATAATGGTATAATTTTCTTTTTCAGCTAGTCCAACGAGCGATTCTTTAAGCCGAGACAACATTTTAATTATCTGCTCGATTTCCTCTCTGAGATACAGGCGGACATCCAGCGAGACCTGATCATTCCTGCTTCTTGCCGTGTGGAGTTTTTCACCCGCTGCGCCAACCCTTTCTATCAGGGCCTTTTCTATGGCCATGTGGATATCTTCGTCTTCCGGTTTGAAGGCAAATTTCCCTTTATCGATATCTGCAAGAATTCCCTTCAATCCGGTGATGATAATTTTCTCATCCTCTCGCGTGATGAGCTTCTGCCTTGCCAGCATCCTGGCATGGACAATGCTCCCTTCAATATCGTACCGATAGAGACGTTGATCAAAGTGAATGGAAGCGGTGAATGCCTCCACCATTTTATCTGTCGGCCTGCTAAACCGCCCACCCCATGGCTTCTTTTGTTTCGTTGACATCGGTACTTCCCTAAACTCTCTCCCTTTCCATTAGCGCTTGAATCTTCATCCTCAGGGCATTAAGTCTTATAAAGCCCGTAGCGTCCTTCTGATCGTAAACGTTGTCCTTCTCAAAGGTAACAAATTCCTCACTGTAAAGTGAGCACGGTGATTTTCGACCGACGACAATACAATTCCCCTTATATAATTTGAGACGCGCAGTACCCGTAACATTTTCCTGGGTTTCGTCAATGAACTTCTGCAAGACCTTCATCTCCGGAGAATACCAGAAGCCGCTATATATGAGCTGTGCATACTTCGGTATCAGCGAATCCCGCATCAACATCACTTCGCGGTCCATAGTAATGGACTCCACAGCGCGATGGGCTGCCCAGAGGACCGTACCGCCCGGGGTTTCATAGACGCCTCTTGATTTCATACCCACATAACGATTTTCAACCGTGTCCACCCTGCCTATACCATTGGCGCCTGCCATTTCATTCATGCCATGTAGAAGACTGGCCGGACTCATCTTCTTCCCGTTGATCGCTATGGGATTGCCTTTTTCGAAATCTATCTCCACATACGCAGCGGCATCCGGCGCCTTCTCCGGGGATACCGTTAATACAAACATATCTTCCTTCGGCTCCATCCAAGGATCTTCAAGGATTCCGCCTTCATGAGAAATGTGCAAAAGATTCCGATCGCTGCTGTAAGGTTTCTCTTTTGTCGAAGTGACAGGGATTCCATGTTTCCGGGCATAATCGATCATTGATCCTCGCGAATCGAAGGACCACTTTGGGTCTCTCCAGGCTGAGATAATCTTTATGTCAGGGTTCAGTGCATTATATGTCAACTCGAAACGTACCTGATCATTCCCTTTTCCTGTGGCGCCGTGAGATACGGCATCGGCCTTTTCCGCCTTGGCAATTTCAATCTGTCTTTTTGCAATGAGCGGCCTTGCTAGCGAGGTCCCCATCAGATACGTACCTTCATAAATCGCATTGGCACGCATCGCGGGAAATACAAAATCTCTGGCGAATTCCTCCTGTAAATTGTCGATGTAAATCTTACTCGCGCCTGTATTCAATGCCTTTTTTCTCAATCCGTCCAGTTCTTCACCCTGGCCGATATCCGCGGCAAAGGCAATTACTTCACATCTGTATGTTTCAATCAACCACCTCAGAATAACAGATGTGTCCAGTCCACCAGAATAAGCCAATACTACTTTTTTCACCTTATCAGCCAAGATGCTATCCTCCCATCAATATTTCCATAATCGCCTTTTGCACATGAAGACGATTTTCCGCCTGATCGATCACCACAGAATGGGGACCATCAATGACATCATCCGTGATCTCCTCACCCCGGTGGGCAGGAAGACAGTGCATTACAATAACATCCTCACGCGCCCTGGCAAGCAATTCTTTGTTCACCTGATACGATCTGAATATTTTCGTTCTCTCTTCCTTTTCGGCCTCCTGGCCCATACTCGTCCACACATCCGTGTAAACGACATCAGCATTCTTAACTGCATCGACAGGATTACGATGAACAGTGATTCCGAGTTCAGCCCCCTTCATCCCCCTTGCTAATATATCCGCATCCGGCTCGTATTTATTCGGACAGGCCATGCTGAGCTGAAATGGCAGACGCGCTGCGGCATCGATCCACGAGTTTGCGACATTATTGCCATCACCGACATAGGCCACTTTTAGTCCTTCATAGCTTCCTTTTTTTTCAATAACAGTGAAGAGATCGCATAATATCTGACATGGATGCTGCTGATCTGTTAATCCGTTTATGATGGGAATAGTGGCATATCTTGCAAACTCCTGGACAAACATTTGTGAATAGGTCCTGATCACAGCGGCGTCCAGATACCTGGACATAACCCTCGCAGTATCAGCAATATCCTCACCCCTGCCAAGCTGGGTATCCCGATTACTCAAAAATAATGCCATTCCTCCTAACTGGTAAATACCAACCTCGAAGGAGATCCTGGTTCGCGTCGATGATTTTTCAAAAATCATCCCCAGGGTCTTCCCGGAGAGAGGAGTATAGGGAACGCCGTCTTTGAGCATTTTTTTTAGGTTATGAGCCTTTTCGAATACAATCTCGAAATCAACACGGTCAAGATCATATACGCTCAGCAGATCCTTTTTCATTTGCTGCTTAATACCTTATCCAGGATACCTACGACAGTATCAACATCCCTTTCTGTTATGATAAATGGCGGCACAAACCGGAGGACATTTCCCCCGGTACAATTGATCAAAAGCCCTCTATCCATACACGCCTTGACAATTTCTGCTCCTTCAATATTCAGTTCCACACCGATGATTAGACCCTTTCCCCGTATGTCTTTGATCACGGCATGCTTATTTTTCAATTCGTGGAGTCTTCTCACAAAAAAAGCCCCTACCCTCCTCACGTTTTCAAGGATTCCGTCATGAAGCATGGATTCCAGGGTTGCAAGCCCTGCCGCCATGGCGAGCGGATTACCGCCGAAGGTTGACGCATGGCTGCCCGGCTGAAAGGCAGAAGCCACCTTATCTGTCGCCATCATTACACCTACCGGAAAGCCGTTTCCAACAGCTTTTGCCAGGGTGACAATATCAGGCTTTATCTTATATTGTTCATAAGCGAAGAGAGTTCCTGTCCTGCCCATTCCTACCTGAACCTCATCGAGAATCATCAAGATCCCCCGGTCATCACAAATTTTCCTTACTCTGCTCAGATATTCATCATCGGGGATCTTTATGCCTCCTTCCCCTTGGATCGGTTCAAGCATGATTCCGCATGTCTTTTCGTTAATTGCTTTATCAAGGGCAGGAATATCATTGAACGGGATGTAACTGAACCCATCCAGCAGCGGTGAAAAGCCAACCTGGAATTTCGGTTGACCTGTAGCAGTTACCGTTGCCAGGGTTCGTCCATGAAATGAATCTTTCATGGTAATTAACTCGTATTTTTTTCCCGCCATGTTCTCATAAGCATACTTGCGGGCAAGTTTTATCGCCGCTTCATTTGCCTCTGCCCCGCTGTTACAGAAAAATACCTTGTCGGCAAATGAGTTCTCAACCAACATTTTAGCCATATGAATCTGTGGCTCTATATAGTAGAGATTGGATACATGGGTAAGAATCTCCGCCTGCTTTTTTATTGCTTCGATAACCTTTGGATGCGAATGTCCCAGACTGCAAACGGCGATCCCAGCAACGAAATCAAGATATTCTTTCCCATTGCTGTCCCAGACCCTGGCGCCTTCTCCTCTCACCAGCACTATAGGAAAGCGTTTGTACGTCGCCATGATAAATTTATCAGAAAGCGCTATCAGTTCATCCGTTGTCATAATTGTTTATTCTCCCGCTCATCTACAAAAGGATTCAAGGGATCAAGGGGTCAAGGATTCGAGTGAAATGAATGCAAAGAAGCTGCAACACTTGAACCCTTGAACCCTCGAATCCTTGATTCCTTAAGAAGATAGCGACTTCTTCTGAAATGGCACTCATAATACTATTTCCGTCCCGATCCCCATATCTGTGAAAATCTCGAGCAGTATGGCATGCTTCAGGCGTCCATCAACGATATGGGCTTTTTTAACCCCTCCGTTGAGTGCCTTGAGACAGCACTTCACTTTCGGATACATGCCCCCTTTGATAACTCCCGTATCAATCATGTTGACGATATCTCTGTCAGTCATGGTATTGATCAAACGCCCTTTGGCATCGATAACACCCTCCACATCAGTCAGCAAGACCAGCTTCTCCGCCTTGAGGGCAGCCGCCACTTCACCGGCAACGATGTCGGCATTTATATTGTATGTTTCACCATTGTCTCCCAGACCGGTAGGGGCAATCACGGGTATAAAACCGTCATTTTCAAGGGACACGATAAGATCCGCATGGATATTCTTGACCCTGCCGACCAAGCCGATGTCGATAATCTCCGGAGGCGTATCCTTGGCCTTTTCTTCGCTTAAATAATATTTTTCCGCCCGGATCAGCTCTCCATCCTTTCCGCTCAGACCTACGGCCTTGCCGCCATGCTGATTTATAAGCCCCACAATCTCCTTGTTAACCTTACCAACGAGGACCATCTCTACAATGTCCATTGTCTCCTGGTCAGTCACACGCATGCCTTGAACAAACTTGGAGTCCTTTCCCAGCTTCTTCAAAAAATCACCTATCTGCGGACCGCCTCCATGAACAACCACAGGATGAATACCGATATACTTCATCATCACCACATCTTTGGCGAATAAATCCTTCAACTCCTCATCGACCATGGCGTGTCCGCCATATTTGATGACAATGGTTTTGTTATAAAACCGGCGTATATACGGAAGCGCCTCCAGGAGAATTTCAGCCCGTTCAATGGATTTTTCTACATAGTCCATATTAATCTCCGCTTAGAGGATATACCTGCTTAAGTCCTCATCCTCGACGATGTTTTCCAGCTTCTCCTTCACATAATTCGCATCAATGACTTCTTCCTTCCCTGCCATATCGGGGGCATTAAAGGAGATATCATCTAAAAGGGTCTCCATGATTGTATAGAGACGCCTGGCCCCAATGTTCTCTGTCCTATCATTCACAACCGCCGCCACTTCCGCTATCTCCGCTATTGCATCGTCCGTGAAAGAAAGTTTAACCCCCTCTGTAGCCATCATCTCAATGTACTGTTTAATAAGCGCATTATGGGGTTCCGTCAATATCCTTATGAATTCCTCTTTGCCGAGGGAATCCATCTCAACCCTGATAGGGAATCGCCCCTGAAGCTCCGGAATCAGATCAGACGGTTTTGATGAACTGAACGCCCCCGCAGAGATAAAAAGTATATGATCCGTCTTGACCATGCCATACCTTGTATTCACAGTAGAACCTTCCACAATCGGCAGGAGATCCCTCTGCACGCCTTCTCTCGAAACATCCGGACCGTGAGTTCCATCACTTCCAACAATTTTATCAATCTCATCCAGAAATATGATCCCCGATTGTTCCACACGTTCAATGGCCGCTTTCGTGACCTTGTCCATGTCCACCAGTCTTTGAGCCTCTTCATTTTCGAGTATCTCCCGCGCCTCGGGAATTTTTACCCTTGTCTTTTTTTTCTTCTGGGGAAAAATATTTCCAAACATCTCTTTGATGTTCAATCCCATGTCCTCGACACCGGAAGAAGTAAATACCTCTATCATCGGACCGCTTCGGGATTCTGATATCTCCAGATCCACGTAACGATTGTCCAGTTTCCCTTCATGGAGGAGCCTGCGCATTTTTTCACGTGTATTATCTAATTGCGGCGGCTGCTCAGCTTCATGCAACTCCAAATATCTGTCCGAAATTAAATCTTCCAATTTCTTCTCTGCGGGTTTCGGTGGAAGCAAGATATCCAGAAGCCTCTCTTCCGCAATCTCGGCTGCTTTCGGCTTTATATTTTCCTGTTCCTCAGACTTAACCATATTCACAGCCAGCTCAACGAGATCGCGAATCATGGACTCAACATCTCTTCCAACGTAACCAACTTCCGTGAACTTTGACGCCTCTATCTTTAAAAATGGTGAGTTGTCCAGTTTCGCCAGCCTCCTGGCAATCTCCGTCTTTCCTACACCGGTTGGCCCAATCATAATAATGTTTTTTGGAGATATCTCCTCTCCAAGTTCTTTTGTCACATTCTGACGCCTCCACCGGTTTCTGAGCGCAATGGCAACTGCCCTTTTAGCCTCACCCTGGCCGATGATATACTTATCTAACTGTTCTACAATCTCTCTTGGTGTTAATTGTCTAGACGACATATATTATTCTTATCATCCTTTCGATTTCGCATTTTTACTGTCGTCTGCGTCCCGATGCATATCCAGTTCTTCGACTGTAATGTTGTCATTAGTATAAATGCAGATTTCTGATGCGATTTTCAAAGCCTCTTTCGCTATCTCTGTTGCTGTCAAAGCCGAGTACCTGACAAGTGCGCGCGCCGCCGCCAGTGCATACGGACCTCCCGATCCTATGGCCATCACATCATCGTCAGATTCAATAACATCGCCGTTTCCCGAGATAATCAAAAAATGCTCCCTGCTTACGGCAATCATTAGTGCCTCCAGATGCCTCAAGATCCTGTCGGTTCTCCAGTCCTTTGTGAGTTCAACAGCAGCCCTCAATAAATTACCTTTATACTGCTCCAGCTTCTGATCAAACCTGTCAAAGAGGGTGAATGCATCGGCTGTCGTACCGGCAAAACCGACAATAACCTGATTATTATACAGCCTGCGAACCTTCCTGGCACCATGTTTCATGACCGTTACATCAATTGTTACCTGACCGTCACCGGCAACCGTAACCTTTCCTTTATGTCTTACGGCCAATATGGTAGTTCCTTTTATATTCATGAACGGTTTAGGACCTCCCCGAAGAGTCTTGTAAATTATTTTACCTTGATAGAACCTTCTCCTGCCGAATGAGTTTCATTTTTTTTAAGAATATCACGTCCGGCCTTCGGATGCGCTTTATCGTATATTTCCATCAGCCTGCCCACACTAACAGAGGTATATTTCTGTGTTGTGGAAAGGCTCTCATGGCCGAGTAATTCCTGAATGGCCCGCAGATCGGCACCGGCTTCCAGCATATGCGTGGCAAAGGTATGCCGCAGCGTGTGGGGGCTTATTTTTCTCCCTAAGCCACTAGCAAGTACCAATTTGTCCAGGATTCTTGCCACGCTCCTCGTACTTAATCTCGTACCATCACGGTTGACGAAGATCGGACCATTATAATCATTTATTACATTTGTCCGTGAGACTTCGCATCTCTTTTCAAGATAGGCTCTAACTGCAGCAATTGCCTTATTGCCGATGGGAACTATCCTTTCTTTCTTTCCCTTCCCCCTGACCTTCATCAGCCCTTGCTCATAATCGATATCTCCCATATTCAGACCCACAAGTTCGCTGAGACGAATGCCTGAGGAATAGAACAGCTCTATAATAGCCATATCTCTAATACCGATCGCATCTGCCCGGCCTTTTGCGTCGAGCACAGTGAACATTTCATCCACGGAAAGAAATGCAGGTATATACTTTTCCGTTTTTGGTGTCTGAACCATTTTGGCCGGATTAACCTTTAATTTTCCTTTACGCTGCAGATAATCGAAAAAAGTCCTTAGTGCGCTCACTTTTCTTGATACAGTTATCTTCTTGAGCCTCTCACGATAAAGTGATCCCAGAAAGGCTCTTATTACCATATAGTCAATGTCAATCACGTTATCTGCATTACTTCTTTTTGCAGAAATATTATTTGCGTCAAGAAATTGTTTGAACTGCCTTACATCGGCAAGATAATTTTTTCTCGTATTTGGCGAGAGGTTCCTCTCGACATCCATGTGAATCCCGAAATCTTCGATTTCCTTTTCCATATCTCTTAAAAAATAAGAGCCACGACATTTTTATAATTAAGCACTTCCGTACTTTCGTGGCAAAAAGCAAAAACTAAATACAGCTAACTATTGACAAGAAAACATCCCGTAAACTGCAAGACTCTAATATTTTCTTTGATTTTATCTCCGAAATATATACTTCACCTCACATCTTGTATTTACCAAAGTCTTCGGGAGAAAGGTTTTCCAGAAATTCTTTTAATTTTTCGTCTTTCAAATTATCGAGCTCCGTAATCTTCTTGCCAAAATCGACATTTCTCGATTTTTCAATGACCTTTTCATCGACAAATATCTGGGCATTAGCTCTCAAGGCCAATGCAATCGCATCACTTGGCCGTGAATCAACCACCATTGTTTCATTATCCTTAAGCAGATGAATATTGGCAAAAAAAGTGTTATTTCTGAGATCGTGTATCTCAATCTTGACTACTTCAACACCAAGAGTCTTCAAAAGCTCGTATATAAGATCGTGCGTCATAGGCCTGGAAAAAGTAATTTTTTCCAGTTCAGTTGCAATTGCGCTGGCCTCAAAAAGACCTATCCATATGGGGATAGCCTTTTTTTCATCAAGATCCTTTAAAATCACAATAGGCGTATTCGTCAGCGGATCTATCGTTAATCCAGCGACCTTCATCTTAATAAACATTTAACAACCTCCTATTTCGTGAGTTCTCCCCTTAGGGAATGGAGATACGCATCGACTATCATGACAGTAACGGTCTTACCAATCAGCTCATAATTCCCTTCAAAGTTCACGATTTTATTTGACCTTGTCCTCCCTGTCATATCTTCGCGGGAGTTTTTACTTACTCCTTCGACAAGAATTTCTTCCTTATTTCCTATCATAGCTCTGTTTCTCTCGATGGTATGTCTGTCCTGAAGGTCTTGAACCATTCGCAGTCTGTCACGCTTAACACACTCACCGACCTTATCATTAAGTTCCGCCGCCGCAGTCCCCTCACGCTCCGAGTACTTGAAGGAAAACAAACTATCAAATCTGATTTTTCCCATCATGTCAATAGTTGCCTGAAAATCCTTATCTGTTTCACCGGGAAATCCTACTATAATATCCGAAGTAATGCTGATGTCAGGACATACGTTTCTGAGCCTATCCACTCTTTCAAAATAATCAGCAAATGTATAACCCCTGCTCATCATTTTTAGAATCCTATCAGATCCCGACTGAACCGGCAGATGTATATGTTCACATAATTTATCAACTTCTGAAAAACAATTTACCAGCTTATCTGATAGATCTTTAGGGTGTGAAGTTGTAAATCTTATCCTCTCTATACCGCTAATCGCTCCAATTTCCTGTACCAAACCTGCAAAATCATGTCTATCACCATTAGTTCCACAATAGGAATTTACATTCTGCCCGAGGAGGGTGACCTCTCTAATGCCATCAGCAGCCAGTGTTTTAACTTCATCGATAATATGCTGGAATTTTCTACTCTCTTCACGACCACGGACATAAGGTACAACACAGTATGAACAAAAATTATTGCATCCTTGCATTACAGTCACATAGGAACTGATCTTCCCATTTTTTGACTGAGGCAGGATCTCGAGTGACTTTACAGATTCGTAAAATTCCGTCTTGACTATCGGCATCCCCGTCTTTTCTATTGTTTTTATAAATTCGGGGAGATGACATATGTTATGAGTACCGAAAACCAGATTCAGATAAGGCACTTTTTCGATAAACTTAGCCCCCCACTGTTGAGCGAGACACCCCCCCACACCGATTATGATTCCAGGCTTCTTCCTTTTTAGTTTTCCAAACCTACCCAGTTGACTGTACACTTTCTGGGC
>Ga0335070_10011087_pt1 | contig 10537 bp, 8 predicted proteins | sample Lox_Sample_13_FD_206722 | JGI IMG/M metagenome (GOLD analysis project Ga0335070, IMG submission 206722) | Soil microbial communities from Loxahatchee National Wildlife Refuge, Florida, United States - Lox_Sample_1.3 | ecosystem: Environmental > Terrestrial > Soil > Wetlands | place: USA: Florida...
CGCGGGACCGGTCGAGTTGCGGTGGGTTTTCGAAAGCCACGATTCGTCAGTGGTTTGCAGCGCAAACCACCGGCGGCAGCGCGCGCCGGCCGCCGAGCACAGAGGGATCACGTGATGCAAGACCTCCGCAAGGACGCGAGGATCTACATCGCCGGCCACACGGGCCTGGTCGGCTCGGCCATCACGCGCCGCCTGCGGGCCGGGGGGTTCACCAACATCCTCGCCGCCGAGCGCGAGGAGCTCGACCTGCGCCACCAGGCGGCGGTCAACCGCTGGTTCGCGGCCAAGCGGCCCGAGTACGTGTTCCTGGCGGCCGGCACAGTTGGCGGCATCCTCGCAAACTCCACACGCCCGGCCGAATTCATCTACGACAACATGATGATCCATGCCACCGTCGTGGACGCGGCGTACCGCGAGGGCGTGACCAAGCTGCTCTACCTCGGAAGCTCGTGCATCTACCCGCGGGAGTGTCCGCAGCCGATGAAGGAGGAGTACCTCCTCACAGGGCCGCTGGAGCCGACGAACGAGCCCTACGCGGTGGCCAAGATCGCCGGCATCAAGCTCTGCCAGGCTTACCGCCGCCAGTACGGGTGCGACTTCATCTCGGCGATGCCGACCAACCTGTACGGTCCGAACGACAACTTCGACCTCACCAGCTCACACGTGGGGCCCGCGCTCATCCGGCGGTTCCACGACGCCAAGGTGGAGGGCCGGAACCAGGTGGTGATCTGGGGGACCGGCGCACCCAGGCGTGAGTTCCTGCACGTGGACGACCTCGCCGACGCCTGCGTGTTCATCATGGAGCACTACGACGGTGACATGCAGATCAACGTGGGGACCGGAGAGGATCTGTCCATCCGGGAGCTCGCGGAGATGGTCCGCGAGATCGTCTACCCGCAGGCCAAGTTGACGTTCGACGCGACCAAGCCGGACGGCACCCCGCGCAAGCTCCTCGACGTCTCGCGCCTGCACGCGCTGGGCTGGCGACACCGCGTCCGGCTCCGGCAAGGCATCGAGTCAACGTACGAATGGTTCCTGGCGAACCGGGAGCACCTCCGGGAGAACCGATGAAGAAATGGCCACGAAAGATCGGCAGGCGTGCGCTCGTCACCGGCGTCACCGGCCAGGACGGCTCGTACCTAGCCGAGTTGCTGCTCGGCAAAGGGTACGAGGTGTGGGGCATGGTTCGGCGCAGCTCCACCTTCAACACAGCGCGGATCGACCACATCTACCAGGATCCCCATGAGCCGGACGTGCGGCTGAACCTCGTGTACGGCGACCTCAACGACGCGTCGTCGCTCAACAAGCTCTTAAAGGTCGTGCGCCCGGATGAGATCTACAACCTGGGCGCACAGTCCCACGTCAAGGTCTCGTTCGACGTTCCCGAGTACACCGCCGAGGTCACCGGCGTCGGCGCCGTGCGCCTGCTGGAGGCGATGCGGGAGCTCGGCCTCGAGGCGCGCTTCTACCAGGCCTCCTCCTCGGAGCTGTTCGGCAAAGCCATCGAGGCTCCGCAGACCGAGACCACGCCGTTCTACCCGCGCAGCCCGTACGCTGCGGCCAAGGCCTATGCATTCTTTATCACACGTAACTACCGTGAGGCCTACGGGATGTTCGCGGTGAACGGCATCCTCTTCAACCACGAGTCTCCGCGGCGGGGCGAGACATTCGTGACCCGCAAGATCACGCGGGCCGCCGCGCGCATCAAGCATGGCCTGGAGGACAAGCTCTACCTGGGCAACCTCGACGCAAAGCGTGACTGGGGATTCGCCGGCGACTTTGTCGAGGCGATGTGGCTGATGCTGCAGGCCGAGACGCCGGACGACTACGTCGTGGCGACCGGCGAAACCCACTCCGTGCGGGAGTTCTGCGACGCGGCGTTTGCCTGCGTCAGCATCCCGCTCACCTGGAAGGGCAAGGGGCTCGAGGAGAAGGGGATCGGCAAGGAAGGCCGTGTCCTCGTCGAGCTCGACCCACGATACCTGCGCCCCACCGAGGTCGAGCACCTGATAGGGGATCCCTCCAAAGCGGAGGCAAAACTCGGCTGGAAGCCCCGGGTTGGCTTCGAGCGCCTGGTCGAGATGATGGTGGAGAGCGACCTCGCCCTCGCTTCCCGCGAGGCGGGGCAGAATGGCTAGGGCCGAAGCCTGTCCGCACCCGAATATCAGAGGATGGCTGTCATCCTGAGGAGCGCAGCGACGAAGGATCCCACGCAGCTCGTGTGCGGTTGTCTCTGTGGGGCACGCGCTCCGCGCGTGCCCTTGCCGTCATTCCCGCCCCGGATCGGAGTCCGGGGCAGGCTCCAGCGGGAATCCAGCCATCGCGCTGCAGCCTTTGTGGGGCAAGCCCGGAGCGTGTGCCTTTGATGTGTCATTCCCGCGAATGCGGGAATCCAGAATGTTTCAAGCAACTCAGAGGCCAGTTCTCACGATTGTCCTTGTGTCTGTTGATCGCATCCACTGCCTAACCCCGTGAGCAAGATCTCCGTCATCTTCGGAACGCGCCCTGAAGCCATCAAGCTCGCCCCGGTCATCCTTGCGCTGAGGGACGACCCGCGCTTTTCCTGTGAGGTCTGTGTCACGGCCCAGCATCGCGAGATGCTCGACCAGGTCCTCAACGCCTTTGACATCAAGCCGGATGTGGACCTGCACCTGATGGAGCCGAACCAGACGCTGGCGAGCCTGACCGCGCGGGCCGTGGAGGCTGTTGACCGCTACCTCACCAAGGCCAGGCCCGACCTCGTGCTGGTGCAGGGCGACACAACCACGACCTTCTGCTCAGCGTTGGTAGGATTCTACAACCACATCCCAGTCGGCCACGTGGAGGCCGGCCTGCGGACGGGCAACCTCGACTCGCCCTGGCCGGAGGAGGCCAACCGGGTCTTGGCGACGCGCCTGACCACCCTCCATTTCTCGCCCACCGAACTGAACAAGCAGAACCTGCTGAAGGAACGGGTCGCCCCCGAGCGGATATTCGTCACCGGAAACACCGTCATCGATGCTCTCTTCCTCGCGCGCGACATCATCAAAGCCAAACCGCCGGCGATCCCAGGGCTGCCGGACACACTGGTCACGAACGGCGGTCCGCGCCTGGTGCTGATCACCGGCCACCGGCGCGAGAGCTTCGGCCCAGGGTTCGAGTCCATCTGCAGAGCGATCGTCGAGCTGGCGCGCCGATTCCCGGAAGCCGCCTTCGTCTACCCGGTGCACCTCAACCCCAACGTGAGAAAGCCCGTGAACCAGATCCTGCGGGGCGCCGGCGCCGGCAATATCCACCTCATCGAGCCGCTGCCGTACCTTCCGTTCGTGGCGATGATGAACCGCGCGGCCGTGATCCTCACCGACTCCGGCGGCGTCCAGGAGGAGGCCCCGAGCCTGGGCAAACCCGTGCTCGTCATGCGCGATACCACCGAGCGTCCCGAGGCCGTCCTCGCCGGGACCGTCAAGCTGGTCGGAACGCACGAAGGAAAGATCGTGGAGGAGACGAGCAAACTGCTCACCGACAAGGCGGCCTACGACGAGATGGCCCGCGCCCACAACCCATACGGCGATGGCAAGTCCACCGGCCGCATTCTATCTGCCTGCGCGGATTTCTTGCATGCCACGTAGCCCTGAACATCCACCTGCACTCCTGTCATCCTGAGGAGCGCAGCGACGAAGGATCCCACGCAACTCGCGCGCGGTTGTTCCTGTGGGGCAGCGGCTCCACGCGTACCCGTCCCCGGCCTGCTGTAGTGTAACGGCGGTGCTTGCCCCCCGCCCCATTCCCTTCCCTTGAGCCTCAAGTCTTCTCTCTACTCGGTATTGCCAGACTTTGCCCTGGGCTACGCGGAGCGCATCGAGGCCTCCCCGATCGGGTACCGCCTCGCTCGCGGCGCGTTCTGGTCCCTTGCGGGAGCAGTGATCTCCCGCGGCCTGACGCTGCTGGCCTCGATCCTCGTGGCCCGAATCCTGGGGAAGGTTGGTTTTGGCGAGCTGGGCATCATCCAGAGCACCGTCGGGATGTTTGCCACCTTTGCTGGCTTCGGGCTCGGACTGACGGCCACAAAATACCTGGCCGAGTTCAAGCAGAAAGATCCCCCGAGGGCTGGGCGGATTCTGGCGCTGTCCACCTCGGTTACAGTCGCCACCGGCGCAATCGCGGCCTTAGTGTTCCTGGCATTGGCGCCTTGGCTCGCGTCGCGAACCCTTGCTGCGCCACAGTTGACTGGCCTACTTAGGATCAGTTCGATCATGCTCTTCCTGGGGGCTGTGACCGGAGCACAGGGTGGCGCACTCGCCGGTTTTGAGGCATTCAGGCGGATTGCATCGGTAAACCTGGCATCAGGTCTGGCGGCGTTCCCGCTCATGGTTGGAGGGGCCTACATCAGTGGCCTAAATGGCGCTTTGTGGGGCCTCGTCGCCAGTTACGGAGTCAACTGTGTGTTGAACCAATGGGCCGTGCGCAGCGAGGCGGCTCGTGCGGGTGTGCCGATCGCGCTCGCGGGCGCGCACCAGGAACTCGCCCTGCTCTGGGCCTTTTCGTTCCCGGCCCTTCTAGCAAGCATGATGGTTGGCCCGGTCAACTGGGTCTGCAGCGCTATTCTCGTGAATCAACCCAATGGCTACGCCGAAATGGGGATCTTAAGCGCTGCAAACCAATGGTTCGGCGCACTGTTGTTCCTCCCCGGTGTATTGGGTCAAGTCGTGCTGCCCGCGTTGGCTGAGCGTGTCGGGTCTAGCGACGCCGTGAACTCCACACGGCTAATCAAGCTGTCGATCATGGTCAACCTCGCCGTCGTGTTGCCTCTCGTCGTGGCTTTCTCTCTTGCGAGCGTCTGGGTCATGGGTCTCTATGGTCAATCCTTCAAGGCAGGATGGCCTGCGCTAGTGCTGGTGTTGGTGACAGCCGGTTTGCTCGCCGTTCAGCAACCTGTTGGCCAGATGATCACGGCGTTTGGCAGAATGTGGCTTGGTTTCACCATGAACATGGGATGGGCACTCATCTTCGTCCTGTTGACGTTCACCTGGGCGAGCCGGGGCGCAGCGGGACTAGCTGCAGCGCGGCTCTTTGCATATGGCGCACACGCGGTTTGGACCTTTGCATGGGCCGGCCAGGCGTTCCGGCAGGCCGCTTTGGATGGTTCATTGCAGCGATGACTGCCACGTGTGGCGCATTCCAGACCCTTTGGGGCTCATGTACTCCGGCTCCAGCACGCAAGCTTCTCGGATGATGGAACTGACTCCGTCCCGTTGCCTCAGACCCCTCCCGCTAGAAGTCGATGCGGGAGCTCTCCCTGCCTGGGATCTCACAAAGCTCAGGCATCGAGGCTGTCCGGTTTGCTGGGAAGATTGCCCCGAGGCGATGTGCACCCGACCCGACCGGCTTTCGGTGGTGCGGTGCGCAACGTGCGGGATGATCTACGTGCCTGACGTGCCGGTGGCTGCAGATGTCAATCGCTTCTACAGGTCCTACGCGAGGTTCAAGGGAATCCAGCCGTCGAGGATCTCCCGGTTCGGAGCGTGGTTTCGCTGGTGGAAGGATCCGTACATCGTGATTCTCGAGAACAGCGGTGGGCTTGCAGGCCAGAATCTATGCGAGTTGGGATGTTCGTACGGGCGGTTCCTGCAGCTAGCAAGATCGCGAGGGGCCAATGTCTCCGGGGTGGAGTTAGATGGGGATGCTTTGCGGTTTCTGCAAAGCCTCGGCATCCCGGCATCGCAGCAACTTGGCCGGGAGCGCCAGTTCGACGTGATCTGTGCGTTTCAGTTAATTGAGCATTTGGATCAACCTTCCGACCTGATCAAACAAGCGTCGGCTTGCCTCGTCAGTGACGGACGGTTGCTTCTTGCCGTGCCGAACGGAGGCGAAATAGAGCGGGTTGGGCCAGCATGGGTTGGTTTTAGGGTTGATCTAGAGCATTTGAACTACTTCAGCCTGGGACCTCTAAGCAGGCTCTTGCTGCAGCATGGCCTCTACCTTGAGCACTTCTGGGAACACAGTCAACCGATCATCCCTAGGACACAAGAGTCACCAGCTCGCTACGGCCTGAAGCTGAACCAGCGCTTGGAGCGACCTTTGCGGTTTCTTTCCAGGTTGCTTGTCAGGCCGTTCTGGTTCGACGGTACGTTTGTCCTGACGGTCCTCGCACGAAAAGTTGGACCCTAGTGGGTGGGCCTTTGAGAAGGTGTGTTTTTGACCGGTCGGGACTCGCAGCGCTTTCCGATCTGGACAGCCCCGAATGGCTCAAGCTGTTCGGATTTCTCGAAAAGGAGCAGGACGATTTCCTCACGAAGGAGGGCCAGTTCCGAAGCCCTGGCTACACGTGGTCCCGGGATCCCTTGCACACCTGGAGTCGCGTGTGGGAGTACCCTTTCGTCTTCTACCATCTCAAGCACTCTCGTCAGTCACTACCTGATGATCGGCGAGCCCGGGGGGAATGTGGGAAGGCTTGACACTAAAAGCGTTCTGGGTGGTAGTGTTGCTGGTTTCCCCGAAACTACTTGTGAGTTCAAGGGCAAAGGGTTTGGCTCTCGCCACACTCTTCAGCTACTGCGCAAATTCTCTTTCGGTTTGTATCTTTCCGCTTGTCATCCTGCGGCTTGGGCTCAGAGCCTCCGATGAATGACCAGCCACACACAATTGCCTTCGCGCGAGAATCAACAGCGCCGGCGAACAGCGCACAGTGGTGGGATGAATATTTTGCCCCCGGGGGTGCGTGGGAGATGAACGGAGGTCGACAGCAGACGCGCATTTTTGCGGAGGCTGTTTGCAGGCATATTCGTTTGCCAAAACGCGGGCCGTTCACTCTGTGCGACTTTGGTTGCGCCCTTGGGGATGGCTTGCGTGTCTTTAGGAAGGAACATCCGCAGGCGGTCCTTTGGGGCACTGACTTTTCGAACGTCGCAATCTCTCGCTGTCAGGCTGAAAACCCTGGGCTTGCAGCCTTTGTGGTCGGCGATTTTGACAATTTGAGAGGGCGATTCGATGTAATTTTCGCATCGGCCATCCTTGAGCATTTCGCGGACTATGAGGAAAAGACGCGAATTCTCCTGCGCCATTGCCAGCGCTTGCTCGCCGTGGTGCCCTATAAAGAGATGAATGCGGGGAAACCGATCGAACCGTCTCCACGAAACATCCACCAGCGTTCGTTCACTGAGGGATCCTTTGATTTCCTCCTCGCTGAGGGACGTGCGCTCTCTATTGAGAAGATCGTAGTCTCTTGTCCGCCAGCCTGGGGCTGGACTTGGCGAGAAAGACTTAAACAGGGCGTCAAGAACCTGATCCGTCCCCTAATTGACAAGCCCAGGGTGGACGAGCCGTTTCTAATCATCTTCGACATAGCACGGAAAGTGGCCACCTAGTGGATGACCCCCTGGCAGGGCGTGTCTTTGACCGATCCGGTTTGGCAGCGCTTTCCGACATGGACAGCCCCGAATGGCTCGAGGTGTTCGGAACTCTCGAAAAGGAGCAGAATGACTTCCTCGCCAAGGAGAGCCAGTTTCGAAGCCCAGACTACACGTGGCCCAGGGATCCCCTGCACACGTGGAGCCGTCTGTGGGAGTACCCGTACGCTTTCTACCATCTCAAACGTCTCCGCCAGTCGCTGCCTGACCGGGCGAGGGTCGTGGACTTCGGCAGCGGTCTGACTTTCCTTCCGTTCTCTGTGGGGCGTCTAGGTTTTCATGTGACGTGCGTCGATGTAGACCCCGCTGCGGTGCGGTCTGTCGAGAGCGCGGCTCGGTGCATTGACGCAGCACCGGGCAAGGTGGATGCCGTGCTGGCTGGTCCTGAGGGTGCGCCTCTCGATGACGGCATTGCGGAACTCGTCTACTGCATCAGCGTCCTCGAGCACGCCGGCAATCCGGTGAGAGAATTGGCCGAAATCGCTCGCATCCTGCGACCCGGCGGAACGCTGATCCTCACGATTGACCTGGACCTGCAGGGGAACCTTGCCCTTGGCGTCGAGGCGCGGGCGAACCTCTTGAGGGCTGTCAACGCGATGTTCGAGTGGAGTATGCCCTGCTCGACGGTTCACCCCGCAGACCTGCTGACGTCGAATACTGGCCGGTTCCCCTGCCACGACCCGCGAGGTCTTGCCGGTGCTCGCTTCAAGTTGAGGCAACTCCCAAAACCCATGCTGGGCAAGAGACGCCTTGCAAGGCCAGTGTGGCTTGTGGTGGAGGGTTTCGTCCTGCGTAGGCTGCCGTCGAACTAGCGTAACGGCGCCCGCGATCCTGACCGTCGACGAGAATTGGAGGCGTTGCCCACGATGTCTTGAGACCAAGCGGAACGTTTCTTATCGGGGACACCTGCCCGCCTTTCTTGCTACATGCGCCTCCAATGGCGGGTCCCCATGAGCGTGCGCCCAAGATGATTGAGAGAATCCTCCTCGTGACCAGAATCTTCCCCCCCTCGGCGAATCCGGAGGCCCTTTGCACCGGCAAACTGGCGTTTGCCCTGGCGGAGGCTGGTGTCAAGGTAACGGTTGTGACGCTCGAAGGGAATGAGCCAAAGCGGCCGGTTGACGCGGCCTATCTGGCGCACCAAAGAGTTTCAGTCGTTCGCATTCCCGGCTGTACCGTACGCGGGGCTCTGAAGGTCGCTTCCTACCTCCGTTCATGGTGGGCGGTGCGCACCTCGTTGTCCGATGCCTTCTCGGTTGAGGCCCTGGCTGAGGGCGCGAGAGCGCGCCTTAAGGAAGAGCGTTTTGATCTGATCTATGCGCGAGGGCTGCCAGCTGCAGGGTTCCTAGCGGGGTGCCTCGCCGCCGAGACAAGTGGTGTCCCGTGGATGTGTCACTTGAGTGATCCGTGGCCGAGATTCCTGCTGCCAGAGCCATACAGGCGGCAGTTCTTCCGTGTCAGGAACCTGTGGGAAGAGCGCCGATGGCTACGCCGCGTTGCGCGCACTGCGATGGGTATCTCCGTGCCGAGCCAAAAGATGGCCGGTTACCTCAGGGGTCGCTCTGCCGAATACACCAGATCCAAATTCATCGTGGTCCCCCACGTCTCACTCCAGCCTACTAATGGGTCATCTGCGGAAGGGAAGCCAAAACCGGCTCCAAGGACCACCTTGAGGATTGTCTATACCGGCAATATCGATTCGAGCCGGGACGTACGGCCCCTTTTTCGTGCGGTCAAACAGGTGTTGCATGACAGTCCAAACGGAATTGAGCTGACCTTCATGGTTTTCGACGCCAGGCCGATTCTCTCGCTGAGCCAGCAGTACGGCCTCGGTTCCGCTGTGCGGTGCATTGACCCTAGTTCCTACCAGGACGCTCAGCGCCTTGCAGCAGAAGCCGATGCGCTGCTCCTGATTGAGGCAAACACTGCCGAGGGGGTATTCCTGCCCAGCAAGTTCGTCGACTACTGCAGCACTGGTAGACCGATTCTTGCCCTCACGCCCGATGATAGCGAGGTTAGCCGCTACCTGAATGAGGGCGGTGGAGTTGGGGTGCCACCTAATGATGTAGGCAAGATAGCAGACGCCCTCGCGCGCCTGTGCGGCGACCTTTGCGTTGGGCGCATCAATGATCTGAGTTCGGACCGCCTCCTAGAGCGCTTCGCGCCCGCTCGGGTAGTCACCGGTTTCATTCGGGCCGTCGAAGAGCTGCTTGAGAGCCGTCAGACAGCTGCTTGATGGCAGGCCGCGCGGACTTTGCGTGGGCGACGTCATGTCCTACGAGAGGACAATTCTAGGTAATTAGAGACGATGAGAGTTCTCGTCCCGTCCCTCGTCAGCACAGCGTCAGTTGGCGGCGTCGCGACGTACCTTGCAAACCTTGAGAGCGGTCTTCGGACGTCTGGAATCGACTGCGAGATAGCGGACAGGCTGACTCCGGACCTGGAACCGTCACCCATAAGGTTCCTCTGGGAGTTTGCCCTTGCTCGGAGGGAGTACTTCACGACTCGAGCGTGGGCGCTGTACCGGACAATCGAAGATAGGATCCAACACGTAGACTTGGTGCATACTCAAGATGCCTTCGTGTCACTGGTTGTAAGGCGGATGTTCCCGAAAACTGTGGTGGTGGAGACCGTTCACGGCACGAACTACGAGCACGCGCTTGAGGTCATCACAAGCTCGCGCCGGCCCTCAGACCATTTCAAAACGGTTTTGGGCTATCACCGGCTCAGGCTTGGCCGCCTCATGAGGTTCGAAACGGCCGGCCTGAAAGCGGCTGATGAGGTGATTGCTGTGGATTCCCACCAGGCAGAGTCGGTGCGCGCGCACGGCGTCCAGCCTGACAGGGTAAGTGTGATCCACAACGCGGTTGACGTTGGCGAGTTGGGGCGGCTTGCTCAGAATGTCCCTCAATACGCATGCGATACGCCTTGTTTCGTGGTTGTGCGGCGTCTGTGGCCCAAGAACGGCGTGGTGTTTGCTGTGCGCGCGTTCCTGGAGTGGGTGGGGACCAGGAACGTGAAGCTCTTGATCGCAGGCACAGGCCCTCAACTTGACGAAATCCAGGAGATTTGCGCTTCAAGCGCGAGGGGCGCCAAGATTCACCTTCTGGGCGATGTGCCGTCAGGAGAGGTTCCCTCACTGATGAGCAGGG
>Ga0335070_10011088_pt1 | contig 10536 bp, 11 predicted proteins | sample Lox_Sample_13_FD_206722 | JGI IMG/M metagenome (GOLD analysis project Ga0335070, IMG submission 206722) | Soil microbial communities from Loxahatchee National Wildlife Refuge, Florida, United States - Lox_Sample_1.3 | ecosystem: Environmental > Terrestrial > Soil > Wetlands | place: USA...
CAGCGCGCGGATCACGCGCACGGCGATCTCGCCGCGGTTCGCCACCAGGACGCGTTCGAACACGGCGCCAGCCTAGACCGCGTCGAGCGGCCGGCCCGCGAGCGGCTCGAGGTCGAACAGCACCTGACCGAACTCGACCGGCTCCGCGTTCCCGACGTGGATCCGCCGGACGACCGCCTCGTGCTCCGACTTCACCTCGTTCATCAGCTTCATCGCCTCGAGGATGCAGAGGGTCTGGCCCGGCGCGACGACGTCGCCCTCCTCGACGAACGGCGGCGTGTCCGGCGAGGGCGCGCGGTAGAACGTCCCGACCATCGGCGCCTCGACCTGGACGAACCCGTTCGCCGCGCCGACGCCGACGGGAGCCGGTCCGGGCTCGGGCAGCGCGAGCGGCGCCGACGACGGCACGCCCACCGGCGCGTCGCTCGTCGAGCGCACGGTGACGCGCATGCCCTCCTCCTCGACCGTGATCTCGCCGATCCCCGACTCCTCGACGATGCGGACGAGCTCGCGGATCTTCTCGGCGCGCGCCTGCTCGATCGAGCCGAGCCCGTCGTCCTCGCCGCTCGCGCGGCCGCGGATCGCGAGCAGCAGCTGCTCGGCCTCGTCGCCGAAGAGCCCGAGCAGGAGCAGCTCCTCCTCGCTCGCCGCGACGCCCTCGGCCTGCTCGCGCAGCTCGTGGAACGGCGGCGCGACGTTCTCCTCGGTCTCCGGGTCGGCGGTGAGCGCGACGGCGCGCTGCACCGCCGGGTCGACCGGCCCGGGGGGCGTGCCGAAGTGGCCGGAGAAGAGCGCGCGCAGCTCGTCGACGATCGTGAGGTACCGGCTCGCGGACAGGACGTTCAGCACCGCCTGCGACGCGAGCACCTGGCCGATCGGCGCGGCGAGCGGCGGCCACCCGGCCTCGGCACGGATCAGGTCGAGCTCCTCGAGCACCTCCTCGAGCCGGTCGCCCGCGTCCTGCGCGCCGAGCGTCGCGTCGACGCCCGCGACGAGGCTCGCGGGGACGTCGTGCTCCGCGGCGCGCACGGCGATCCGCGGCGACAGCGGCGCGACGGGCTCGTCGCCGATGTGCTCGTCGACGAGGTCGGACGCGCTCCACAGCACGTCGACGTCGACGCCGGGGTCGAGCCCCATCCCGGCGAGCGCCTCGGCGAGTGCCTCGCCGGAGACGCGATGGAGCGAGAGCGCGAGCGGGTAGATCGTGCACGCGATCAGCTCGACACCGGCGCGCGCGGCGGCGAGCGTCGAGGCGAGCGCCGTGCCGCCGGCGCCCTGCATGTAGATCCCGACCGGGAGCCCGCTCGCCTCGGCGAGCGCGCCGACGAGCTCCTCCGCACGGTGCGGCTGGAGCGAGCCGGTCGGATCGTGGAGCAGCACGCGCACCGCGCCGAGCTCCGGCAGCAGCCGTGCGCGCTCGATCAGCGTGTCGATCTCGCCGGTCCGCCCCGGGCTGTAGACGAGGCCCGCCTCGAAGTCGCGCTGCGCGTCGACGATCGCGCGCGCCGCCTCGCGGAGGTTCGAGACGTCGTTCAGCGGGTCGTGGAGCCGGAAGACGTCGATGCCGTTCTCCGCCGCAGACGCGACGAAGCGGCGCGCGAAGTCCGCGTCGACCGGCCGCGAGCCGACGAGGAAGCGGCCGCGGAGCGCGAGCCCGAGCGGCGTCGTCGTCCGCGCCTTCAGCGCGCGGATCCGCTCCCACGGGCTCTCGACGCCGCGCTTCACCGCCGAGTCGAAGCAGCCGCCGCCGGAGACCTCGAGGTACGCGAAGCCCGCCTTGTCGAGGATGCCGGCGAGCTCGAGCTGGTGGGCGGTCGGCATCCTGCCCGCGAGCGGCTCCTGCCCGAGCAGGCGGATGGTCGTGTCCACGAGTGCCGGCACGGACGGGACCTTACCGCTGCGCTCCACGTAGCATCGGGCGCGATGGAGGTGCCCGGCATCGTCGCGCGCCCGGCCGCCTGGGCGGCGCGGGAGTACGTCCTCCGCTTTCCCGTCGCGCGCGGGAAGGGCGTCGTCGTGCGGCAGGTCGCGCCGCGGCTGCCGGTGCGCTACCGCGAGTTCGACGCCGAGCTTCCCGGCGGCGGAACCGTCGTCCTCCGCTTCGACGAGTGGCTCGGCCGGAGCTACGTCCAGCACGGCCGGTCGTTCGACGCGGCGGAGCTCGCGTTCATGCGCGACGCGCTCGCGCCCGGCGGCACGGCGATCGACGTCGGCGCGAACGTCGGCGTCTACACGGTCGCAGCCGCCCGGCACGTCGGCCAGGGCGGGCGCGTGCTCGCGGTCGAGGCGGACGACGAGTACGTCCCGCGGCTCCGGTCGAACCTCGCGCGGAACGGGCTCGCGAACGTCGAGGTCGTCGCGGCGGCGGCCGGCTCGGCGGACGGGGAGGTCGAGCTGATCATCGCCGCGGACCGCGCGTTCTCGTCGATCAAGCCGCTCGTCTCCTACCGGGGCGCCGGCGCGACGCGAACGGTGCCGCAGCTGCGGCTCGACACGCTGTGGCGGGACGCCGGCGAGCCGGGCGTCGGCTTCGTGAAGATCGACGTCGAGGGCGCCGAGCTCGAGGTGCTCGCAGGAGCCGGCGATCTGCTCGCGCGGTGCCGTCCGGCGCTCGTCGTCGAGGTGAACCCGGGTACCGAGGACGAGGTTCGGCGGCGGCTCGGCGCGCTCGGCTACCGCGACGTCACGCCCGCGGGGTTCTCGAAGGCGAACCGCGCCTACTCAGCCGGTGCCGAGCGCGTCGACGACCGCGCCGAGGACGGTCAGGAGCACGGCGGCGGTGACGAAGACCCAGCCGTCGACGGGCGGTAGGCCGCGCCGCGCCAGCGTCCGGCTCCCCGCGAACGGGATCGCGGCGAGCGCGAGCGCCGCGGCGAACCAGAAGCCGTAGGCGACCGCGCGCGTCACGCTCGTCCCGCCGTGGATCACGGCGAAGAGGACGCCGGCGAGCGTCGCGGCGAGCGAGACTGCGAGGAGGACGAGGACGAAGAGGCGCCGGCCGCGCACGCTCCGCACTCTCGCCGGTGCTCGCGGATCGGTCAACGTCGGAGTACCGCGCGCTGCAGCTAGGCCCGCGAGATGTAGCGCTTCTCGCGCGGGTCGACCTTGAGGCGGTCGCCGACGTTCACGAAGAGCGGCACCTGGATCACGCCGCCGGTCTCGAGCGTCGCGGGCTTCGTCACGTTCGAGACGGTGTCGCCCTTCACGCCGGGCTCGGTCTCGACCACCGTCAGCTCGACCGACGCGGGCATCTGCACGCCGGACGGCTTCCCGTTCACCGCGAGCACCTGCACCGTCGCGTTCGGCTGCATGAACGGCAGCTCGTCCTCGAGGTCGGCGTGCGGGACGGCGAACTGCTCGTACGTCTCCGAGTCCATGAAGTGCACGTCGGCGCCGTCGTCGTAGAGGTACTGGACGTTCTTCGTCTCGGTGTGAACGCGCGGGAACTTCTCGCCGGCGCGGAAGGTGCGGTCGACGACGGCGCCCGCGTCGAGGCTCTTCAGCTTCGTGCGGACGAACGCGCCGCCCTTCCCCGGCTTCACGTGCTGGAACTCGACGATGCGCCACACCTTGCCGTCGAGCTCGATGTGCATGCCGTTCTTGAAGCTGTTCGTGTCGACCGTCTCAGCCATCGGCGGGCCAGTCTAGCGACCACCCCTCGATCCGGGCCACTGGCTCGAACCGCCGCAACGGCCTAGCCGACCTCGATCAGGTCCTTGCGGAGCCCGGTGAAGTTCTCGAGGCCGTCCGCGGTCACGACGACGTTGTCCTCGATCCGGACGCCGAAGCGGCCGTCGACGTAGACGCCCGGCTCGACCGTGACGACGTTCCCCGGCACGAGGACGTCGCTCGTCTCCGGGGACAGCCGCGGCTCCTCGTGGACGTCGAGGCCGAGCCCGTGGCCCAGGCCGTGGCCGAACGTCCCGGCGAACGGGCTCCCCTCGACGACCGCCCGCGCCGCGCCGTCGACCTCGATCGCCGCGGCGCCCGCGCGGATCGCCTCCAGTCCCGCCCGCTGCGCCTCGAGCACGACGTCGTAGGCCTCGCGCATCTCGCCGTCGACGGGCCCCGTCGCGAACGTCCGGGTGTAGTCCGACAGGTAGCCGCCGACCGTGCACCCCGAGTCGACGACGACGAACTCGCCCGTCCCGATGACGCGGTCGCCGGCGCGCGCGTGCGGCCGCGACCCGGTCGGCCCGGCGCCGACGATCGACTCGAACGCGAGGTCCTCGCCGCCCTCCTCGTGGTAGAGCCGCGTGAGATCCCACGAGACGTCGCGCTCCGTGCGCCCGACGAACGGGACCTCGGCGAGCCGCTCGTACACGCGGTCCGTGATCGCGCACGCGCGCCGGATCGTCTCGAGCTCGTTCGCGTCCTTCACCGCGCGCAGCCCCTCGACGAGACCGGTGCGCGGGACGAGGTCGAGCCCGCCGCCGCGCAGCGTCTCGACCTGCGCATACGAGAGCGTCGCCGCCTCGAAGCCGATCCGCCCCGACAACTGCTCGGCGAGCGCGCCGATCACGGCGCGCTTCGTCTGCACGACCTCGACGCCCTCGACGGCCTGCGCCGCCTGGATGTAGCGGAAGTCCGTGAACAGCTGCACGCGCTCCTGGTCGACGAGCAGCGCGACGTTCGAGCTCTGGAAGCCGACGAGATAGACGACGTTCTTTCCGTTCGTGACGAGAAGCGGCTCCTCGAGCGACTCCCGCAACCGGGCGATCCGTGTGTTCACGCGTGCTCCTTCAGATATTCGAGTGCCATGCGATAGCCGTCGATCCCGTGCCCGACGAACCGGGTCGAGACGACGTCCTCGATCACCGAGACGCGCCGCCAGTCCTCGCGCTCGTCGACGTTCGAGAGGTGCACCTCGACGACGGGGATCGTCAGCGGCTCGAGCGCGTCGCGGATCGACCACGCGTAGTGCGTCCACGCGCCGGGGTTCACGATCATGCCGTCGACGGTCTGGTACGCGTCGTGGCACCAGTGGATGAACTCGCCCTCGTCGTTCGTCTGCCGGCACTGCACCGTCAGCTCGAGCTCGCGCCCCCACTCGTAGACCTTCCCCTCGAGCTCGGTGATCGTGAGGCTGCCGTACTGCTCCTGGTCGCGCCGGCCGAGGATGTTGAGGTTGACGCCGTTGAGGACGAGGACGCGCACGGGCCGCGGACTCTATCCGGCGATGAGCGCGTCCAGCTCGCGCCGGACGTCGGCCGCGGGGACGGCGACGTTCCACCGTGGGCCGTCGTCGCCGAGAAGGACGAGCCGGAGCTCGCCGCCGACGGTCTTCTTGTCTCGCTGCATCGCCTCCCAGGCGCGGTCGCGGTCGACGCGCACCGGCTCCGGCCGGAGGATCTCCTCGACGGGCGCCGTGTCGCGGCCCGAGAGCCGGAGCGCCGCGAGCAGGCCGAGGCCGACCGCGTCGCCGTGCGAGACGTGCTGGAACGCGGCCGCCGTCTCGAGCGCGTGCGCGAACGTGTGGCCGAGGTTGAGGATCGCGCGCTCGTCGGCGTCGAGCGGGTCGCGGAGGCAGACGGCGGCCTTGAACGCGGCGCAGCGGCGGACGAGCTCGTCGTCCGGGAGCTCCCAGAGCGGCTCGCCTGCGAGGAGGCCGGTCTTCACGACCTCGCTCATCCCCTCGCGCCGCTGCGCCTCCGGCAGCGTCGCGAGGAGATCGGGGTCGACGATCGTCGCCGCCGGCCAGTGGAACGCGCCGACGAGGTTCTTCCCCTGCGGCAGGTCGACCGCCGTCTTGCCGCCGATCGCCGCGTCGACCTGCGCGACGAGGCTCGACGGGACGGGAGCCCACGCGACGCCGCGGAGATACGTCGCCGCCGCGAACCCGGCGGCGTCGGTCGTGCAGCCGCCGCCGAGGGCGACGATCGTCCCGCGCCGGTCGAGCCGCAGGTCCTGCCAGAGACGATCGAGCGCGACGAGCGTCTTCGCCTCCTCGCCCTGCGGCAGCTCGTGCGCCTGCGCGAGGCGCGCGCCGAGCGCCATCTGGGCGTCGGCGCCGTGGATCCCGGCGACGTGCGGGTCGGAGACGAGCGCGACCGGGCCGTCGCCGGGGACGAGCTCGCCGAGCCGGTGCATCGCGCCGCGCTCGACGCGGATCCCTGCCGCCGCGAGCACGATGTCGTCCGCGTCGCTCGCGACGGCGTCGGCGACCTCCCGGTACAGCGGCGCGCGCTGGTCGTAGAGCGCGAGGAACGCCGCCCGCTCCTGCGCGAGCGGCCGGTCGGAGCCCTGGACGCGCTGCCACGCCGTCTCGGCGTCGACGTCGAGAAGAACGGTGACCGCGTGCTCGCGCAGCGCCTCGCGCACCGCGGGCTGTGTGACCGCGCCTCCGCCGAGTGCGAGGACCGACGGCTCCGACTCGCGGAGCGCGCTCACGGTGCGGGCGGCTTCCTTGATCCGGAATGCGTCCTCGCCGTGCTCGGCGAAGTAGCTCGCGATCGACGTCTCGAACGCCAGCTCGAGCTCGTGGTCGAGGTCGCGGAACGGCCGTGAGGCCATACGCGCGGCCTCCTCGCCGAGCGTCGTCTTGCCCGCGCCCATGAAGCCGACGAGCGCGACGTGCCTGCTCAGCGGGGAGTCCACTCGATCCGCTCGAGATACGCGCGCCACGCGGCGACGAAGTCGCCGAGCGCGTCGCCGCCGAACTTCTCGCGCGCCGCGCGCGCGAGCTCCCACGCGACGGCTGCTTCCGCGACGACGGCGAGCGCCTCGACCGCGGAGACGTCGCTCCGCTCGACGAGCGCCTGCGCCGCCTCGCCCGACTCGAGGTCGACGGACGCGAGCGGCTTCATCAACGTCGGGAGCGGCTTCATCGCCGCGCGCACGACGAGCTCCTCGCCGTTCGACATCCCGCCCTCGATCCCGCCGGCGCGGTTCGTCGTCCGGTGGAGCCCGGACTCGTCGCGCGCGATCTCGTCGTGCGCCTCGGAGCCGCGCAGCCCGGCGAGCGCGAACCCGTCGCCGACCTCGACGCCCTTCACGGCCTGGATCCCCATCAGCGCCGCGGCGAGCCGCGCGTCGAGGCGGTCCTCCTTGCGCGCGTACGAGCCGAGCCCCGGCGGAACGCCGGTCGCGTGCACCTCGACGACGCCGCCGAGCGTGTCGCGGTCCGCGCGCGCCGCGTCGACGGCGGCCGGGTCGGCGCCGGCCTGCGGGAGCGCCGTGCCCGCGACCGAGATCCGGATCTCCGCGAGCAGCGCCTTCGCGACCGCGCCCGCGGCGACGTGAACCGCCGTGTGCCGCGCCGACGCGCGCTCGAGCGCGTCGCGGACGTCGTCGAGCGCGTACTTCTGGACGCCGGCGAGGTCGGCGTGGCCCGGCCGCGGCAGCGTCACGGCCTTCGTCCCCTTCCCCGTCGGCTCGCCCTCCGGCGGCCACGGGCTCATCCCGTGCGTCCAATTCTTGTGGTCGCGGTTGCGGACGACGAGCGCGAGCGGCGTGCCGAGCGTCCGGCCCCGGCGGAGGCCGGCGAGCACCTCGACCTCGTCCGTCTCGATCTGCTGGCGCGGCGAGCGGCCGTAGCCCTGCTGGCGCCGGCGGAGGTCGGCGTCGATCGCGGCGCGGTCGAGGACGAGCCCCGCCGGGAGGCCGGAGACGATCGCGACGAGGGCGGGCCCGTGCGACTCGCCCGCGGTGGCCAGCTCGAGGGTCACGCGTCTAACCCTAGTGCGGCCCGCATCGCGGCGACCGGCGCAGCGACGCCGGTCCAGCGCTCGAAGCTCGCCGCGCCCTGGCGGACGAGCGCCTCGCGCCCGTCGACGACCTCGCAGCCGGCGGCGCGCGCGGCGGCGACGAGCGCGGTGTCGGCGCCGTCGGGCGAGTACGCGAGCTCGACGACGGTCTGTCCCTCGACCGGCTCGACGAGGAGCTCGTCGCGCACCGGCGTCGCGTTCACGATCAGGTCGCAGCCCGTCGCATCCGGCGGCCACGTCCCGCGGCGCGAGAACTGCAGCACCTCGCCGTGGAGCCCCGGGAGGATCGTCGCCGCGGCGCCGCCGGCGCCGATCAGGCACACGCGCGTCGACGCGATCGGCGCGACGATCTCTCTGTCGGTGTTCGACCCGACGATCCGGCCGTCGGCGAAGACGAGCGTGTTCACCGCGTCGCCGTCCGCCTCGTCGCAGAGGCGTGCCGCCGCCTGCTTGTGCGGGATCGTGACGTTCGCCCCCGCGAAGCCGGCCGCCGCGAGGCCGCGGACGACGGTCTCGAGCTCCTCGGGCGGGACGTCGAGCGCGACGTACGCCCAGTCGAGCCCCGCCGCGGCGAACGCCGCGTTCTGCATCCGCGGCGACAGCGAGTGCCCGACGGGATGGCCGAGCAGGGCGACGAGCCTCGTCGACGCGGTCAGCGCGGCCACGTCAGTGCCCGTAGCCGTGCGCCGCCTCGTAGCGGAGGAACGCGTTGTAGTTGTCGGTGAAGAAGTGGTGCACCCGGTCCGGCTTCCGGACGAAGTAGAGCCAGTCGCCCGCCGCCGGGTGCGCGGCGGCCTGGATCGACGCGAGGCCCGGGTTCGCGATCGGCGTCGGCGGCAGGCCGATGATGTGCGGGTTCCGCGTGTTGTACGGGTTCGAGCTCGCGAGCTCCGACTGCGTCAGCGACTTCGTCCCGGGGACGTGGAGCCCGTAGCGCGTCGTCGCGTCGATCCCGAGGTTCATGTGCGCGTGCAGCCGGTTGTAGATGACGCGTGCGATCTTCGGGCGCTCGTCCGGCGCGAGCGCTTCCTTCTCGACGAGCGACGCGATGATCAGCACGTCGTACGGCGTCAGGTTCTTCGACCGCGCGTACGACAGGTTCACGCTCCGCCAGTTCCGCTGGAACGCCTGCAGCTGCGCGCGCACGAGCTGCCGCGACGTCGTCGACGCGAGGAAGTCGTACGTCGCGGGGAACAGGAAGCCCTCGAGCGGCCGCCTCGCGAGGCCGAACCCCGGGATCCGCTTCGGCCCGGTCACCGCGAGGTACGTCCTCCGCGAGATCCGCGGCTGCACGCCGCGCTCCGCACGCGCGATCCCCGCGACGACCTGCACGCGCTGCGCCATCTCGGCGCGCGTGAAGCCCTCGGGGAAGACGACGCGGAACGGCTTCGGCGGCGCGGCCGTCGTCGGCGGCGCGGCCGACCGCTGCGACCGGTGCAGCAGGCCGACGCCGAGGACCGCGCCGACGACGAGCAGCGCCACGACCGCGCCGACGGCGATCAGCCGCCGCGCGAGGATGCGCCGTTTCGACGGAGCCGGAGGCGGCGGCGGCCCCGGCTTCGGCGGCATCACGCCGGGGCGTCGCTCGACCACGCGAGATAGCTCGAGAGGAGATGCGCCGCCGCGCGCGCGTCCTCGGCGGACGCCGACGGCGTCTGCTGCGCGAGATCCGTCGTGAACCGCTCGTCGAAGAGCACGACCGGCACCTCGACGTGCTCGCGGAGGAGATCCGCGAAGCGCTCCGTCGCGCGCGCCTGCTCGCCGCGCTCGCCGCGCAGCGTCAGCGGCAGCCCGACGACGACCTGCTCCGGATCCTCGTCGCGCACGAGCCGCGCGAGCTCCGCGAGCCCGGCCTCCGAGCCCGCGCGCTCGACGACGCAGAGCGGCCGCGCGATGATCCCGGTCGGGTCGGAGACGGCGACGCCGGTACGCGCCGACCCGAAGTCGAGCGCCATCACCTTCACGCGAACGCCGCCGCGACCGCCTTCTTGCCCGCCTCGAGCGCGTCGCGCACGCCGTCCGGGTTCTTGCCGCCCGCCTCGGCGAGCGTCGGGCGCCCGCCGCCTCCGCCGCCGATGTGCCTGCCGACCTCGCGCACGAGCGCCGACGCGTCGAGCCCGCGCTCGACGAGCGCGTCGGAGAAGTTGATGACGAGGTACGCACGGCCGTCGTCGACCGAGGCGACGAACGCGCCGTCCGCCTTCTCCTGCTGGCGCAGCCGGTCGGAGAGGTCGCGGAGCGGCCCGCCCTTCAGCGCCTTCGCCTCGACGAACAGCACGCCGTGCTCCGTGTCGACGATCTCGAACTCGGTCGCCGCCGCGGCCGCCGGCTTCGCCTTCTCCTTCCGCACACGCTCGAGCTCCTCGCGGAGCGCGTCCGCCTCGCGCGCGCGCTCGTGGAGGTACGCGAACGCCTCGCCGGCCGTCACCGCCTCGATGCGCCGCGCGCCCGCGCCGACCGAGCTCTCGTTGAGGATCGCGAACGGCCCGATCTCCGCGGTCGAGCGGACGTGCGTGCCGCCGCAGAGCTCGGTCGACCAGCCGGCGATGTCGACGACGCGGACGATGTCGCCGTACTTCTCGCCGAAGAGCATCATCGCGCCGAGCTTCCGCGCCTCCTCGATCGGCGTCTCGAAGATCCGCACCGGCAGGTTCGCGAAGATCTTCTCGTTCGCGCGCTTCTCGACCTCGGCGCGCTCCTCCGGGGTCAGCGCCGACGGATGCGTGAAGTCGAACCGGAGCTTGTCCGGCCGGACCGCCGAGCCCGCCTGCTTCACGTGGTCGCCGAGCACCTCGCGCAGGCACTCGTGGAGGACGTGCGTCGCCGTGTG
>Ga0335070_10011089_pt1 | contig 10536 bp, 9 predicted proteins | sample Lox_Sample_13_FD_206722 | JGI IMG/M metagenome (GOLD analysis project Ga0335070, IMG submission 206722) | Soil microbial communities from Loxahatchee National Wildlife Refuge, Florida, United States - Lox_Sample_1.3 | ecosystem: Environmental > Terrestrial > Soil > Wetlands | place: USA: Florida...
CATGACCAGAAACGGCAATCCCCGGCGCACGCTGCCCGGAATTTGTTGGAAGTAGCCGGTGTAGAGGGCCAGGCTGTAGCTCATGATGTTGGCCCATAAAAATGCAGAGATCCCGGTGCGGACAATCAGGTCGTGGCGCTCCGCGTCCGCCGCATCATCGTGGTCGGCATATTCCCGGGCCGTGTAGCCCAGACTCTCGATTCGCTTCGTGATGTGCTCAGGAGGAGTGATCTGCGGCTGGTACCGCACTCGTGTTAAGTCAGAAGCAAAGGAGACCTCAGCCTGCACAACGCCCGGCACCGACGCCAAGGCGTGCTCAATCAGCCACGCGCACGAGGTGCACCACATGCCAGTTACGTGCAAAACCAGTTCTTCGGTCGGGAGCGGTGGGACGTTTGCGGCTTCGCCTGTGGGCTTTACGGATACACGATTCGAGATCAGGCCAAGCCTAAGGCTGCGCTGGAAGAGTTCGGTCTGGCGAGCGTCCTGGCCGTCTTTGAGTGCGCCACTTTCAGACAGGATCAGATAGACGTTTAGGCAACCCAGACAGCAGAAGAAGCAGTCCGTCTCCGCGACGCGCTGTTGTAAGGGATGCGCGCCACATCCGAGGCCACAGAGGTTGCATTCGCGGTCCACGCTTACCTCAGTGGTGGCTTTGGTGAGTAGTTTGGGTGACCGGTTTTCCGTGTTCGTCAAGGAAAACCGGATTTGCGCGTTTGGTCACGACATAACAGAAAATCAGGATGCCGATAAAGAGCGAAAACACGAAGCCAAGAAAATAGGTAAGGGCCGCCGGTTTCCTGCTTACGCGAGATGATGTCATTGCCACTGTACTCATGGTCCAACCCCTAAGGCCGATCAGTTGACGGCGTGATGAAAGTCTCTTCGACGGAATCTCTTTCGTTGCCCACACGGCTCAGGATGCGGAAGTGGTTCACGCCGGGAGCTAGCGGAGTTCCGGGCGGTGCCCCAATGTCCACCTCGCGCTCTATCGTCTGTCCTGCGTCGACCAGAACTGCATTTTCGAAATCGACAAACTTCGTTCCCGGTAAGTCCTCAATCGAGAACTGTGCAATCGCTTGCCGCTGTCCCCGATTGGCAACTTCTATGCGGAAGCGGTTGTAGACGGTGCCGTCCGCTCCGAGGTGATACATGGTCGTCCGGTCGGGCGCAATTCGAACCAGGACGGTGCGGCGCATGGAAAGCGCCGTAAACAGTCCGGCGGCATAGAAGAGAATTATCAGGAGTACGACAACACGTTTTGCATTCCGAATACCCAGCTTTTGATACCAGGTCTTGGAGCCGCTTCCCAGTTGCTCGCCCTGTTCTCCCCAAACGTAGTAGATCAGCCCTTGCTTGCCCAGTCGTCCGAGCACGTCGGCACAGGCATCGATGCATTCGCCGCAATGGATGCATTCGATCTGATAAGGGGAAGTGCGAATATCGATGCCCATGTGGCAGACGCGCACGCATTTCTTGCACTCGATACATTCGCGGCCTTCGTCGCGATACTGAACAATCAGCGTGTCTCCATCGCCCAGCATTCCCTGCAGATATCCGTAAGGGCAGACCGTCGTGCAGAATCTCTGCCGCAGAAACAGAAAATCCAGGAGGGTGAGGAGCGTCGTGGTGGCTCCGGCAATTCCACCGGTGGTCTTGATGTCGAAGGCCAGAAGGCGGTGCAGCAGGTCGCGCGGCTCAACGAAATAGGAAATGAAGACAAACGCGAGCACGACGGAAGCCGCAGCGGCAATCGCGTAGAAAATAGATTTGCTGAGCAATTTGCGCCAGCGCGCGTTCCAACGGACGTACTTGTTGATCGTGCGGGTCAGCTTGCTCTCCAGCGCCAGAGAGGCCTCGCTGAAGATCATCTGCGGGCATAGGTATCCGCAATATACGCGGCCGTAAAACATCGCCATGGCTGCAACGACGAACATCAAGAACATCAGCGAGAAGAAAATAATGGCGAATTCGCTTATCCACAGTTCGTATCCGAAGAAATAGAAACGCTGATGAGGAATGTCGGCGCGGATCAGATTGGCAAAAGGCAAGGCGACGAATATAAGGACACAAACCGCGTGGATGGCTTTGCGGAACCGGTGGTAGGCGAATGAATCCTGCGCCGGAACCGGCGTCTTACGGTCGCACTTCGGCAATGATTTTGTCGAGATGGTAACGTTCGGGCCGGACGTCGTTTCAGTGGTGGGCATGCATCTGGCTCCCCATCATCAACATTCCGGGCATGGTTCCACGCCAGACGAGTACGATCCCCATCATAGTGACGCTCGCAGCGGCCAACTGGCTTCCCCAGCGGTTGACCCGCATGCGGATGGCGGAGGAGGCCATCCCGACGGCGAGAAGCGCTCCCGATGTGCCTACCCCAAACACCAGCATCGAGAATGCACCGGCGATAGGCGAGCCGGTCGCCATCGCTTTCAGCAGAGCCGCGTAGATAAGGCCGCAAGGAAGAAAACCCAGGCTGAGACCGAGCAGAAATCGGTTGCCCGCACCCGCCGCCGATAACAGCCGGCCCAGTCGCCGCAGGAATGCCGATGGAATGCGAAAAAGATTGCTGCCCCACACCCTTGCAGGAATGACACCGAGCATTGCGATTCCCGCAGCAATCATCAGTGCCCCGGAAACGATGGCGAGAGTGTGACTGAATCCAGCCAGCCGCCCCAGAAGTCCCAGAGTGCCGCCCGCTAGTCCAGCAACTGCACCGAGGACCGAGTAAGTGACGATCCGTCCGGCGTTGTATGCGATGTGGTTTGACAGAAGCAGGGAAAGTGGAGGGGAGTTCTTCGCTCCTGCTCCGAGAGCGACGCTGTACGACAGCACAATCGGTCCGCACATCTGGACGCAATGCAGACTACTGGCTACCCCCAACAAGAGCATGAGTCCGAGTTCGAGCGGCGTCACGAGATCTCCTGTGCCGCAGGAGTTTTGACCGTGTAGAGAATCTTGCTGTTTCTGGTCGGCACGCTCACGCATTCCCGGTAAAATTCGAACTTCTTCATGGTCACCGCGTGAGTTGGGCATCGGGAGGCGCACAGTCCGCAACGGATGCAGGTGGATTCGTCCTTCAACATGACCCCGCCGAGAGCATCGAGTTCGCGGCGATCCATGGAACGCAATTCCTCGCGGCTGATACCCAGCGTGCCGCAGACCATGTCGTGCCACTGCTCGTCCTGGCAAAGCTGGCTTAGGCCTACCAGCCGGATCAGGTTTTGCGGGCAGACGTCGACGCATCCATTGCAGGCAATGCAGGTCGAGGTGTCGAAAACTGTGTTGACGTTGCAGCGTAGGCAGCGCGAAGCCTGGCGATGCGCATCTTCCGTGGAGAAATTTTCTTCCACGATGTCGAGAGAACCAGCGCGTTGCGCCGCGTCAAGCACTGGAGGAGTGGCGCGGGGCAGGCGGTCCCAGCCCTCGGCCATGGAGTAGACCGCGGGAGCCCAGTGACTGCGAACCGCGATGTCAGTCCGCGTGCCGCGCAGGAAGTCATGCATGGAGCGGGCTGCGATTTGCGATGAGGCGATGGCGTCGATAAAGAGCCTCGGTCCATGAGCGATATCGCCACAGGCGAACACATCGGGAGCTGTCGTCTGATAGGTCTCGCGGTTGACCTTAATGAGACCGCGATCGCTCTCGACTCCGTCCTCCGGCTTTAGAAAGGAAAGGTCCGAGGACTGGCCGATCGCATAGATCACGGTGTCGGCAGGAATATCTTCGACATCGGATTCGTCAAACGTCGGATTGAATCTGCCAGCACCATCAAACACCGACGAGCAGCGGACCGTGCGCAAGGCCTGCACCGTGCCGTTGTCGCCGAAAATCGCTTTTGGGCCCCGCGCGTCGTGCAGCTTAATGCCCTCTTCTTCGCCTTCGATGACTTCGGTTTCATCTGCCGGCATCTGTTCGCGTTTTTCCAGGCAGACGACGTGTACTTCTTTATCTCCGCTCAGGCGCAGCGCAGAACGTGCAACATCGTAAGCGACCTGCTCGCCCCGTTCCATATCGGCGAGGGCCTCGCCGTGTGTCATTTCTCCAGCGGGACGAACTGCGGAGCGCGCGACGTCGTACGCAACATTACCGCCGCCAATTACAACGATCCGCCGGCCCAGAGGAAGGGGCTTGCCTTCGTTGAAAGCACGCAAGAAATCCATGCCGTCGTACACCATCTCGCGATCCGAGCCGGGAAGAGACAACTTTCGTCCCTTGGGCAGGCCGATGCCGAGGAAGATGGCTTTGTAACCCTCCTGGCGAAGGCTGGAGATGGTGAAATCCCGGCCGAGGCGCATATTGCACTTGAGGTCCACACCGAGCGACAGGATGGCCTGGATCTCCTGCTTTACCAACTCGCGGGGCAGACGGAAAACTGGCACACCTACCATCAGCATGCCGCCAGGTTCAGAATTCGCTTCGAAAACGGTGACCTTGTAGCCGATGCGGGTGAGGTCGTGGGCCACGGTTAGTCCGGATACGCCTGCGCCAACCACGGCAATTTTTTCGTAATTCCCGCGGTTGGGCGGCAGCATGCGCTCATCGCAGCCCTCACGATGGCCGCGGAAATCCCCGGAATCCGGGCCGAACTGGGTGGTCACGAAGCGTTTCAACGAACGAATGGAAACCGGTGCGTCCACGTCCCCGCGGCGGCAATTCACTTCGCAAGGGGCTCCGCAGACGCGGCCGCAGATCGATGCGAAGGGATTGGTGGCCCGAGCGATGCGGTAGGCTTCTTCATAACGGCCTTCGCCGATTGCAGTCACGTAACCACAAGCATTGGTGTGCACGGGGCAGGCGTGCTGGCACTTGACCATCCTGATCCAGTAATCTGCCCCTTCAATCGCCTCGAATTGTGCCCATTGACTCATCGGTGCTTTATTCGTCCTTGTGAACCGCTTTGAACGCAAATGCGACCACGATGACGGCATAAACGGCAATCATCGCAACGACCGCATACATCAGCGCGGGCGAGGATTGTGTTGCCTGATTGAACTGCCTCACCAATACGCCGCGATCCGAGTGATTGACTTCCCCATTCATATAAAGCAAGAAGTAGGCAATGACGCCGCCGATGATCACGATGTACGCGAATTTCAGAAATGTAGGGACGCCAGTTCCTTTTCGTTCCGTGATCCATCCGTCTGCGTATTCGTGCAGATCGCTCTTGGGTTCTTCGGCAACCTTGGTTTGTGGCATCTGTGTCTCCCTTAATCTTTTTTGCCTTCGTACTCGCCTACGCTTTCGTCGTCGGCGAGCATGCGATATTTGGGATCCTCGCTCCGGCTCCCCCAGTAACCGTCATGGCGAGAACGGACGAGAAAGAAAATCGCTCCCGCCAGGCAGATAAAAAACAGAAGGTACGCGAGGAATACGCCTGGGTAAACGTAGTCGTGCATACACCCTCTATTTCTCGTAATCGTTGTCGGGACGCCAGTTCTTGGCGCGTCCGAGCGTCTGAATGTATGCGACCAGCGCATCGAACTGCTGGTCATCATTAGCAATCCACGGGAACGGCGGCATGATCGAACCCGGCGTCAGATCACGTGGATTGCGGAAGTGGGTGCGATGCCACTGCCGGTCGTACTTGCCGCCGACCCGAGAAAGGTCCGGCCCCGTGCGCTTGGTCCCGAACATATGGGGACTGTCAAAAACGAACTCGTCAGGTGTGGAGATCGGCGAGTCCACTCCCTTCCAGCCGGAACGCTTGGTGTCGGCAAGGAGGGTGCGAGTTTGTTGCGTGTGGCAATACCAGCATCCCTCCTTCACGTAAATGGCGCGTCCTTTGAGTTCAAGCTCGGTATACGGGCGCAGTTTTCCGGTAGGCCCTTTGGCGGGATCGTCGTTCTCAAACGGCTTGGACCAGCTCTTGTCGACCAGTGGCGGCACTACGGTGGTAATCAAGCCGCCAATGAAGAAAAATACGAGTGCGGCGATCACGAATCCGATAGCACTCTTGTCTGTCTTTCCCAGCATGCACCCTCCTTACGCGGTGACCACCGCTGACTCGCGCGCAGTCGACTGGCCGCTATTTACGACAGTCGCCAGAATGTTGAACAGGAATGTGGCGATGCCGCAGAACATCAGCACGCCTGAGAAGAAGCGGACAGTCCAGACCGGTTTCAGCGCTTTGACGGTGTCAATGAACGGAATCGACGGGTTGTTCCACTGCCAGCCTTGCCAGAAACCGCCCAACCATAACGTCACGAAAAACCCGAGACCGCCAATCATGAAGAACCAGAAGCTCCAGTTGGCCAGCGCATCGGAGTGAAGTTTGGTCTTGAACATGCGCGGCACTACGTAATAGGTGCCCGCGATGGCGAAGAATGAGAAGCAACCCAGCAGCGCCATATGCGCGTGGCCGGGAATCCAGTCGGTTTTCGAAACGATTGCGTTCACCGAACGCAGGCTGTGCATCGGGCCCTGGAAGCAGGTAAGGAGGTAGAAGACCACTCCCGACATCAAGAACTTCAGCGGAACGTTCTCTCGCAGTTGGTGCCACTGGCCTTTCATGGTGGCGAAGAAGTTGTACACGACGGTCCAGACCGGGATCAGCAACATCAACGAGAATGCAATGGCGATCGTCTGCAGCCACTGTGAGATCGGCCCGTGGAGCATATGGTGCGCGCCCGTCCATACGTAAACGAAGGCGAGCGACCAGAATCCAATCATTGACAGTTTGTGGCTATAAAGAGGAGTGTTGGAGGCCTTGGGAATGAAGTAGTAGGCCATCGCCAAACCAATCGGAGTGAAGATGAGTCCCACGGCATTGTGGACGTACATCCAATTCAGGTTGGCCTGGTTGGTTCCAGTCGTGAACAAAACGGCGATGTTGCCGGTGCTATAAACGAACGTGGTCCAGAGGATTGTCGCCATCGTGTACCAGAGGCTGACATACATCTGTTCGTAACGGCGGGCGGCCACGGTGGCAAAGATATTGATTCCAAACATGACCCAGGCCACAACCACTAAGGCCACCAGCGGAAGAGGAAGTTCGGCATACTCCCAACCTTTGTTGTATCCCGCCGGCAGAGCATAGACAGCGCCCAGGACAATTACGTTCCAAAGCAACGCCGTGGCGATGCCCAACTTCTCGCTCCACAACTTGACTCCACAGAGCCGGGGAACGACGTAGTACGCCAGCCCGAGATCTGCCGGCAGAAGCCAGCCAAAGAGCATTCCGTTCACATGGAGCGGACGCAGACGGCCATATGAAAGGTAGGGCACGCTGCCCAACAATTGCGGCCAGACAAACTTGGCCGCGATTGTGAGAGCGACAATGCCGACAATAAAAAAGTATGTGACCGAGCTCAGGAGAAACCACTTGGCGGTGGTGTCCTCATGGATCGAATCGGCCAGCGGTATGGCGCCGACCGGTGTTGCGCGCGTTACTTCCACTTGCCCTGCCATATCACCTCCTGGTTCACCTCGGCCGTGCTGCCTGCGACGTCAACACCGGGGCTTTCTCGCTCGGTGGCGAACCCTTCTGGGGATTCATACTGCGAATGAAATTGACGAGATCGCCGACGTCGTTCTGCGTCAGGCCATAGTCGATCCAGGACGGCATGGCCGTGCCCTGCACGCCGTACAGAATCGAATCGAATAGCCGCCGGTCGGGAACGTTATTGATGAAGAACGAATTGCGCAGATTGCGGGGGCGCGGGCTGATGTCGAGCGAGTTCGGTCCCTTGCCGTCCGCTTTGCGTCCGTGACATCCAGTACAACGCTGCAGGAATATCTCTTCGCCCCGATGGATCGAGTCCGCGCTGAACACGATGGGATTTTTCTCCGGGACTTTTCGTTCTGTCAGTTTCCCGCGCGGTTCTTTGACGAAGGTCTGGAATACATAGGTGAGGACGGCGCGGCGCTGATCGTCCGTCAACACCCGTTCCCACGGCGGCATCGAAGTTCCTGGCACGCCATTCCTCAGAGACTGCAGAAAGCGTTCTTCTGGCTTGCTGTTCATGAATGCCGTCTTGGTGAGATCGCGTGGGGCTGGATCGAGATACAGATAGGTCACGCCCTTCCCGTCGCCTTTGTCACCATGGCAGCGAGCACAGAGCCCCTTGTAGATTTCGTCTCCGGTTTTGAACGAGGGCGGAGTGCTCCGCGTTTTCAGATAAGCGGAGATCGATTGGAAGTCTGGCTCCGCAAACCCAAAGACCGGCATGATGGAATCAGGGATCTTCGATTTCGGCTCCCTGAAGTGGGCCATGATCCATTCGTCGTCCCGGATCAAGCCTTCATATGAGAGATCAGGCGCGATATGTCCATCCTTGTCGCCCAACCGGTGGCAGGCGGTGCATGACCTTTCCGCGACCAGTTGTTCGCCTCGAGTCGCGGAGGGCGCTGCCGGCGTTAGCGTCTTGGATTCTTCCGCCTTTGACTGCCGCAGCCGCGCGCGGTATTGGCCGAGCGAAGTCTCCGCAAAATTGATTCCGCGACGGCTCTTGAGGAAAACGGTAAGGGCTTTGATCTCATCGTCGCTCAAATCGAACTTCGGCATGAAAGAAGTCGGCTGGAAGGTCCGCGGATCGACCGTATGCTCCCACAGGTAGTTGACTTTGAATTTCTTGCCGACTTCACTGAGATCGGGACCTAGTGTGCCATTGGAAAGACCTTCGATGCGGTGGCAGCCGTAGCAGGCTTTCTCAAAGAACAGTTGGCGGCCTTGTTGCACCAGAGGCGTCCCGGCAAACTTGTCTTCGGTGTGGCACTGGGCGCAGTTGGCCTGCATGTATTCCTTACCCATCAACTTCGCTTTGTACTGGGCGTGCCAGTTGGCCTGGGTGACATAGCCGATCATGGGGTCGGGCCAAAACTCGTCTTCGCCGTGTGCGTAGAAGGAATCGAGTCCGCGGCCTTGTCCGTCATGGCAGATGGTGCAGCCGAAGTCGGTAAATTTGTGCCGCCGCTCCCAACGTCCGTTCACCTCCACATCGCCCAACCCGGCGGAATAAGGATGCGTGCGAAGTGGTTCCGCATGACCCTGGAATCTGGGGTCGTCACTCGCCAGATGGCAGGTCGTGCATCGGTCGACGCGTGATTCGCCGAATTGCGTCACGATAATCTGTTCGATACGCGGGCTGCGCTCGTCCAGCGCGCGCCGCTCGGCGTCCGTCTTCGCCAGGCTGCGCGCCTGCTCGAAGTACGCGGTCTGGTGTTTTTCCCAGCGGTTGAAAAACTGATTGTAGAAAACGATGCCGTGCACGATCAGCACCACAAAACTCACGATGGCCAACGTTACGCGCGTGCTCACGAAGATCTCCTCAACTTGCGCTCACCGGACGAGTTCACCAAGGCGACACGAACTCCCAGTTCGGCCCCCGGAAGAATGTCCCGATGATGATCAGAATGACGTTAACGATGACGAACGTCAGGAAAAGGGAATTAGCCAGCAGGCGCTCCCGAGCAAACCAACGGCCCACTCCCGCCACTTTGCGATCGATATACGGAACCAGCAGTAACAGCAGCACTTCAATCGTAGGAATGCCGACACCGCCCCAGAACGCGGAATAGCTAACCTGCTCCTGCAGCCCCAGGAAGTACCACGGCGCTTTCGCGGGATTCGGGGGATGCATCACATTCACCGGCTGTTCCAGCGGCGCATTAAAGAAGAGTGAAACCAGCAAAACTCCGGCCACCGTAATCAAGAAAACGACAAGTTCCGCCATGAAGAGATTCGGCCACGCAAAAACTGAGCGGTCCGGGACATTTCCGACTTTGGTGAACGGCCCGCGTACCAATCCCTGAATGCCGTAATGTCTTTTCTGCAACACTGGTTCGGCGGCTGCTGCTGCCGCCGGCGATGTGGCCAGTACCACGTACGGGCCTTCCACCAACTCGACTTGTACCTTCGGTGCGTCAGGGGGAAGGGCATCTTCTTCTTCAGGCCGGGAGAGCCCGCCATCCTTGCGAATTCTCCAAAAGTGGATTGCCACCAGCAATGAAAGCACCGCTGGCAGCACGGCGACGTGCAGCACATAGAATCGAAGCAAGGCTTCCTGTCCGACCGTGGAATCGCCAAGCAGCACGAACTTCACTTGCTTCCCGACCAGGGGTGCGTAGCTGGCGATTGAAGTTCCAACGGTGATCGCCCAAAAGGCCAGCTGGTCCCAAGGCAGCAGATAGCCGGTGAAGCTAAGGAATAAGGTGATCAACAGCAGGAGTACGCCCAGCACCCAGTTGAACTCACGCGGCGGTTTATACGATCCGGTCAGGAAGACGCGGCACATATGGAGAAAAACCACCGCCACCATGCCGTGAGCTGACCAGCGATGCATGTTGCGCAGAAAGATTCCGAAAGCGACCGTTCCGCGCAGGTCCAGCATGCGGTCGTAGGCCTGCGTGGTTGAGGGGACGTAATAAAACATCAACAGAATTCCTGTTACCACCAGAATCATGAACAGGAAGAATGCGATCAGTCCCAAACCGAGCGTGAAGGTGGCACGCAGACTGTTACGGTGCACTTTGACCGGATGCAGATGGAGAAAGAAATTAGTGAAGCTGGTCGAAGCTCGTCCCAGGTCGGAC
>Ga0335070_10011090_pt1:2500-10536 | contig 10536 bp, 10 predicted proteins | sample Lox_Sample_13_FD_206722 | JGI IMG/M metagenome (GOLD analysis project Ga0335070, IMG submission 206722) | Soil microbial communities from Loxahatchee National Wildlife Refuge, Florida, United States - Lox_Sample_1.3 | ecosystem: Environmental > Terrestrial > Soil > Wetlands | place...
GCGGCAGCACCGCCGGGATCACCGCGAACATGGTTTGGATGTTTCCCGAGAGCATGTCGGTGACGGCCGGCGGAAAGCCGCGATACGGGATGTGAACGACGAACACGCCGGCGTCGCTTTTGAGCAGCTCCATCGTCAGGTGCGAGGCGCTGCCGCTGCCCACCGACCCGTAGGACAGACGTCCGGGATTCTTCTTCAGGTACGCGATAAAGGACTTGAAGTCCGTGGCCTCGACCGATGGCGTGACCACCAGCATCTGCGGCGACGATGCGAGCAGGGAGATCGGCTGCAGATCCTTGTCCGAATCGTACGAAAGGTTCTTGTAGAGGAACTTGTTGATCGCGGCCGGCCCGTTGATGCCGATCAGCAGCGTATAGCCGTCCGGCGCGGACTTGGCGACGGCCTCGGCGGCAATGTTGCCGCCGGCCCCGGTGCGGTTCTCGACGACGAACGGCTGGCCGAGCGCCTCCTGGAGTTTGCCGGCAGCCGTTCGGCCGACGATGTCCGGCGTGGAACCCGGAGGGTAAGGGATGAGCACCTTCACGGGCTTCGCCGGATAGCCCTGCGCGAGCGCGGCGCCGTGCGCCAGGACGAGTAACAACTGCAATATCAGTCTCATATCCTCTCCGTTTCCCCGCTGCGGGGTTGCCAGATCATCAGCCGCCGCTCGGCGGCGGTCACCATCCAGTCCAGGATCAGCGCAAACGCGGTCAGTACTAAGATGCCCGCGAACACGCTGTTGATGTCGAATGTACCCTCGGCCTGCAGGATGAGGTAGCCGACGCCGCTCGACGAGCCGAGGTACTCCCCCACCACGGCGCCGACAAACGCTAGGCCTACCGAGTTGTGCAGGCTGGCGAACACCCAGCTCATGGCGCTCGGCACGTAGACGTGGCGCAGCAGCTGCCGCTCTCCGGCCCCGAGCATGCGCGCATTGGCGAGCACGGTCGGGCTCACCTCGCGCACCCCCTGGTAGACGTTAAAGAAGACGATGAAGAACACCAGAGTGACTCCGAGCGCCACCTTGGAGGCTATGCCGAGGCCGAACCAGACGCCGAAAATCGGCGCTAGGATCACCCGCGGCATCGAGTTCACCGCCTTGATGTAGGGATCGAGTAGCGCTGCCGCCGTCGGGCTGAGGGCGAGCCAGAGGCCCATCGCGAGCCCGCTGAGCGTCCCGACGACGAAGGCGAGCACCGTCTCCACCAGCGTCACCCACAGATGCTCGTAGATCGAGCCGGACACGAACCAGGTCCAGATGCGCTCCAGCACCTCGAGCGGGCGACCGAAGAAGAAGGCCGCCTTGTTCGGGTCGTCAAAGTAGAGCGGTGGGATCAGCGTCGGGCTGGTCGCGACGTGCCAGAACACAAACAGGGCCGCCAGCATCAGCGCCTGCCAGACGCGGAGCGCCGCTCTACCGGTTCTTCTGCTGCTCATAGCCCTTCAGCACCTCGTCCTTCATCGCCTGCCAAATGCGCGTGTGCAGTTCGATGAAGCGCGGCGTCAGCCGGATCTCCGCGACGTCGCGCGGCCGCGGCAGGTCGATCTCGAACTCGCCGATCGGACGCGAAGCCGGCCCCGCCGAGAGCACCATCACCCGATCGGAGAGCGAGATCGCCTCCTCCAGGTCGTGGGTGATGAAAACGACGGACTTGCGATCGGCCGACCAGAGCTCCAGCAGCTCGTTCTCCATGAGCTGGCGCGTCTGGATGTCGAGCGCCGAGAACGGCTCGTCCATGAGGATGATCTGAGGATCGAGGATCAGCGTCTGCGCGAGCGCGACGCGCTTGCGCATGCCGCCGGAGAGTTGGTGCGGGTAGCGATGCCCGTGCCCGCGCAGGCCGACGCGCGCGAGCCAGCCTTCCGCCTCGGCGACCGCCTCGGCCCTCGGCACGCCCCGGAACTCCAGCCCCGCGGTCACGTTCTCGATCGCGGTGCGCCAGGGCAGCAGCGCCTCGCTCTGAAACAGGTAACCGGCCTTGCCGTTCAGCCCGCGCAGCGGCTCGCCGAAGATGCGCACCGAGCCCGAGGACGGCGCGAGCAGGCCGGCGGCGACGTTGAGTAGCGTCGACTTGCCGCAGCCGGTGGGTCCGACAACCGACAGGAACTCCCCCGGCCGCACGACCAACGTCGCGTCGCGCACCGCGGTGTAGCGCGGCGCATCGTCCGCCTCCGCGACGAAAGTGACGCTGATGTTCTCCAGCGCGAGTGCCGGATGGAGCGGCCCCTGAGCCGGGGCACCTGCCTGCATGGGCGCGCTAACGCTTCTTGCCGTACTTGGCGAGCGCCTTCTTCACGAACTCGTTGGTGTACGTCTCCGAGAGATTGATCTCCGCCGGCTTTATCGCGGGATTGAAGGTCGCGAGCGTCCTCAGCGTGGTCTTCGCCCCGGCCTCGGGGATCAGGCCGTCCTTCGAGTATGCGGTTTTCACGTTGTTGTACGCGAACAGGTACATCGCCTTGTTGCCGAGAAGGTACTCCTCGGGAACCGTCGCCAGAATCTGCTGCGGCGAGGCCTCCTGCATCCAAAGGAGCGCGCGCACGGTCGCGTTGGTGAGCGCCTGGACCGTGTTCGGGTTCTTGCGGATGAACTCGATCGGCGCGTAGAGGCTCGCCGCCGGCATCGGCCCGCCGAAGATCTTCTCCGTGCCCTCGGGCGTGCGCGTCTCGGCAATGATCTTGAGCTTTCCTTCCTTCTCGAGGATTGTCATCGCCGGGTCGGTCTGCGACAACGCGTCCACCCTGCCCTGCTCGAGCGCCGCGATCACCGTCGAGCCCGCGCCGACGCCGATCACCGAGAAGTCGCTCGGCTTGAGGCCGCCCTTGGAGGCGAGATAGTTGATCACCATGTTGGTGCTCGATCCGGGCGCGCTGATGCCCACGCGCAGCCCTTTCAGGTCCTTCGGCGAGTGATAGCTCGCGGCGCGCGCCGCGGCGATGCCGACGGAGATCTGCGGGCAGGCGCCGGCCAGCACGAAGGCCTGGAAGCGGATTTTCCGCGATTGCATGTTGATGGTGTGCTCGTAGGAGCCCGACACCACGTCCGCGCTGCCGCCCACGACCGCCTCCAGCGAGCGCGTGCCGCCGGCGAAGTCGCTGATGCGCACGTTCAGCCCCTCGTCCTTGAAGTAGCCCAGCCGTTCGGTGATGGTGAGCGGCAGGTAATACAGCGCGGACTTGCCGCCAACGGCGATATGCACGTCGCGCTTCTCGATCTGTGCGCCTGCCGAGCATGCGACGAGCATCAGCATCGCGCCGAACCATTTCCTCATGGGATCTCCTCGTTGCGAAGGCGGAACTATACCCCGCGGCGGTCCATCAGCGCCTGCGAGATCGTCCCGATGTCTACGTACTCGAGCTCGCCGCCGAGCGGCACGCCTCGCGCAATGCGCGTCGCCTTCACGCCGCGCGTGCGCAGCGTCTCGGCGATGTAATGGGCCGTCGCCTCGCCCTCGTTGGTGAAATTCGTGGCGAGGATGACTTCCTCGACCACGCCGTCCGAGGCGCGCGCCAGCAGCCGATCCAGGCCGATGTCGCGCGGGCCGATGCCGTCGAGCGGGGACAAGCGCCCCATCAGCACGAAGTAAAGGCCCGAGTAGCTCAGCGTCTGCTCGACCATCGAGAGGTCCGTCGGCGTCTCGACGACGCAAAGAAGCGAGGCATCGCGGCGCGGCGACCGGCACAGCGCGCAAATCTCTTCCTCGGTGAAATTGTTGCAGCGCGAGCAATGATGCACCGTTCTGAGCGCTTCGCTCAGTGCCACTCCAAGTGCCTCCGCCCCCGCACGATCGTGCTGCAGCAGGTAGTAGGCCATGCGTTGCGCCGAGCGTGGCCCGACTCCCGGCAATACGCGCAGCGCCTCGATCAGCCGCTCGAGGCCCGCCGGGGGGCTAGGCGCAACATCCCGCTTCATACTAGAAGGGCAGCTTGAGGCCCGCGGGCAGCCCCAATCCCGCGGTGAGGCTGCTCATCTTCTGGCTGACGGTTTCCTCGACTTTGCGGGCGGCGTCGTTGCACGCGGCGACCAGGAGGTCTTCGAGCATCTCGCGATCGCCGGTCAACGAAGGATCGATGCTGACGCGCCGCATCTCGTGCTTGCAGGTCATGACGACCTTGACCATGCCCGAGCCCGCCTGCCCCTCCACTTCCAGCGTGCCCAGCTGCTCCTGCATGCGGCGCATGTTCTCCTGCATCATCTGCGCCTGCTTCATCATCTGGCCGATATTGCCTTTCATCGCTGTTTTTCCCGGATGGTCGAATCGACGACTCTGCCGTCGAAGAGGTTGACGAGCTCCTGCACGAACTTGTCGCCTTGAACGGCGCGCACTGCCTCTGCGCGGCGCGCGCCCTTCTCGGCGCTCTCCACCGCCGCCGCGGTCGCGCCGCGGACTTCGCCAGGTGCCACCTGAAGCTTGATCGTCCGTCCGAAATGCGCCGCGAGCGCAGCCTGGAGCTTCTCGCGGTAGCTCTCCCCCGCGAGGTGCGCCATCGTCTTTTGCAGCGTGAGCTCGAACACGCCGTCCTCGTGACGTTTGAGCTCGGTGTTGCGCGCGAGCTCCTTGGCCCCTCCCGACAGAGGCAGCAGCTGCACGAGCGCGGCCCAATTGCCGTCGAAGCGCGTCGCCGGGCGATTCGATCGGGCCTCGTCCTTGCGTTCGCCCGGACGGGATTCGCCGGGCTTGAAGACCAGCATCCTGAGGAGCGTCATGAGAAAACCTGCGTGCTCATCGGGCGCGAGCGGCAGATCGTCGCGGCCCTGCAGCGCAATCTGGTAGCAGAGCTGCACCGTCTCCGGGTCCAACGCGCCGGCAAGCGCGATGATTCGCTCCCGCTCGGGAAGATCCTCCTCGAGCGCCGCCGGAACGGTCTGCGCGAGCGTCACTCGCAGCAGGAGGCTCGCGAGATCCTGCAAGGCGGCATCGAACGACAGGCTACGCGCCTGCATCTCCTCGGCAACCGCGGCGAGCGCAACGCCGTCCCCCGAGCCCAGCGCCTCGAGCAAGCGCAGCAAGTAGGTCTCGTCCACCGCGCCGAGCATGTCGCGTACCCCGTCGGCGGCCAGCTTGCCAGCGCCGTGGGCGATCGCCTGATCGAGCAGCGACAAGGCGTCCCGCATGCTGCCGGCGGCGGCGCGCGCGATCAGCGTCAGGGCCTCGCGCTCGGCGGCGACCTTCTCCTCGGCGAGGATGCGCTCGAGGTGGGCGACGATGGCCCCGCGCGGCATCTGCTTCAGGTTGAACTGCAGGCAGCGCGACAGCACCGTCACCGGAATCTTCTGCGGATCGGTAGTGGCCAGAATGAACTTGATGTGCGCCGGCGGCTCCTCCAGCGTCTTCAGCATGGAATTGAACGCGGAGCGCGACAGCATGTGAACTTCGTCGATCACGAACACCTTAAAGCGCCCGCGCACCGGTACATACGCTGCGTTGTCCAGCAGCGCCCGCATCTCGTCCACGCCGGTGTTCGTCGCCGCGTCGATCTCGATCAGGTCCGGAAAGCGGCCGCCGTCGATCTCCGTGCAGGAACCGCAGCTGCCGCAAGGCGCAGACGTGATGCCGGTTTCGCAATTCAGGCATTTCGCCAGTATCCGAGCGAGAGTGGTCTTGCCCACACCGCGGGTCCCGGTGAACAGGTAGGCGTGGTGCAGGCGCTGGGCCTCGAGCGCATGCTTCAAGGCCTTTACGACGTGCTCCTGCCCGACCAGGCTGGCGAAATCGCGCGGCCGCCACTTGCGCGCGAGGACTTGGTAACTCATACGTCGATTTTAGCTACGCAGACAAATGAAAAGGCGAGCCTGACCCCGGCACTTGCAGGATCCAGCTGTGGCTGCTTCCTTCCGGACCTGACCAGGTTCACCAGGCTGCAATGCGGGGGGGCCCGCCGCGCTCATTCTAGTCCATTCGCGGCGCCAGTCCGGCCGTGTTGAGGTTTGCGCTCCGAACGGGGATGATCGCAATAGCCTTGGAGCCTGCCGACAGCATCAGTCGCCTGGGATTCGCTCGCTGGCACGAGCGACGCCTGATTGAGGCCCATGCCTGGTTCACGAGTGCTTTTCTTTGCCTGGTCGCTCTGCTCGCCGGTCTTGAGGAATTCAACTTCCGCGGCTCGTCCGGAAGCATGCTCGCCAGCGGCGCCCTCATGCTCGGCGCCATCGCCATCGGCATTTATGCGCTTGACCGCTACCAGCGGATTCTGCGCGAAGCGATGCGGCTGGGCGAACTCGCCACCTGCCGGGTCTGCGGCGCGTACGGAAGGTTTACGGTCGTTTCGCCGTCGAGCGTCAGCTGCAAGAAGTGCAGCCACACGTGGCGCTTAATCCACGGCGACTGAGGCGGCAGTTGGCGGTGGAAGGAGTCTAGAGCGAACAGGTCTCTAGCGATAGATTGCCTGTAACAGGGAAATTAACAGGCAATTTGCCAGTTTTCAGGCTCTAGCTTCCTAGCTTGTTCCGTGGAGAAGCCCTTCCGAAGCCATTCTCAGGGTAGTTGGGTATTTGATGACTTGAATTCGAACAGCGAATTTTCGTGAGCGGAACAGGGTATTTCTTTGCACTAACAGGAGATATCTTCCCGCACCTGTACTTCCCGCTGCCCAGTCCTTAGAGTTGTTGTCACGACCGATCGAAACGACCGTCGAAAGCGGACATTCCGCTCCATAATCGGTCGGTTCTCGCGTTAGGAATTCCTCGCGGGCTTGCCTGGTACAAGCTGGGCAGTGCATGTACAGACAAATCTATCTAGGCGGCGCGGTGCTGATAGTTGCGGCTCTCAGTGGCACAGCGTTCGCTACCGAGGATCGAAACGCGCTCTTGCAAATCGTCAGTCGCTGTTTGGACAGCACCGTGACGAACTACTGCCAGATATGCCGTGCCCCCTTGGAGGGAAGCTCTTGCGTCCCCAGCCCGCCTTGCTCGCGAACGACCGAAGTCTGGAATCGTACCCACGACTATGTAGCAATTCGCGACGCTAAAGCTTGCGGATGCCCCGCAGAATTTGTACACGGGCTCGCAATCCCACTCGCGCCCCTGACCTGCCTTGACAATAGTCCAGGATCGAAAGGCATCTGGCAATTTGCGTGGCAAACAGCTCTGCGCCGCATTGACGATCCCTTGGACATCGGGCTGATCGTAAACCCCCCGAAATGGCGGAGCCAAGATCAATTGCATGTCCACATATTGCGTTTGCGAAGCGATGCTCGCGAACGCCTGGCTGGAGCGACGACTACTCTGGCGTCACTGGATTCAGTTTGGCAGAGGCAGCCGCAGACATCGCAAAGGTCAAAGCCCTTGATGAAGACTATGGGGTGCTCGTCCTACGAGGCGCCGACGGCGGCTACCTCCTCTTTGTAGGCCACGGACCACTGGAAACCGATTATGGCCAGATCCGGTGCGAACCGTCGAAAAGCCGTTAGATGCCCAGCAAAGATTCACCAGAATATCCTTAAGGGGAAGAATGTCCGCTCTCGACCCATGCGGACAGTCTGTCAGACGCTTATCTGATGCGGGGTACGATGCACTGTACCATGATCGGCGTGCGTGCCACCGCGCCCGAAAGACTTTGCCATCTGGCGCTTACCGTCGGAATCTCGACCGCGGCCATACTTCTTGTCGTCGCGTTTCTGCCGCCGCCCGATATCGCGCGTGCGACCGCGCCACACTGGTTGCTCCATGCCGCCGTCTTTGCGATCCTTGGTCTTGCATGGACGGTGGGACTGCCGCGCGTATCAGCCCTGCGGATCACGTTGGCCATCGTAGCCTTTGGCTTTCTTCACGAGGCAATTGAGATCTTCGGCCACGGTCATAGTTTTGAGTTCGGCGACGCACTGAACAACGCGGTTGGCACGGTTACCGGTACCCTGGTGGGTTCAATGGCAAGACGTTAGCTCAATGACTGCTTTCGACGGTCATCTCAACGGGTCGTTTCAATTCCCTCAGCGCTTTGTAACAGTAGAAACGCCAAGTGTTGCGTAGACTGATTGAAGCCGCCACACGATGCAAACGTTGGAACTGTGAGAAGAGGTAGTGTTTCGCTAAGAGC
>Ga0335070_10011091_pt1 | contig 10536 bp, 10 predicted proteins | sample Lox_Sample_13_FD_206722 | JGI IMG/M metagenome (GOLD analysis project Ga0335070, IMG submission 206722) | Soil microbial communities from Loxahatchee National Wildlife Refuge, Florida, United States - Lox_Sample_1.3 | ecosystem: Environmental > Terrestrial > Soil > Wetlands | place: USA...
TGCACTTCAACCCTGTGTCTTTGAACGGGTTCTGGGTGTTTCTCTTCCTGAGGAATGGTCTTCTTTGTTCTTGGGAGAGAGGCGCTATCGATAAGTTGGTGCAGTTCCTCAATATTGTATTTTTTAGGTTTTTTCTCTCTCACCATATCTGCTAACACAACAGTGGTTATCTCTTAATAAATTTTCCTTATTTCATGAATTTTTTTGAAAACGTGTCGTTTACTTTCTTTTTTTACCAGCATGCAATGAATTAATAAAGAAGTAGTTTCATCCTCGTACTACCATTTGTTCCGAGGTGATTTGTTGGCACTTGAACAGATAAAGGTCGGGTACGACAATTTTTGTTATGTCATCTATGATCCTACGCATAAACAAGCAGGAATCGTTGATCCAGGGTACGACGAAAAACAACCGCTTCGATTCCTTTCATCCAAACGTCTGTCTTTGGAATATATCCTAGTAACGCACTATCACAGTGATCATTCTGCACATGTCAAACAGGTCAAAGAACAGTTTCCAGGCTCGAAACTTGTCGCCTCTAAACAGGATGGGAAAAGACTGGAGCTTCTTCCTGATATTATCGTCACTGATGGAAGTCAGCTGTCTCTTGGTGATGTTCGTCTTGATTTTCTTGCGGCACCTGGTCATACCGCTGGAGGAATGTGCATCATGGTCGATAAGAAAGCGCTGTTGACAGGTGATACCTTGTTCATCGGGGATTGCGGGCGGACCGATCTGCCTGGCGGTAGTACTGCTCAGATGTTCGCCACGCTTCATGAGAAGATCATGCGTCTTCCCGATGAGCTGATTGTGTTTCCTGGCCATGATTATGGGGATAAACCGTTTGATACGCTGGGGAATCAAAAGCGCACCAATAAAACGCTGCGCGCAAGAAATCTCAAGGAATTCTCAGCGATTCCTTAACTTTTGTTCCATAAACTAAAAAAATGAATCTTGTTGTGTAGGGAGATTGAGGAGATTTTTTGTGCAATTCTGGATAGAAAAGTTAATTAACAATCGTTAACTATAATATAGTACGTACAATAAAACAAAATGGGAAACAAGGGGATAATGGAACCATGTTCAATGAAGAAAAAACCATCAAAGCCGTAGAAAAAGTCAGTCCTAGCGTAGTGAGTGTCAGCACAAAACGGCGCATCCGATACAATATGTTCAATACCTACGAAATGACCGGTGCCGGATCAGGGATCATCATGACTCCCGATGGATATGTCCTGACGAATAACCATGTCGTAGAAGGAGTGAATCCTGTCGATGTGTATCTCTGCGACGGTAAGAAGTATGAAGGACGGGTGATTGGAACCGATCCAAGCACGGATATCGCGGTCATCAAAATCGACGGGCATAATTTCTATTCAGGGGAGTTTGGCAACTCCGACTCTCTCAAACCCGGTCAGATGGCAATCGCGATTGGCAATTCCCTTGGTCTCACTGGAGGTCCAACTGTTACCGTCGGAGTCATCTCAGCGGTACGGCGAAACATCCCGTCTCAACGAGGTGTCTTGGAGAACATGATTCAGACTGATGCTGCCATTAATCCTGGGAACAGCGGTGGTCCCCTTGTCGACAGTGAAGGAAGAATCATCGGCATCAACAACGCAATCATCCCCTATGCCCAAGGGATCGGATTTGCGATTCCCATTAATCTTGCAAAAGACGTTGCAAACGAATTGATCACCTATGGGCAGGTCACGCGACCGTGGCTTGGAATCCTCGGGATGGATATGAATCCTACGTTAGCATCGTATTACAATCTTGCGACTGACGAAGGAGCACTTATCGTCCGCATCAACGAAGAAAGCCCGGCGTATCATGCAGGGCTCGAACCAGGGGATATCATCATAAAAATTGGTGAAATTCCTGTGAAAGGCATGGAAGACATACGACAGTTCATCTGGCATCATAAGACCGGGGAAAAAATCAAAATACAAATCCTGCGTAAGCATCAGCAGATCTCCGGTACGTTGCAGCTTGCTGAAATGCCGGCAAGCTGATTAAGAACAATCCATTACCGATGCCGCATGAAAACATTGTCATTTTCCGCATTGTGATGATATGAGCATGACAAAGGTTTTATCAAACAACCCTCCGATCGTAAGCATTCAGAAAAGTACGTATGAAAACATAGAGATAGAATCATTGCTCAATCCCCTCGGCGGAATACAAACTTACGTTTCTCGAGGGGACCGTGTGTTGTTAAAAACAAACCTCCTTGTTCCGAGTGTCCCTGAAAAAGCAGTCGTGACTCATCCAGCGGTGATTAAAGTAGTTGCACAGACTGTTCTTAAGAGCGGAGGAATTCCCTTCATCGGTGATTCACCGTCCGGACCATTTACGAAACGACGACTTGAGAAGGCGTACGAGAAATCGGGTCTGAAAGCCGTCGCGTCTTCCCTTGGGATAGAACTGAACTACGATACTCGTGTGAAAAAACTATCCATCCCGGATGGAAAAAAACTGAAAAACACTCCTGTCTGTACTTTTGTCCTCGATGCGGACAAAGTCATTGCTTTTCCGAAAATAAAAACCCATTCGTTTATGATTATGACGTTGGCAACGAAGATCATGTTCGGAGCGATTCCGGGTCTCACCAAAGCAAAGTACCATTCGTTGTTCCTCAAAAAATCCGCATTTGCGGGCATGCTCCTTGATGTGCTTTCCATCAGACCTCCTGATCTTTTCATCATGGATGGAATCGTAGGGATGCAGGGGGATGGTCCTGGAGCAGGAGAACCGGTGAACATCGGTGTGCTTCTTGCTTCAGACCATGCGGTCGCCATGGACCTTGCGGTCTGTGATCTCCTCGGCATCGAACCTGTTGGTGTGCCGATTCTCCGGCAAGCAAAAATCCGGCATCTCTGGCCGAACGAAATAACCTATCCTCTCCTCTCTCCGAAGGATGTGAGGTACCATGATTTTCTTCTCCCGTCCACCGCTGATTATCTGCTCACCGGGAAAAAAACACCGAATCGGTATCCAGTGCCTTCCGATAAATGCACTGCATGCCGTGAATGTGTCGAGACATGTCCAAAGGATGCGATACGAATCATCAATAACAAGGCGTACGTCGATTATTCTCGATGTATCCGGTGTTATTGCTGCGCGGAGATCTGCTCCCACAAAGCAATCGAACTTAAAACGATCAAATAATTTACACGAGGAATGTTTCAAGGTACTTCCCGGAGACTTCCTAAGGTCCTCAGGATAAGTTCGGGGAGCGCAGGATGAATGTGTATTCCTTGTGCGAGGAACTGGATGTTTCCGCCGAGCGCCATGGCGTTGGTGACTTCTTGAATCATGATTGAAGCTGAAGGACCGATGATGTGGAACCCGAGGATCTTCCCGGTCTGTTTCTCAACGATTGCCTTGGCAAATCCCTCCTGAACCATCATGGCCACACCTTTTGCGATATCCGTGTACTGTGCACGACCGACTAGGATCTGGTGATTCTTCCGTGCTTCGCTTTCGGTCATCCCAACCGCTGCTATCTCCGGGTACGTAAAGATTGCGTAGGGGATCGCCTGGTAGTTCATCTTTGTTTTCTGGTCATGGAACGCGTTGGTCCAGGTGACTGTCGCTTCCTCGTTTGCCACGTGTTTAAACATGAACTTCCCAATCGCATCGCCAAACGCCCAGATGTTCTTCTTACTGGTCTCGAGGTAATCGTTGACGACGATGTACCCTTGCTCGTCTGTCTTCACTCCTGTGTTTTCCACCTTCACAAGATCCGCATTCGATTTCCGGCCGGCGGCAACCAGGATTTTCTCAGCAGACACGGTTATCTCTTTTCCATCTCGGCTGTCTTTTCCGATGACGGTGGTGAGTTTGTCCTGCTTTCGTACCTCAAGAACCTCGGTGTTAAGAGAGATGTTCATTCTTTTCTCCAACTGCTGTTTTAGAAGAGAAGAAATCTCCGGTTCTGTGTTGGGGATCAACCGATCGCTCCGCTGCAGGATGGTAACCGACGTGCCCATCGCTGCAAAAAAATGGGCAAACTCTGCTGCGATGTAGCCGCCACCGATGATAACCAGACTTTCAGGTTTTTCTTTAAGGTTAAAGATGTTTTCATTGGTGAGGTACTCAACAGAATCGATTCCTGTTATGGGAGGGATGAATGGTCGCGCGCCAGATGCAAGAAAGATTTTTTTTCCCTGTATTTTCTCTCCGAGGACCTCCATGGTGTACTCTTTAATAAAATGACCTTCGCCTTTGAAGTACTCGAGATTCTCCACAGTTTCTATTCCGTTCTGCATTTGTTCGTGACTTTCGAGAATCGGTTGGCGGATTCGCTCCATGATCGTCTGGAAATCAATGTGTTTTATCTCTGCGGTTATCCCGAGTTTCGGAGAATCAAGAATCTCCATGATCCTGTCAGCGGGATAGATGATCGTTTTTGAGGGAATACATCCGACATTGAGGCAGGTTCCACCAAGAGGCCCTTTGTCAACCCAGGCAACTGTCATCCCGTGAGACACTGCCGCATCGACAACTTCTCCACCTGAACCGCTTCCGACCACGATCACATCATAGGTTCTCATATGCAATCTCTCTTATTTCCTGAGGTCCTGTTGCTTTTCTTGAGGGTCCTATGAGTATGAATCATGCTTCAACTATTAAACACATGATGGCATTGAAAATGAATAAGTACCTCAAGTTCAATTCAGAGGCCATGGATTTGATCATCATTGGGTTAGCGATTACCACGTTTATCTCGACCTTCATCGGCGGCACGCTTGCGATTAAATTTACAAAAACATTGCCGTATTTTTTTGCGTTCGCTTCAGGGACCTTAATCGCGGTGACGTTCTTCGATATCCTCCCGGAAAGCTTGAGTATTTCTGAATCTGTCAGCCTCCCCTCCCGATATATCATGATCACCGTTGTCGGAGCTTTCTTGTTCTATAGCTTGCTTGAAAAATTCTTCCTCATTCATCATCACAAGGATGACGAAGGACATGGACACATCATGGGGCCGATCGGGGCTGGAAGCCTAGTGATACATAGCTTTTTGGATGGGGCGGCGATCGGTGCTGCCTATCGTGTCAATCCCGCGATCGGGCTTGTCGTCGCCTTGGCCGTCATCTTCCATGATTTCACCGACGGCATCAACACCGTAACGCTCATGTTGAAGAACAAACAACATGTGAAAAACGCGAAAATATTTTTACTGATGGATGCTGTCGCCCCTATCCTTGGGATCGCACTAACCTCGGTGATCGGCGTTAGCCCCTTAGTTCTTTCGATAATCCTTGCTGCATTTGCTGGGGAGTTTATCTATATCGGGGCAGTGAATTTACTTCCGGAGACGTACAAGAATCCGAACTGGAAGACCGTTTCTACCACGGTCGTCGGTGTCATCGTCATTTTGATTCTGACCTCAATCATCCAGTTTTGATAACACTGATTCCTCTTGCAAGTATTTTATAAAACAAAGTCGATATCAGAACCGATGGTCGATTCATCTCAAAACATTCCTCCCCTTGATGTTCCGTACTTCCAGCAGACCCGTACCGCGACCTGCGGTCCTGCGTGTCTGATGATGGTCATGAAGTACTGGGAACCGTCCTTCGAATTTTCAAGGAATGTTGAATTCCGGCTTTGGCTGAAGAGTTTTTCTTTTTTCCTGTTCGGTGGAACGTATCAGTTCGGTTTGGCGAAAGCGGCCGTGCAGCAAGGTTTTGACGCTGAGATTTATCAAAAGGATCGTTTCTCAACGTATTATCCAAGATTTCCTCGGCTCGTAGACCTTGGTGAACGTTTGATTTCATTGGGTGCTCAAAGGACCCGCGTTCCGATTCATTTGAACACCGATATCATGGATGTCATCACCACATCATTGGTCCAAAAGATTCCTCCTATCGTGTTTGTGAACCTCAGACCAATTCTTGGTGAAAATGTGTTCCATTGGGTGGTGGTCACAGGTCGAGACGAAACCTCAGTCTATGTCAATGACCCGTATGTTCCCATCGGATTTTCGTTGAACATGAAAAAGAACTTTCCAATCTCCCATGAGGTGTTTCAGAAAGCGATTAGCACGGAAACAGGAAGACATCTGCGGCTCCCTCCGTGTCTGGTCTTGGTTTCCAAGAGAAAATGATTTTTATTTTGGATATGTTGCGTCAACCTTTTTATACTGAGCATCTTTTTAACACACCTCATGAAGATTTTAATCACCGATGAAATGAGTCTGAGCAGCACCGCTTCCCCTTTTAATCGGTCGTTTCTCTATTCATTTTCTTTTGTTCCCACCGTCCTTACCGCTCGTCAGCTCGCAGCGGTCACCCCGGAGAACCATACGGTGACCATCCTTGAAGGAAAAAGAGCTCTCGATTATGATGCAGCATTTGATGTCGTCCATATTAACTGTAAGACTGCGACAGCACCACGGGCATATGAAATTGCGGACGTCTTCCGGAAAAAAGGAAGGACGGTCGTGCTAAGCGGGTATCACCCGACCGCATTACCCGACGAGGCAAAGCAGCATGCGGACAGCGTCATCGTCGGAGACGCAGTCATGCTGTGGCCGATGGTTGTCAAAGATTTGGAGCATCACGATCTCCGATCGTTTTACCGATCCGAAGACTACCAGGGTTCGTTACGTATCCCTTCGACGCGGAAGATACCTTTGAAGCTGCTGCAGCTGACGAACTCTGTTGAGGCGACGAAAGGCTGTCCGCAGAAGTGCGATTTTTGTCAGGATGCGAACATCCGTGATGGCTCCTTTTTCCGCACACGGCAAATCGATGACGTCATCGATGAGATAGCTTCCCTTCGGCAAAAAATCTTTTTTTTCACGGATTTTTCGTTAACGATTGATTTGTCTTATACGAAAACCTTGTTCCGACGGATGCGTGGGCTGCGGAAGCGGTTCGTCTGCGGGGGGAACGTCGACGTTCTTGCGGAAGATGACGAGTTGCTTCGGCTGTCCCGTGAGGCCGGATGCATCGAATGGATCAGTGGGTTCGAGACGTTTTCTCAGGAATCCTTGCGTGGTGTTCATAAGAAGACCAACATCGTTGAAGAGTACGCTCGTGCGGTGAAAAAAATACATCGCCAGCGCATGGCGGTGTTTGGGACGTTTGTGCTTGGTTTTGATGAGGACACACCAGATATTTTTCCGACGATGCAATCCCATATCAGGGACCTCGGAATTGATGCGGTGAATTTTTCGCTTCTGACTCCTTATCCTGGGACTCCGCTTTTTCACCGATTGGAAATCGAGGGTCGTCTGCTTACGAAAGACTGGTCGAAATATAACCGGAAAACCGTGGTGTTTCAACCGTGTAAAATGACGAAGGAAGAACTTGAGAAAGGATTTCAAATGGTGACGAGGTATTTTAGTTCTCTTCCGTATTTCGGGTATCGAACGGTGAGGAACATGCGTCTGGGTTGGTACCCGTTTTTAGCGTCGTTTGCCGGGAACCTCGGGCAGTACATGCGGACTCTCTAGAGCAGTTGTGGTAGTTTTCTTGACTCATCTCTGATGCAGGAATGAGTTTTTTAAAAAAAGTCTCTTCGCAGGATGGATGTCCTTGGCATCCACGCGCTTTTTTTTGTTTCCGACTGTATCGTTATCGGATGCCTCGGAGTCGTAAGAGATGGCATATTCTGCAGGTTTCTTTTTTCATGACGTCGATGTCTCCTTTCATTATCCTGGTCGTGGATATCTTGATTTCACGTTGAATTGTTTCATCCGGCAGTTTGAAGTCTCCGCGTTTTTTTGAGACGTACTGGGACACAGCTGATTCGGTGATGCCGAGTTTTTCTGCTGCTTTTCTTTGGGTCAGACCGTGGTCTTTGATGAGACTCCTTGCGAATTCTTTTCTGATAAGCGGGAGGATGTGCCAGACCGATTCTTCGCAGTCGATTTTTATTCTCATAGAGGGTCTACAAGTACTATATATAGCAATCGGGCCTATAAGTACTTAACGATTGTTAAGAAAATTTAGACGTCAACAAATGCTACTTAGACTTCTTCTGTACTCTATCTTTATCTAAAAAACATGAGACCGATGCGTCATGGTGGTTTGCATCAGCGCAGGATTCGCACTCTGACTGGATGACGCTATGGTTGATGTTATATTTCGATTTTAACATCTCATTGATCTGAGAGATAATCTGGTTCAAGGAGTTCGTATCCTTCGTATCAAGGATGATATGAGCGTTCAACGCGTACACGTCTGACGCGATGCTCCAGATGTGCAGGTCATGGACTTCTTTGACACACGCGATGTTCTGGATGTCTTCTGAGACCTTCTGGATGTCGATGTTCTCCGGGACCGCCTCCATGAGGATATGGGTCGATTCTCTGATCAACCGTAGACAGCTGATCAGGATGAACACGCCGATGAGTGCGCTCATGATCGGATCGAAGATGTAGTTTCCCGTCACGATGATCAGCACACCAGCAATCACCACGCCGACAGAAGAGACCGTGTCGCTGAGCACGTGGAGATACGCACCTCTGACGTTGAGGTTTCCTTTTTCCTCCTTCTGCATCCGGATGACCACGTATAGATTCGCGATAAATCCGATGCTGGCGATTACAAACATCTCTGGGCCGTTGATTTTCTGTACTGTTAGGAACCGCTGGTACGATTGATAAAAAATGAACAGCGTCAGAAGGATGAGGATGATGCCATTTGCGATCGCCGCGAGGATCTCTGCTCGATAGTACCCGAAGGTAAACGTCTTCGTCGTACCTCTCTGTGTGAGCCGCATTGCGAAATACGCGAGCAGCAAGGCGAGAAGGTCGATGAGGACGTGGCCAGCATCGCTAATCAAGGCAAGACTGTTTGCGTACAGTCCTCCTGCGACTTCCATGATGAGGACGAATAAGGACAGCCAGATGAAAATCCTGAATTTCTTCTGTAAGACGTCTCGTTGGTCCATACCATCACAATACTGATCTTTCGGTCAATTCATCTCAAGATTCATCGGGTGATGCATTTTATTTCTTTGGTTTCTTTCCTTCTACTTTTATACTCACGATGTATGTTCCAATGTTCTGTAATTTTTCTTGAGATATCTTTGTCTTTTTGATGAGAGCCTTTGTTTCTGAATCACTGAGCAGCAGCTCAACGGGAAATGAGGTTTCGTCGATAACGTTGATTCCGTGAAACCCTGCTTGCCTGATTACATCCAAATATTTTTTTTTCAGGATCGCACCGGAGATGCATCCTACGTATCCTGCTTTGGAGTTTCTCACGAAATCAGGGAGTTTATGGAGGAGTACGATATCAGAGACCATGAAGCGGCCGCCTGGTTTTAACACCCGGAAGGCTTCCTCAAAAACCCTTTTTTTATCAGGTGAAAGGTTAATGACACAGTTAGAAATCATGATATCGACAGTGTTGTCCGCGACAGGGAGGTTTTCGATTTCCCCGAGCCTGAATTCAACGTTCTTGTACCCGGTTTTTTCTACGTTCTCACGGGCTTTGTCGATCATTTCCGGTGTCATGTCCACGCCGATGACTTTTCCTTTGCTGCCGACTTTGTTAGCAGCAAGGAAACAATCGAACCCTGCACCTGAGCCGAGATCCAGGACGATTTCTCCTTTTTTCAGGGATGCTAGAGCGGTGGGATTCCCGCAACCTAAGCCGAGGTTCGCTCCTTTGGGTACTGCTTGGAGTTCCTTGTCAGAATACCCGATATCCCTGCTGATTTGGTCTGCCTGTGCACCTCCGCAGCAGGAACTCACTTGAGAAGAACCTTTTGTACTCTTTTTTGCGATTTGTGCGTATCCTTCTCGTACGGTTTTCCTGATGTGTTTCTTTTCCATGATGCCTCCTCATAATTCTTCTTCTTTATAAACCTGATTGGTTAAAATAGAAAATCATGGTTTTGAAGATGGACTATAATCGAAAAATGTTGACTTCTTTGAACTTGCCTTCCATGTTCTGAATAGGTTTTATCGGCAGAGTAAACCGGAAGGTGCTTCCTTTGTTCTGCTCGCTTTCCACCCAGATGGTACCGCCATGGGAAAGAACAATGCCTCTCGAAATCGCCAAACCAAGACCGACGCCGCCGAGTTTTCTGTCCATCCCAGCGTCCACCTGATAGAAGATTTCAAAGATCTTCTTCTGCTTATTCTTCGGTATCCCACGACCGGAATCCTCCACTTCGAAGACCACTTCGTCATGCTCCTTTTTCGCTCGAATCGAAACTACTGATTCCTCAGGTGAAAACTTAATCGCGTTATCCAACAGATTGATCAGCACCTGGGTAATCCGCTCATGATCCACGACGAGCTCAGGGATTCCTTGCTGGATGTCTTTAATGAGCCGTATCTGTTTCATCTCGGCAGCGGACTGTAGGGTCTCTGTCGCGTCCTTGATTATTTTGGTGATGCTCGCAGCCTCCGGGATGAACTTCATCGTCCCGGACTCAAGCCTTGAAATATCAAGAATATCCTGAATAAGATGATCGAGATGGTCCACGTTTTTCAACGAAACCGCTACACCTTGTTTTTGTTCCTTATTGAGCGGACCAAGAGTCTCCATCAGGAGCATCTCG
>Ga0335070_10011092_pt1 | contig 10535 bp, 12 predicted proteins | sample Lox_Sample_13_FD_206722 | JGI IMG/M metagenome (GOLD analysis project Ga0335070, IMG submission 206722) | Soil microbial communities from Loxahatchee National Wildlife Refuge, Florida, United States - Lox_Sample_1.3 | ecosystem: Environmental > Terrestrial > Soil > Wetlands | place: USA...
GCCTGGCCGTGACGTCTGCCTCGAAGGCGTGGAACCTCTCCGGCCTGAAGGCGGCCCTGGCCATCGCAGGTCCCGAGGCGGCCGCCGACCTTCGCCGGATGCCGGAGGAGGTCAGCCACGGTCCGAGCCACTTCGGCGTCATCGCCCATGCGGAAGCGTTCCGCAGCGGCGGCGACTGGCTCGGCGCACTGCTGGACGGCCTGGACGCGAACCGGACATTGCTTGGCGATCTGGTCGCCGAATATCTCCCAGGTGTGAAATATCAATGGCCGCAAGGCACTTACCTCGCCTGGCTCGATTGCCGAGAACTCGGCTTTACCGAGGAGCCCGCCGATGGGCTGGCCGTGGTCGCCGATCTGGCCGGGCCGGCGCGCTGGTTCCTCGACCACGCCCGCGTCGCGCTCAGCTCCGGACACGTCTTCGGAACCGGCGGCGCCGGGCATGTGCGGTTGAACTTCGCCACCTCCAAAGCCATTCTCGGCGAGGCCCTATCGCGCATGGGCCAAGCGCTCGAAAAGGCGCGGTAGCTACGCGGGGATGTCCTCGGCGCGGTCCAGGTTGCGGAACCCTTCCGCGGGTTTCTTGATGCCCAACAGGAACGGCAGCGAGCTGAACTCGAACTTCGCCGTCGCCCCGAACCGGCCGAAGAAGCCGCGCGCGGGCGGCGCCGGCAGAACAGCCGGCACCTCCGACGTGGTGAGGTCGATGTAGTGCGTCGACGTGTCCCCGATGCCCTCGAAGTGGTGCACCAGCGGCTTGCACAGCCCACGCATCGGGTCGTCGAGGCACGCGGCGACCGGATCGGTCATCAGCACGTACTCGAGCACGGGCACCGAGTTTTTCAGCATCCGGTGGACCAGGATGACGTCGACACCGGCGAGTTCGACGTGCCGCTTCACCCGTTGCTCCGCCACCTCGCCCACGTGGACCACGAACTTCAGCGACAGGTTGTCCAGCTGCGAACAGCTCGCGCACTCGCAGGCGATGTCGCGCTTGAATCGCTCACGCCGCGCAAGAAACGATTGGCGCATCCGTGACAGCCGGTCGCACACCAGCACTTTGGCGTTGCCGTCCGGCTCCCAGAAGAACGCGGCGTCACCCTCCAGCTTGGCCAGTTTCAGACCTTTGCCGGCGTCGATGACGGACTCCAGCAGTCCGGCCACCGTCTGCTGCGCATGCGCGAGATGGGTGCGGTTCCAGTGCATGTAGTGGGTGTATCCGCCGATGTCGGCGATGAGCAGGACCGCGCGCCGGATGGTCATGATGGTGGGCAGTTTAGTGGTTGCCGGTCAGCGTCTCAATGAATCTACTACTGGACGAAATCGCCTCGCCGCGAGAGGCTTGCAAAGGTCTCACCCCGGAGGAGCCGAGTATGGATGTGCTGCGAACCCCAGACTCCCGATTCGAAAACCTGGAGGGCTATCCGTTCGTAGCGAATTACCTCGACGTGGCCGCGAGCGACACCCGGCCGCTGCGCATGCACTTCCTCGATGAGGGACCGGCCGATGGGCCGCCGATCGTGTTGCTGCACGGCGAGCCCACGTGGAGCTACCTGTACCGCACGATGATTCCGCCGCTGGCCGACGCCGGGAACCGCGTCCTGGCGCCCGACCTGATCGGCTTCGGCCGCTCCGACAAGCCCAGCCGGATCGAGGATTACACCTACCAGCGGCACGTCGAGTGGGTAACCGCCTGGTTCGAGCGCCTCAACCTCAAGGACGTCACGCTGTTCATGCAGGACTGGGGTTCGCTCATCGGTCTGCGCATCGCCGCCGAACAGGGCGACCGGATCGCGCGGCTGGTGGTGGCGAACGGCTTCCTGCCCACCGCGGAGCGGCCCATGCCTCCGGCCTTCTACGTCTGGCGGGCCTTCGCCCGCTACTCCCCCGTGCTCCCCGCCGGTCGCATCGTCGCCGTCGGAACCGTCCGCCGGGTGCCGCCCAAGGTCCGGGCCGGCTACGACGCCCCCTTTCCGGACAAGACCTACCAGGCCGGGGCCCGCGCGTTCCCTCAGCTGGTGCCGACGTCACCGTATGATCCCGCGATCCCGGCCAACAGGGCGACGTGGAAGGCCCTGAGCCGCTGGGAGAAGCCCTTCCTGGCCATCTTCGGCGGGCGCGACCCCATCTTCGGGCGAGCGGACCGCCCCCTGATCAGGCACGTCCCCGGCGCGGCGGGCCAGCCGCACGCGCGCATCAACGCCAGCCACTTCATCCAGGAAGACGCCGGACCGGAACTGGCCGACCGCGTCCTGTCCTGGCAGCAGGCCCTGCGCTGAACCCCTTACCGGGTGCTGATCAGTCGCGAGACGCCGCGCATCACCGCCCTGCTGGCGGCGTGGCGTACCTGGTCGAGCGCCGAGCCGGCATCCGGCGGGGGCGCCGCCCCCAGGCGAGGGAACAGCGTCAGCGCGTTGGTGCGCTCGATCGCCGTCCGGGCGCCGGTGTCCAGCCCGCGGTAGGTTTCCAGGCCGGCGGCGAACAGCTTGCCGGCCGCAACGGGCGCGAAGGGCCAGTCGGAGCCGAAGGTGACGTGCCCGGGCCTGGCGAAGGCGAGCAGGGTCGGCAGCGCCGCGGAGCTCGACGACAACGCGGTGTCGAAGTAGAAGCCCGCGAAGTCATCCAGGCTGTCGGTCAGGGCGCGTCCGGTGTCGCCCATGATGGCGACCGCCATGCGGTGCGAGGCGTAGGGCACGAACCCGCCGGCGTGGCTGAGGATGAACTTGATGTTCGGGTACTTGCGCCGGACACCGTTGCGGACCAGCAGATAGGCCGCGCGGGTGGTGTCGAGCAGGAAGTCGGCGGCGAACGGCGCGACACCGTCCACCGCGGGGCCCGGCAGCTCGCCGGGATGGACGAACACCACCGCAGACCGCGCGTCCAGGGCGGCGAACAGGTCATCCTGGCCGGGCTGACCGAGGTAGGTTCCCGCGTTGTTGGCAAGCAGCACAACGCCGTCCGCGCTCAGTTCGTCGAGCGATCTGGCGACCTCGTCGACGGACTCGCGCCGGTGCGGCAACGGTACGGTCGCGAAGAAGCCGAACCGGTCGGGTTGGGCCCGGGCCAGTTCGGCGAGGTAGTCGTTGATGTCGCGCGCGAGCACTGCGGCATCGGTTGCGCCCGGCACGAACGCGGTGCCCGGCGTCGACACGGACAGGATCGCGGTGGCGACGTTCAGTTCGGCCATCGTCTGCAGCGATCCCTCCGGGCTCCACTGCGGCAACTCGCGACCGCCCGCCTTGTCGATCCCCGCCTGTCGCAACAGGTCTCGATAGAACGACGGGATGGCGTGGTGGTGGGTATCGATCCGCGACATCGCTGCTCCTTCCGTCACTGACCGCATTCAGCCGGATCTCGTTCTGTAGCGATCACTACGGTAGTGTACTGAACGCGGGTTTTCCCTGTCGCCACACACGCCCGGATGGAACGATCGGCGCATGGACATGGTGACGATGGGCCTCGTCGGTACGGTCGTGGGTGCATCGGCCATGGGCATAGCGGGCGTCGCGAGGTCGGCCGCCGACAACTTGCTTCCCGGGATGGTGGAAGGCAGCAAGAGCAAGCATCAGATGAAGATGCACCTGCACTCACAGCGTTGTGACGCTATCCAGCGCTGGCGCAGCGGCTTGGCGAATGCGCGCGACGCCTACCAGTACTAGGCCTGCGGCCCCCGCAACGGCGATCCGCCCAACGTCGTCGGTGACGAGTGGTTCGAAGGCTTGCGGCCGTACCTGCCGACCACCGGCGAAGCGGCCAAATTCCGCACCGCGCACGAAGTCCATTGCGACAACCCGACTCTCATGCTGCTGTCGCTCGAGATCGGGCGGGTCGAGAAGGAGTGGACCGAGGAGGCCAAGGGACGCCGGCGCCGCCCGCGCAGCTAAGGTCGAGCAATCACCCGACGCTGGGCGCCGACGTAACCGCGAGGACCGCCTCGGCGAGTTCGGGTCGGCACACCAAAAGATCGGGCAGTTTGGGGTCCGGCTGGTTGTAGGTCAACGCCGATCCGTCGATGCGCGAGGTGTGCAGTCCGGCGGCCCGGGCCACCGCGACCGGAGCCGCCGAGTCCCATTCGAACTGGCCGCCGGCGTGCACGTACACGTCGGACAACCCCTGAACGATCGACGCTACTTTGGCTCCGGCAGAACCCATTTCCACCAGGATGCCGCCCAGCGCGTCGCGAACGGTGAGCGCGATAGCGGGTGGCCGGGTGCGGGAGACGACGATGCGCGGCTGTTCGGGCGCGGCCGGAGGCGCGTCGACGTGTGGCGTCGCCAGCGTGACGGCCTGCGCCGGCAGCGCCACGGCACCGGCCACGAGCTCACCGGCCTGCCAGAGCGCGACGTGCACCGCCCAGTCGTCGCGGCCGAGCTCGGAGAATTCCCGGGTCCCGTCGAGCGGATCGACGATCCACACCCGCTCCGAACGCAATCGCACCGGGTCGTCGGCGCCCTCCTCGGACAACACCGCGTCGTCGGGTCGCGCACCGGCCAGCGCCTCCATCAGGAAGACGTGGGATCGCTTGTCCCCCACCGCTTTCCGCTCGACGGCGTCGGCGCCGGCGAACTCCTCCCGAACCGCGAGCAACAGCCGCCCCGCCTCGGTGGCCAGCCGCGCGGCCAGCGCGTGATCATCGTTCATCCGCAACTCCACAGATCGGTTCAGAAACTTGAATAAGTTGGTAGTGTTGACCAACTTTACCCGCGCCATAATTCTTGCCGCAGACGGCCCCCGGGCCCGACGTTTCTGCCATAACCTGGTGAACGTGAGCGGGGGCAACGTCTCATCATCGAACCGGTTGCGGTTTCCGGGGGGACATCTGGGGATGGTCGGCGCCGTCGTGGGTGTGCTGCTGATCGGCGCGCTCGTCTTCGGCGCGCTGAAGCTGATCGGCGGCCACCAGCGCGCCTCGCCGCAGCCCACGACCCCACCTTCCTCGCCGACGTACTTCGCCATCCCGGGCTGCTACAACCCGTCGGTCCCGCCGGTCGAGCGTCCGAAGAAGCTCAACGTGCTGGGGTGCGCGAGCGTAGCCGTTGCGCTGCAAGACATGTCGTGGACCTCCTGGGGGCCACAGGGCGCCGACGGGACCGGCACCGCCGTCTTCAAGATCTGCGACCCGAACTGTGCCGCCGGGTATCAGCTCACCGACCCCGTCGTCGTACACGCGTGGAATGCGCAGCCCCCCCGGCCCGACGCGATCTGCCAGGCCGGTCTGAAGATCTTCGCCGACCTGGTGTTGGCCTTCCCCAAGGCGACCCCGCCACCGACCGCGCAGAAAATGAACACTCAGTACAACGGAATGCCGGCCGTGCATTACGCCAACTATTCGCCCGCCAATACTCCCGACACGCAATTCATCGGCTATACGTTCTGCAATTAGCCGGGTGGTCAGACCTGGATGACGACGGCCCCGCCCTGGCCGCCGCCCGCGCACATCGCCGCCACGCCGATGCCGCCGCCCCGGCGGGCCAGCTCATAGGTCAGGGTGGTGACCATGCGTGCGCCCGAGGCCGCGATGGGGTGGCCGAGGCTGCACCCGCTGCCGGAGAAATTCACCTTCTCCTCGTCGATGCCGTACGCCCGGCAGGCCGCGATCGGCACTGAGGCGAACGCCTCGTTGATCTCCCACAGCGCCACGTCGCCGACCGAAAGCCCGGCCCGCTGGAGCGCCTTGCCGATCACCTTGACGGCACCGAGGCCGGTGTCCCGGGGCGCCACGCCCACCGCGGCCCACGCCTTGACCGTGCCCATCACGTTGAGCTTCTCGGCGAGGGCGTAGTCGCGGTCGACGAGCGCGACCGCGGCGGCGGCGTCGTTGGTGCCGCTGCTGTTGCCCGCCGTGATCGAGAACCCCTCGATCTCGGGGTGCAGCACTTTGAGCGCCGCGAGCTTCTCGACGGTGGTGTCCCGGCGGGGATGCTCGTCGAGGGAGAACTCGGTGACCGAACCGTCGGCCTGGGTGATCTTGAGCGGGACGATCTCGTCGAGGAACTTCCCCGCATCCATCGCCGCGATGGCGCGCTGATGCGACCGGGCGGCCCAGGCGTCCATCTCCTCGCGGGTGATGCCGACCGCCTGCGCGGTGTTCCATCCGACGGTGATCGACATGTCCTTGGTCGGCGCGTCCGGGGTCTCGACGTGGGTGGGCGGCAGCCACCGCTCCTCGAACTTCAGCTCGGGGCCGGGAATCCGCTGATTCATCAATGGGGTCATCGACAGCGACTGCACGCCGCCGGCGATGAGCACGCGCTCCATCCCGGAGCCGATCTGCGCCGCGGCGTTGCCGATGGCGGTGAGGCTACCCGCGCAGTGCCGGTTCACCGCCTGCCCGGGGATATCCTCCAGGCCCGTCGCGGCGGCCGCATACCGCGCCAAATCGCCTCCGCCGTAATGGGATTCGGCGAAGATGATGTCATCGATCGCCGACGGGTCGACGCCCGACCTGCGCACCACCTCGGGAAGCACCGTGGTGATCAGCGTCTCGGGCGGCGTGTTGACCAGCGTGCCCTTGAAGGAGCGGCCGATCGCCGTCCTGGTGGCTCCGACGATCACGGGTGTAGCCATGTTTTCAACCTCATCACGGTGGGCGGCCAGACGCCGCGAATCGTATCAAATACTGTATGAGCAATAGTAACGCGCTAAGTTCACCGGTGGGGTCCCGCGACGGCCTCGCGCAGGACACAATGAGCCCCATGACCACCCTCGTTGAGCTCGACACGACCAGGACATCCGCATATCGAGTTGCGGCGATGCTGATGGGCATCGGCACCGTCCACTTCCTGTCGCCCGAACCGTTCGACACGATCGTTCCCGCAGAGTTGCCGGGCGACGCGCGGCTCTACACCTACGCATCGGGACTCGCCGAGATAGTCACCGGCGCGTTGCTGGTGCCCCGACGCACCCGGCGGCAGGCCGCGCTGGCGGCCGCCCTGCTGTTCGTCGCCGTGTTCCCGGCCAACGTCAACATGTGCCGGTTGTGGTGGGGCAAGCCCTGGCCGATGCGCATCGCCGCGCTGGCCCGGCTGCCGCTACAGATTCCGATGATCACCACCGCGCTCAAAATCAGGCGCAACAGCTGAGTTTTCACATCCGCCGCATCGGCCTCGGCTCGGGGAGTGGTGCTTCTGTTGTCCACCTCGGCGCGACAAATCCGGTGATGCAGCGCGACGGCCGCACGTTGTCGCGCTGAGGTGGACGAAAATGTGTGCCCTCGGATGCGGAGACTGTTGTGGCGGATGTGACACCACGACGCAACAGCGCGTTAAAAGGGTTGGTGCGCAAGCTACTATCGCAGCAGTCGTCCAAGGTGGCTGATAGCCTGGCGCTTGTGCCTGAGGCGGCGAAGATTCGCGTCAGTTTGACGGGGGCACCGGAAACGATGCTGGCGACTCTGTACGCAAGGGCATTGGACGCAGGCCGCGACGAGCCGTTTCTCGGTGACAACTTTGCCAAGGACTTGGTGAACCGCATCGACTACGACTGGCGTAAGACCGGTGTCACAGCGCGCAATTCCTCCGCAGGCACGATTCGCACCACCTACTTCGACAGGTCAGCGCGTCAATTCCTCGCTCTGCACGACCGCGCGCTGGTGCTGCATCTTGGGTGCGGGCTGGACGATCGCGTGTTCCGGATCGACCCCGGCCCCGGTGTCGAGTGGTACGACGTTGACTATCCCGAGGTCATCGCGTTGGTGGAGCAGCTATATCCGGCCCGCGAGCACTATCACCCGGTCGCGGCCTCCGTCACGGATCCGGCTTGGTTGAGCGACATCCCAGCCGACCGCCCGGTGCTCGTCATCGCCGAAGGCCTGACCTACTACCTGACCCAGGACGACGGCATCGCATTGCTGCGCCGGGTGGTCGAGCGCTTCCCCTCCGGCGAACTGCACTTCGATGTGTGCAACTGGCTCAGCATCAAGGTGCAGAAGTTCAACCCTGTCGTCCGGCGGTCGGGATCAACGCTGCACTGGGCGGTCAACGAGCCCGGCGACATTCTCCGGGCGGTTCCCGGTGTTCGACTGCTGGAAGCGGTCTCCGTGTTTGAAACCGCTGAGTTCAAGCGTCTGCACAACGGGGTCTACCAGGCCCTCGGAAAACTGATGCGCGCCGTCCCGACCCTGCGAAAGGTCGCGCAATTCCACCGCTATGCCTTTTGAGTGGAATCAGACTGTCGGGACTGACAGGCCAGGTACACGACGGTCAGGACCGCAATCGCGCCTCCGATGACACTCTTCACGAAGTCCGGCCCCCTGGACGGATAGATCCCGGTGCGTACCAGGTGAACGCGCCCAAGCAGCTCAAGCAGGACGAAGGCGATGCCCAGGAGCCGGCCGGTTCTGTTCCGCAGCAATAACGACATGCCGGCGGCAACGTAGCAGGCCCCGACGACGGCAGTCCGGAAGGACGGTTTCAGGGGCTTGGACAGCAATCCCAACCAGTTACCGGTGATGCCTACCCATACCTCGGACAACCCCGCGAAGATGCAATAGACAGCGGCGATGTTTATTCCGGTGCGCCTTGCCGGATTCGGTAATGCTGTTGCCCCGCATCGGTTCACGGCACTCATCGAGGACAGCCCGCACTCAGCCGCGGCCATCGACCGAGCGCCCGAGAAAGGCCATGAGCCGGGCCGTCGGCGTCGAACCCGCCGGTGCAGACTGCGCCGGCCCGAAGCCGCCGGGGCGCCGCAACAGGCCCTCCGGCACCGACTCCACCAGCCCACGGCACAGCGCCAGCAGGTCCGCGGGGAGCTCGATGAGCCGGCCTTGTGAGCAATGCACGTCCCAGCTGTGCAGCGCCACGTCCGAGACCGGATAGGTCAGCGCCCGGTGCAACGGAACCTCGCCCTCCGGCGACTTCCGCGTCGCGTCAAAATCGGCGCCGGGCAGGGCTTCTCGCAGCCGGGTGTCCAGCTCGCGCAGCCGTGCCGCCGGGTCGTCACACACCCAGTCGGCCGGCCGAGAGGGAGCGTCCCAGACCTCGCCGTCCTCCACGAGTGTCACGATCTTCGCTGCGCTGCCCGTAGCGTGACCGACCAGGTCACTCAAGCTCCAACCCTCGAGGTTGGACGGCTGGCGCCAGCTCTCCGGTGGTATCTGTCCCACCGCGTCGATGAGCAGGTCCATAGCCTCGGCGGCCAAACCGCCGATCCGCGCGTTGGTGCCATTCATGAGCGCATGGCAATCACCCTGCGGCCGTTTGCCTTTTCGGCGTTCCGGCGCGATGCAGCCACAAGAAGTCGTTCTGTCCGGCGGCACCCGCCAGGAAAGGCCTGACCAGCAGCGGATAAGCCTTCATCGCCGCCTTGCGGGTAATCACCTCGGGCCGTTCCAGCGCATACTCGTTACCGTTCCACGTGAGTGTGCAGTGGCCGGCGGCCAGCACGTTCTCCAGCCAGTCAACGTACGGGTATGCCGCCGCGAGCACGAAGCCATCACCGAGCGGGTAGGCACTCAGCGGCGTCACGTAGGCCCGGCCACTGCGCCGGCCGACGTGGTGCAAGGCGCTGAGGTTGAAATAGAGCATCCCGAGCCGGGTTCCGGCGACCCTGCGCAGATAGGGATTCAATCGCTTGGTGGCTTGCCGCGTCCGATCGCTGATCCGCCTCACGTGCATCAGCATCCCCCAGCCGAGCAACAGCAGATACAACGTAACGACGGCGCCGACGAGAATAGCGGCCAGCATCACAAGCACATTTAGAAGCCTCCGACGCGCCACGAGCACCGACTTTTCGCCGCACGCCGCCAACGGTCTAGGGTCGCAAGTCCCTACGTCGATCGATCACAAAGGAGGTCCTCGTGGGCCGGACGGGCATCGCGGCACTGCTCGCGCTCGGAGCCGCGTTGATGATCGGCATCGGGGACGTCCTCGAACAGCGATCCGCCCAACAGGTCACCGACAAGCCGGTCGGCACCTTCGCGCTGTTCCGCCGGCTCCTGCACGATCGGCGATGGTGGGCGGGCAGCCTGGTGGCCGCCGCGGGGTTCGGTCTGCAGGCCGCGGCTCTGGGCCTGGGTTCGGTGTTGCTCGTGCAAGCGCTGTCGGTGACCTCGTTACTGTTCGCGTTGCTCATCAGTGCGAGGGTCAACCACCGCAGGATCACTCGCCGGCAAGCGGTTTGGGCCACGCTGCTCGTCGCCGCCGTTGCGGTCGTGGTGACGGTCGGCAACCCGCAGGCCGGGAACCCGCGGGGATCGCCTGAGACATGGACCGTCGTGGGCCTGGTGATGGGCCCATTCCTGATCCTGTGCGTGATCGGCTCTCGCGTGTTCTCCGCGTCGGTCGGCGCGCTCTTGCTCGGGCTGATGTCCGGCTCACTGTTGGGGCGTGTTCTCTGTCTTGACCAAGGGCGTGGTCGACCAGCTCGACCGCGGCATCCCGGCGTTGCTGCGCACCCCAGAGTTGTACGCGTGGGCGGTGCTGGGTATCGCCGCGACGGCCTGGGAGCAGTCGGCGTTTCGGGCCGGACCGCTGACCGCGTCGCTGCCCGCGGTGACCGTCGCCGAGCCCGTGGTGGGATCGGTGCTCGGTGTCA
>Ga0335070_10011093_pt1 | contig 10534 bp, 6 predicted proteins | sample Lox_Sample_13_FD_206722 | JGI IMG/M metagenome (GOLD analysis project Ga0335070, IMG submission 206722) | Soil microbial communities from Loxahatchee National Wildlife Refuge, Florida, United States - Lox_Sample_1.3 | ecosystem: Environmental > Terrestrial > Soil > Wetlands | place: USA: Florida...
GGTCGTAAATGCCTCCGTGTTCGTCGTAGACAATCAGGAGCGCGGTGCTTTGCCACAAAGCCGCGTTCTGCTTAATCGCGTTGTACACCGAGGCGATGAAAAGCTCTCCTGCCTGCACGTTATGGTCAGGGTGTTGATCGTTGGCCAATTCCTCTCCGCTATCGCTGTCGTGATCGCTGTAATTCGGCTCGACAAAGCAATAGTCCGGCAGGTTGCCATGGTTGCAGTCCTCCAGGAACTGCTGGTAGGTGCCGAACAGCTCCGGCTGGTGCTGCAGGAGATTCACAATCTCCATGGTGGAACTTGTCGTGTCGTAGTAGTACAGCTTGGCCGTGTGCTTCGGGTTCGCGCTGATGAGACGGTTGTAGATGCTCTTGAACGGTTCGTTCGCGTACAGCAGATTCATATCCACCCTGCCGAACGAGGTGCCATAGTGCGCGAACGCGCGGTTGCAAATTGTCGGTCCAGGAATCGAGGCGAACCAGCGGTTGAAGACAGCGAATTCCGTTGCCAGCGTGGTAAGCACCGGCAATTGCTTCTGCATAAAGTAGTACATAATCTTTGCCGAGTGATTTACATCCCTCCGCTGATTGAAATAGCTCTTCACGAATCCCTGCATATTCGCGATCCGGTTGGGGCTGGTGTTCCCGCCAAAGATCTGCAAATCGACCGCGGGGAAATGATGGTCGGGATCGGGATCAAGCTGCCCCTGGAAGTCCGCCAGCGGCAGCGGTTTGACCAGAGCGCCGGTCGTGTCGGGATTGCTGAGTGCGCCGGTGACGCCGTCGATTCGCGGGTCGAGCGCGCCCAGCGAACCCAGCATATGGTCAAACGACCGGTTCTCCATCATTAGCACGACGATGTGTTTAAGATTGTCCAATCCAGCTGGCATGGGCTCCACTCACAATTTGCATGGCGATTCAATTCTTAACGGGTGCAAGGCGGATCGTACGGAGGCCGCGCATTTTCCGGATAGTGAGTCGTCCTCCGGGTTCGTTTCAACTGAGGTGTCGTATCGTGCACAGCAGCAAAAACCCTAGTTCCCTTTGATCTTGTCTGATGTGGCGTTGGCGAAATCGGTGAAAACCGTCACCACCTGGTGAAGAGCGTCCGCTCCTCCCGAGATCAGAGCACCCGTCAGAACTACATCCAGCGCCTGAAACAGATGGTGTTGCCGAGGAGGAAGAGCCGCGAGGCTGGCGTCGTCGAAAAAGAATTGCAGGGCACGAACACCCAGCAGGCTGATTACAATCCCGGTGGCCAGCGAAATAAGAAAGGCTATCTGCTGCGTTTGCGAACGATATTCGACCAGCGCTTGCTTGGTGGTGACGACGTCGCTTGGATTAGGAACGGTCGCAGCCGCGGGGGCAGCTGGCGTACCGGGTGCCGCGCGGAGTTCCAACTCAAGCCTGCGTTTCGCCATGGTGTGTTGCAGTTCCTTTTCCTGCGCGTCCTTTTCGCGCCAGGGTGTCAGCAACACTTCGAGGGCCCGCTCGACGAACAACGCGATGGCGGTCAGTTCGGTGAAGAATGGCACACAGTCCTGCAGGGTGAAAGAGCGGACAGGCAGATGCGCCGTGGGGTAAAACAAAGTAAACACTACAGCCGCTACTGCTACCGCGAACGTTGAGTACTGAAGAACCCGTGCATTTGGCACAGACGTCTCCTCTGTTTTCTTGGCGTGGAAACGACGACGAGGTGCGCGCGGGTGAAACTACTTTACTTCTGTCGGTAACGATTGGGCCGAATGATTTCCGAGGTTAAGTGACCGGATTCTCACCCGAAGCGACAGAGGAGTCAAGGAGATTCGTTTAAGGAAGGTTCCCTGGGCAACATTAGCCAAAATCAATCGCTCTCGGGGATTAACGCGCTTGTTACGAGATTTTCCGAAATTCACAAGAGCCTACCGGGGTTTGTGGTGGTTTCTCCCGGACTGGGTATTGTTTTCACTTGTATGATGCGGGGTTCGCATATATCTTGCCTTATTCCTTCGCCACGCGTCATGCCTCCCCGTGCAGGTCTCAACGCGGGACCTGTTGGAGGCTCTGAAACCCCTGGCGGCACTGAACCCGAGGCTGCTTAGCCTTGCGGAAGCTGCCGCCTGTATTGCGCGTCCTTCGCTCAGAACCAAAATGTTATGAAACGAATGAGGCCTCAGGATCACTAGCTCGATAATCTGACCATGTTCGGAGTTAGGGGTGAGGAAATGCGAAGGGTGTACAGCACTTCACTGCTTGTTTTTCTGCTGTGGTCAAGTCTGACTATCGTCCCGCCAATTGTGGCGCAAGTCGATGTCCTTACACATCGCTACGACAACATGCGCTCCGGCATCAACCTGAAAGAAACAATTCTAAATAAGGCAAACGTTAACCAGACCAAGTTTGGCAAGTTGGCCTTCCGCATCGTGGACGGCAATGTGTACGCGCAGCCATTGATCGTGTCGCAGGCCAAAGTTGCGAATCGTGCTAGCCCCACGAATCTCGCCATTGTGGCCACCGAGCACAACAGCGTCTACGCTTTCGACGCCGATGATACGTCGCCCGATCCGTCGGGGCAGGAATCGCAGAAGGCGCTATGGCACACAGGTCCAGCGGGCCCGCAAGGTTTAGGGCAGCCTGCGGACAGCAACGAACTTTACCAAAAGATTGGAGCACCTGGTTGCGCTGATCTCACAACCGAGGTGGGGATTACCAGTACTCCGGCAATAAAGCTCACGCATGAGGATTCGCCGAAAGAAGGAGTTGTCTTCGTTGTAGCCAAATCGAAGAGTGGCACCCAGTTCACCTACAAACTTTTTGCCCTGAACCTTGCCGATGGCAAGTTGGCAGGTGACGGCATTCCGATCGAAGGAGAAGTCACGGCCGGGAACAGGACGATCCACTTTGATCCCCTTCTGCAGTTGAACCGCCCGGCTCTGCTGCTCGACCAAAATACACTGTACATCGCGTTTGGCGGTCATTGTGACGCGGGAGACTATCGCGGTTGGGTGTTTGCCTATGACGTATCTAACCCAAGTGTGCCGACGAAGCTCGACGTCTTGTCGACCACCTTCACCAAGCGCGGTCCTTCCGTGGATGACAAGGAGGGGCGAGCCGGCGTCTGGATGTCCGGTTATGGGCTGGCGACCGGCGGCGATGGGTCCGTTTACTTCGTCACCGGTGACGGTACCTACAACGTGAACACGGCGAATGCGCTGGAACTTGGGAATAGCGTGGTTAGGATCAAACTCGTTTCCGGCAAGATTCAGGTACTGGATTGGTACTCGCCTCAGAACCGGGATGATCTCAAGAGGTTCGATACCGACTTGGGTTCGGCCGGAGCTGTACCGGTGCCCAACAGCCATCTGCTGCTTGCCGGCGGCAAAGAAGGCCGGCTGTACCTTATCGACCGAAACGACATGGGCCGAGGGACCAAGCCGTCACTTCATTCTTTTCAAGTCACGAATCCGCCGCTTCCAAGGTTCGACAACCCCAGCAAGGCCGGAGATATTCTGTACTGGAATATTCACGGTTCACCTGTCGTTTGGCCACGCCAGGATCAGATGTTCGTTTACATCATGGGGGAAGAGGACCGCTTGAAGCAGTACAAAATGGTTCCCGATGCCGGCCCGGCGGGGTGGAAGTTCGCGTCAGATACGCCTTTCAAGCAGAGCAAGGAAGCTGCGGCGTTCCCGAACCCGCCCAATGGCTTATTCCACGATAAGAGCCGGAATACGATCTGGATGCCGGGTGGCTTTCTCACGCTCTCGGCCAACGGAAGCGATGGAGCAAGCGCAATCGTGTGGGCAACTATGCCCTTCAATGCCAACGCCAACCACGAGGTTGTCCGTGGAGTTTTACGAGCTTTCGACGCATTGGATATCTCGAAAGGGCAAATCTGGAGCAGCGAAGATTTTGGCGTCCCTGCCGACCGGTTAGGGTGGTTTGCCAAGTTTAATCCGCCAGTGGTCGCCAACGGCAAAGTGTATGTAGCAGCCTTTCAGCAGGAGAGGATCGACAACGGTGTCCACCTGAAGGCCGAAGGGGGAGATCAACCGGCGTTGGTTATCTACGGCTTGAAGTGATTTGAGCTTGAGATATTCGCCGATAGATGACCCAGGTTAGCGTCCAAAACCGGGACGCGAACCTGGGCCACCAGCTACCAGCGGTTTACCAGAGAACCGGACAGTTCCGCGGAACAAAACATGTAAACTATTGTCTGAATTCGGTTTCACGAGCTCGGAGGGATGCGTGAGCGGTCGAAACGGGCGGTCTTGAAAACCGCTGTACCCGGAAGGGTACCGGGGGTTCGAATCCCTCTCCCTCCGCCAGTACAACCACCTCAAGAGAATTATCCAAATCGGAAAGTGTAGGTTGGGAGCGGGAGTCAGCTGGCAAACCCAGCCGACTCCCCATCACTGCAGTTCAGTCTAGTGCGCGCGCATCCCGTGACGGCCGTAGTGCCCGCTTGCGCCAGGATCCGAGTTGTTGATCGCGTTATTCCCATCGCTGTCGGAGCAGAACAGGGTCAGGAAATTGACGATTTGATCGGAGAACGGGGAGCCTAGCCCGGTGGTAGCATCCCACTTGGTTTTGGCGGTAAAGCCCGTTACCGCCACGTCGTTGTTGTTGACGTCCTGTTCCACGACCGAGTTGTTGCCGCTGGTCACATCGTGGAACATCGTCGAATAAATTGGCGGGAACAGGCTAAAGAGATAGAGGGTGGAGTTGATGAAACCCAGTCCGCGGTTGGCTTTCTGATCAGCAATGGCGACAATTCCCGCCCACTGCGGCGAGCCCGCGCTGGTGCCGCCAAAAAGATACATGCCAACCGGAAGTCCAGGAATATTGAGGTAGGTCAGCACACCGTGCTCCACCGCAGCGCTGTACGCCACATCAGGAACGCCGCGATGTTTCAGCCCCGGGACGGTGCCAAGCTGGTAGAGCGGCGTCCGATACAACACGCTGAGCCCGCCGCCGGTAGCAATCGCGCTGTCGAACTCATTCCAGGCTATTTCACTTTGATAGGTCCCGGCAGCGGGATTCGTTGTGGGATCACAGCCTAGTTGGGTCAGACAGTAGCCAGCGGCGTGTAGTTCGGTGCCGCCGACGCCGGTCACCAGCGGGTCGCTCGCCGGCGACGAGGCTGCGCGAACCCATGAGGAGCCGTCACACGTTGCCTGGGCCGCGCCCTCGTCACCGGAAGACGCGAGAAGGGTGATGTGCTTGAGCGTCGCTTTCGCAAACAAGCGATGCTCGGCCGCAAGAAGGTCGGAATCGACGCAGCTCTCATTTTCGCCGAAGCTCTGGGAAATGACGTTGCCCAGATTATGGTTCACGGCGTACTGCGTGGCGCTCAGGATGTCGGCATCGTCATTGGATTTGGCGAGTACCAGCACGATGTTGGCGCCGGGCGCAATGGCATGAGCCCACAACACGTCCAGCGAGATTTCTTCCGCCCAGCCGACCATGTTGTCGTCCGTGCTGTCAAACGGGGTCAGTCCATCCGGGGCGATCTGGGTGAACGTTCCGAGGTTGGGATCGGGCGCTCCCCCCAACCCATTCAAGCTCGGCAGACCGTAGAACGTGTTGTAGTAGTTCAACTGCTGCACGATGTTCGGCGATTGAAAGGCGTCGACGATGACGATCGTCTTTCCCTTGCCGGTGTAGCCAGCATTGATGAGGGTGTCGATGTTATAGGCATGCCGCATCTGGTAAGGGTCGTAGCAAACAGCAGCAGAAAGGCCAACCTGGCATGTGAAAAGACCATAACTTGGGGTGGCCATGCCGGACGGTACAGCCTGAGGACCCATCACAATGCGCGGCGACACCTTGTGTGTGCGGCCGACTTTGGACGCCCCGCTTGAAGCGGCGCCAAACGCGCCGAGGGGCAAGGCAACTACCAACAACAAAGCAAAGACACCTCGTGATTTCATTACAGCCCTCCCTATCCACTGAACCTGCAGATTTAGGTGCACCCCGGAGAAACGACGGCGTGGTCGCGTGCTTGAGCTACAAATTTTCCGAGTTCATGACCCCCAGTTCAGCATGGCGTGAACAGGCGCGGGACACGCATGTCAAAAATCCGGAGACCACAAGACAGAACCCCACAAAAGGCGCGCCAATTGTCATGTTTGTGGTATGTTTTGTCAAGACAACAGTCCGGCTCCAGGCAAAAGAGAAGTGGAAAACCTGTTGACGAATCACGGTCACGGCTGGGACCGGGCCCACATTTCCCTTTCCCCTCAATCCAGAATTCCGTAACATTGAGAACCGTGACCGTGCAACGTCTGGAATTTCTGCAGAAATCTGCGCTGCTACCAGTATGTTTGAGCCTGATCGGACCCGGCAAAAGTCGGGGAGATTGCAGTTTGCGGCCAGTGGGATGCCTATCCGGCGGGGCAGGCACTTGTCACGACCTACGCCAAGAAGGCTAGACGCAGTCCCACGATTTTCGCCGGTTCGTCATCCGGTACAGCCAAGTCTGGAGTGATAAGGTTATGCTCAAAATCGAAATCATCCTGCTGAGCATGCTGTGGTTCGTTCTTTGCGCCACCGCTGCAGAGACAAAGACGAAGGTGACAATGCAACCATTTGGAAAGATGCCCGACGGAACGGCCATCGAAATGTATACGTTAAGCCGCGCCCCTTATGAAGCTCGAATCATGACTTACGGTGGCATCGTCGTTTCGCTGAAGGTTCCCGACCGCGCAGGCAAGGTGGACGATGTGGTGCTGGGATACGACAGCCTCGACGAATATGTGGCCAACAATGCAAGCAGTCCTGTCTTCTTCGGCGCGCTGATTGGACGCTACGGCAATCGCATCGCGCATGGGTCATTTACCCTCGAGGGGAAAAAGTATTCCCTGCCCCTCAACAATGGGGAGAATTCTCTGCATGGCGGCCCCCACGGCTTTCACAACGTCGTCTGGACGGCGAAACCGATCGAGAACGGAGTGGAGCTGAGCTACCTGAGCAAAGATGGCGAGGAGGGTTACCCCGGCAATTTGCACGCGATCGTGCGCTACACGCTGACTCCAGGTGCGCTGCGCATTGAGTACTCCGCGACCACTGACAAGCCCACCGTAGTAAATCTTACAAATCATTCGTATTTCAATCTGGCCGGCGAGGCCAACGGCGACATCACGAAACATCTGCTCACGCTGCGGGCGTCACGCTTCACTCCTGTAGACGCCGGCCTAATACCCACCGGCGAACTCCGGCCGGTTGCGTCTACGCCTTTTGACTTCCGCAAGCCCACTGGCATCGGCGAACGCATTGATGGCAGTGACGAGCAACTACAGCTCGGCCACGGCTATGACCACAACTGGGTGCTGGATGGCAAAGCGGGGGAGCTGAGAGAAGCTGCGGAAGTATACGAACCTACCACGGGGCGTGTGCTCAAGGTTCTGACCACCGAGCCAGGCCTGCAGTTCTATACCGGCAATTTCCTGAATCCCGCGATCAAGGGAAAGGGAGGACGGCCCTATTCGCGGCGCTCGGGGTTCTGCCTGGAGACCCAGCACTTTCCGGATTCTCCCAACCACCCGAATTTCCCCTCGACTGAGTTGAAACCAACACAGAAATACCACAGCGTTACTGTGTTCAACTTCTCGACGAGGTAGATTGGCGGCGGACAACGGGATGGGAATTGTGCGGCAGCTATTGCTTGCCCAGGAGCCGGTCGAGTTCCTGCTCAAGGCACGCCGCATTGATCGGTTTCGAAAGGTAGCCGTCGAAACCTGATTCCAGGATTCGCTCCCGATCTCCCCGCATCGCATAGGCGGTGACGGCCAATACCGGCAGGTTGGCAAGTTGCGGGTTGTCACGGATCTTGCGGGCCACACTATACCCGTCCAGGACGGGCATGCCGAGGTCAAGCAACAGAATGTCCGGGCGAGATTGCTCAATCATCTGAAGCGCCTCCTGGCCGTTGCGCGCCTCAGCTACGTCGTATCCTCGTGCCTCCAGCAATTCACGGAGCAGCTCGCGGTTCACGGCATTATCTTCAGCAATGAGCGCTCTGGTCATGACTGTCCGGCACCCTTTGCCAGCCTCCGAGCGCGGATCACTCTCTCCACTTCGGCCAGAAGGCCTTCTCGCCAGGACGTGTTTTTTTGAAAGAGTGCCTGGGTTTCGCGGCTGAGCATTGCAATCTCTTCCGCGGTCAGATTCTTGCCGGTCATCACAATGATCGGCAATTCTTTCAGATTTGGTTCTTTCCGTACGTGCCGGATCACTTCGAAGCCATCCATCCCTGGCATCAGCAAATCAAGCAACACCGCGCCCACGAACTTGGAGGACAGCACTTCCAGAGCGCGCGCCCCGCTGCGCACACTCTGAGTTTCGTATCCGGCTGATCGCAACGTCTCCTCAAGCAATTCCAGGGCTTTGGGGTCATCATCTACCAGAAGAATCGCCGAGTCATCGTCGGGTTGCGCGGGCACGTGCTTATGGATCGTTTCCAGAAGCACCGGTTTGCGAATCGGCTTGACCAGGTAATCGGCTGCGCCGAGCGCAAAGCCCACCTGCTTCTGGTCAACGATGGAAACGATGATGATCGGAATACTCGCGGTTTCGGGAGATTTTCGCAGAGCCACCAGTGTCTCGAAGCCGTTGCCGCCGGACATCAACACGTCGAGAGTGATCGCATCCGGCAGCAGCTGCAGAGCCTTTTTCACTGCTTCGGCGCCGGAGTCGGCCAAAGCTACCCGATATTCCGGTTCTAAATAACTGGCGATCAGCTCCAATGTGGCGTACTCGTCGTCAACCACCAAAACAAGCGGTTTGGCACGGTTTGCACTGGTGGCTACCGGTCGATCGGCGCCGGGGCTAGGTGAGGGCGGAACAGACGTCCTGGATCCGCGGGGAAGAGTGAAAGTGAACCGGCTTCCCTTGCCCGGTTCGCTTTCTACCGAGATCCTGCCGCCCTGCTTCTCGACGAGACGCTTGGTAATGGCTAGTCCTAGCCCGGTGCCTTCACTAACGGTTTCAGAACCCTTCTCGACCTGCCGGAATTCTTCAAAGATGAACGCCTGGTCCTCCGGACGAATGCCGATGCCTGTATCTGTGACTGAGATGGTGACGCAATCTCCGGCGTCGCAGCAATCAATCTCAATCCGCCCATCCTTGGGCGTGAACTTAACCGCATTGCTTAGCAGGTTGTACAGGATTTGCTTGAAACGAACCCGATCGGCGTACACCGAAACGTCCGCCTCCAGTTTCTGTCCGACGTTGATTTGCTTGGCGGTCGCTAAGGGGTGAATTGTGGAAAGAACCTCTGGCAACGCGTCTTTGACGGCAAAATTCTCGCAGCGCACTTCAAATTGTCCTGCTTCTATTTTTGAGAGATCCAGAATGTCGTTGATGAGTTGAAGCAGGTGGGCTGAACCTTGCTTGATGTGGGTGACGAAGCGCTTCTGCTTGGGGTTCAATTCGCCCGCTGTCTCTTCCGCGAGGAGCTCAGAGAATCCCACAATCGCATTCAGCGGAGTCCGCAATTCGTGACTCATGCTGGCGAGAAACTTGCTCTTCATCCGCGTGGCGCGTTCCACTTCGCGATTGTGGAGCTCAAGCTCTTTGTTCTGTTGCTCAATCTGTTGCAGAACTTTCTTGCGTTCCGTGATGTCGCGTGCCACCGCGTAAATAAGGCCTCCCTGTGGCACGGAGACTGCATTCCACAACAACCAGCGGTAGGAACCGTCCTTGCACCGGTACCGGTTTTCGAAAGCCACCGTCACTTTTCCGTCGCGAAGCCGTCCCCCCTCGAGAGCAGTTGCCGCGCGGTCGTCTGGATGGATGAACTCCATATAGGGCTTGGCGGTAAGCTCTTCCGCCGTGTAGCCCAAAACTCGTTCCCAAGCGGGGTTGATTTTCTTGAAGAAACCGTTAAAGCCAGCGACACAAAACATGTCAATGGAAAGGCCTATGAATTGGTTGCCACTTTCCAGCTGGGAGTACAGTGATCCCATAAACGCACTGATGACGAGACCAATAGCCAGAAACATGATCCCGAGCACCCACACCGGCTGTTCCACCGCAGCGGCGCCTTGTTCGAGGGCGGACGCAGGCTTCTCGACTAAAACTCCCCACCCGTAGCCGGCCACTGGTTCGTAACGGGTAAACATGGCGTTTCCGTCACGAACAAATGTGCCGCTGCCGGCATGCCCCGCCCGCATCTGTTGGACCGGAGCATACTGTCCGAGGTCGACCCGCTGAGAGTAGGGATTGATGTCTGGGCGCGCCGCCAGCCGGCCATTCTGATCAACGAGGGAAATTGTCCATCTGCCCTGGAGTTTGGTGTTCACCAGGCGCTGGCTCACCGTGTCCAGAGAGTCTGCGCCCATGAGAATCCCCATGGGCTTGCCTTCATCGTCGAGGAAGGGCACGACGATCGCCATGACCAGGTTTTGCGGGGGAACTGCAGTCTGATACACCTCAGAGACGTAGGGTTTCCATTCTTTGGCCACTCCCTTGTACCAGTCACGGTACTCAAAACGTTGGCCGAGCATTTCCTTATGCGGCGGATAAACTGCCCGCATTGTCCCGTCGATGTC
>Ga0335070_10011094_pt1 | contig 10534 bp, 8 predicted proteins | sample Lox_Sample_13_FD_206722 | JGI IMG/M metagenome (GOLD analysis project Ga0335070, IMG submission 206722) | Soil microbial communities from Loxahatchee National Wildlife Refuge, Florida, United States - Lox_Sample_1.3 | ecosystem: Environmental > Terrestrial > Soil > Wetlands | place: USA: Florida...
CAACTGCGGCCTTCTGCACGATCGAGGTCGGGTTAGACGTCGACTGACTTTGCAGTTTCTGCATGGCGCTGATCACCGCGGCGGGCGCAAGCGCGTAGCCCAGGCGCCAGCCTGTCATGGCATATGTCTTGGAAAGCGAGCCGACGACGATCATCCGCTCCCGGCAGTCGCGCAATGATCCCACTGAAAAGCGCTTTCCCGTGTAGTTCAGGTATACGTAGCACTCGTCCGAAAGGACCCAAATGCCGCGCTCGGTCGCCAGTTTCACGATAGCCGCCATATCCCGCGGGCTCATAACGGCGCCCGAGGGATTCGACGGCGAGTTCAAGATGATCATCTTCGTTCGCGAGGTGATGGCGCCCTCGATCATCTCCGGGGTAAGTGCAAAATCGCGGGATTCGTCGGTCTCCACCAGCACCGGGTTGCCACCGGCGTAACGAATCATGTCTTTGAATGAAACCCAGTACGGGACCGGCAGGATGACCTCGTCCCCGTGATCCACAAGGACGTTGATGGCATTGAATAGGACATGCTTTCCGCCAACCGAGGCCATCGATTCGTCACGGAGGTAGTCGGAAGCAAAGTCAGCGGCGTGACGGTGCACAATGGCGTCGCGCAACTCGGCCGTGCCACCCACCGCGGTGTATTTCGTGAAGTTGCCCTGAATGGCGGTAATCGCAGCATCTTTGATGTGCTGTGGCGTGGCAAAGTGGGGCTCACCAGCCCCGAAGTCCACCACATCAACACCCTGACTGCGCAGCTTGTCGGCTTCGGTAACCACCGCCAAGGTGGCGGACGGCTCGATGCGGTTGATTCTTTCCGTCAGCTTCAGGGTCAAGGCCGGTTCTGTGGCTACGGTCATCGCTTTTTTGTCCTCGATTTTCTGGGTGCTTCCAAATTCTCGAACTTATGGGCCGGGTCCATCTTCTCTCGAAGCCGCTGCTGCACCAAGTCCGGCACAAGACCGGTGATGCTACCCCCCAGTTGCGCGATCTCTCGAACCAGGCGCGAGCTCAGGTAGGAGTACGTTTCGGCGGGCATCATAAAAACAGTTTCCAGATTCGGCGCTAACTTCCGGTTCATCAACGCCATTTGCAGCTCGTACTCATAATCGCTGATAGCTCGAATGCCCCGCAGCACGGCGGACGCGTTCACGCTGACGGCGTAATCCACCATCAGACCGTCGAACGCGTCCACACTTACATTGTCCCAGCGTTCGGTCATGGCCGTCATCATTTCTTTGCGTTCGGCCAAGCTAAATAATGCTTGCTTCTCCGGGTTGCGCAGGATGGCCACGATCAGCTCGTCGAAGATTTTGCTGCCGCGCTCAATGAGATCGAGATGGCCGTTGGTCAGGGGATCAAACGAGCCCGGATAAATGGCTATGACCTTTTTCAATGGTCCTCACGCAGCGGTGGGGATGAACATCGATTTTATGCGGCAGGAAATGGGCTTGGCAAATGCAAGCCACGGATTGGCACGGATTTACACGGATCCGATCCGGGCTCATCCGTGAAAATCCGTGGCCAAGGTTGCGCTATCGTCTTGCTGCCGGCACCTTCGCCGTCTCCGGCGGAGCCGAGGGCATCGTAGTAACACGCCCACCCGCAGCGGCCTGCGCTTGGGCTTGCGGCGCGCTTTCTTTCACGGTGAGCCCCAACTGCTTGCGCACTTCATGATCAATTTTCGCGAGCGTGTCCTTGTTGTCCTTGAGGAACTGGCGGGCGTTCTCGCGGCCCTGGCCGATGCGCTCACCTTTGTAGCTGAACCAGGAGCCGGATTTCTCGACGATGTTGTTGTTGACGGAAAGATCGAGCAGATCGCCTTCGCGGGAGATGCCTTCGCCATAAAGAATGTCGAACTCGGCCTCGCGGAATGGTGCCGCCACCTTGTTTTTGACGACCTTGACGCGGGTGCGTGAGCCCGTCACCAGGTCGCCTTCTTTGATGGCGGCAATGCGGCGAATATCGATGCGCACCGAGGCATAGAACTTCAGCGCGCGCCCACCAGTCGTAGTTTCAGGATTGCCGAACATCACGCCAATCTTCTCGCGAATCTGATTGATGAAGATCAGGCACGTGCGCGACTTGGAGACGATGCCGGTCAACTTCCGCAATGCCTGCGACATTAGCCGTGCCTGTAGCCCCATGTGACTGTCGCCCATCTCGCCATCGAGTTCGGCTTTGGGAACAAGGGCTGCGACGGAATCGACGACCAGAACGTCGAGGGCCCCGGAACGCACCAGGGCTTCGGCGATCTCGAGTGCCTGCTCACCGTAATCGGGTTGCGATACCAGCAGATTGTCGACGTCCACGCCCAGCTTTTTCGCGTATCCCGGATCCAGCGCGTGCTCTGCATCAACGAAAGCGGCCATGCCGCCGCTCTTCTGCGCTTCGGCGATCACCTGCAGAGCAATGGTTGTTTTGCCCGAGGATTCGGGCCCGAAGATTTCGACCACGCGTCCGCGCGGGAACCCGCCCACGCCCAGCGCTGCGTCAAACGAAATCGCGCCCGTTGGAATAACCGAGATAGGAACGACTGCCTCTTTCGATCCGAGGCGCATGATCGAGCCTTTGCCGAACTGTTTTTCGATCTGCGAAAAAGCCAGATCCAGAGCTTTGGTGCGTTCGTCCGCCATGATGATTGCCCGCCTTTTTGACCTTTCTGGGAGTTACACGCTTAGCCTACAACGCGGCTGGAATATACGTCAGGTCACAAATCACATCGATTTCCACAATAATTCGTTTCGGGAACTATAGCACGCCAAGCGAATGAAAGGCGAATGATCGCAGGCTGGCATCTGAGTGAGAAACAGCGGTTAGCAATCAGCACCCAGCATTCAGAAGGCAGTCACGACAAAGATGCCGTCAAGAGAACTGGAGGAGGAACTTCTCGCTCCTCCTCCTGGACTCAGTTAGTAACAGACGTAGCAGGGTAGTTATGGCAAGGTCTGTGACTACCGCGACTACATGAAAACGGCTCTCGCATCTGACGAGAGCCGATTGTTATCCATCGCCGCAATGCTCTTCACCACGAGTAATGCACGGTGTATGTGACCACCTGCTCCGCATCGGGAGCGACAGTCACCGGGAACTCGATCGTCTGCGCGTCCTTTTTCGTGTAGGCGTTCGATTTTTCCTGGACTTGCCAGTTCGACCAGCGATACAGATGCTCCACAACCCGCACCTGGACGGACTGCTTCTTGTGATTGCGCACGCGAATTTCGAAACTCTCTTCAATCCAGCGTTGACGGCTATCCACATGGAAATTGGTGCGCTTGCGCTCGCCGGTAACGTCGAAGGTGTTACCTGTATACACGCGTACCGTTTCGTCCTTCGGCGTGTGATCGATGCTGTTCTCGCCCACGAACTCGAGATGCCCGTCCGTATCACGACGGTAAAAACGCAGGCGGCCTTTGGGTAAGGGCATGCCCAGATGGTTGGCCTCGGAGTTCTTGAATTCCTGCATGACCCACACCTTGGGGTTCGACTGCGTGCCGTAGTTCGGATCCTGTACGGCCTGGTCGCCGCCGTAGTAGCCGTATGCCGGCAGGTTAGCCCCGTCGTAGATATATAGCCGCTGGGAATGAATATCGCCGGCGTGCACGAATTCGACCTGCTTGGTTTCTTCGTCGTGCAACGTGGTCGAACGCTCGAGCGTGTACAAGTGGAACTCGTCAAACGATTTCTCGCGGACGGGTGGGGCCGCCATATCAGCCGCCATTGCTTTCGTCTCGGCCGCGTAGAGCCGGCCCGCAACCGGTGGCTGAATCTTATTCACATCACCGGCCATCAGCTTAATGCGCGCATTTTCAAAAGTTTTCCCGCTGTGATTTTGCATCGTGATCCAGCCGACCAAATCGACGAGATTGGAAGCGGTATTCCCCTCCGTCTTATCGCTCACGACAAGGTTGTAATCTGCATTCCACGACATGCCTCCGCTCACATACGAAATCTCCGCATCGGAAGCGCCGGGCCGATCAGTTTGCAATTGCCAATTCAGCGTGGGCTTCAGGATGGAATCGTCGGCAAGTGCCGGGAAGAGCGGCTGGCCAGGAAGCCCGAAACGAAGAATGCCGTCGACTTCGATGATTGCCTGACTGGACGCCACTGTCGGATAGCTCTGGTTATAGGGTGAAATCGGCATATATCCGCTGCGGATGATCTTGCCTTTCACGGTTTCGAACTTCGAGCCATCCTGCTTCACCAGGAATTCGATGGTCTTGCCCTCGTAGTGCGAAAGCAGAAGTTCCTGGGAGACGGGATCGTTACGATAATTCTGTTCCAGTACCTGCAACACGCGGCCGGTGGAGTCACGAAGGATGACCGAGTCCGGCTCCAGGTGCGAAGTCACGCCGGTAAACGTCACGAAATTCACTCCCGACTTCAAGTCCAGCGGAACATGTTCCCGCACTACAACAAAATTCTGGCTGTAAATAGTTAAAGCAGGCTGGCTCTGTTTTTCGTCCGCCGCCCACGTCAGACCGCATAAACAGATCGCAACCAAAAGTAAGCGTTTCATGTTTGAGTTCCCCCTGATTCCTCAGATCGGATGGGGAGGCTCTCCGGTCTTGTAAGTAGAACGTACATCCGCCGGGAACTTGCGACATCGCCAAGTGGCACGGAGGTAATCAGATGGTAATCACGAAGACTTCATTATTCTCACGAAGACTTCATTATTCATCAGGGATCCGACGTGGAACAGCGGTTCCGCAGCCCCGGTCGCCCTGTTATGTCATCTTAGTGCCCACCCGCGTGTAGCTGGTTGTAGTCCCTCATGTACACGCGCAAGCCGAATTGACGGGTGATTTTGGTATATCCGGCAGAAAGCTGCTCCCGATAATGGTCAAGAAAGAAGTCGAATGGATTGCTGGGATCCAGATCAACGAGGTCCATATCAGAGTTGCCCATCGTAAGCTTGCCAAAGCGTAACTCTCCCCCGCGATAGGACATGAAGTTCCCCGTCCGCAGCGGCGTTTCGGGCCTGCCTTCCCCGAAAACCAGAACCAGCTGATCGCCCGCGATTTGAACCGCGCTGACTTTGCCCTGAATGCGCGGTAGCGGCAGGATTTCCTCGGGATCAAGAATCAGGTCGTCGCCTTCGGTTTGGACACCGCGCACTTTGCGGGTGTCAATAAGTTTGGCGATATCGAGACCGAGCAGGTCCATCACGACTTTGACGGGCAGGTGCGCGGCTCTGACCTTCTCACAGTGCATGCGGATTTTGCCATCGGGCGTGGCCGAAATAGTGCTCTCGGTTTCGAAAGGAACATCGCCTTTGGAGTGCAGTTTGCCCGTGACTTTCAGCGTTTGTGCTTCCGGTGTGACCTCGATCTTCTTCAGCGGAGCATCATTCGCGGCGAAAGCATGGTCGTTCATGGTTTCGGATAAGGTCTTCGCCGCGATCGTGATTTTGGCGGACTGGATCGCGATGAAGAACGATTTTGGATCATCGAATACCACGACGGCACTCTCATGAGTCGGCAGCACCTTGCCGTCAAGCCAGAAAATACGTACGGCGATCCGATCGGTGTAGTGATAGAAGACATTGCGCATCTGGGAGTGCACCGGCGCGGCAGACGGTGGTTGGCCTTGGCCGGCCGCGCCGGGGGCCAGCGTAAGCAGACTCGTTATGAGAAGGGAGCGCGCTAACAACATGAGGGGGCCGGCCTTTGTAGATGCCGAACCGGGTCCTTGTGATGGCCCGCCGGCGCGTAGCGCTCATTTGCTGAATCCCAAGTAACTCCTATAGAATCTAAAGATTCGCATCGAGGATTGATCACACATGAAGGCAGCCATCCATCCCGCATATAACGAAGTGCGCGTGCATTGCGCGTGCGGCAATACTTTTATGACCCGTTCCAGCCACAGGGGCGACATCCACGTGGAAATCTGCTCCCAGTGCCACCCGTTCTTCACCGGCAAGCAGAAGCTGGTAGACACCGCCGGCCGCGTCGAGCGCTTCCGCCGCAAGTACGCGAAGCCGGGCGACAAGAAGTAATTGGACACGGATCAACACGGATTTCAAAGCCCCTGTGAGAGCGGGGGCTTTGGTTTTTCGGGCTAAAATATCCGAATGCGCAAGCAGTGGGACAATTCGGGTGTGGAGCAGACACTCCTGTCCGCGGCTCTGGTCCCAGTTCCATCTCTGCTGAAGACCGGAAACGTCGAGATCCGTCCCGCGACCGTTCTGGCCCCCATGGCCGGCGTGACCGACACCGTCTTCCGTCGCTTCATCCGCAGTCTCGGCGGCTGCGGTCTGATTATGACCGAGTTCACCTCAGCCGACGGCGTGCTTCGCGCAAAAGATAAAAAAGCCAAGCGCTACCTACATTTCTACGACGACGAGCATCCCATCTCGGCGCAGCTTTTTGGCAGCGACCCGCAGGTGATCGCGGACGCCTCACGCATGGTCCAGGACCTGGGTTTTGATCTCGTGGACCTGAACCTCGGCTGCCCGGCGAAGAAAGTCGTCAAGTGCAATGGAGGCTCAGGGCTTCTGCGAGATCTGCCTGCGATCGGCCGGATTTTCGAAGCGGTGCGCGCGGCAGTCTCGATTCCGTTCACGGTGAAGTTCCGCGCCGGCTGGAATGACGAAGAGATTGTCTGCGTTGAGTTAGCTAGGATGGCCGAAAATTGTGGACTCAATGCGCTTGCGCTGCACGCCCGCACCCGGGAGCAGGGTTACAGCGGCAATGCCCGATGGGATTGGATCGCCGCCGTGAAGGATGCGGTCGAGATTCCGGTAATCGGTAACGGCGACATTCGCACGCCGGAAGACGCCTGCGCCATGGTCGCGCAGACCAGGTGCGATGCCGTGATGATCGGACGCACCGCGCCGGCAAATCCGTGGATCTTCCGCCAAATCGAGCAGTATTGCAGCCGCGCTCGGCTCGGCGCCGCAGATGAGGGCACCCTTCGCCAGGCTCAGGGCAGGCTCTGCGGCAACACAGGCCGGACAATCGAGGGCGGCTCGGCAGTTTCCAGGTCGTACGACGAGCCCACTGAGTCGGATCGCTACCAGATGATCCGCACCTATTTTCAGATGCTGATCGAAGAGGAAATGCCCGGGGCCGCGGGAAAGATGAAGCAGTTCGCGTCGTGGTTTACGCACGGCGTGGTGGGCGGGGCAGCTTTAAGAAAAGCTATCTACGAAGCGAAATCAGAACACGAGATCCTGGCGCGGGTGGAAGAATTCTTCGAACGAATCCTGCAACCGCTTCCAGCGCAACTCACGTAGCGACGGCCGCTCCGGCCGGCGACTCCGTTCCTAGCCCCGGTCTCTGGCCGGCCGTGTGCCGCTGGGACGGCGCCGCTACAATGGCCGTGCCACCAGCTTTCCTTCCGCATCTCTCTCCACATATGCCCATGGCGTGTGGGAATCGTGTGTGAAGATGGTCAGCCACCGTTCGGGAATCGATTCGGCGTAGTACTTCTTGCGGCTCTCGATCGTATCCACCGGATACAAATCAAACGCCATCACCCAGGTGAGCTCGATGTGCGCAGTCGTAGGAATGAGATCCGAGATGTAGCAGGCCTTTCGTCCTCCACTTTCGATCATCACCGCCTGCATGTGGGCGGTGTGGCCGGGATAGACTCGCACCGAAATTCCAGGCACAATCTCACGGTTACCTTTCAGTAGCTCCATCTGCCCGCTCTCGATTAGTGGATCGTAATTCTCGCTGATATAGCTGATGCGGTCGCGCTCGAACTGCCGTTTTGCATGCTGCCACTCGCCTGCCTGCACGTAATACTTCGCTTTGGGAAAGGTTGGTACTATCCGGTCGCCACGCCGAATCGTATTCCAGCCGCAATGATCGAAGTGGAGATGCGTGTTGATGACGATGTCAATGTCATCCGGCGACACGCCCCCGGCGCTGAGATTTTCGAGCAGCCGTGCCGGCTGCCCGTAAAATTTCTTCATTCTCTCCGAGAGCTTGTTGCCGATCCCGGTCTCGATGAGGACATTTTCTTTTCCACCGCGAACGAGCACCGAATTCAGACCGGAAGGAATACGGTTCTCGGCGTCGGCCTGAACTTTCTTTTGCCACATAACTTTGGGAATAACCCCAAAGAAGGCGCCACCGTCGAAGTGGTAGACACCATCGGAAAAGATGGTCAGCTCGAAATCGCCGAGAGTAGTGCGATGCAATCAGGTCTCCCGCAACAATCGCGTAGGGACGGCCGCTTCGGGCGTCCCCACGTCGGCTTACTACTTCAGATTTTCCTCAAAGAACTCCTGCATCATGTGAAACAGGTGAATACGCGCATCCCCTGTTACGCCATGCGTCTTTCCGGGATACAGCATCAGGCGAAACTGCTTTTTGGCATTGATAAGCGAGTTGATCATCTGAATGCTGTTCTGGATGTGCACGTTGTCGTCGCTGGTGCCGTGAATCAGCAGCAAAGAATCATTCAGATTCGCTGCCGCCGCGGGCATGGATGATTCGTTGTACGCTTTGGGATCATCTTTCGGTAGTCCCAGGTATCGCTCCGTGTAGATCGAATCGTACAGATGCCAATCGGTGACCGGCGCTCCGGAAATCCCGCACTTGTACGCGCGCGAATGCAGAAGAGAATACATCGTCATTGAACCGCCGTTGCTCCATCCCCAGATGCAAACGCGGGTTTTGTCCAGGCTGGGATTCTCGCCGAAGAGCTGATCGAGCGCCGCTAATTGATCCTTTAACTCAACAGCGCCAAACGAATGGTGGATCGCCGACGCAAGGAAATCACGGCCGCGGTGCGGCGTACCCCGATTGTCCACGGAAAAAACTGCATAACCTTTCTGCGCCATCATCTCGTTCAAGGGATCCGTGACGCCATCCGCCCATGTATCCACCACGGTCTGTCCGGCCGGGCCGCCGTAGACGTACACGATCAGCGGAACTTTGCCGTTTGCGGGCGCCGCGGTGGGCATCAATAGTTGCGCATACATCGTCGTGGTGCCGTCGGCGGCCTTAAGTTTCAGATTCCTGGGCGCAATCCAGTCATACTGCGATACGTCCCGCGCCTCCCAGAAGGCATGACACGGGCTTCCCGCCGCTGCACATACCCATCGCTTCGGAGGAACCAGGTTGGCAGAGTAAGTGTCAACGTAGTGCTTGCCATCATCGGCGAACGTGACCGTATGCGTGCCGGGCTTTTTTGAGGTTTGCTGTAAGCCCGACCCGTCCAGTTTGACGGCGTATACCTGTTCCTGGCGCGGATCGTCTTTGTTGGCGGAGACGTACACCGTACCCAATTCTTCATCGATCCCTTCGACGCCGAGCATCTCGTAATCGCCCTGTTCGAGTTGCTTGTCCAGCTTGGCCTCGGCGGCCAGCGGGTTCTGGTTGTCAAAGCTGTAGAGATACAGGTGCGTATGCCCGTCGCGCCAGCTGGACCAGAGGAAGCGGTCTCCGGATTTGAGCACGTGAAAATCGTTATTCACTTCTACCCAGGCGTTCTTACTCGTTTCGGTCAGCACCTTGCGCGAGCGCCCCGACTTCGCCTCAATGAAATAAAGTTCCATCGTATCCTGCGTGCGGTTCAGCAGTTCCGCCCACAGTACGCCATCGCGTACCCAGCCAAAACGTGGGATGTAGGTATCGGCATTGTCAGTTAACGAAATCCACTTCACTCCTCCGCCCTTCGCGCTCACCACCCCGAGTCGCACCACAGGGTTCGGATCGCCAGGCTTAGGATATTTCTCGTTCTGGACTTCTGCGTTCACAGGAAGATAATCGGTGATGGGGTAAGTCGGTACGCGAGTCTCATCCATCTGCAGAAAAACAATCGCACTGCTGTCGGGCGACCAGAAATAATTGCTGCGGACGTTCAGCTCTTCTTCGTAGACCCAGTCCACTTCGCCGTCCAGAATGTCGTCGTCTTTCGCATCCTTCCGTTCCTCGCGGGTGAGCTGCTTCTCGTCGCCGCCGGAGGCGGGGCGGACATACAGGTTGTGCTGCCGCAGATAAGCGACGTGCTTGCCGTCTGGTGAGAATTTCGGATCTTCGCTGGGCTGCGGCGCCGACGTGAATTGCACCGCCGTGCCGCTATCGAGGCTGTACATCCACAACTGTCCCAGCGAATCGAACAGCAAGTGCTTGGAATCTGGTGACCAGTGATACGCCGCCACGGAATAGCGGGTAATCTTCTCCCGCTGAATCTCGTTCTTAATTTTGTTCTCGCCCGGCGCAAGGGAAGCGAGTTTGCCTTCGCTGACCAGAACCTTCTTCTCACCAGTATTGGGGTCAATCGACCATAATTGCCCGTGATCGCCGGAATCGTCGCGTTGAACGTAAGAGAGCATTTTGCCGTCGGGACTCCACTGGACATTCTCGGGCGCGCGCCCGGTGAGACCGCCCGGAGCAACAATTTCTTCGACCGTCAGCGGTTTTTTACCTGCTTGTTGGGCAAGGGCGGAAATGAGGCAGAGGAGGACGATAAGGAAGGGAGCGAATCTTTTCATGAAATTCGTGATCTCCGTGGCGCGCAACAGCAAAACTCAAAAGTGTACACTGCCGGGCGGGTGAGGTCAGCAACAGGTCGCG
>Ga0335070_10011095_pt1 | contig 10534 bp, 11 predicted proteins | sample Lox_Sample_13_FD_206722 | JGI IMG/M metagenome (GOLD analysis project Ga0335070, IMG submission 206722) | Soil microbial communities from Loxahatchee National Wildlife Refuge, Florida, United States - Lox_Sample_1.3 | ecosystem: Environmental > Terrestrial > Soil > Wetlands | place: USA...
TGGCGACCATGACCAACTCGCTGTCCAGGAAGGAAGACAGGGACGTTCTCGGGCTCCCGAGCCGCATAGCCCCGGTACAGGTGGGAGTGCTGCCGCTGCTGACGAAGAAGGAGATGACCTCGGAGGCGGAGGCGATCCAGGCGACCCTCGAAGCCGCGGGCCTGACGACGTTCTACGATGACTCAGGTTCCATCGGGAGGAGGTACGCACGCCTGGACGAGGTCGGCGTGCCGCTCGCGGTTACGGTGGACCGCGATACCCTGTCCAAGGGAACCGTGACCGTGAGGAACCGCGACACCTGGGAGCAGACCACCGTAGGAAAGGAGGACCTCCCGGAGGCGCTGATGCGGCTCCTCGGAAGCCGTTAGATAGGCTTTAATATCGACTACCGATATCTAGAAGCGATATGATGCGACTCACCCTGCTCCTCGAGAGGGGGCTCTTCAGGGTCTACGTCCTGTGGATGTGCCACAAGCAGACCATGAGCGGCGACGACTTCATACGTCTCGAGCTGAAGCACGGCCACGAGCTCAGCGCCGGGAGGCTCTACCCGGTCCTCGCGGAGCTTTCGGATGCCCGGTATCTCGGCGTGGAGGAGAGGAACGAACACGGCAAGCTGCACAAGTACTACAAGACGACGGAGCTGGGGATGAACAAGATGTCGGCCATTAAGAGGGACATGGGCGCTCCGATGAAGGAGTTCCTCATCGAATGGCTGCGCGAGTGAAGGGAATAGGTTGGGCAGCGTCGGCGGAGAGGGCACGGGGAACAACGTCCCGAAGGAGAAAGGCTGGCTGCGCCGCAGCGGCTTCCTCAGGTACTTTGGCCCGGCCCTTATCGTAAGCGTCGCATACTTCGACCCGGGCAACTTCGGGACGGACATCGCAGGAGGCCAGGGCTTCAACTACGACCTCCTCTGGGTCGTCTGGCTGGCAAGCATGATGGCCATGCTGCTTCAGTACCTTTCGGGGAAGCTGGGCATCGCCACCGGACGGAGCCTGGCTGAGCTTGCCAGAGAGAAGCTGGGATCGAGGAGGAGGGTGATCTCCTATTGGCTGGCGTGCGAAGTGTTCGCAGTCGCGACCGACCTGGCGGAGTTCCTGGGGGTGACCGTGGCCCTCAGCCTGCTCTTCGGTATACCCCAGATCTGGGCCGCGGCGATAGCCTCCTTCGACGTGCTTTTCATCTTCGCGTTGGCGGGGAGGGAATTCAGGCGCATCGAGCTCCTTATGGTGGGCCTGGTGTCGGTCGTGGGCCTTGGCTACATCTACGAGGTCCTGATAACCCGGCCGGACTACTTCGCCATAGCGTACCACAGCGTGGTCCCGACCCTGAGCCTTAGCGCGGTGCCCGTCGCCGTGGGGATCATAGGAGCGACGGTCATGCCTCATGCCCTCGTCGTGCACTCATGGCTCACCAAGAACAAGCTGCAACGTGGGGACGCGGAGGAGAAGAGGACCCTCCTGCGCTACCATGTCTTCGACACGGTGGCCAACCTGTCCGGCGCCGCGCTCATCAACGTCGCCATACTCGTCATGGCGGCGGCCGCCTTCTTCGGGAGGGCCAGCGTGGCGACCCTCGAGGACGCCTACGTGACCCTGACGCCGCTCTTCGGGTCTCTCTCGGCCATAGTCTTCGCGCTGACTCTACTCTGCTCGGGGCTCTCCTCCTCCACGACCGGCGTCCTCGCGGGCCAGGCCCTGATGGAGGGGCTCCTGGGGTCCAACGTCCATCCATGGCTCAGGAGGGTGGTCCTCCGCGGCATCAACGTCTTTCCGACGATGGTCGCCCTGGTTCTCGGTTTCAACATCCTCAGCCTCCTCGTGTACAGCCAGGTGTTGCTGAGCATCCTGATCCCCCTCCCCCTGATCCCCCTGCTGTACTTCACGTCAAAGAGGTCATACATGGGGGGCTTCGTGAATAGGAGGACGACTACATACGTCGCGCTCGCCTTTACAGTTGTGATACTGGCCTTCAACGCTTTCCTGCTGGTGACTTCCCTCTAGGCGGCCATCAGCCTCTTCAGGAGGTCGCTGTGTTTGCGCTCGTCGGCTTCTATGGACGCTAGCAGGGCAGAGATGATCTCGCTCGGGAAGAACGGCTTCACCGCGTCCAGGTTGTGGACATGGGCCGACTCCTCGTAGGCAAGAAGTTTCTGCAGATGCCCTTTGTCGGGGATGTCCGGCTCGACCGCCTCCCCCTTCTCTATGCTGCTTATGATGGTCATGACGATGTCGGCATGTCGGATGCTGTCGCTGGCGACGCCCCTGAAGAGCAGCCTGGTCAGATCGTCTCTGGTGCCCACCGCCACGCCCATGAATAGCTCCGCAGCCTCCTGCTCGGCCTGAAGGCGCCCTCGGAGCGTCGACAGCAGCCTCTCCCTTCCCCGGTGATCTATGGGGCCCGCTTCATGCGTAAACTGGGGGCTTCTTTGCAGAAGGCCAGAGACCGTGTACAACAGTTCGAAGAACTCCGCCTGCATGAGGTTCCCTCCGCGGAGGGCGATCTTGTCTGACAGGTCGTCAACGAGCTGGACGATCTCGGGCTTTGAGAGGGCTTTCGCCTGGGAGGAGGCCCTGCCGCCCTTCAGGTACTGGGTGACGGCCGAGGGGCTGAGCCCGAGAGCCCTGGCCGCATCTCTCTTCCTCATACCGCGCCTCTCCACCAGGGACCTGACGATAAGCGACCTCAGACCGGGCACCAGCCTTTCCGCCGGAAGGGGTTCTCCTTTCATTGGCCATGCATGGAGAGCGCCGCGAGATAAGCATTTTACGTCGTGAAGGCTGATTTTACATGGTGCTGATGATGGGTCAATTGACAGTGTAAAACAGAAGTTTGACATCGGAAACCTCTTAACCCGGAGAGACAATCGAACCTCAGAAAGAAGTGGTGAGCGCCCGGGCCTTGCGAATTCCATGCAACTGGCTATCTTGGGCGAGCAGGGGTGATGGGTTTTGAACTTCGACGCCGCGACGATAAGGAACTGGGCCAGGGTCTTCGGCCCCGCTTGGCTCGTGATGATGGCCGACATCGACATTGCCTCCATAGTGACGGGGCTACAGGCGGGGGCCACGTGGGGCTACAGGATGGTCTTCGTAATGCTCGTTCTCATACTGCCCCTCTTCGTGATCCAGGATGCCGCAGGAAGGCTGGGCACGGCTGGAGGGATGGGCCTTGGCGAGGCGATATACCGATTCTTCGGGAGGAGGATCGCGGTGGCATCGGCGCTCCCCATGGCCATCTCGGACTTCCTGGAGTACGTTGCGGAATATGCGGGAATAGCGATCGGCCTCTACCTCATAGGGATCCCCGTCTTCCTCGGGCTCCTCGTCGCCTTCGCCATTCACACCTTCATTGTCTTGGGGAGGCAGTACAGGGAGGCCGAGATCATCCTGCTTCCGCTGAGCTTCATCGTGGTCGCCAGCATACTTGTCTCGGTCTTCCTATTCCACGTGGACGTCAGCAGGCTTGTCTCGGAGGGCCTGAGTCCCTTCCAGCCCTACGGCGACCGCTCCTTCCAGTTCCTCATGGCGGCGAGCATTGGCGCCGTGGTGATGCCATGGATGCTCTACTTCCATTCAGGTGCCGATTCAAGGAAGAAGCTGCAGGTCGCAGATCTCAAGCTGGAGAGGCTCGAGACCCTCGTTGGCGCCGTCGTGTCGGAGATCCTGATGGCCGTCATCGTGATCGACGGGGCGCACCTGGTCAGTTCGGGCGACTTCCTGAACCCGGAGGAGATCGGGAGGGCGCTGTCGCCCCTTGGGGCAAGCGCCCCCCTGTTGATGGGGGTCGGGTTCCTCTTCGCGGGCTTCCTGGCACTGGTGGTGATCTCGCTGGGGTCAGCCTGGGGAGCCTTGGAGGCCCTGGGGAAGAGCTCGAGGAGGGCTTTCCTCGCGGTGTACGCCACCGAGAGCCTCCCGGCCCTGGCCCTCGTGATCCTCATCGGGAACTACGTCCAGCTCATGCTCAACCTCATGGTCCTTTACACCATAATCATAATCCCTTCACTGGTGCTGATGGGGAAGCTGATCTCCAACCCGAAGGTGATGAACGGCAGGCAGTATGGCAGAGGGGAGATGGTCGTCTACTGGCTCATGTCGGCCATGGTAGTCGCCGGCGGGATCGTCGGCCTCTCCTCTCTGTTCTAGCCCACGCAGGGGCGACCGTCAGCGCCTAGGCCATGGCGACCAGGGCCGAGAGCAGGACCGCAACGGCATCCGAAATCAGGTTGACCTCGTTGTTGCCCACGAAGCCTACTCCCTTGACCTTCACGGTCGGTTGGCCGCAGTGAACCTTCTTCTCCGTAAGGGCATCGCACACCTTGCAGGAGTACAGCACCTGGATGGTGCCTCCAAGGAGGCTGTCGACGTTGCATCCTGCGAACCCGGCCAGAGTCGCCGTCGCCAAGTACAGGGGATCGACGGGGATCACGCCCAAGGCGGCGGCGAGGGCGACCATCAGCATGGACCCGGCGAAGGCGGCTCCTTCCCCGAGAGGGGTCACCCCTCCGCTTATCCCGGGAGGGGCCACCGACGAAGGCCTGTTAATGAAGACCGGCCTCCTCGAGCTAAGCAGCCCTATCTCCGTCGCGAAGGTGTCCGCGGCCGCCGAAGCGAGGGCCGTCACGAATAGCAGGCTCCACACGGGGGCGGGTCGGAGGAAGTTCAACACGGAAACGGCCGCGGGCACGGCGCCGTTGGCGAGCACGTTCCTGAAGCCCCTGGCCCCATGCTTCTCCTCCGCGGCGTGGATGGAGAGCTTGAACTGGTATCGGTACCTTGTCACTGCGGACCCGAGGAAGAGGAAGGCTATGAGCGCCGCTACCCAAGCCCATCCCGATGTCAGCCCGATCACAAGGCCAAGGCAGAAACCGGAGACGCTCCCCCAGGCGTCGGTCGCGTGAAACTTGTACGATGCGGCCGAGATCCCGAGGAGCACCAGCGCCCCAACCGCCTGGGCGACGATGCCCTCCACGTCACAAGAGGTCTTTTGATGATTCTTAAGCCTTTGTCTGGCCGAGCGCCGCGAGCTTCTCCGCGATCTGCCTCTCGGAGCCCGTCGAGCAGACCGCGAGGACGAGGTGCTCCTTCTCCGCGAGCTGCACCGCCAAGGGGTCCAGCTGCCGCAGCCCGTGGATCACCACCACCCTGGGCTTCAGCTGCGAAACCCGGATGGCCACCATGGGGCTGCGCCCGAGCCCCACCTGGGTGAAGACGACGACCCTTTCCGTGCTCTTCCCGTAGATCCTGTAGAACTCAACGCCCGACAGCGAGTAGATCGTCCTGATGCTATCGAGGACGGTATATCCGAAGACCAGCCTGTCCAGCTGGTCGCGCCCCGCGAGAACCTCGGCCCCCAGCTCCTCCAGAACTCGGCCCACGGTCACAGGCTCGCTATACTCGCCTATCCCGAGGATGGCGCTGGTGTCGACCTGGGCGGGCTTGCTGGTGAGGAGGCGGCTCCCCTGCCTGTCCAGGGAGATGAGGGAGTCGACGAACCTCTTCAGGAACGCGGCGCCGGGGGAGTGTCTCCTTCCGTTCTCGTAGTCGCTCAGCACGGAAGGGGAGACGCCCATGGCCCTCGCCAAGGACGCCTGGCTGATCCTTGCCTTCTCGCGCCAAAGCTTCATGGACCTGCCTGGGTTGGCGCTCACCGTCAGCTCGCCTGCGATGCTCACCGAAAGGTCTTCGCCGGACTCTCCCATCGTGTCTCGTGCGAGAGGTTTTCTATATAACGCTTGCCTAGGGTTCGTTGGACAGTTGACGTTTGGGGTGGAAGATCAGGTCTCTGCCTTGACGGCCTTCTTCCCTGAGACCTCCTGCATGGCGAAGAAGAGCCTCGTGTAGCCGAGCGTCTGGAACGGCGCGTCCCTCACCCGAAGGACGAGAGGGAGGTCCCCCACCGCCTTGCCGAGCATGAGGCAGTGGCGAGGAGGGAGCGACCTGACGATCGACTTTACGGTCTCGGCGTCGGTCATCGATGCCTGCGCCACGGTCTCCAGGTCCCTGTCGTTCGTGAAGTTGTAGAGGAAGACGTTGTCCGCCTGCCTGTAGACGCCCGCGCCCAGGGCGTCCGGCTGGTTCGTCACGAAGACGGTGAAGACGCCGTAGTGGCGCATCCTCGTGATGAGGTCCTCCCAATAGGTCTGCCTGAGATAGAGGTGCGCCTCCTCGGCGAAGAGGAACATCGGAGGAAGGAGCCTCTGCTCGAGGCTCTCGACGACCTTGGCGAGGATCGCCTCCACGATCATCCGCCGTGCCAGCGGATTCACTCCGGCCATGGAGACTATCACGGCGCCTCCCTCCGGACCCGTGTACTGGTCCTCCAGCCTCGCCTCGTACCTCTCGGAGTCGGTGAAGATCCCGGACGAGAGCAGGCTGTAGTACCTGGATAGGAGGGCGTCCCTCACGAGCTCGTTGCAGTGCCAGTGCTGTATGACGTCCTCCATGTCCTTCAAGGTGATCCTGCCCGAGCTCTCCAGGTAGTCCCAGACCCTGAGGAACTCCCTGAGGGTCGCGCCGGGGACCTCGAGGACGTTCTGGAAGATGTCCAGCATGATGCGCCTCCCGAGGTACCTTATGGTGAACTTCAGGTTGTGACCGGGCTGGAGGATCTTGATCTTGGAGGAGTATCTGCTGGCCGACCCGTCCCTGGAATAGGAGAGGCCGCCGTACTCGTTGTTGAGGTCGAAGACGAGGACGTTTGCGCCGTAGTCTAGGAGGCCGGTGACCAGGAGCTTCGCTATGTGGGACTTCCCCGCCTCCTTCCTTCCCGTGATTATCGTGAGGCGCCCGTCCAGGTCCTCCGCGTTTATCGAGAACTCCTCCCCGGAAAGCGTGCCGCCGAGACGAATCGGCCTTGAGCCTCTGCGGCCCATGAGGGACGAGAGCTCCTCGAGTGGCAGCTTCGCGATCCTGCTGTTGCTCCTGCTGGGGAGCCATCCCATGTGAGGCAGGGCGACGCCGCTCTCGACCACGCACCTGATCTTGCAGAGGAGGACCTTCGCGTCCTTGATCATGTAGGAGATGCTGTTGAGCTGGAGGGGGTCGCTGTGCACGAGTTCGGTCGTGGCGAAGAGCTCGTCCCGCAGCATCTCCTCCTGTATCCCCACGGAGTCCAGGTAGGACTCGTCGTAGACCTGCACCAGCAGCGAGCGGCCCTCCTTCTGGTCCGCGATGCTGACGTAGTCGCCCTTCTTGAAGTCCTCCTCGGGCATCGTGAGGATGCGGACTTCGTCCCCCAGCTTCTCGAGGATCTTCAGCTGGCGCCTCGCCTCCGCGACAGGCTCAGTGGGCCGAGGACCGTCTTCCTCAGGCTGTCGGAGGGGAGCACCGTGATCCTGGCCCGGCGCGCCAGCTGACCCTTCACGGCCGCCTCTTCGGCGTCGGAGAAGATGGAAAGGAAGTGGGCAGCCCGCAGGGTCTCGGGATAGCCCCTCACCAGGAGGTCGCTCTCGGCCACGGTCGAAAGGACCACGTCCGGATCCTCTCGCCTTGTGATGTCCACCCTGAACGGGATGCCGCCCTGAGACAGCTTGGAGAGGAAGGACCTCCCCAGGAGGTCTGCGACGAAGAGCCTGACGTGCTGGGTTACCTCGACGTACGACGGGGGGACGCCGTCCTCGAAGAGCTGGCTCTCGATCCCCTGAAGGACCTTGAGCTTTGTGCTCTTCGCGATCCCAGCGAGGACCCCCAGCTCGCCATCGTAGCCCTCCACAAGCGCCCTGAGGGAGGAGCCCCGGGGCTCGAAGAGCGACGGCTTGAGCGAGCCATCCAATAGCAACAACCCTTGCTCGAGGCTGGTGGAGATTTCGTGCGCCAGGGTCCGTTCCATCAGGACCCGGATCAGGCGCATGGCCATACCCGAGTCCGACATGACGAGCCTCCTGGGCACTGGCTTCTCCAGCAGCCCGAGCAGGGTTTGGACACTGTCGTCTCCCACGTAGATGATACTGGGGCCGACCACAACGGAGTTTTTGACGCCACCTATGTTGAACGCCAGGGAGGCCTTGGCGGCGTACACTGCGCCGTCGTCCGTCTCAGCTACTTCGATCACGCTGGAGTCGATGGCGGCGACGTTCCTCCTCCTGCCCTTGGACTGGATGGGATGGATCTCCGCCGGCTCCCCGGCGGTCCGCCAGCCCTTGATGGGTTCGAGGTCCTCGCCCCTCCTGACCAATATGATGCGCTTGCCGTCCAGGTCGGAGAAGCTGTTGGTCGAGAGCTCAGCGAACCTGTTGACGGCGGGCGAAGAGAGGATAACGTTTAATTGCTTGTTCAACTTGACCAACAACAGTACAGGCTGGTAGGCTAAATAAATGTTGCGCAACTTGATTGTGTTCAACAATAAGGGGGGCGTCACTTGAGCTCTTCGATCATACACATCAAGCTGAAACGAGGAGGATGGGAGGTCGAGCTGGACGTCCCCGAGGACCGCGTCTCCGAAGTCATCTCGAAGGTCCTAGCGGGTCTTGAGGTCCCCGGTGGCGCCAAGGGGGGCGCCTTCGTCGGGGAAAGGCCCGACAGGGGAGTGACATGCAAGACCCTGCTCGAGAAGCTGTGGAACGAATCCTGGTTCTCCTCGACGAGGAGCCTGTCGGACGTGGACGAGGAGCTCGCCAGGATGGGGTACCACTACGACAAGACGGCGATCTCGCACAGCCTGACCGATCTGGTGAGGGAAGGGATGCTGAGCAGGGAAGGGACCCCGCGCAGCTACCGCTACGTTCAGAAGAAACCGCCGGAGAGTCCCCTAGCCTAGCTTGCCCAACGACTTGGCCAGCCAGTTGACCCCGGAAGTCGTTATGTAGTAGAAGACGCCGTTGTCGGACGACAGCCTGTCGACGTAGCCCGCCTTGGCCATCTCGCTCAGCCTCGAGCTTATGCTCTTCGGGTTCAGGCCGGTCAGCCTCTCCAGGTCCTGCAGGGAGGCCTTCTCGGAATCCAGCTTGGCAGCCTCGAACCCGATCTTCAGCGCCACGAGCTGAAGCGCTATCAGGGTCTTGTCGCTGAGCTTGGCGTCGGTTATGACCCTAGGGCCTTCCGGCGTGATGCGGACGAAGTCCTGGAATATGTTGGTGAGGTCGGAGAGAGAATAGTTGAGCACCAGAGTCTTCGCGAGCTCGAGCGTGGGTATCTGCTGAGCCATCAGCCTGTTGAAGCTGACCGCCACCTCTTCGGGCGAGCCGATGAGGTCGGCCTCGAAGCCGTCGAAGCTGACGTGGACGCGGACCTCTTTCTTTTCAGACAACCGACAAATCCCTACCGATGAGACCCCTGGTCTTGCGGTCTACTGCCATATCTCGGCGTTAAAAGAATATTGGTCGTACGGCCGGCGAGGAGGGCATTCCTTCATGCCGACCTCAGAGCTGCTGCGGGCCTTCAGGCGCCGGCTCCGGCGGCTGAGGCTGCGGGGCCTCTCCCTGTTGAAGAAGAGAAGTGGACGAGGTGTAGAGGAAGTCCCCGTCGGCCCCCTTGAACCGTCTCAGCTTCCCTTCCTGAGCGAGCCGCAGCAACGCCACGGCCACCGACTGGCGAGGGTAGACCAGGCCGTAGGACTCCAGGGCGCCCTTGACGTCCAGGAGCCGTCGCGGCGTGCGGCCCCATGCGGCGCCGAAGAGCTTGGTCATGATGCTCGGGAGAGACTCGCCCTTCTCGACCTTCAGCTCAGGGAGCTCCTGGAGGGGCGCCTGAGATTGTGGAGTTGGCGCGGGCTGGGCAGCCTGAGGGGAAGGCGCGGACTGGGCCGGCACGCTCGACACCGCCGCCCCAATCTCGGGGATCAGCCCGATCATGTCCTTCATTGAATCCTTCGGGCCCTCGATTTCAATCTCGTTTGCACCTATCTTGACCCTGATCCTTACGTTGTCGGACGACATCGTAGACAAGACTGAAGAATCTCGATATAACGGTTTCCCGGCAAGGCTATGAGATGCGAGAAGGGGTGGTTAAATACCGTTTACTTCTTCGTTTTCGCGACCGCCCCCTCCAGCTGCCGCTTCAGTTCCTCGCTCACCTTCGCCCCGTCGACCCTCCCTCTGGCCTTGGACATCACCCTCCCCATCAGGAAGCTGAACGAATCCATCCCCTTCAGCCTGACGACGTCGGTTCCCTCCCTCACGGTTTCGGCCACCAGAGCGGAGAGCTCGGAGGCTGACATCGCCGCGAACTTGAGCGACTCGACGGCCTCGGGGACGCCGGCAGCCTTCTTGGACAGCACGGCCCTCAGAACCGCAGGGCCGGCCTCCTTGGCAAGCTCTCCCCTGCCCATCATCCCGAGGAGCTCTTCGAGCGCAGCCCTGTCGAGCGAGCCCGTGTCCAGCCCCTCCCGGCTGAGGCTGACCATCGTTTCTGTGAGGAACGAGGCGACGAACGTGGGCGCGAGCCTCCTATCACCGACCACCTTCTCGAAGAGGTCGTAGTATTCCGAATCGAGGACCTTCTGGGCCTGCTCCTTGCCAAGGCCATGCTTTTTCGTCAGAGCACGCACCTGCTCCTCCCAAGGGGGAGGGAGCTTCCCGGAAGCGGACGAGACC
>Ga0335070_10011096_pt1 | contig 10534 bp, 11 predicted proteins | sample Lox_Sample_13_FD_206722 | JGI IMG/M metagenome (GOLD analysis project Ga0335070, IMG submission 206722) | Soil microbial communities from Loxahatchee National Wildlife Refuge, Florida, United States - Lox_Sample_1.3 | ecosystem: Environmental > Terrestrial > Soil > Wetlands | place: USA...
AAGCCATCCGGCACGAACACCCCCGGAAACATCAGGAGCCATGGGATCGGCATCAGGGCGGTGAAGAGATACCCGCTCGAGATCACGAGCAGCGCACGGGTGCGGAAGATGGAAAACTGGCTGAACAGCAGGATGGCCGTGATCAGATCGCTGAAGACCAGCGCCATCGTGTAGGCCGGCACGAAGGCCGGGACATGGGGCAGCGCGACGCGGGAGAGCGGCCCGGACGCGAGGAAGAACGTCAGGAGCATGGCCGCCACGACCGCTAGCGCCAGCCGCCTCTGCGCCCCGCTCGGCGGCAAGCTCGAAAGCAGGAAGGTCTCCGGGACCACGGCGGCTGTCTTCAGCATCGCAGCGACTCTTGCGACCGCAGATAGTGCTCGGCGACATCCCGAGGACGCCCCATCCTGCCGATTGATCTTGCGGGTGGCAAGATCGGCGCTGAGCGCCGGCCTATTCACGAATCAGAACCCTGCGGCGGCGTCCTTGGCCAGGCGCTCGGCGACCGGCGGCATCCACTTCGCCTCGACATTGGCGAAGGCGACGCGGAGGTAATCCTCCTGGTCGGCGCCGAACATCGAGCCCGGGAGCACCAGCAGGTTCTCGCGCTCGGCGAGGCGTTTCGCCACCTTCATCGCCGAATGGCCGCGGTGGGGATGCTTCAGGTAGGCGAAGAAGGCGCCAGCGGAGATCACCTCATAGCCGAGATCGTTCCGGGAGAATGCGGCCTGCAAGGCGAGCAGGCGGTCGGCCATCATCTCGGTGATGCCTTTGCGCCAGTCGTCGAGATGCTGCAGCCCATGGAGTGCCGCGAGCTGGCCGATCCGCGGCGCGCAGATGGCGACACAGTCCATGGCTTTCGCGATCTCCGCCACCAGCTTGGGATCGGCGACCAGGGCGCCGACCCGATAGCCCGGCAACGAGAACGATTTCGAGAAGCTGTAGAGATGGATCAGCGTCTCCGGCCAGTCCGCGTCGCGGAAGAGGTCGTGCGGCGCCGGATCGGGCGGCATGAAGTCGCGATAGGTCTCGTCCAGGATGAAGGCGATGCCCTTCCGCTTGCAGAGCGCGTAGGCGGCGCGGATCTCCTCCGGCGGATAGATGGCGCCGGTCGGGTTGTTGGGCGAGACCAGCACCAGCGCCCGGGTCTTCGGGCCGATCAGTTTCTCTGCCGCAGCGAGATCGGGTGCTGCGGGGTTGCCCTTCTGATGCGGCAGCAGCACCGACCTGATGCCGGTCATGTCCAGCCACATGCGGTAATTGAAGTAGTAGGGCGAAGTGAGGATGATCTCGTCGCCGGGCTTCGCCAGCGCGTTCACGACCAGGCAATAGGCCTGGTTGCAGCCGGCGGTGATCAGCACCTGCTCCGCCTTCGCGCCGCCGCCATAACGCCGGTTGATGTCGCCGGCGAGGGCGGCGCGCAACGGCGGAATGCCCTCGATGTCGGCATAGCGCGCGGTCTGCGGGTTGCCGATGACCTCCCGCAGATGATCGGTCAGCGCCGGCGCCGGCGGATACCCCGGCGCCGCCTGGCTCAGATCGACCAGCGGCTTCTCCGCCGGGAAGCTGCGTCCGGAGATCCAGGAGATCGCTTCCGCGATCGGCGGCTCGCCGACGGCGGAGAGGAGGGGATTGATCGCGAACTTCACCCGCGCAGCTCCGCGATATCCTCGAAGAGATCCAGTGCCTCGGGATTGGCGAGGGCTTCCTTGTTCTTCACCGGCCGGCCGTGCACCGTGTCGCGGACCGCGAGCTCGGTGATCTTGCCGGACTTGGTGCGCGGGATGTCGGTGACGGCAACGATCTTCGACGGCACGTGGCGCGGCGTGGTGTTGGCGCGGATCTGCGCCTTGATCTTGTCCTTCAAGGCGTCGTCGAGCTTGACGCCTTCGCGCAGGCGCACGAACAGCACCACCCGCACGTCGTTCTGCCAGTCCTGGCCGATCACGATGCTCTCCAGGATCTCCGGCAGCTGCTCGACCTGGCGGTAGATCTCGGCGGTGCCGATCCGGACGCCGCCGGGATTGAGGACCGCGTCGGAGCGGCCGTAGACGATGATGCCGCCGTGCTCGGTCAGCTCGACATAGTCGCCGTGATGCCAGATGTTGGCATAGCGCTCGAAATAGGCGGCGCGGTACTTCTTGTCGCCGGGATCGTTCCAGAAGCCGATCGGCATCGAGGGGAAGGGGGCGGTGCAGACGAGCTCGCCTTTCTCGCCGCGGGTCGGCCGGCCCTGGTCGTCCCAGACATCGACCTTCATGCCGAGGCCGCGCATCTGGATCTCGCCGCGCCAGACCGGCCCCGTGGGATTGCCGAGCATGAAGCAGGAGACGATGTCGGTGCCGCCGGAGATCGACGACAGGCAGACGTCCGACTTCACCTTCTGGTAGATGTAGTCGAAGCTCTCCGGGGCGAGCGGGGATCCGGTGGAGGCGATCACCCGCACGGTCGAGAGGTCGTGGGTCTTCTTCGGCTCGATCCCGGCCTTGGCGCAGGCGTCGATGTATTTCGCCGAGGTGCCGAAGAGCGTGCACTTCTCCGCCTGGGCATAGTCGAAGAGGATGTTGCCGTCAGGCGCGAAGGGCGAGCCGTCATAGAGCAGCAGCGTGGCGCCGGAGCCGAGACCGGAGACCAGCCAGTTCCACATCATCCAGCCGCAGGTCGTGAAGTAGAAGACGCGGTCGCCCGGCTTCACGTCGCTGTGCAGCCGGTGTTCCTTCAGGTGCTGCAGCAGCGTGCCGCCCTGGCCGTGCACGATGCATTTCGGCACGCCTGTCGTCCCCGAGGAGAACATGATGTAGAGCGGGTGGTTGAACGGCACCCGCTCGAACTTGATCTCGCCGCCGGTCTGCTCGTTCAGCGCCTCGTTGAACAGCTTTGCCTTGGGCAGCTGCGAGACGTCGGGATGGTTGCTGAGATAGGGGATGACCAGCACCTGCTGGACGCTCGGCAGCTTTGAAAGCACCTCGGCCACCCGCGCCATCGAGTTCTGCGGCTTGCCGTTGTACCAGTAGCCGTCGGCGGTCAGCAGCACCTTGGGCTCGATCTGGCCGAACCGGTCGAGCACGCCCTGGACGCCGAAATCCGGCGAGCAGGAGGACCAGATGCAGCCGATCGAGGCGGCGGCGAGCGCCCCGATGATGCTCTCCGGCATGTTCGGCACGAAGCCCGCCACCCGGTCGCCGGGCTCGAGGCCGAGCCAGCGGAAATACTGCGCGAGGCGGGCGACGTCGTCCCAGAGCTCGGCATGGGCGAGCCGGCGCTTCACCTTGTCCTCGCCCCAGAACACGATGGCGTCCCGGGGATTGCCCTTCGAGAAGCGCAGCAGGTTCTCGGCGAAATTGATCCTGGCGTTGGGGAAGAAGGCGGCGCCCGGCATCTTGTCGCCGTCCTTCAGGCCCGGGCGGCCCATCTCGCCGATCACGTCGCAATAGCGCCAGAGCGAGATCCAGAACCGCTCCACCTGCTCGGTGGACCAGGACCAGAGCGCGTCGGTGTCCTTGATGCCGATCTGCCAGTCGCGCGCCACCTGGGTGCGGAAGCGCGTCATGTTGGCGGCGGCGATCGCCGCTTCGCTCGGCCGCCATAACGGTGCCGCCACCGGCAGGTCCATCTGGGGCGGTGCCGACATCCTTGTCTCCCTCGCGCGAACTGAAGTCCCGAGGCCGGTGGTCAGGCCGCGGAAATTGGCCTAATCTGCCCAGGCAGGCTCGCGCTTGACAAGACCAAACCCGACATTCCCTTGCCCGCCCCCGCCCTCTCCCGCAAGTCCTACCCCGGCCGGGTCCGCCCCGGCCGATTTCAATCCGGGGCCCATCCGTTATGGGCGGTGCTGCTGGTGCTCTGCGCCAGCGCCTGTTTCGCCACATTGAGCGCCCAGGTCCGGATGCTCAGCGACCTCGGCATGCATCCCTTCGTCGTTACCTTCTGGCGGAATTTCTTCGGCCTCGTCTTCATGGTGCCCTGGCTGGTGCGCCATGGCCTCGGCAGCCTCAGGACCGGCCGGTTCTGGATGTTCACCCTGCGCTCCGGGATCAGCTTCGTCTCGATGGTGACGGGCTTCTGGTCGCTCTCGTTGATGCCGTTCGCCAAGGCGATCTCCATGAGCTTCACCGCGCCGCTCTTCGCCACCCTGCTGGCGGCCCTCATCCTGAAGGAGCGGGTGCGGGTCCGGCGCTGGTCGGCGACCGTCGCCGGTTTCATCGGCGTCCTCATCGTGCTGCAGCCCGAATCCTCCGGGATCGGCCTTGGCGAGGGGCTGGCCCTCTTCGCCGCCGCCTTGAGCGCCGTCGTCTCGATGATCGTGAAGAACCTCTCGCGGACCGAGAGCTCCAACGCCATCGTCACCTACATGGTGCTGCTGCTGACGCCGATGTCGCTCGCCGTGGCGCTGCCGGTCTGGACCTGGCCGCCCGCCGGGAACTGGCTCTTCATGATCGGGATGGGGCTTTGCGGCACCTTGGGGCATCTCTGCTGGGTGCGCGCCCTCGGCATGGCGGAGGTCTCGCTGGTGGTCTCCTACGATTACGTGCGCCTCCTGTTCGCGGCGCTGATCGGCTACTTCGCCTTCTCCGAGGCGCCCGGCCTCCACACCTGGATCGGCGCCGCGATGATCGTCGGCTCCGGCCTCTACATCGCGCGGCGCGAAGCGCAGCTGCATCAGTCGGCGGCGGCCCGCGCCGTCGCGGCCAGCGCCGATCCCACCGTCACCCCGCCGGCTCGTTCGACGAACGCCCCATGAAATCGTTCTGGAACGCTCTCGCGCCCAACAGCAAGGGCGCGCTCCTGATGACACTGAGCGGCGTCACCTATTCCTTCGTCGCAGCCATGGTGAAGGCGCTGAGCCGGGACGGCATGGACGGATTCGAGATCACGTTCTTCCGCGCCTTGATCGGCTTCATCGGTCTCTTCCCCTTCCTCGCCGTCGCCGGCAGGGCCGGGTTCCGTACCCGGCATCTCGGCAAGCACGTCTGGCGCGGCGTGCTCGGCAGCATTTCCGCGACCTGCGCCTATCTCGGCATCGGCAAGCTCGCGCTCGCCAACTACACGGCGTTGAGCTTCACCAAGCCGCTTTTCGCCGTCATCCTCGCCTTCTTCGTGATCGGCGAGCAGGTGCGCTGGCGGCGCTGGGCGGCGACCGTGGTCGGGTTCCTCGGCGTGCTGGTGATGATCCGGCCGGGGGCCGATACCTTCTCGTCCTGGTCGTTCCTGGCGCTGGGCGACGCCTTCGCCATCGCGCTGCTGATCACCATCGTGAAGCGGCTGCCGGAGAGAGAGACCGAGCTCGTCATGATGTTCTATTACGGCGTGATCGCGATCCTGCTCTCGGCGCCGCTTGCCTTCTTCGCTTGGCGCACGCCGCAGGGCATCGAGTGGTGGCTGCTGACCGGAGTCGGCCTCATCGGCGCGCTCTCGCAATATCTCTGGATCCTCGCCTTCCGCGCCGGCGAGGCCTCGGCGGTGGCACCGTTCGACTACCTGCGCCTGCTCTTTGCCGGAATGATCGGTCTCGCTCTGTTCAACGAGGTGCCGGATCTCCGGACCGTCGGCGGCGCGGTTGTCGTAGTCGCGAGCACGCTCTATATCGCGCAGCGCGAGGCGCGCCTCAAGCGCGCCGGTATCGCGGCGGCGGTGAAGACGGAAGCGATTGCCGCAGAGAGGCCCGGGGCTTAGGAAGTGGGCGCCTAGGAGAGGACGCGGTCGAGGACCTGCTTCGCCTCGGCGCGATGGTCGTCGCGGATGTAGCGGCCCACGGTGCGGAGCGCGGCATAGAGCACCGTCGCATCGTCGGTGAAGCCGAAGCCGGCGATGAAATCCGGAATGACATCCACCGGCATCACGAAATAGGCGAGCGCCGCCATCAGCACCGCCTTCGCCTGGATCGGCGTCTTCGGATCGAGGGTGCAGTAATAGGCGGCCAGCGCCTCGTCGAGGAACGGCACGCGCCGGGCGACGCGTCGCACCTTCGGCCAGAATCCGCTCTCGACGCGGGCCTGGTCACGGGCGAATTTCCGGGGGTCGTAGATCGTCAGATCCTGGGCCATGGCGGCGGATATGGCCCTCGAATCGTTAATTCTCAAGACCATGTTCGTTTAAGGGGCGGCCGAATCCCGGGGTCGGAAGCGGATCAGGCGTCGGCGGGGCCGGTCCAGCGGTCGAGCGTGAGCCGCGCGCGTTCGTGGTGCTCCGGCTTGATCTTGTGGCCGACCATGCGCAGCGCCAGCAGCATCACCGCCGCGTCGTCGATATGCGCGACCACCGGGATGAAGTCCGGGATGAGATCGAACGGCATGATGAAATAGGCGATGGCGCCGAAGAGGGCGACTCGCGCATAGAGCGGCGTCTCGGGATCGCGTGCGCAATAATAGGCGGCAAGCGTCCGGTCGATCAGTGGGATGCGGCGCAACAGCCGCCGCAGCCGTCGCCAGAAATCGGACCGCCGCGGCAAAGTTGCCGGCCGGCCTGCGTCTCGGCTCGCGCGCTGCGTATGGTAGAGCGGCTGGTCGGTCATGCCTTGTCGCGAAGAGCTCCCACGGCAATGTGCCGGCGCGGCTCTGCCGGCCGCTTGCGTGGGCCGACTTTGGTCAGAGTCGCGGCGTGACGCAAGCAGGGAATCGGCTCGCAATTGGGCCGGGTTCTGGAAACCGGCACGAAGAATGCTAGACTACGCCCATGCGTGACCGATTCCTGACAGGTCCTCTGGCGACGCTGCTGATGCTCCTGGCCGTGCCGGCATTCGCGCAGCAGGCCGGCGCGCCCCAGCCGCTCGGACTGCAGCAGCCCGCACCGACGGCGCCGGCGATCGGGACCGCGCCGCTGGCGCCGCCCGCACAGCAGTTCGCTGCGCCGCCGCCGGACCTGACGCCCCAGGCCGCTTTGACCGGCGCCCCGACGACGCCGATCAAGACCGAGGCGACGCTTTGCGTGCGCACGGTCTTCGTCGACGGCGAGCCTCACCGTTGGGACGCGCTGCAGAAGCTCGGCAATGCTCAGGGTGGCCTCGATGCCTACATGGTCGGTGACTTTGCCGGCGCCTTCCCGATCTTCGAGCGGCTCGCCAAGATCGGCCATCCGGAGGCCGAGCGCCTGCTCGGCATCGCCTATTACCTCGGACAGGGCGTGCCGCAAGACTATGCCCGGTCGCTCTACTGGTTCGAGAAGGCATCGAACCAGGGCTGCTGGACCGCCTATGCGGCGACGGCGACGCTCTACCGCGACGGCAAGGGCACGGCGCTCGATCTCGGCAAGGCCTACATGTGGTTCAACGTGGCGGCGGCGCGCCTTCCCGACAGCGTCGAGCGCGACGCCCTCATCCAGGAGCGCGAGAAAGTGGCGGCGCTGATGACGCCGGGCCAGATCGAAGCCGCGCAGAAACGCTCGCTCGCCTTCCAGGCGAAGCCGGTCGTGCCGCCCGATCCCGCCGACCTCCCGGTCGACTACTTTCCGCCGACCACCAATTGACGAAGCGACGGCGCGGCGCTCGTCGCGTCACTTCGCTTCGACGATCTCGAAATCGTGGCTGATCTCGGTGCCGCCCTTGGCGAGCATGATCGAGGCCGAGCAGTATTTCTCGGCCGAGAGCTTGATCGCGCGGTCGACCGCGTCGGGCTTCAGGCCCTTGCCGGTCAGCGTGAAGTGGAAGCGGATCTTGGTGAAGACCTTGGGGTCTTCGGGCGCGCGGTCGGCGTCGAGCGCCACCGTGCAGCCGCGGACGTCGTGCCGGCCCTTCTCCAGGATCATCACCACGTCGGTCGCCGTGCAACCGCCGGTGCCGAGCAGCACGTATTCCATGGGCGAGGGGGCGATGGTGGGCGCGCCGGTGCCGTCCGGCGCCGCGATCACGATGCCATGGCCGCTGTTGCTGGTGCCGAGGAACACCCGGCCCTCGATCCACTCGATACGCGCTTTCATGTCGTCCTCAGGCTGGGGAGGGCGTGCGCGCTCAGCGCGGATGCACGCCCGTCAGGTTGAAGAAGATCCGGATGTTGTCATAACCGACGGCGATGTCCAGACGGTCGCCGGGCTTCACCTTCACCGGCTCCGGGAAGAACTGCACCGCCTGCTTCCAGTGGTTGGTGCGGCTGCGGCTCTCAGAGCGATAGACCGTCTCCTCGTCCATCACCAGATCGAACCAGAAGGCGACGCCATGGCAGATCCCGGTCTCGGTCGCGGTCACCGCCAGCGGGCGGAGGTCGGCCTCCTTCATGGCGACGCGGAAGTCGAAGTCGAGGCAGTGGAAGCGCTCGGACAGCATCCGGTGCGGGTCGGCCGCGAGGTCGAGCTGGGCATAGCCCGGCGAGCGGAAGATGTCGAAGGCGCCCATGTCGAAGCCGTCGATCATCCGGACGGGGTTGATCTTCGCCATGTGGTCGCATTGCAGCAGCGCGCCGAAGACGACGGCGGCGGCCGGGATGATCTTGCCCTCGGGCTTCACCAGGTTGGCACGGGCGTGCTGGATGATCGGCAGCATGTTCGGCGCCAGCATGCCGATGTTGATGAGCTCGGAGACGAAGATGTCGGCCTTCTCCGGCAGGTCCTCGCCGACCTTCACCTGGGTCGAGCGCTTGCTGACCACCTTGATCTTGTCGCGGTAGCCGTTGCGGGCCACGGTCTCGAGCGCCACTTGGGCGAGGATCGGCACCGCCTCGCAGGTCACGACCTGCTTCGCGCCGGCGCGGGCCGCCATCATGGCGACGATGCCGGAGCCGGTGCCGATCTCGAACACCAGCGAATCCGGCGTCACGGCGCGCTTCAACGCGCGCTCATAGGCGATGTTGCGCTCCTCGTCGTTGATCATCGGGATGTGCCAGGCCGGGATCATGCCCGACATCTGCAGCCGCAGCGCGAAGGCGATGTCCTCGTTCTCCGGCAGCCGTTCCGCCGCGGCACGCAGCACGGCGAGGCATTCCTCGTTCTTGCGCAGCTCCATCAGCGCCTGGGCGAGGCCGATATGCGCCGGGGCACAGGCGGGATCGATCTCGATCGCGCGGCGGAAATGCTTCTCCGCGGTCGCATAGTCCTCGAGCTGGTGGCTGAGCTCGCCGAGGTTGAAATGGGCGTCGAGATAGTCGGGATTCTGTAGCGTCGCCTCGCGGAAGCAGATCAGCGCCTTGTCGAGCCGGCCCTGGCGCCGCAGCGCCACGCCGAGATTGTTGATGGCGCTCACCATCCGCGGGAAGACGGCGAGGGCGTTGCGGAAGCAGGTCTCGCCCTCGGCCACGCGGTCGAGCTTCAAGAGCGCGTTGCCGAGATTGTTCCAGGCGCTGCCGTCCTGGGGGTTGATCTCGACCGAACGTCGGAAGGCGGCCTCCGCCTCGACATTCATGTCGAGTGCGTAATGGAGCGCACCGCGGGTGTTGTAGAAGCGGGCGTTGTTGCCGTCGCCGGCGATCGCCCGATCGATCAGGTCCATCGCCGACTTCACGTCCACCCCGACCTGGTAGGCCAGCACGCCCATCAGGTGCAGGGCTTCCGGGTCCTCGGGCTTCCGCTCCAGGATGCCGGCGCAGATCTTCTTGGCGCTCTCATAGTCGCCGGATTCGGCGGATTTCAGCGCGTCTTCGATGGCGGGTTGGGCAGGCACGGGGGCTCCAATCGGCTCTTGTTACCGTGAAAGGGACAGATCGTATGCGATTCCCTTGCCAACCGGGGTCACAATGGGAGCCGCCAATTGCGGGCATCGATCCGAGGGCGATCCTAACGGAAAACGCCGCAGCCTACAGAAAGATCGCGGGGACGGAAGGGCGACTGGCTGACGAGGATCGAAAGGACGATCAGACCAGGATGTTGAGCAGCGAGCCGCGCGCCTGGCCGGCATTGCTGCTGCTGGCGGCTCCGCCGCCGCTGTCGCCGCCATTCCCGCCCTGGGCGGGCGCTGCGGGCGGCTGGACGGTGTTGGTGGGGGCGCTGCCGGGCGCCGCGGAATTGGCAAGCACCGAGACCAGCGACTGGGCCTGGAGCTGGTTGGAGCGCAAAGCCGCGATCGAAACCTGCTGGGTGCGCTGGGCGGCGGAGATCTGGGCTGCGGCTTGGCCGGCGGCGGCGACGTCCATCCGGGATCAGGCCTTGATGTCGAGCAGCGACTGCTGCATTTCGCTATCGACCTTGACCACGGCGGCATTGGCCTTGAAGCCGGTCGAGGCCTCGCTCAACGACACGATGTCCTCCGGATCCTGCGAGCCGCCGGCGATATTGTTCGCGGCCTGCTGCAACTGGTCCTGGGACTTCTTCAGGCCCTGAAGGGCGGTAGAGGTGGTGTTGCTGACGGCACCGACGTCCATCGATCTCTCCCTGACGCGCGATCCTGACCGGTCCTCCGAGAGACCGGTCGCGCATGCCTTAACATAGAGGCGAGAAGTTAACAGACCCTTTAAGGAAAGTGAATCCAGGACGATCGTCCGCCAAAATAGCTTCGTCTCGGCGGACGAAATCCGGAAGTTTCCCTCTTGATATCAACGTACTAGAGAACAGGCGACTGCCTGGGTATCGGCCATGCGCCCGGCGTTAAGGATTGCCTGGCCGCCGATGGCCTAAG
>Ga0335070_10011098_pt1 | contig 10534 bp, 14 predicted proteins | sample Lox_Sample_13_FD_206722 | JGI IMG/M metagenome (GOLD analysis project Ga0335070, IMG submission 206722) | Soil microbial communities from Loxahatchee National Wildlife Refuge, Florida, United States - Lox_Sample_1.3 | ecosystem: Environmental > Terrestrial > Soil > Wetlands | place: USA...
CGTCCCCCGATTCAGTGACCTTCCAGCGATCGAAACCGTGCTGCTGGACCGGAAAGACCTGCCATCGGTAGGAGCCGGGGAATGCCCTATGATCGGTCTTGCTCCAGCAATCGGAAATGCGATCTTCGATGCCACTGGCGTGCGTTTACGCAGTTTGCCGATGGTTCCCGACGGCCTGAAACGGAGTTAAGACGGGAATCTTCCTTCATACTTACGCGCATAACTCTGCCTGCCCCAAAGTAGAATCACTCACTCATCTTCAGGTTCGGAAAGGAATGCGTGCAATCCCTATTTTGCCTGCGCTGCCGTCGTGAGATTGAAGGTGGAGATAAATCGGTTGCGGTCTATATGTTCGCTCAAACGGTGGGAGTAAAGCCCCGGCAGAAATCAACGGCGCAGAGGATTTGCTTCTGTCCCCAGTGTGCCGTGTCGCTGGCCATGGGACTTCCTCCGGAGGGCGCTCTAAACATGGCGGCATGGGAGATGATCCGCGAGATCGTGAGTTCCGAGCCTTCCTTAAATGAAGCGGCGTGGGAGAGTCTGCGCGGAGTTGTGGCGCTACTGGGTTCGGGAGCGGAAGACAGGAATGATCAAGACCCCCGCACGAGGTTCCGCAAGGCTGGATAGAAGCCGAACGCAGAAAATCGCTGTACCTTCTACTGAGTCTTCGGTTCCGTGTCTGCCTTCTTCTTTGCTAACGAGCGAACGTAGTTCACCAGGTCCCAACCTTCTTCCGTTTTAATGCGGTCGCCTTCGGGCGGCATATCCTGGTGACCGTTCTTGATGATGTAGTAGAGTTCGCCATCGGAATGGTCTTTGAGTGTGTTCGGATCGGTGAAATCGACAATTTGCAGCTTCATGTCGCGCGCGGTTTCACCTTTGCCGTCTCCATCTTTTCCATGGCACATAGCGCAATCAAGCGTCCACCATTTTTTCGCGCGAGCCACGGATTCTGGGGTGGCTTTCACAGGATTCTGCTGCTTTGCTGCTTCCACCGGGATGGCCGAGTAAGAAGGTGTTTTGGCGCTGCTTTGAGTGGAACCGGATTGTTGGGCAAGGGTTGCGAACGGGACCAGGAAACCCAGGAGAATAACCGGTACGAATCTATACACGGGAACCTCCTTCAACAAACTTGATGACGAACACGGAATTGTAGCACTGGGGACAAGAGCTCATTAGTCTGAGCCTCAGGAAAGTCACGTATGATAATCAGCATCCGGCCCTGTGGGGTATGTGGGGCATCGAACAAGACCTAACCGGAAGTCCAGCACAAATGAGCAAGAAATTTCGAGTTTTTGCGACGTGTGACATTGGGGAATCGCTTGATCTGTTGCGCCGGCGCGGATACGAGATTGAAGTTTATCCTCGCCCGGAGGCGCCGCCGAAACAGCTGATCCTGGAAAAGGTCCAATCGGGGATCGACGGACTTATCACGACTTTGCGCGACTCGATTGATGCCGAGGTTTTTGAGGCAGGGAAGGGAAAGCTCAAGGTGGTAGCTCAGATCGCGGTTGGGTTTGACAACATCAATCGCGCTGACGCCAATCGCTACAAGGTTCCGTTTACGCATACGGCTGACGTCCTGACCGAAGCCACCGCCGAATTTGCGTTTTTCATGATGGGATCGCTGGCGCGCCGGATGTGGACCGCTGAGCACCTTACCCGCGACAACCAATGGGGTTACTGGCACCCGTACCTGCCATTCCTCGGGGACGAGGTGACTGGCAAGACGGTCGCAGTGATCGGAACCGGGCGCATCGGACTGGCATTCATCAAGAAGTGCATTGGCTTCGACATGAATGTCCTTTGCTACGACCCTGCATACCAGAATCACTCGTTCGTAAAGTCCGTGCAGGAGATCCAGGACCTTCGGCATGCCCACGGGTTGGCGAAGGAAGAGTCTTGGACTAAGTACGTGGAGTTCGAAGAGGCATTGCGGAAGGCGGATTTTGTCAGCGTTCACGTTCCGCTATTGCGCGAGGGCGAGAGCCCTACGCCAACCTATCACCTCTTCAATGAGGCTACGTTACGTCTAATGAAGTCAACAGCTTACCTCGTAAACACGTCCCGCGGGCCGGTTGTCAGCGAGGCTGCTCTAGCCCGGGCCCTGCGAGAAAATTGGATCGCCGGAGCCGCGTTGGACGTCTATGAGAAAGAGCCCTTGCCGCCGGATTCTCCCTTGCGGGATCCGGTGATTGCGGATCGATGCCGTTTGATGCCCCATTTCGCTAGTGCGGCGAGGATCACCCGCTTATCAACCGATCCGGAAAAGGGTATGGCTGGACGGTGTGTTCAAGGCTTAGTCGATGTTCTCGAGGGCAACTACGGGGGGCATATCGAAAAGATGCCCTATGTTGTTAACAAAGAAGCATTTGGCGGCTAAAGTTGGAGCAGTTGCGGCTGATCCTGCAGCCGTTGACAGGTGACACTCAACGGACTAGGCTGCCGTATCACCGAGATTTTTTGATTGCGCTGGGGTTTTGTCTTCAGGGGGCTCGAATCGCGGGTGAGGAATGCATAAGACTACGATGTTGCTGTTGAGTTTGGCACTGTGCGTCGGTGGTGCTTCCGCGACCGAATCCGGGACCGCCCAAGGCCTGCCGCTGGTCCCCTCTCCTAAAGAGGTTCGCCTGAGTGTGGGAGGCTTTCGGCTTGGCCCCGGCACCAAGATCTTTGTCCAACTTGGGCACCAGGAAGAGGACCGCATCGCGGCGGAGACCCTAGCCGAACAGATTGAGGACCAGTCCGGATTCAGGCTAAACATCGTAGGAACGAAGCCCAACAGCAAGGCAGAGGAAGGTGTGATCATGCTGGTTCGCTTGCATGGGTCGAAGGTTCGCCATTTCCTCGCCGAAAAGGGGCTGACGGACGACAGCTTTGTGGGTGAACAAGGCTACCTGCTGTTCTCCGACAGATCGCATTTGATCGTTGCCGCAAATAGCGGCCAGGGTCTTTTCTCGGGTGTACAGACTTTGCGCCAACTCTTGCGTCCCGAGGGTAAGAACTTATTTTGTCCCGCGGTTGCGATTCGAGACTGGCCGAATTTGGCAAAAGGTAACAACCAGCCGCAACCCGGCGCCCCTGTCATAGCGATGCAGTTCCTGGGCAGCGCAAAGTAACCTAATTTTTCGGCAGGCAGTGGGCGATTGCGAGTTCTGCAACCCCGAATCCGCCCTGGACCCGTCTGCAATACAATCCTTGCATGTTTTCGACGCGCACGGCCTGGATTTTGAGAGAGAACAGGCTCACCGAGGCGCTGGCCGAAGTTCGGCGCGGCGGAGCGGAAGTGCTTGATTTGAGCGCGTCTAATCCGACTCGATTGGGGCTCCGATACGACGAGGACGCGGTGCTAGCCGCCTTCTCCTCCGCTCGGTCTCTCGACTACAATCCCCAGCCAAAAGGAATTCTCGAAGCTCGGCAGGCCATAACCCAGTACTACCATGATGATCATGGGCTGAAAGGCCTTGATGCCGAAAACATCGTCCTGACGACCAGTACCAGCGAAGGGTATTCACACGTCTTCCGATTACTTTGCAATCCAGGCGATGAACTGCTGGTTCCGAAACCGAGTTATCCGCTTTTTGAATTTCTAGCGGACCTGCAAGATGTCAAATTGGTGCCCTACCCACTTCTGTACGACCATGGATGGCAGCTGGATTTCCATTCACTGGAAAAAGTGCTGAGTCCTCGCACGCGCGGTGTTGTCATTGTTCACCCGAACAATCCAACCGGGTCCTATGTGCATTCGCAGGAACGGGACATGCTCAATGAGTTTTGCGGCGAGCACGATCTGGCGCTGATCGTGGACGAAGTTTTTCTGGATTACGCGATTGAGGCCGGAGTTCATCCGAGTTTTGCCGGGAATCAGCAAGTTCTCACCTTTACCCTCAGCGGTCTCTCCAAAGTCTCCGCTCTTCCACAGATGAAGCTGGCTTGGATTTTTGCCAGCGGACCTCGGCCCGATGTCGTATCTGCAATGTCGCGCCTCGAAGTGATCGCCGACACGTATCTATCGATGAACGCTCCAACTCAGTGGGCTTTTCCAACTCTGCTCGAGCAAAGGAAAGCAATCCAGCCTCAACTGCGCGCCCGTATAGGGAAAAACCTGGAGGAGTTGGACCGGCAACTCCCGTCACAGCCCGCTGTCACACGGTTGCGGGTGGAGGGCGGGTGGAATGTCGTTCTTCGAGTTCCGGTAGTGCAATCCGATGAGGAATTGGCAATTGCTCTTCTGCTCCGGAGCGCGATCCTGGTGCACCCGGGACACTTCTATGACTTCCCATCCGACGGCTACATCGTTCTTAGCCTGATCGTGGAGGAGTGCCAATTCGCCCAGGGTGTACACAGTTTGCTGCGCTTCTTCCATACCTGATTCTCTGTCCTGCCAGGAGTGATTCGCCGTATCCGGCGTCCTGCTCTGCTGTACCTGGCGCTATTACGGCCCGCCGTCCAACAGCGCAAATCGTCTCGGCATCAATTTCGCAGCCAGTTCGAGAGGAGACAACCATGCATCGTGGAGATAGGTACCTTGCTTCTTTGTTCTTGTCGGCATCGCTTATGGCACCTCTGGGCGCGCAGGCCTTCGCTGCTCCGCAAGAGGACCGGGATCACGAGAGGCACGAACAGGAAAAACCAGAGCATCGCGTATACGACCCGGTGAATCGCCAGTATCACAACTGGAATCAGGGCGAGGAACAGACCTATCGCCAGTGGCTAGATGAGCGGCACGAAGGCTATCGCAACTACGAGCAGCTCAACAAGGACCAGCAGCGCGCGTACTGGAACTGGCGGCACAAGCACGAGCGCCATGACGAGCACGACCGCCACTAGCTCTCTGATGCACGCAAGAGCCAAAAAGGCGACTGCTCCGCTCTTCGCCTTGATTACTCAGGACCGGACCAGGAAGGGGTTGCTGTCGCGTTCCTCTCCGATTGTTGTCAGAGGGCCGTGTCCGGGTACCACGACAGTATCGTCGGGCAGGGCCAGCACCGTGTCGTGCAGCGAGCGCATGATCTTCTGCATCGATCCGCCCGGCAGGTCCGTCCGGCCGATGGAACCTGCGAAGAGGGTGTCGCCCGCGACAAGTTTCTTTTCTGTGGGAAAATAAAGGCAAATGCTCCCCTCGGTGTGTCCTGGCGTGTGGAGGACTTGGGCCGTACAGGATCCCGCGGCGATGGTTTCTCCGGTCGTGATGCTTTGATCAATCGCGACTTCGCCGGGCGATGAAACTCCGATCCATGCTGCCTGCATATCGAGCATCTTCAGCAGGGCATAGTCGTTCTGATTGAGCAGAATGGGAGCCTTCGTAGCGGCCCGCAATTTCATTGCTCCGCCAACATGATCAATGTGCGCATGCGTGATCACGATGTGTTTCACGCGCAGATTATGCTTGCGGATAACGTCCAGGATCTGAGGGATATTATCGCCGGGGTCGATGACCATGGCCTCCCGCGTCGTCTCGTCGCCGATGATGGAGCAGTTGCACTGCAACGGGCCGACGGGAAGGATTTCGTGGATCATGCGGTTATTGTAGCGAGTCAGTGTGTTTCAGGGTGATTGCGCAAATATGGCAGACCGGGCCGTTTGTCGGCTTTGAATTTCAGAGGAACTGAGTGGCTGCTGCTTTGCCCCAATTTGCGCGCGCAAGGGAATAGGGAGAAAATACGAGGCTGGTCGGGGAGGTTCCGGTGTCGGACAGGAAATATCGCCAACGTGGTTATCAAGACCGGGGCGAGGAATCCCGGAAGGGATCGAGCGAGAGGCCAAGCGGTCCGCCGAAGAAGGACAATACATTCGGGCCGCGCCCGGTTAATATGCCGGGAACCCGCGCTGTCTCTCGATGTGCGCAATGCGGAACAGTGCTGCAGAGCAATTCGGCCGATGGACAATGTCCGAAGTGCAGGTTCGAACTCCATTCCTGCAAACAATGCATGTACTTCGATCCAGGCAGCCGTTTTGAGTGCATGCAGCCCGTACAAGAACGTGTCGCGAAGAAGGATGCGCGCAATAATTGCGCACTCTATGAAATCCGGGTGACGCGTGAGAAGGAGACTTCCACCCCAGCCGGCCTGCGTCCAACCGATGCCCGCCAGGCATTCGAGAACCTCTTCAAAAAGTAAAGATCCAGGGAAGGTCACGCTTAACGGTGCGTTCGAACGAAGTTCCGCGGACGCGCGCCTATGGCTTTTGTGTAGGACGGATCAATATCTCGCTCACAAACGACTGCGGGGCCTGCGTCACCAGCATGGCGACCGCATGGGCGATGTCCTCAGAGCGCAACATCTTGTTGGGATCTTTCCCTGCATGCGGGCTCAGCTCCGTATCGACAGAGCCTGGGCACACCACCGAGACACGGACATTGTGACCGCGCAATTCCTCGGCCACCGAGTAGCTCAAGCCGTTCAACCCCCATTTCGAAGCCGCGTACGCGGCTCCTCGGGGCACAGGATTTTTGCCGGCGAGCGACGAAATGTTGATGATGTGGCCGGAATAGGCGCGAATCATCATCGGCGCGAAAGCGTGGATGGCATAGTAGACGCCGCGCAGGTTGGTATTGAGAATGCGGTCCCAGTCTTCCGGCGGAAGCTGGTGCAGAGGCTCGGTAAACCCGCCCACGCCGGCGTTGTTGACGAGAACATCAACCCGGCCAAAGGTGCTTTCGACGCGCGCGGCCGCATATTCCAGCTGGTGAAGAACGGAAACATCGCAAGGAATCACTTCTGCCTTGCCGCCAGCCTGGAGAATGGACTGCGCCGTATTATCCAGAGTGGACTGCGTCCGTCCACACAGCACGGATACTGCGCCGAGAGAAGCCAGCGTGCGCGCGATGGCTGCGCCAATGCCGCGCCCGGCGCCCGTGACAACGGCGACTTGCCCGTTTAGTGGTTGTCCGGTGTCCATTACAAGAGGTCTCCGCGATGCTGAAACGGCAGCGGAACATCTACTCCGTGTGCCAGATGCATCTTAGCAGTAAAGTGGGAGCGGAGGCGGAACGGGAACTTGCTTGCCTTCGGCAGTGGAGGTACTTATAATCCGGCCAACCGGGAAAAGGGCAGCTGTCTCAGACGCGTCCGACGCCTTCTGCCCCGGGAACCCCTGCCAGGAAGCCGGGCATTCCAAAGCAGGATCCGAACGCAAAGCGGTCCAGGCGGAATGCAGTTCCAGTACACGCAATTGTTCCCGGAATAGCTTTCCCATTTTCCAAGGAGCCATAGTGATGAAAAGAATTCTGCTAACGGTTGTGCTTGGGGTCGCTGTAAGCGCAGGGGCACAGAGTACCGGGCAGCCAGCACAAGGACAACCGGCCGCGCAGCCCGCGCAAGGACAAGGCAGCGCGCAGGCGCCGGTGATCAAGGATCCAGCCGAGTACAACGCGTACGTGAGCGCCGTGCAGCAGACCGATCCCAACGCCAAGATCAGCGGTCTGGAAGCATTCCTCACCCAGTACCCCAATAGCGTGATGAAGAATCAGGCGCTGGAAATTTTAATGGGAACCTACCAGCAGACTAACAACGTGAAGAAGACCATGGAGACGGCCACCAAGCTGGTGACAGCGGATCCGTGCAATGAGCGGGCGCTGGCTCTGTTGGCGTACTTCGATCGCGTGATGGCACAGGGTGGAGATGCGAACGCTAAGCAAGAGCTGGCTGATGGTAAGAAGTACGGCGAGCAGGGCATGTCCTGCTTCGACAAGGTGACGGATCCCGAGATCAAGAAAATGCAGCCGCAGATGACCTCCATCTTCAACTCGGCCGTCGGCATCGATTGCCTGCAGGATAAAGACTACAAGTGCGCCATCGATCATCTGAAGCCTGCCGTCGACGCCAATCCTACAGATTTCAGCATTGTCTACCCATTGGCCCTGTCGTACTGGCCGGATCCGAAGACTCCGGTCAGCCCGGAGGACGCCAGAACTGCAATCTGGTATGCCGCTCGAGCCTCCGCAGTAGCACCGGCACAAGCCGCACCTCAGATCGAGAAATATGCGCGTTCCCTGTACGTAAGGTTCCATGCCGGGGATGACGGCTGGCCGGATCTGCTGGCGAAGGCGAAAGCAGGAACAGCACCGCCGCCGGATCTTGCCACTCTGATTCCTCCCGCGCCGACTCCGGCGGACCAGGCGCACGATATGGTTACCAAGACGCCGCCTGACAAAATGGATTTCGCCACTTGGGAATTCGTGCTGACCAACGGCAGCCAGGCCGATCAGGACACGGTCTGGAATGCAATCAAGGGCAAGGCGGTGCAGATGGTTGGCACCGTCATCAGCACCGAGCCGGAAACGTTCATGATCGCGGGTAGTTCGGATGACATCGATGCAAAGAAGCCCGATATCACCCTGAAGTTCGAAGAAAAGATTCCTGCCAAGCTGATTCCCAAGGAAGGAGACAGCAACTTCCAATTTCAGGGCGAGCCTGCGTCTTATACCTCGAACCCGTTCATGATGGTGATGGAAAAAGGACAGTTGCTGCGCGCGAAGCCCGCGGCAGCGCCGGCTCACAAAGCGCCGGTGCACAAGAAGCCTGCGGCTCAATAGAATTTTGTCGCAAAACCGCTAAGGCAGCCCGTCAGGGCTGCCTTATTTATTTCAGTACGGCTGCTGCGGGGAACTGGTTACGTGCATTGTGCTTTCAGGCCGAACGAGCGAGCAGCGCCGAAGTGGGCAGGACTAGCGGACAGCTTTCTTCTCCATCGTGATTGGCCGGGCGCTACGAGGCGGGCGCTTCACCCCGTCGCGCAGAGGGCGAAGATCAATCTTCAGCTCGGCGATCGTGCGGCTGAGCGTGTTACGGTGCATACCAAGTTCGCGGGCGGCGCGGCACTGGTTCCCCTTGTTCTCTTCCAAAACGGTGAGGATGAATCGTTTCTTGAATTCGCGGACGCCTTCCGCGTACAGGATATTGGAGCGATACATCTGCAGGATGAGTGCTTCCAGTTGGTCTTTCACGGTGCTCTCGCTTCGTTAGAATTTTGCTGAAGCCGTTCTACTTCGGAGGAGCGACTGGGATGCTGGTGATTTTCTGCGGAGCTTGGTGGAGCAGGCCCAGTCCCTGATAAAAGCGGGCCCGCAGGTCCGCCGGCGCTACCCAAATGGCGGCACGGCCCACTACCAAAAAGTACGGAGCAAGCTGCGAATTCGCCAGCAGCTTCGACGTGGGCGCAAATGCTGTCATTCCCATCAGGATTACTGCCACCATCAAGCCGCCCTTCAGCAGTCCCAAAAGCCCGCCGAGAAAACGGTCAAGACCACTGAGCCCGGCTTCCTTCATTACCCAGCGTGCGATCCGCGCGGCCAGACCAAACAGGATCACAATCGCAAAAAAGATAAGAAGAAATCCCAGGATCTCAGCTAACCAAGGGTTCTTCAAAAAAGATTCCAGCCACTCCGCAACGCTGCGATATTGCCATGCGGCTACCAGGTATCCGACCACGAGCCCGGCGAGCGTCAGGGCCTCGGAAAAAAAACCCTGCGCCGCCGCGGTAATTACGTTCAAGAGCACAACGGCGCATATGATCCAATCCGCCGGCGTCATCGCCCGCTCCTGCGGGCAGTTGTAAATGAATGGCTTAGATCATCCATCCAGCCTGTGCCCCGTCAGCTGGAAATACGCCTCGAGATACTTTTCGCTGGTCTGGCGCGCCACCTCCGGCGGAAGGGCCGGAGCCGGTGGCTGCTTGTTCCAGTGAATCTGCTCGAGGTAGTCGCGCACATATTGTTTGTCATACGACTCTTGAGACCGTCCTGGCGCGTACTTGTCTGCGGGCCAGAAGCGGGAAGAATCTGGCGTAAGAACTTCGTCCGCCAGGGTGATTCCCTTGGGGGTCAGTCCAAATTCGAATTTTGTATCGGCAATGATGATGCCACGGTTCCGCGCGTACGCCGCCGCTTTCGTGTACACGCGAAGCGTGAGATCGCGCAAATGACTCGCGCTTTCGACTCCTACGATCTCGCACATACGGCCGAACGAGATGTTCTCGTCATGCCCGGTCTCTGCCTTGGTTGCTGGCGTGAAGATCGGCTCCGGGAGTTGGTCGGACTCTTTCAGGTTGGCTGGTAGCTTGATACCACACACTGTGCCGGAGGCCTTGTACTCCTTCCATGCGGACCCGGAGATATAGCCACGGACCACGCACTCAATGGGGAACATCTGAGCGCGCTGTACCAGCATGGAGCGTCCGCGGAGCTGCTCGGCATATTTCTGCACCGCAGCTGGATATTGCGAGACGTCGGCCGTGATCAGATGATTGGGCACGATGTCGGCCAGGAAATCGAACCAGAACAAAGATAGCTGTGTCAGGACGCGGCCCTTTTGCGGGATGCCGGTCGCAAGGATGTAATCGAACGCTGAAATACGGTCGGTGGCCACGAACAGGAGTTGCTTGTCGTCAAGGGTATATACGTCACGGACCTTGCCGCTGGCGTGGAGTTGGAGGTCTTTGAATTCAGTCTGCAGGAGAACGGGATCGAGAAGGTCAGATACCATAGTGAAATTTTACAGGTAAGGAGCGCGACGTATTCTAGCTGCTCAGGAAA
>Ga0335070_10011099_pt1 | contig 10533 bp, 10 predicted proteins | sample Lox_Sample_13_FD_206722 | JGI IMG/M metagenome (GOLD analysis project Ga0335070, IMG submission 206722) | Soil microbial communities from Loxahatchee National Wildlife Refuge, Florida, United States - Lox_Sample_1.3 | ecosystem: Environmental > Terrestrial > Soil > Wetlands | place: USA...
TTTCCTCGCCGACATTGCGCGCGCCACCGGGCAACTGCCTTCGCAGACCGAAGAAGCGCTCTGGGAGTTGGTGGCGCGCGGGCTGGTGACGGGCGATGGTATCGCCGGATTGCGCACGCTGCTGCTGCCAGAAGTGAAGCGCCGGCAGCGGCGTCACCGGCTGCGCAGCATTCGCGGCGGAGCGGCGAAGCGGCTGATGCCGGTCGGTCGCTGGGCCATCCTGCGCACGCCCGCAACAACGCCGGCGTCCCCGGAGGAAGCCAACGAGACATTTGCGCGGCAACTGCTCCGCCGCTACGGTATCGTGCTGCGCGAGCTGCTGGCGCGCGAGGCGCGCGCCCCGGCGTGGCGCGTGCTGCTTGGTATCTACCGCCGCCTGGAAGCACGCGGCGAGATTCGCGGCGGGCGCTTTGTCGCCGGCTTCGTCGGCGAGCAATTCGCCTTGCCCGAGGCCGTCGATACGCTGCGCGCCGTGCGTCGTGCCCCGGCCGACACCGAACCGGTCATCGTGGCGGCAGCGGACCCTCTCAATCTCGTTGGCATTTTGACACCAGGCGTACGGGTGTCGCCGCTTTCGAATCAGGTCATTGCGTACCACAACGGCGCGCCGCTCGAGATCGGCGAGTTGGGCGCCGTGTTGAGTCGGCTGCAGCACGCTCCCGCCAGGGGCGAGACGTCTGCCACTTGACGACCCCTGCGACCTCGCTCGTCCACATCGCCCGTGGTACACGAGCATCATGCAGCCGGCAGCGCTTCTCGAAGCGCGGGGTCTTGTCGTGCGATACGGGGCAACGACGGCTTTGGACGGCGTCGACCTCACGCTCCAACGCGGCGAGGTCCATGCAGCCGTCGGAGAGAACGGCGCGGGCAAGTCGACCCTCTTGCGTGTAATCGCCGGTGCCCTGCCCCCCACCGCAGGGGCAGTTCATTTGCGTGAGGGCACACGTACCGCGTGGGTCCCGCAGGAAACCATCTTGCCGGACGATCTCAGCGCCGCTGCGTGGATGTTCCTCGGGCAAGAGTTGCGCACGCGGTTCGGCACATTGCGAGAGCGGACGATGCAGGAGGCGGCGGCACTCGCGTTGCACGACATCGGGTGCCGCGCACAACCGACGGTACGCGTCGGAACGCTCCCGATCACGCAACGCAAGCAAGTACAGTTGGCACGCGCTCTGCGCGGAGAGCCGCAGCTTCTGCTGCTCGACGAACCCACGGCCGTGCTGGGCGAGGCGGAAACCGCGCAGCTCTTCGCACGCGTGCGTGCGCTGAGGAAGCGCGGCGCCGCGGTCTTGTACGTCAGCCATCGCCTCGAAGAAATCCTGGCGATCGCCGATCGCGTCACGGTTCTGCGCGACGGGCAGCACGTATCGACCGACGCGGTAGCAAACGTCGACGTCGCCGTCTTGGTGCAGCGCATGGTCGGCCGCGCGTTGCCGCCGCAACGGCATGCGAGCCGCACACCGGGCGTGGTCGTCCTGCAGCTCGCCAGCGCGGCGACCGGGCGCGTGCGCGGACTATCGCTCAGCGTACGGCAGGGTGAGGTAGTCGGCCTCGCCGGGCTGGTGGGTGCGGGACGCAGCGCGGTCCTCGAAGCAATCGCCGGCCTCCGTCCCGTGCACGCTGGCCATATCACCTGTTCCGTTGCGCCGGTGTTCGTCCCGGAGGACCGGAACAGCAAGGGGCTAGTCGCCTCACTGCGCCTGCGCGAGAACCTGTTCCTCCCGGCGCGCCGTTGGATTCTACGGCATGCGGCCGAACGGCGAGACACCCAGCACTGGATCGACCGTTTGGCCATTCGCTGCGAGGGAACCGAGGTACCCATCGGCTCGCTGTCGGGCGGCAATCAGCAGAAACTGTTGCTGGCGCGCGCGCTGCGGCACCGGCCACAGCTCCTGCTGCTCGATGAACCGACGGCAGGGGTAGACATCGGTGCGAAGGCAGAGATCCACCGGCTGATCGCCGAGCTGGCCGCGGCGGGGGCAGCGATTCTGCTCACGTCCAGCGACCTGCCGGAGCTGCTGGCGTTGTGCGACCGGATCGTTGCACTGCGTGAGGGAGCGGCGGTGGATACACTCGCCGTCGCAGACGCGAGCGAGGAGCGGCTGGCAGGGTTGATCACCGGAGCACATCAGGAGTTGACAGTTGGGAGTTGAGAGTTGAGAGAAACCCAGAAATGGCTCTCGACTCTCGGCCCCCAGCTCTCAGCTCTCGACGTGTGGCAATGCCGCGCTTGGTGTCCGGCTGGAGCGCTGCTGTCATCCTCGCCCTCGAGTTCGGCTTCTTCGCGCTGCTGCTCGCGCCGCACGGTACCGGGCCGCACACCTTCGCGAATGCAGCGAACGTTGCGTTGATTCTGAAGTACTCCAGTATCTACGGCATCGGCGCCATCGGCGCGGCGATGATCATCGGTGCCGGCGGCATCGACCTCGCGCCGGGGGCGGTGATCGCGTTGGCCTCGGTGCTCACCGGACACCTGTTCATCATTGAAGGCTGGCCGCTGTGGGCGGCGTGCAGCGTAGGGCTCGGTGTCGGATTCATCACCGGCGGCCTGGCAGCCCTGCTCATCATCGGTGCACACCTGCCGCCGTTCATTGCCACGCTCGGGGTCATGGGCATCGCGCGGGGTGCCGCCTTCTTGATCACCGAGGGGCGCTTCTACGATCTGTCGCAGCGCCTGCCGGCCGGCACGGCTCCACTCGGCATTCCGCTCGCGGCGTGGCCCGGCGTGGTCATGCTCGCCTTCGCCGCGGTCTTTCAGTTCATCATGGTACGCACCGCCACCGGACGACACATTCTTGCAACCGGCGGGAACGAGGTCGCAGCACGCTACGCCGGCGTACGCGTCGGCCGCGTGCAGGCGTTCGTCTACATCACCGGGGGTGTGCTCGCGGCGCTTTCTGGCGTCGTGCTCGCCGTCGTGCAAGGACAGGGCAAGGCGGATTTGGCGACCGGCTACGAGCTCGACATCATCGCCGCCGCGGTGGTCGGCGGCGCCTCCCTCGCCGGCGGCCGCGCTTCGGTGGCCGGAGCGGTCATCGGGTCACTGATCTTCGGCGTACTGCGCAACGCGCTGGCGCAAATCCCGGGCGGGACGTTTGCGGATCGCCTGATTCTCGGCGTTGCCGTTCTGGTGATCGTCGTGATGGATCGCCTCGCCACTCGGGAAGAACGATGATTGCGGAATTTGCCGCGACCGAAAGCGAGGCGTGGTGGAGCCTCGCTGGTAGAAGGCAGCTCGCAACCTCTGCAAGCTCTTGCGACCTCCGAGAACGAGGCGTATCGTGTACATGCAATGTACACGGAGCATGCACGATGGCCGACGCGCGCCGCCACAAGCATTTGAAGCTGGACCAGCGGAAGATCGACTTCGCGAAACGCTACTTCGGCGTGCAGTCTGAGCAGGAGGCCATCGATCGGGCGCTCGGATTGCTGATGGAAGAGGAACAACTTCTGAAGGGCATGAAACCCCTCAAGGGTCTCTTGAAGGGAGACCATCGTGAATGGCCGTACCGCTAGCCCGCAAGCTGGTCATCGACACGAACGTCTTCATTGATTATCTGCGCGACGACCTCCCCGCCGACTGGGTGTTCGGGCGGGCGGGACTGGTGATTCGGTTTCTGTCTTCGATCGTCTTGCTGGAACTCGGGCTTGGGGCTGACACGCTCAAACGCCGCCGCGCGGTGGATCGGGTCCGCACCGCGTTTCCCAAGGAGCGGATCATCGCCCCGTCCCCAGACCTCTTCGATCGAGCCGCGGTGCTGTTCCGGGAACTGCACAGCCCAGGCAGCGAACCCGGGGACCGCTTGGGTCCGATCAACGATCTGCTGATCGCCCTGACCGCCTGGCGGATCGGCGCCGCGGTCCTGACCCGCAACAAACAGGACTTCCGGCGCATTCAGCCCCAACTACCCGGGCTCCGCGTCGTAACTCTCTGACGACGAGCGTTGATGTGATTTCGGATTGCAGACTGATCGCGGATTTCAGGAGGGCGGCAGCGGCACTGGTGATCGCCGTGCTCGCCTGCGGCTGCTCCAAGGGCGGGGACCAACCACACACGCTGCGCTTCGCTTTCATTCCGAAGGCACTGCACATCCCGGTGTTCAGCTATGCGCGCACCGGCGCCGAGCGGGCGGCGAAACAGCTCGGCGGGATCGAAATCATCTGGCGCGGGCCGGAGAGCACGGACGAGATTCGGCAGAAGGAGTTGCTGGAGTCGTTCATCGCGCAGCATGTCGACGGCATTGCCATCTCCTGCCTGAACGGTGACTTGCTCACCGACGCCATTGATCGTGCTGTCGATGCAGGGATCCCGGTGGTGACCTGGGACTCGGACGCGCCGAAGAGCAAGCGCCACGCCTTCTACGGCGTCAACGACGTCGAGGCCGGACGCGCGCTCGGTGATGGCCTCGCGAAGCTGCTGAACAATCGCGGCCGCGTCGCCATGATCACCTCGCTCGGCGCCGACAACTTGCAGAAGCGGCTCGACGGGGCGAGGGACGCGCTCAAGGCGTATCCGGACATGCAGATCGTCGAAGTGTTCGACGTGCGCGACGACGCGGTGCGGGTCGCCGAGGTGATCGCATCGGCGGCGCAGCGCTACCCGGACCTCGATGGCTGGCTGTCCGTCGGCGGCTGGCCGGTGTTCGTGCGCAACGCGCTCGATCCGATCGACCCGGCGCGCACCAAGGTCGTCGCTTTCGACACCATCCCGCCGGCGCCGGACCTGTTGCGCGCCGGCAAGGTACAGCTGCTTGTCGGCCAGAAGTACTTCGGTTGGGGCGAGGAGTCCGTGAAGCTGCTCAAGCGGATCATCGGCGGCGACCCGCCGGCACAGCCGTACCAATACTCCGGGATGGATGTGGTCACGCGCGACAACCTCGACGGCTACCTCGAGCAGTGGAAGCGCTGGGAGCGCGGATAGCCGCTTCCTTCAATCCTCTCTTTCGACCGCGAACCGCTGCAGATAGAAATCGAATCGTTCGCGCAGCGCCGCCGGGTCGATACCAAAATCGCCGCGCAGGTCGTAAAGCACACGACCATGTTTGCCGCGCGGGTTGGCCTGCATAAACCGATCGAGGTGGACGCGCGCCTCCCGGGTCATCGGGAGCTGGCCAAGCCGGTAGATCCGCTCGACCATGGCCACATCGTCGGCCATGAACTCGTGGAAGAGTACGTCGATGCTTTGCGCCGCCGGCAGACAGTCGCGGTCGCGCGCGCAGGTGCGCAGCAGGCGCTCGATACGATCGACCCAGTACACCGCGATGTCGGCCGTGTCGACGCGCGTGCGGCGCAGACGGGCGCCGTAGGCGAGCATGGTGATGGCAGACTGGATGACCTCCACCGGATCACGGTGTGTCAGGACGATGGTGGCATCAGGGAAGGTCTCGCGCAGCGGCACGAGCTGCTCGAGATGCTGCGGCGACTTGAGAATCCACCGGTTCGGCCCGCGCAGCCACTGCAGGGCTTTGAGCACGCGCTTCAGGTACGCATAGTGCGGCCGCTGGTCGTGGAACAGGTAGTAGTCGCGCCAGCGCGGGACGCGCGCATACCACTCGAGGTTGTAGGTCGAGAAATCGAGCTCTTGGACTTCGATCTCTTCGTGCACGTGCTCGGGGGTCATGTCATGCATGGCACGCAACAGCGGCAGCAGGCGGTCGCTGCGTGCATACGTCGCCCGACATCGCCGCAGGCGTGGGTCGACGCCGTCGGGGCCCACAGTGTCCTCCGGGCCGGGGAAGGGCTCCAGGCTTTCCCAGTAAGGCAAGGACCGCAGGCGCGGATCGGCCGCAATCAGGTTGACCAGGTGGGTCGTGCCCGAGCGTGGCAAACCGGCGATGATGATCGGCTGGCAGATCTCGATATCGTCGATCTCCGGGTGCTCCTGGAGCAGCGCGGTAAAGCGCAATCGGTTCGATAGCGCACGCACGCAGTTGCCGAAGACGGTGGCGCGGCCGAGCGCGTTCAGGTCGTGGTCTTCATCGGCCGATTGCAGCCACACGCGCAAGCGTTCGCGGAAGTCCTCCGCTCCGAAGTTGGACAAGCCGGTGCGCTGCCGGGCCGCGGTGAGGACGGCCTCTTCGGTGAGGGAAACGTGCGCCTGGCCAGCCGCAGCGATCGCCGCACGTTGCGCGTCCGTCAGAACAGGTTGGGCAAGATCGGCAATGCGGATGTCGTCCGTGCGTTCCGACATGTTCGCGGCTCAGGGCACGCGCGGTCACTCCGGACGGATCGTGTCCGGGCTCCAGTAGGCGCGCATCGAGGTAATCAACCCGTCGCCGTTGAAGGTCATCACGTCGACGATTTCGATCACCATGCCTTCCATGCCGGTGGGGCGGCCGATCATGGGTGCGGCCGCACAGTTGGCGGCGACGCGCACGCGACCATCCAGCTCGAGGCGGACCTTGCCCGCGGCGTTGCGGTAGAGCTCGGCGATTGCGGCACGGCCGCGCCGCGGCTCCGAGCCGACGGGGTCTTCGACGGTCGCGTCGTCGGCATACAACGCCATGATGCCGTCGCAGTCGCCGCGGGTCAGGCAATCGACGTAGCGCTGCAGGACGCCACGCATGTGTTCAGCGGTCGGGTTCGGTGTACTCATTTACTGTCCCTCCTACGGCTGACACGCTCTCAGGCGATGGAGTATCCGCCATCGACTGCAAGTGTCTGGCCGGTGATGTAGCGCGCCGCCGGGCTCGACAGGAAGAGCACTGCCGGAGCGATGTCCTCTGGCGTGCCCCACCGACCCATCGGCATGCGCTCGAAGTCCTTGCGGGTAAGCTCGGGCAGGTTCTGGATCCGCGCCGTCATGTTCGAGCGGATCAGTCCCGGGGCGACGGCGTTGACGCGGATCCCGTCCGCCGCCCACGCCGCCGCCAGCGTCTTGGTCATTTGTACGATTGCAGCCTTGGCCGCTCCGTAGCCCGGCACCGCGGTGATGCCGAAGTACGACGCCATCGACGCGAGGTTGACGACACTGGCGCCGCCGTCGAGCTGGCTCTGCGCAAGTTTCTCGCGGCAGGCTACCGCCAGGCGGTAGGTGCCGAACAAATTGACCCGCACCGACTCCTCGAATACCTCCGGCAGGTACTCGCTCTTCCCGCCAGGCAGATTGGCGCCCGCATTGTTCACGAGCACGTCGAGGTTGGGTAGAGCGCGGGCGAGCGATTCGATCGCGCCCGTGTCTCTCACGTCGAGAGACCGGTACTCGAAGCCGGAGAGGTCCGTATTGTAGTCCGCAGCGGTTGCACGCCGACCCGTGATGATCACATGCGCGCCGGCAGCGGCGAAGGCGCGTGCGATGCCGTGACCGATACCGTTCGAACCTCCCGTGACCAGCACGCGGAGGCCGGAGAAATCGAAACGGACGCGCTCGGCCGGGCTCATTCCCACACCCTTTCCCAGCGCCGCGTCTCTGCCGACCGGTAGAGTGCCCGCGCGACGCGCAACTCCCCGATCGCAGCCTCGGGTCCGGCGGCGAGCGGCGTGCCATCGAGCACTGCGGCCGCGAAGTCGGCAAACTCTCCGGGATATGAACGCTGATAGCCTCCAACGTCGCCGATCTGTTGTCCGTCGCGATGCTCGGCATCCCAGAGCAAGACGCGGCCGGGCCGCTCGATCGTGAGCTCGCCGCGCGCAGCGGTGATGCGGAACATCGGCTCAGGAACGAGAGGGCCTTCTTTCATCAGGCCATCGAGCGCGCCGACAACCCCCGAGCGGAAGCGGAGGAGGCCGCGTACCAGCGACTCTCCTTGCATGGGAGCATAGGGCCGGCCGAAGACGCCGATTGCTTCGTCGATCTCGCCGAGCAACATGCGTAAGGGCCGGATCCAATGCGATCCAGTGTCAAGCAAGATCCCGCCGCCGGCAATCGAGTTGTCCAGCCGCCACGGTCTGTCGCCAACGTAGTAGGCCGGCAGCGGCGGAATGGCGAAGCTGCCGCGTGCCGTGACGACATCGCCGATCGCGTTCTGATCAAGCAGTCGCTTGGCCGTGAGGACCTCCGGCCAGTACTGGGTGTTCTCGGCGACCATGAAGACCGTGCCGGCCCGCTTCCAGGCCGCCAGAATCCGATCGCAGGCGTCCAGTGTCGTGGCCAGTGGCTTTTCCAGGAGCACGTGCTTGCCGGCTGCGAATGAGCGCAACGCCATGTCTTCGTGCAGATGGTGCGGCAGCATCACATCGACGGCAGCGAAGTCGCCCTGTTCCAGCGCCGCGTCGAAGTCGGCAAAGGCGCGTGCACCCGTCTCTTGAGCCAAACCATCAGCACGGGCGCGGTCGATATCGACGACCGCGGTAATGTCGATTCGCCGTGCACCTTCTCGAATTGCCGCCACGTGGACGCGCGAGATTGCCCCGCAACCGACCATCGCCATCTTGAGCCGATGCGACATTGCCGCCCCTTTCCTTCATTCACCGGCCCCTGGTCAAGTGGTCGGCAACTCGGCTGCGAGGCCGGCCAATGCGTGTCGCGTCCGCTCGATCTGATAGCGCAGCCAGCCGGTTTCCCAGAAGTTGATGCCACCGCGTTCCTCGAGCAGTCGCTGATGGGCAGCCAGGTAGGCTTCGAGCGCCGGGCGGGACTGCGGTTCGGCGGCCAACGCGATCTCGGCAAGGTGAATGGCGTGAACGGGTTGGCCGCCAGCAAGTCGCTCTTGGGCGCGCTGAGCCAGCGCCAGCGCGCCCCCGGCCAATTCGACGACGTCGGGGTACACATCGTTCGGCAACGACGGGTAGAGCTCGGCGGTCGAACGTTGATGGAACCAGCCGGCGTAGCCTTCCCAGATGGCGCGCACACTCCAGGAGACGCAGCCGTAGCCTTGTCCGACTTCGAGATGAGGCGGGAGCTGGATCTCACGCATCAGCGTGAAGACGTCCTTGCCATCATTCATGCCCTGAACGGTGGCGTCGTGCACGTACTGCACCGCGTCGCGCACACGGGACAGCGCGGCACGAATCACCTCGGCCCCCTCGATCGGCGCGAAGTGACCGGTGAGCAACAGGGCCGGCTCGAGTGCAAGAACGCGGTTAACGGACTCGATGAAAGGCAAGGCGAAGCGATAACGGTCGCCGCGCAGCGTCACCAGGTTCGGGAAGTGTCCGAACAGCGCGCTGAACGTGTTGCCGACAAAGGCGATGCGGTGCTGCGGCAGCCAGACGCACATCGAATCGATGGTCTCACCGCCGGGGGTTGCAATCAGTTCGAAGCGCAGGCCGCCAAGCTCGAACTCGTGACGCTCTTTGAACGTCAGCGTCGGCTGTGGCCGCGCCTGCACGTGGCGGTGCTTCTCCGCCTTTCCGACTGCGCCAGGAAAGAACGGCGCGCTGTGCGCCACGCGGAAGGGGTGAATGCGTGCGTCGTCGTCTTGGCAGATGCGGTTGTTTTCCTGGGCGACGATTTCGGTCCCCGGTTGGCGCAACAGGTCGACGCCACCGACGTGGTCCACGTGAGCTTGCGTGAGCAGGATGTAGCGTATGGGGCCGCTGTCCACGGCATCGAAGTTGCCCTTGTGGACCGGCGCTTCGAAGCCAAGGCCGGTGTTGATCACGACGCGCCCAGCCGGGGTGACCACCAGGTAGGAATTGGACATGCCCTCTGACATCCAAATGAAATCGGTCACGCGGGTTGCCTGGTTCTGGCTGGCTGGCCGCATGTCGAACGCTCCGGGTCGCGATCGGTAGAGAGGCTCGCTCATGTGTGCTCATTTACCTCGTTGCGCGGTCGGATCGCCAGAGCGCCGGCATCTGAACCGTCGGTTACGTGCCGTCGAAGTCAACCGCTTCCCGCTGCGGTGCCGGCGACGTAGTATCGGTGGGGCGTCGTCGGGTGTATGATACCGCTCACAGCACGAAGCTGCGGAAGGCTTGCGAACAGGAGGACAGGAGATGGCCAACACCATGAAGGCCGCGGTCGTCCACGCATTCGGGCAACCGCTCGCCATTGAGGAAGTCCCGGTCCCGACACCGGGGCCGGGACAGGTTCTCGTGAAGATCGTCGCCAGCGGCGTGTGCCACACGGATCTGCACGCTGCCGACGGCGACTGGCCCGTCAAACCGGCCCTGCCGTTCATTCCCGGGCATGAAGGGGCAGGAACGGTGGTCGCGCTCGGCAGCAGCGTGACCGTCCTGAAGGAAGGCGACCGCGTCGGCATCCCATGGCTGCACTCTGCTTGTGGTCTCTGCGAGCACTGTCTGAGTGGATGGGAAACGCTGTGCACCGAACAACTGAACAGCGGCTACTCGGTGAACGGCGGGTTCGCGCAGTACGCGCTGGCACCGGCGGCCTACGTCGGCCGTCTCCCGGAGTCGCTCGATTTCGTCTCCGTCGCCCCGATCCTGTGCGCCGGCGTCACAACGTACAAAGGCCTGAAGGAAACCGATACGAAGCCGGGGGACTGGGTCGTCATTTCCGGCATCGGCGGACTCGGCCACGTCGCTGTACAGTATGCCAGGGCGATGGGTTTGCACGTCGCCGCCGTCGATGTGGACGATGCCAAGCTTGCGCTCGCCAAGCGCCTGGGTGCGGAGGTCACGGTCAAT
>Ga0335070_10011100_pt1 | contig 10533 bp, 10 predicted proteins | sample Lox_Sample_13_FD_206722 | JGI IMG/M metagenome (GOLD analysis project Ga0335070, IMG submission 206722) | Soil microbial communities from Loxahatchee National Wildlife Refuge, Florida, United States - Lox_Sample_1.3 | ecosystem: Environmental > Terrestrial > Soil > Wetlands | place: USA...
ACGCCTTCGTCCTGCCGGGGCTCATCGACGCACACTTTCACGCGACGCTGACCGAGAAGAACCCAGCGCACTGGCGTGATCTTCCCCCAACCCTGATGACCGCGCGCGCCAGCACTCTCCTGCGCAACGCCCTCAACCGCGGCTTCACCACCGTCCGCGACATGTGCGGAGCGGACTGGGGACTTCGAACGGCAATCGCCGAAGGCGCATTGCCGGGCCCTCGAATGTTCATCGCGGGGCGCGCCCTGTCCCAAACCGGTGGGCATGGCGACCTGCGGCGGCGAACCGAACACCATGAGGGGTGCAGTTGCTCCAATGCGCTTGCCTACATGTCGGTGGTTGCTGACGGCGTTGATGGTGTCCGAGTCGCGGCGCGCGAGCAATTGCGGCAGGGAGTGGATCACCTCAAGGTCTTCGTATCCGGCGGTGTCGTTTCCCCGAACGATCCCCTCGCTTCCGCGCAATACACCGACGCGGAGCTCGAGGCGGTTGTTCACGAGGCCGCGAGCTGGGGGACCTATGTCGCAGCTCATGCATATAGCGCTGACGCAATAGCCCGTGCCGTGCGCGCGGGTGTCCGGACAATCGAGCACGGTAACTTGCTCGATGGTGACAGTGCGCGAGCGATGGCCGAACGGCGTGCCTTCCTCATTCCCACGCTCGTCACCTACGAAGTAATGCTCGAGAAAGGCCCCGCTCTGGGACTTTCGCAATTCAACCTGGAGAAATTGCGCACTGTTGCCGAGGCGGGCCTGCGCAGTGTGGAGTTGGCCGTTGCCTGCGATGTGCCCGTGGGTTTCGGTTCCGATCTGTTGGGTGACTTGCACGCCTTTCAGTCGGACGAGTTCGCAATCCGTTCTCGTGTGCAATCCCCGGCTGCTGTGTTGCGTTCAGCCACCGAGGTGAACGCTCGCATTGTCGGCCAGGAAGGCAAGCTCGGTGTCATCAAACCAGGCGCCACCGCCGACTTGATCGTGTGCCGCGCTAACCCTCTCCAGGACATCTCGATCCTCCAGGGCCAAGGCGAAGGCATCCCGCTGGTCGTGAAGGAGGGTCGCATCGCAAAGAGACTCCTGTGGCAACCCGCTTAGGGAACGGGCGGTGGCGTTGCCGCCCGGCTATCACCCGGACGGGGGCTTCTGCGTGCCTTTCACGGCACCTGAGCACGCCAGGAAGGTTCGAACCGCGGCCCGTGGACATATCCGTAGACGCCAGCGCCGCCGCCATCGGTTTCGTGTTCATTGACTAGTCGGATAGGAAATCAGGCAATAATGCTGCGTTGCAGCAAGCACTTGAATCTATGGAGAAAGCGGGAATGATCCCTTCCGCTCCCGGCTTACGGGGGTGAGCGGGCAGAGGATTGAAATCGATCCCGGCGAGAGGGGTCATCGTGTATCATCCGCCGCCCGATCAGGGGCTTACGGGTAGCCCCGGACCACCGGCTCGGTGCCGACGATCTGAGGTAACGCCTCTCGCATCTGGTGATGCCTGAGACGGGCAACGGTATGAACACGACGAGCGACACCCTGGCCCTGTTCGCTGGCAACGCCAATCCGGCGTTGGCCCTGGACATTGCCCGCAGTCTGCAGACGCCGCTCGGACGAGCTTACGTCGGCAGGTTCAGCGACGGTGAAGTGAATATCGAGCTGATGGAAAACGTTCGCGGGCGCGACGTCTTCATCGTGCAGCCGAGCTGCCCACCGGCGAACGATAGCCTGATGGAGCTGCTGGTTATGGTGGATGCGTGCCGGCGGGCGTCCGCGGCGCGCATTACGGCGGTCATGCCGTACTTCGGTTATTCGCGCCAGGACCGTAGGCCGCGTGCAACTCGTTCGGCTATCACGGCGAAGCTCGTGGCGAACATGATCTCCGGCGCAGGGGTCAATCGTCTTCTGACGATCGATCTCCACGCGGACCAGATCCAGGGGTTCTTCGATATCCCTGTGGACAATGTGTATGCGTCGCCGGTGTTACTGGGTGACGCATGGAAGCAAGCGTACACGAACAAGATCATCGTGTCGCCTGATGTCGGTGGTGTGGTGCGTGCGCGTGCGTTCGCCAAGAGACTCGACGACGCGGAACTGGCCATCATCGACAAGCGGCGCCCGCGGCCGAATGAGTCGAAAGTGATGAACATCATCGGTGAGGTGGAAGGCAAGACCTGCATCCTCGTCGATGACATGGTGGACACCGCGGGCACGCTCTGTCAGGCGGCCCAGGCGCTCAAAGACGAAGGAGCGCTGAAGGTCGTGGCCTACATCACACACGCCGTGCTGTCGGGCAACGCGGTGGAGAAGATCTCGAAGTCCGCGCTGGACGAGCTGGTCGTGACAGACACGATCCCGCTGTCGGCGCAAGCCCGCAACGGTGGCCGCATTCGGCAACTGTCGGTGGCGGCGCTGCTCGCCGAGACGATCCGTCGCATCCGCGACGAAGAGTCGGTGAGCTCGCTGTACGTGGACTAGAACGCGCCAACTGGCCGGTGCCCGCTCAAACGAGCGAGGGGCAAGGAGGGCGAGTGTGGGGCGGGGGCTGTGAGCCCGTCCGTTTTTTGAGGTGCGCTGCTTTTGGTCGCGGAAGCGGCGCGATGTTGTCACTACTGGAGACTGTAATGCGTATTTCATTCACCTTCGGCGCGGACCTCCGCGAGACGCAAGGCAAAGGTGCGAGCCGCCGCCTGCGTCACTCGGGAAAGGTACCGGCCATCCTCTACGGTGGGCACAAGGATGCCCAGTCGCTGGTGCTCGACCAGCAGAACCTGCTGACGATGATCAGCGACGAGCGGTTCTACTCGTCCATCGTGCAGGTGGACATCAGGAACGGCACGAAACAGGAAGCGATCATCAAGGACGTGCAGATGCATCCCGCGCGCAATGTAGTGCTGCATGTCGATCTGCAGCGCGTCGTCGAGAACGAGCGCATCCGCATCAAGCTGCCGATCCACTTCAAGGGCGAAAGCATCTCCCCCGGCGTCAAGACGCAGGGTGGCGTGGTGTCGCACATGCTTGCTGACGTTGAAGTCGTCACCCTGCCGAAGGATCTGCCGGAGTTCCTGGAGCTGGATCTGTCGGGCATGAACCTGAACGAAACCAAGTTCCTGTCGGACATCCCGCTGCCTCCGGGCGTCACCATTCCCGAACTCTCTCATCGCAATGCGCCGGTCGTGTCGATCCACAGCCCGCGCGCCGAGGAGCCGGAGCCGGTCGCCGAGACCGCTGCTGCCGCACCCGCCGAGGGCGCTGCCGCTGCTGCCGGAGCACCTGCTGCAGGTGCGGCTGCCGCTCCTGCTGCTGGCGATGCCAAGAAGGGCGAGGAGAAGAAGGAAGCTGCTCCCGCCAAGAAGGAAGGCGGCAAGAAGTAAGGCGAGCGCCGCGCGCGGCCACACCGCGTGCGGCGTTTTCCGATTGGCACAGTCGCCTCGCCGGCCGAGGCCGGGCGTGAGACCGTATCGTCATGCCAGGGGTACCCCTCAAACTCATAGTTGGTCTGGGAAATCCCGGGCCCGGGTACGCTCACACGCGCCATAACGCCGGCTTTCACCTGGTGGATGAGCTGGCGCGACGGCATGGCGGCACGTTCAGGAACGAATCGCGTCACCAGGGTGAGCTGGCGAAGGTGCGTATAGCCGGCGATGAGCTGTGGCTGTTGAAGCCGATGAGTTTCATGAACCGCAGCGGTGGTCCGGTGCACAGCGTGGCGTCTTTCTACAAGGTGCCGGTCGAGTCACTGCTCGTGGCCTACGATGAGCTGGATTTTCCGGCGGGCGTCGTTCGGCTGAAGCAAGGTGGCGGAGCGGCCGGACACAATGGAATGAAGGACGTGATTGCGACGATGGGGGATCCGTTCTGGAGGCTGCGCATCGGTATCGGACATCCCGGCGATCGGTCCGCGGTACTGAACTATGTGCTGGGCCGACCCTCGGCCGAGGATTCGCGCGCGATCAACGAGGCCATCATCGCGGCAGCCGACGTTGTGCCGGAGCTGATCACGGACGGAGGCCAGAAGGCGATGAACCGATTGCACACGCGCCCCGAGCCGAACTCAAACCAGGAGCGACCGTAACCTCATGGCCATCCGCTGCGGCATCGTAGGTCTGCCGAACGTCGGCAAGTCAACTCTGTTCAACGCGCTGACGCGTGCGCAGATTGCGGCCGAGAACTATCCGTTCTGCACGATCGATCCCAACGTTGGTGTGGTGCCGGTGCCGGATCCGCGTCTGCAGGCGCTGGCAGACATCGTTCACCCCGAGAAGATCATTCCGACGGCGGTCGAGTTCGTCGATATTGCTGGCCTGGTTGCTGGCGCGTCGCAGGGTGAAGGTCTGGGCAATCAGTTTCTGTCGCACATCCGCGAGGTTGACGCCATCGCACACGTTGTGCGGTGCTTCGAAAGCAGCGACATCATCCACGTCGCCGGCAAGGTCGACCCTCTGGCCGACATTGAGATCATCGATACCGAGCTGGCGCTTGCGGATCTGGCCACGGTGGACAAGGGGCTCGACCGCGCGGCCAAGGCCGCCAAGAGCGGTGACAAGGATGCCCTGCGCCGGAAGGCGCTGTTCGAACGCGTCAAGGCACAGCTGGATGCCGTGAAGCCGGTGCGTGCACTGACACTCACCGAGGAAGAGAAGCGCGACCTGCGGGAGCTGCAGCTCCTCACCGCCAAGCCGGTCATGTACGTGGCCAACGTTTCCGAGTCCGGCTTCGCCAACAATCCATTGCTCGCTGCGGTTGAGAAGCGCGCGGCCGGCGAGGGCGCCGTTGTCGTGCCCGTGTGCGCGGCCATTGAAGCCGAGATCGCGCAACTGGATGAAGCGGATCGCGTCGAGTTTCTCGCCGAGCTGGGCCTGAAGGAGCCCGGCCTCAACCGCGTCATCCGTGGCGCTTACACGTTGCTCGGACTGCTGACCTACTTCACCGCGGGACCGAAGGAAGTTCGTGCCTGGACGGTGCGGAAGGGGTCAACCGCGCCCCAGGCTGCGGGCGTGATCCACACTGACTTCGAGCGCGGGTTCATCCGAGCCGAGGTCATCGCCTACGAAGACTACATCTCCGGTAAGGGCGAAGCCGGGGCCCGGGACGCCGGGCGGTTGCGGCTGGAGGGCAAGGAGTACGAGGTCCAGGAGGCGGATGTCATGCACTTCAGGTTTAACGTTTAGGGGCATGAGGGCACGGGTATCCAGGGCGTGCCGCTTCGGGTCGGGGTATCCGGGCGGGATAGGCCAGGGCGGAAGGCCTCTTTGGTTGACACTCTCGACCGGCCCCACGGACAATGCGCGCCCCTCGGCTCCAGAGAGGCCTCGCCAGGGCCAAGGTCCCGCTTCGAATCGGGCAGTGGAAAGGTAGCTCAGCTGGTTAGAGCACGGCACTCATAATGCCGGGGTCGAGGGTTCGAGTCCCTCCCTTTCCACCAAGTTATAACCCGTTGATTTTTAAATTTATTTATTACAATCTCTCCGCTGGTCCCGGGAAATCGAATTGGCACGTTCGCTGCCAGTTTCCAGCGGTTTGACGACGTGGAGCGCTGTACTCGATTTTAGCCCGCGCCCAGCAAAGCGACCGCCGGGGGCAACCCTGAGGAGCAACTCCCCGAAACCGCAACGACTGGGGCAACATGCTCGAGCCTTCAAGTCTGAAGCGGTGCGCGTAACTCCCTTGTGCCGCTCAGCCGGCCTTGAGCTTCTCCTCCGCGTACAGTGAGAGCTCGACCATCCGTTCCAGCAGCTGCTCCGCGGATAGTCCCGCAAAGTTCCGCAGCACGAGTTCCTTAACGTACAAGCGCACCAGGTAACGCAGCTGCAGCGAGCGATTCCGAGTCGCGAATACGAAGTCGCGGTGCCCGTTGTTGACGACTATGACATTCCTTTCGGTGTCGAATCGCGAGCGCCAGAGCTCTCCGGCCGCACGCTCGAACGTATACCCGGGGAGACCCCGCGCATTGACGATCGCGGTGTTCATAGCCGTGTCGAGGTTGTCAGTAATCGTCACCAGTGCTTCCGCGGTGCACCTGACATCCCGTTGTGTAACCGATACCTTGAGCCGCGAGAGGCCCGCCGCACCAGGTGCCAGGTAGCTGACCTCCTGGTCTACCGTGCTTGCAAGCGTCCCACCGCCTTCTGCGATTTCCCAAACAAACTGCAGGTCATCTTCCACGCGCCGGCGAGACCGATCCCGGGGCAGGGCCCGAAAAGTGCGCCGCTCATTGATGGGCGTTGTACTGGAGGCGGGCGAGATGACGACGCTGAACAGCGGACCGGCGTAGTCGAAGAACTGCCGCTGACCCGCCGGATGAAGGGTCGGCTCCGTCACCCCCAGGTCCCCAACTTCCTGCTCCGTCGTGGCCGATACACCGTCGCCGGCGCCCGGCCGTCCCGCACCACTCTCACTGCGTGCGTGCGCCTGAACGTCGAACCAGTCGTATTCCTCCGGTGGAAGCGCCAGAAGCGCTTCTCGAAAGGCACGCTGAATCGCTCGCAGCGACTGTTGGCTGGCCTGTTCCTCCTCGGCACGCTGCTGCGCTTGGATCAGCCCGTCGAGGTGCGCCTCAAGAGAGTGCAACGCAGCCACGAAAGCCGCATAACGATCATCGTGGATAACACCACTGCGTGTACCTGGTGTGAGGTTCAGGAACGGCACATCGATCAATCCCTGCAGATAACGTGAGGACCAGGGCGCGTGCTCCAGCCCGGGGAGTGTTGCAAGATCTTCGACCACCCGCGTCCCAGTACGGGTGAGAGCCACACGACAGCTCTCATCGGGCTCTGCCAGATACAACTCGGCATAAGCATCACCGAACAGCGTTCTAACCGATGGCAGTTGGTGCAGTAGCCGTCCCCCGTACGCACGGGGCTCGACCTCGTACTGCTTACGCGCGAGCTTGTCGATGACGGTCACTCGGACGTTCGCGTTTCGAATCCGGTCCCTGAGCTCAGACGCCAGATACCACTGAATCTTTTCGCCGGAGAGCGCCCTGATGCCCTCGAGCAGCGGACCGATACGCAGCTCAGTACCCCGCTCCGAGAACAGCACCCGCCGCGGACTGACCGCATAGCCCGAATCGCCCTTGCTCATGGTCATCTGATAGGAGCGCTGGTCGTTGCCGCTGGAAATCATCGTCATCCGGTCGCCGACGGTCCAGAACGATAGCAAGCCGATGCCAAACTCACCCTGTAGACCGTTGCCCACTCCTTCTGCCTTCAGGTGCCGCTTGATCGAATCGCAAATGTGGGTCGCGACGTACTTGAAATTCGGCCGACCCTCCTCGTCGCGCGGCACTCCATCACCGTCGTCCTTGATCGAGAGGTAGTGCTCTCCGTGCTCACGGCCGCGCGTGATTGTGATGACCCTCGCGTGGGCATCGATACTGTTTTCGACGAACTCCGCGATCGCCTTCAAGGGATTGCTCTGAGAGAGCGCGATGATGCGGATTGCATTCCAGTCATCGCCGATCTTGAGCTTGCCGCGATCAGTACCTTTGCCAGCGCGCCTCGACTTAAAGTCGCGCGCCGGCTTGCCTGCACGCGCGGAAGGTCTGGATGGAGTTTGTTCGCTCACAGCAGAGCGCAAGGGGAACGCTCAAAGCTACGGATGCGGGGACCATCAGAAGAGTGCAGCGCCTTGCCCAGCTGGTAGCGAACGACGAGTTCCTCCCCAGTAAAACCTAACGTGCAGCGGCAACTGCGGTCGCCGTGCATTTTCGCAAAAGTCGCTATTCTGTTCATTCCTGCCTGCCTGGCGACGTCGCCCCAAACAAATTTGACTCAAAGCAGCTTCGAACGATTACTCCGTGCGAGCGCCGGACGGTAGTGAATTATGAATCGTGCGCAATTTCTGCCATTGCTTCTTGCAGCACTTTCTCCGCCACGCCGCGTCGCTTGAGCGCGTCTGCCAACTTGCGTGCTGTGTACTGATCAAACTGCGCTTCGTCCCGACGCAGCCCCTCGCTAATGTAGCTCTTCAAAAGAGTTTGATAGGCAGTAAAGCCACGCGACGGAGCAATAGCCTTGAGCGACTCAACGACGTCAGCCGGAATTCGCATGGTGATGGTCGTACTCGGTCGATCTTTCTTCAGGCGCTTCTTCAGACGTTCATTGATCATAGAATTCTTCCTCGACTGTAGAAGCACGCCACGCCGATATGCACAACTGTCAGCAATCGACCAGTGGAGCTGAACCCGATCGCGGCATCTCTGTGTTCTGCATTTCGACTCGCATCTTGAAGAACAAACAATGGGTCATCGAAGACAGTCACGGCCTCCTCGAAAGAGACGCCGTGTTTGCGCTGGTTCTCCGAGGCTTTCGCTTCGTCCCATTCAAAGGTAGTACCTCCATGTTCGAAGACCCGGTCCATGGAATTCGAGAGTACCATTGCGTATTTACAATGTAAATACTAAAGCCAGGATCGTCCACGGCGGAACCTTCCGGACGTGCGGCCAAGACAATACGGCCAATTCAGGCTAGCTCCGTCACGGGGCAGCGTTTGGGGCAAGTTCGAACGTCGAATCCAGTTTTGCCAAGGCGGTCGGGACTTTAAATCGAATTTTCGAGTCCCTCCCTTTCCACCAATTCAACCAGGGTCCATACCGACCACATCGGTAACGGATTATTCCGGGCACATAGGTAACACTTTGGCGCCGAAGGGGTTCTGGGCGCCGGTGACCCGGTCCGTTTCGTGATCGAAGAAGCCTAAATCGTACTGCATAAAGCTCACCAGCCACACCTGGTCGCTGACTTGCTTGATGCCTACGTTCTGACCGGCAAAGACTGTGCTGAGGTTTATTTTGCGCTTGCCCAGGCAGATGCGACCGCAGTTCGTGACGGTGATGGTGCGGAATCCGCACGCCACATCCCCCAAGCCTGTTCAATTCAGATGACCGATATCCGTATATCATTCCGGTATGTTCATCCGGCGAAGGAATGGCTTCCAGCGCGGATCGCCGTGCAGCGGCGCGAAGTAATCGTTGCGTCCGGTGCTCAAAGTGAGCTCCCGCGAGGCGTAGGCCTTGTCAAGCCACTCGAAAGCCGAATCGTTTTCGTGCCGTAGCGCATAGGCGATCGCAATCCAAAACGGCGCGTCTTCAGCGGGACTCTTGAGAAGCCGCGCTAAACTCGCGTCCGAATCCCGCCTCCTGCCAAGGGCGAAGTAGGCAGCCGCCAGCATCGCGTCACGGCCAGTACCAGAAGGTTCGGCTTGGATTTCCGGGAGTGCCTCTTTCGGCCTGCCGCGAAACAACCGCGCCGTTCCAATGTACAGGTGACTCCCCGCGAAGAGCGGACTGATCTCCAGGCTCTTGCGATACGCACGTTCCGCACCGTCGTAATCGCACTCATAACTCAGAATTCCCCCGAGAGCCTGATACGGGTCCGGGTTGAGGGGATCGAAAACGAGCGCTTCGTGGATCAGACCGAGGCCATCCTCATTTCGGCCGATGGCGCCAGCCACGTACGCTGCGTAGATCAGCGTCGTCGAGTCGTGAGCGTGGGCTGCCAGAACGGCATCAATCTCGCCATTGCAGGCTGACCAATCGTAGTCATAGGAGTAATGAAACCAAGCGAGAGCGCTATGCGCGAACGTGGAATGCGGATCGAGCTGCAGAGCTCTCGCCGCGAGCTGCTGTATGCGTGGCCAACCGACTTTGTCCGACACCGCCCCTGCGTACACCTCGTTGAGGTAGCTGAGCAGGATGCCCTCCGCCGCACGCGCGAACGAAGGGTCAAGTGCCAAGGCTTGTTCGAAGTCCTGCTGCGCTTCGGTGAATGCGGCCACATCGCCACGATCGAACGCGACGCGGCCCCGGAGGTAAAGGGTGTAGGCATCCATGCTGCCTGACAGGCGACTGGATGCCGGTTCCACCGCTGTGACTGCCAGCTGCAACGCGCGGGGCCACGCTGGCAGCAATCTGATCTTGCAGCATCAGTGTGTCGCCAAAGTCGCGGTCGTAACTTTCCGACCAGATGTGAGCTCCCGACCGCGTATCGACCAACTGCGAGGTCACCCTGATACGCGATCCCGACTTGCGCACGCTTCCTTCGACGACATAGGCGGCGCCCAGCTTGTTGCCGATTGCCCTGAGGTCCTCGTTCCTCCCCTTGAACTGAAACGACGACGTTCTCCCGATCACTGTCAGTTGCGGAATCCTCGCCAGCAAATCCAGTATTTCCTCCGACATTCCGTCGGCAAAATATTCCTCGTCGCGCTTCTCGCTCATGTCCACGAACGGCAGGACGGCTATGGATTTCTCCGATAGCGCCGTTGGGGGCGACGTAAGAGCGGTTGTTGGAGCAGAGTTCTCTCGTATGAGTTCTTGGCCCGGGCGGCCTAGAAACCACAACACGCCGCCGGCGATCACCAGCAACCCGGTGAGTATGGAGAGTTCCGCCGCACTGACCCGATGCTGTGCCCGATGGCCGTGATACCACGCAAGCGTTGCGACCACTGGCCCGCCGAGAAACAGAACCAGCGTGATGAAGCGCACCAGGACGTGCGGCCAGTCGAGGGCGTCACTCACCATCTCGGCGGCATGCAGCAACGTGTA
>Ga0335070_10011102_pt1 | contig 10533 bp, 10 predicted proteins | sample Lox_Sample_13_FD_206722 | JGI IMG/M metagenome (GOLD analysis project Ga0335070, IMG submission 206722) | Soil microbial communities from Loxahatchee National Wildlife Refuge, Florida, United States - Lox_Sample_1.3 | ecosystem: Environmental > Terrestrial > Soil > Wetlands | place: USA...
TCTGAAAGACTACCGGCATGATCATTGCGGGTAAGGAGTACACGCGCCGTGAGGCGGAGCGAAGGATCGGCAGCCTGCGCCAGCTCGGGGGGATACGGTCCTGCGAGCTTTCGGACGGCCGGGCTCGCGGCGTGCGTGCGCTTGAAGTCACCACCGGCAGCGGGCTCGCGTTCACCATCCTCCCCGACCGGGGAATGGATATCGCGGATTTCACATACAAGGGCGTCAACCTTGTCTACCATACCTCCAACGGGATCGCCCATCCCGCCTACTACGATCCTGCCGGCTCGGAGTGGCTTCGGGTGTTCTTTGCCGGGCTTCTCACGACGTGCGGCCTCACGTATTTCGGAGCGGCGGGCCGAGACGGCGCGGAAGATCTCGGGCTCCACGGCCGCTACTCTTCCCTCCCCGCGGTGCGCATCTCGGACCTGTCCCGCTGGGACGGTGATACCTACGTCCTCGAGGTCACCGGCACCATCGAGGAGGCGGTCCTCTTCGGGGACAAGCTGCGGCTGACCCGCACCATTTCCACCTCCCTCGGGTCGCGAAGCCTTCGCGTCAACGACCGGGTTGAAAACTTCGGCTCCCGGCCGTCCCCGTTCCTCATCCTGTATCACGTGAACGCCGGCTTCCCGCTCCTGGACGATTCCAGCGAGCTGATTGCAGCTTCGAAGAGCATCGAGCCCTACGACGAGAGATCCGCCTCCGGACTGAAGGACGCTGCCAGATTCGCGGCGCCCCAGGCAGAGTTCTCCGAAATGAACTTCCTGCACACCATGGCCTCCGACGAGCATGGGATCACCCGGGCGGCTCTGGTGAATCGGGACCTCGCGGGCGGCCTCGGTCTCAGTGTGAGCTACACGACGGCGAGCCTCCCCTATCTCAGCGAATGGAAAATGCTCGCGGACGTGGACTACGTCGTGGGCATCGAGCCGGTGAATACGAAGATCGCCAACCGCGCTGAACTGCGCGCAGCCGGGCGCCTGCCGATGCTCGCCCCCGGAGAGTCACGGGACATGGAGCTGGAGATCGGGGTGCTGGAAGGCGGGGCGGAGATCGATGCGTTTGCAAGGGGGATCCTATGATCAGGCCCACCGCGGGATTCATCGTCTACGGAGTGCACAAGGACGGCCTTGCCGATCCCATGGGAACGCCGTTCATCGATGAGTCGATCGTCGCCGGCTCGCGCAAGGCACTGGAGGCGCGCGGCATCACGCTGAAGCAGCATCCCGTGGTGATTGCCAGCAAGGCAGAGGCGCGCGCCGCCCTGGATGCCATGAAGAAGGACGACCAGGTGGACTGCGTCGTCCTGTTCTCCGGCACGTGGGTGTGGGCCGCGCATCTCGTTGCCGCCATCCGGGACTTCGCCATGAGCGGAAAGGCTGTCCTGATCTGGACGCATCCCGGTTCGCAGGGATGGCGGCCCGTGGGAGGGCTCGTGCTTCACGGGGGGCTCCTGGAGATCGGCGTCCGGCACCGGTTCGTGTACGGCGCCGCGGAGGACCCGGCGGAAATCTCCCGTATCGAAAGCTGGTGCCGCGCTGCCCACCTCAAGCGCCTTCTCAACATGGCGACCATCGGCACGTTCGGAGGCCGGGGCATGGGCCAGACCTGCGGCGTCGCCGACCCGTCCCAGTGGATGCGCGTGTTCGGAGTGGACATCGATTCCCGCGACACGACGGAGCTGATCAAGCGGGCGGGAGAGATCAGTCAGAAGGAGATCGCGGCGCTCGAGCCCCGGCTCGTGAAGCTCTTCGGCAAGGCGCCGGAAAAAAGCGTGGTAAACGAGCGCTCCATCCGCCTGTACCTTGCGCTGAAGCAGATCGTGGAAAAGGAAGGTTTTGACTTCTACACGATCCAATCCTTCCCTGGTCTCGCGGACAGCTGGTCGGCAACGTGCTTTGCCCAGAGCATGATGCTGGAAGACGGCTGGGGCACCTCCACGCTGGGAGACTTCAACACCGCACTCTCGGTGTTCCTCCTCACGAAGCTGAGCAAGGACCCCGTGTACTACGGAGATCTTCAGCACATCGACAAGAAGTCCCGGGAGATCAAGATCATCGGTGACGGAGCCATCCCGCCGTCACTGGCGGGCAAGCTCGGCCCGGCCGGATTCGCCGAGCACGGAATCCCCACCGAAGGCGAGGCCGGAGGACTGTCCGTGCGCCTGATCTGCAAGGTCGGTGAGGGGGCTCTCGCCCGGCTGGGAAGGGTCAGCGGAGAGCTGCAGATGGTCATCGTCCCCTGCTCCATCTTCGAGCCGCCGGCGGACAAGGTCCAGGCGCGCCTGGAGGAGGCCGGGATCCCGTTCTGGCCGCACGGATTCGTCACCGCGCAGGCGGACATGGATGCTCTGCTTGAGAGCTGGACGAACGAATATGCGTGTCTCGGCTACGGAGCGGATCTCGTGCCGGCGCTTGAGGCATTCTGCGAGCTCACCGGAGTGCAGGCCATCAGGCCGTAGGGGTCTTCGTCCCCCACATCACGACGCCGCCGCCCAGGCTCATCACCCTCACGTGGACATCTCCGACGCCCGCGCCTTTCCACATCTCCACGATCTGCTCCAGGGGATGGCGCTCATAGAAGTCAGGAATGCTCCGCGCCAGGAAGCGCGCCGTGGACGCCCACTCTCGCGACACGAGCCTGCCGAGCGCCGGCAGCCCCATACGAGTGTATGCGCGCCACAGCGCGCGCGGCCACGGCGCCGCGGGGACGGCAAACTCCAGGGACGCTACCCGCCCGCCGGGCCGGACTACTCGGGCCAGCTCGCGCATTGCGGCCGGCGGATCGTCCACGTATCGCAGGAGGTAGGTGAAGGTAAGGTGATCAAACTCTCCGTCTGAAAAGGGCAGGTGCTCGGCCTCGCCGGCTACCAACGTCACGCGGGACGCGAGCCCGGGGTCACGCTCCAGACGGAGGCGCGCTCCGGCGAGCATCTGCGGGCTCTGGTCCAGGCCGACCACGGCGCAGCCGTAGCGCCTCACCAGCTCGGCAGCCACGAGCCCCGTGCCGGTCGCCACGTCCAGCACGCGCTCACCAGGCCGGGCAGCCACGGCGTCCACCATGGCCCGACGCCAGCGCGGATCCTGGCCGAAGCTCAGCCCGGCCGCCACGCGGTCGTAGTGACGGGGCAGCGGCGCGAACAGCTCGAGCGCCTCGCGCTTGCGGGCGGTCTCTCCAGCAGCCACCGTGACTCAGCCGCCGTACGTTTCTTCGTACTGGTCACGAAGAGCGGCCACCACCGCGGGGTCCGCGAGCGTCGTGACATCGCCCAGGGTCCTGCCCTCCGCAATATCGCGCAGGAGCCGCCGCATGATCTTGCCGGACCGCGTCTTGGGCAGATCCCGCGTGAACAGGATCTCCTCCGGCCGCGCAAGGGCGCCGATCTTCTTCACCACGTGCTGTTTCAGCTCGTCCACGAGAGCGTTCGTGGTTGCAAGCCCGTTCTTCAGGCTGACGAACGCGACGATAGCCTGGCCCTTGAGGTCGTGGTTGCGCCCGACCACGGCCGCCTCCGCCACGGCCGGATGATCCACCAGCGCGGACTCCACTTCCATTGTGCCGATGCGGTGCGCGGACACATTGAGCACGTCATCCACGCGGCCCAGGATCATGAAGTTGCCTTTCTTGTCGCGCTTGGCGCCATCGCCGGGGAAGTAGGTCTTGGTGTCCCACTTGGAGAAGTAGGTCTTCACGTAGCGTTCGTCGTCTCCCCAGATGGTGCGCAGCATGGACGGCCAGGGATGCGTGATGGCGAGCAACCCGCTTCCCTCCGTGACTTCCTTCCCGGCCTCGTCGAGGACCGTAGCGGAGATGCCGGGGAGTGGAGTCCCGGCAAAGCCGGGCTTCATGGTGGAAACGCCCGGCAGGCCGCTGATCATGATGGCGCCGGTCTCAGTCTGCCACCACGTGTCCACGATGGGACACCGGCCGCCGCCGATCCTCTCGTGGTACCACATCCACGCCTCGGGGTTGATCGGCTCTCCGACGGACCCCAGGAGGCGCAGGCTCGACAGGTCGTGCCTCGCCGGCAGATCATCGCCCCACTTCATGAAGGAGCGGATTGAGGTAGGAGCCGTGTAGAACACGCTCACGCGGTGGCTCTCGATGAGCTGCCAGAACCGGTCCTTCTCGGGAAAGTCAGGTGCGCCCTCGAAGATGAACACCGTGGCGCCGTTGAGGAGCGGCCCGTAGATGACGTAACTGTGGCCCGTGACCCACCCCACGTCCGCCGAGCACCAGAACGTGTCCTCGTCCCGAAGGTCGAACACGTAGCGGGAGGTCGTCTGGACTCCCACTGCGTATCCGCCCGTCGTGTGCGCGATCCCCTTGGGCTTTCCCGTCGTTCCCGAGGTGTAGAGAATAAACAGCGTGTCCTCGGAATCCATGGGGACCGCCGGGCACTCGGCGCGCTGGTGGTCCATGAGCCGGTGGTACCAGTGGTCCCGGCCCTCGTGGATGTGCAGGAGGTGCGGCTCGCCGGGGAGGTTCTTCACGATGATCACATGCTCGATGGTCGGGCAGTTCTCCAAGGCACGGTCGGAGTTGTGCTTCAGGGGAACCACGCCGCCCCGGCGCCAGCCCCCGTCCGCGGTGATGAGGACCTTGGCCTTGGAGTCGTTGATCCTGTCGGAAAGCGCATCCGGGGAGAAGCCTCCGAACACGACGTTGTGGATGGCCCCGATGCGCGCACATGCCAGCATGGCAACCGCCGTTTCCGTGAGCAGGGGCATATAGATGGCCACGCGGTCACCCTTGGTGACGCCGAGGTCCTTGAGGCAGTTGGCGAACTTGCAGACTTCCCGGTGGAGCTGGAGATACGTCAGGGTCTTCGTGTCCCCGTTCTCTCCTTCCCAGATCAGCGCGGCCTTGTTCCTCCGGGGCCCGTCGAGATGCCGGTCCAGGCAGTTGTAGCTGAGGTTGAGCTGTCCGCCGATGAACCACCGGGCGTGCGGCGGCGTCCACTCCAGGGTCTTCTTCCACGGCGTGACCCACTGAAGGAGCTTCGCCTCGTTCTCCCAGTACTTTTCAGGATCCTTCTCAGCCTGCGAGTACAGGCTGCGGTCCCGGACAAGGGCCCGTCCGGCAAAAGAGGGGGGCGGTGGAAACTCCCGCTCCTCCCGAAGCAGATCGTCGAAAACGGTGCGCGTCTCCTGCGCCATGGTGCTGCCCCCCTCCTGGACGGACCGTCTGTCAGGACTGGCCCGGATTGAACTTTGCCGGATCGATGACGTACCAGACCTTGCCCACCGCCTGTCCGGCCACCTGCCCCCGCGCGCGGTCGCGGATGAAGTAGTACAGGGGATAGCCCTTGTAGGTGACCTGCATGGTGCCGTCGTCCCGCGTGATCGTCCCGAAGTCCGAAGCGTTCAGTGCGGAGGGGACGCTGAAAGAATCCGTGGTGAACGCGGGCCAGTTCTTGAGGCAGTCACCGGAGCAGGCGCTCTGGCCGGAAGAGTCCTTGGTGAAGTAGTACAGGGTCCTGCCTTCGCCGTCGGTGAGATAGTTCCCCACCGGCTTTTCCGTGCCGATCATGACCGTGTAGGCCGGCACCTTTTCGATGTACCAGACGCCGCCCACACCCTCGCCGCTCATGTCACCGGCCTTCATGTCCTTGAACCAGTAGTACAGGGGCCATCCCTTGTACGTGGTTTCCTTGGTTCCGTCCTTGCGCGTCACGGTCCCGAAGTCCGCGGCGTTGAGGTCGGAGGAAACGGTCAGGTCCTTGGCATAGAAGATGGGCCAATGCTTCTCGCAGTCGCCATAGCATGCGCTCTGGCCGTCGGTGTCGAGCGTGAAGTAGTAGAGGGTCATGCCTTTGTCGTCCGTGAGGTATTTCGTGCCGTCGCTTGTCGTCTGAACCTGGATGGCCTGAGCTGAAACAAAACCCGCCGAGGCACCGAGAACGAGAAAGAGCAGCAGAAGTCTCTTTGCTGTTCCTGTCATGAAAACTCCTCCTTGCGCAGCGGATCCTAGCCTTTGGAATCTCGGGGGAGAATTTAATGAGCGCCTGGAGAATAGTCTACTAAATCAGTCAGGTTTAAGGCGCGCCGAACGAATCCCGGGCACCGAACAGCCGGCGGTCGAGAGACAGCTTTCGCGCGGGAAAGGCGAGCATCAGAAACGTCGGAATGCCGAGGAGAAAGTCACGGGCGATGGTGCCAGGGCCGACCGTGGACCGGGAAATCGTCCCGAAACACCCGCAGTCGAGAGGGAGCCCGCGGAGCCAGGCCTGCGCCTGCGCGGCGAGGAAAAGGGCGAAGAGCGCCGTGCCGATGAGCGCGGACGCGCGGACAAAAAGTCCTGCTGCCAGGTAGAGGCCGAGGCCGATCTCGAAGAACGGCAGCGCGTACGCGAAGGCTTCTGCGAGGAACCGGGGAAGAATGTCGTAGCGCTCGACGAGGGCCGGAAAGGCCGCGAGGTCGGGCAGCTTCGTGAGGCCGGCAACGAGCCACACGGCGGCCGCGGCCACGCGGATGGCGAGCCCCAGCCAGGGCAAGGTGCTACGACCCTGAAGCATTCTTCAGCTTCTGGAGGAGGAGCGCGTCGGGCTGTTCGTGATCAGCCCGCCAGGCGATGAGGCCTTTCGGATCGATGATATAGAAGGTAGGAAAGATGGCGACCTTGTACGTCTGCGTGACGGGACCCGAGGCGCCCTGATGATAGTAGTTCCCCGGCCGGCTGCCTGGATCGAGGAGCGTCGGAGTGGTGATTCCGAAGTAGCGGTCGAAAGCCGCAAGGCTCGCGGCGTCCTCCCCGTCCGCGTTCACGGAGATCATGGTGAAGCTCTCCACCGGCAGAGACGCCATGATCTGTTTCAGGTGCGGAGCCTCTGCCTGGCAGTGCGGGCACCAGGTCGCGGAGAACTCCAGGAGAACCGTTTTTCCCCGGAGCCTCGAGAGGCTGATCCGCGCGCCCGTGGCGGTGGACAGAGTAAAGTCAGGCGCCAGAGTGCCGGCAGCGAGGAGATTGGGGTTGTCTCCTTCCTTGACCGCTCCCGCGGGCAGACCTTCGACCTGTCCTGCCCCGAGCTCGTGCGTGGGCTGAAAGTTGATCCCGCCGGCCGCCGGAGCGTCGGTCCCGGGCGCCGAAGAGCTCTGCGAGGAAGCGACGGGGCGGGAAGAATTGTTGGCGATGGTCACCGCAAAGGCGATCCCGATTGCCACGACGGCCACTGAAAGCGTGGCAATGGTTGCAATCCGCATGGCCCGCCGGTTGCCGCTGGCCTGCGGGCGAGACTTCTTTTCCATATCGACGGGAAACATAGCGAGGAAACAGCGGTCCCGGCAAACATCATGGGCCTGTGAAAATCCGCCGGCCCATGGTATTGTTCGGCGATGCAGAATCGTATGCGGTTCGCCGTCGTTGTCGCCGCCCTGTTCCTGATGCCCCTCGGCGCCCTCCTTGCGCAGGAGGGGGCGGGCAACCGGGGGTTCACGACGGTGCACGAGATCCTCAGCAGGAGCTGCTCCGCCTGTCACGACTGGACGGAAACGTACCAGGACATCGTGGACCCCGCGCGCGTGGTTCCCGGCGCGCCAGAGAAGAGTGCGATCTACATCAAGATCTCGGACGACACGATGCCCATGAAAGGGCCCAAGCTGACGTCCCTGGAAAAGGCCCTCATCAAGTCGTGGATCGCCGCGGGCGCCCCGGAGTCGGACGCTCCCATTCCGGAGGCATCTGCGGCGGCCTCCGGCGGGTTCCTGGGCTTCCCGAACAAAGTGGTGTTTCACGAAGTATCGGGATTCACCTCCGGCGCGCTGTTCCTGGCCGCGGGAATCATCGGCGTCGTGCACTTCGTGGACATGATGAACGAAGGGCATGCCTGGCGGGACGCATACGGATGGACGGAGGGCATGCCGGAGTCCATACGGTCAGGAGAGATCTCTACCGTGTGGGGTGACCAGCAGAACCTGCGGTGGTGGCACATCGGGCTGCTGTCCACCGGTGAGGTGTTCTACCTGGCGAACGTCTTCACGGGCATCAGCATGTGGAGCAAGGACACCCCGGGATTGACGCCGCAGAAGATCCACAAGATCGCATTCATCACGCACGTAACGCTCATGGTGGCGCAGGTGACGCTGGGCTTCTTCAGCACCTGGGCCATGCAGACCGGCCAGCATGACCTCATGATCGGTCTGGGCGCCGCCCATGCGGCCATCGGCATCACGATTCCGCTGGTCATCATCGGATCCGGGGTCGCGAACATGGTCCTGCTGCAATGAAACGGAGGGAGCTCTCATGAACTACAGACTTCTCGGAAAGACCGGCATGAAGGTTTCCGAGGTGAGCATTGGCACCTGGGCCATGGGCTCGGCCTGGGGCCCGGTTGACGACAAGGAATCCATGGCGGCGCTCAACAAGGCCGTCGACCTCGGCGTCAATTTCTTCGACACGGCCGACGTGTACGGTGACGGCAAGAGCGAGAAGCTTCTGGGGCAGCTCCTGCGGGACCGCAAGGACACGACCATCTACGTCGCCACCAAGGCGGGGCGCCGGCTGCAGCCGCACACGCCGGAGAAATACACTCCCCAGGCAATCAGGAAGTTCATCGAGGACAGCATCAAGAGGCTGCGGGTGGACGCCCTGGACCTGCTCCAGCTCCACTGCCCTCCGTGGCAGGTCTACTACACCCCCGAGCTGTTCGCCAGCCTGGATGACCTTGTCAGAGCGGGAAAGCTCAAGAACTACGGGGTGAGCGTGGAGAAGGTGGAGGAGGCGCTCAAGGCCATCGAGTACCCCGGCGTGAAGACCGTGCAGATCATCTTCAATATCTTCCGCCAGCGGCCTGCCGAGCTGTTCTTCCGCGAGGCGAAGTCCCGCTGGATCGGAATCCTTGCCCGGGTCCCGCTGGCAAGCGGCCTGCTCACCGGACGCATGACGCGAACGACGAAGTTCCGCCCCGACGACCACCGCACCTTCAACCGCAAGGGGCAGGCTTTCGATCGCGGGGAGACGTTCTCCGGCGTGGACTACGCCAAGGGCCTCCAGGCCGTTGAGGAGCTGAAGCAGATCCTGCCGAAGGGGATGACCCTGACCCAGCTGGCCCTTCGCTGGATCCTCATGCATGACGCGGTCACCTGCGTCATCCCGGGAGCAAAGACGACGGCCCAGGTGGAGGACAACACGAACGCCTCCTCCGCGCCCCGCCTGTCCCGGGGCACCATGCGCCAGATCCAGGAGATCTACGACAAGCACATCCGGGATGAGGTGCACGCCCGCTGGTAGGCAGCGGGCGGAAGGGCTACACTATGACCATGGGCTCTGGATGGCGCACCTTCGTCGCTGCCGCCGCCGCGGCAGCGCTGCTGGCCCTCACCTCCTGCGCGTCCCTGCAGCGCGGGTGGGACCAGGGGAACGTTGAGACCGTGGCGCGGCTCATCAATACCGGGCAGGCAGACAAGCTTGCCGCGATGAGCAGCACTCCCTTCCTGGTCGACGGAGAGATTGTTTCACTCAAGCCCGACGTCGCCGCATTCTGGAAGGGAATCATGAAGGCGGGTTTCCGGGTGGAGGGCCCAACGCTGACGCAGGGCGCGCCCGTCACGGCGGAGAGCTACAAGCGGTTTGCCGACACGATGGAAGTGAAATCGTTTTTCGCTCAGTACGTGAAAAAAGACGCCCGGATCCTGGAGCTGCGGACCGCCGTCTCGGGTGACAGGATCCTCCTGATCTTCCGCGACAGCTATTCGAAGACCATCAACGGCTTCAAAGGACCGTTCTGAGCATGAAGCACGCACTTCTTCCAGCAGTAATCTCTCTCGCCATCGCGGGAGCGGGCTACGCCGTGCCCACCGACGTCACGTACACGGACGGGGACGCCACCACGCGCCTGACCTCCGGCAAGCAGCACGACACGGTCATCGGGGACGTGCTGAACACGGGGGACTCCATCAAGACCGGGGCGGACGGCGAGGTGGAGATGAACCAGAAAGGCGTGACCATCCGGGTGAACCACGGAACCGTCTTCACGCTCATGGAAAGGGAGCAGAAGGGGCAGAAGTCTCCCGTTGTCTCCGTTGCGCTGGGCTCCATCAAGTTCCGCTACAACAAGCTCACCGGCCAGGAGCCGATTGTCCGTACAAACAGCGCGGTCCTTGGAGTGCGGGGAACGGACTTCACCGTGTTCTCCGGCGCTGACGGGTCCACCCTCATCGCCGTGGACTCGGGACAGGTAACCGTGGAGGCGGAGGGCAAGTCGGTAGAGCTTGCCGCCGCGGAGGGCGTGGAAGTCCCGCTGGGCGGGGCTCCCGGGGACAAGTTCACGGTGCACAGCGACCAGATCGACTACCGCAAGTGGAACGACGACAAGTTGAAGGCGATGCTGGCGGATCCAGTTGGGGCGCTGAAGACCATTCAGGACACGATGGCGGAGTACGTGAAGGACGTCACCGACTATGCCAAGCTGTACCAGCAGTATGCTGACCAGCTTGCCGCCGAGCGCGAGAATATGGTGAAAGTATCCAAGGAAAAAGGCGCGGAGGAAGGCAGGAAGTACAACGCTGACGTCGTATACCCGATCATGAACAA
>Ga0335070_10011103_pt1 | contig 10532 bp, 5 predicted proteins | sample Lox_Sample_13_FD_206722 | JGI IMG/M metagenome (GOLD analysis project Ga0335070, IMG submission 206722) | Soil microbial communities from Loxahatchee National Wildlife Refuge, Florida, United States - Lox_Sample_1.3 | ecosystem: Environmental > Terrestrial > Soil > Wetlands | place: USA: Florida...
GACAGGAGTGCAGTGACCGGTGGAACAAAGGTTATTTCCGATCGCATAGTAATAAAAATCACCTCTGAGCCTGGAAACGCATTTATCGACAAAATAATAGCCCTGATAGAAGGTGCCAAAAGACAAAAGACTCCGAATGAGGTCGCTCTCGGAATCGTGCTGGCAGGGCTGACCATTATATTCCTGCTGGCAGTTGCTACGCTGAAATTTCTCGCTGATTACAGCAGCCAGGCTGCTAACCAGGATCTCTCGAATTATGTCACCGTTCCTATTTTAATAGGGTTGCTGGTTTGCCTGATCCCTACGACCATCGGTGGTTTAATCAGCGCCATAGGCATTGCCGGTATCGATCGGCTGGTACGCAATAACGTCATCGCCAAAAGCGGCCGCTCAGTCGAGGCTGCTGGAGACATAGACGTTCTTCTACTGGATAAAACGGGAACGATTACTCTGGGTAACAGGATGGCAACCGGCTTTATCCCTGCACCCATGATAACGGTGCAGCACCTGGCTGAAGTGTCCCAGCTCGCCTCTTTATCGGATGAGACGCCAGAAGGAAGATCAATTGTGGTTCTGGCTAAAGACCAGTATAACCTGAGAGCTCAGACCCTGACCCCGCGCCAGGCAAGGTTCATTAATTTTTCCGCACACACCAGAATGAGCGGGGTGGAGATCTTCGATACCGAAGGTAATACCATCCTGAACATACGAAAAGGTGCGGTGGAAGCAATTAAGGATCAAGTGCAGAAGCTTGGGGGAGATTTTCCGGATAATCTGGGTCAGAAGGCAGAATCGATATCGGAAGCCGGAGGAACGCCTCTGGCAGTGGCAGATGGAGCAATCGTATTAGGATTAATTCATTTGAAGGACGTGGTCAAAGGAGGTATTAAGGAACGCTTTGCAGAACTGAGGAAAATAGGAATTAAGACCGTGATGATCACCGGGGACAATCCGCTTACTGCAGCTGCCATTGCAGCTGAGGCAGGAGTGGATGATTTTGTCTCCCAGGCAACGCCGGAGGCAAAGCTGGAGAAGATACGCCAGGAGCAGAGCCGCGGTCATCTGGTAGCGATGACCGGCGACGGGACCAATGACGCACCTGCTCTTGCCCAGGCTGACGTGGGCGTGGCGATGAACACTGGGACCCAGGCGGCTCGCGAAGCAGGTAATATGGTCGACCTCGACTCTAACCCTACCAAGCTTATCCAGATCGTAGAGATCGGAAAGCAGCTTTTGATGACCAGAGGAGCGCTGACCACTTTTAGCATCGCCAATGACGTAGCCAAGTATTTTGCCATCCTGCCGGCAATGTTCGGAACTCTTTACGCTATTGCTGGAGCCTCAACAGGGCCACTATCTTCTTTGAATATTATGAGGTTACATTCGCCCCAGAGTGCTATTTTAAGTGCGGTGATATTCAACGCTCTGATCATAGTCTGCCTGATTCCCCTGGCACTTCGGGGTGTAAAGTTCAAAGCAGAGAGCGCTTCGACGATTCTGCACCGCAACCTCTTGATTTATGGAGTAGGCGGACTTGTTACCCCGTTTGTGGGAATCAAGTTAATAGATATATTCATAGTGGCGATCAAATTAATAGGTTGACGGAGAATCGCAGTGAAGACATTCATAGTTGCATTGAAACTCTTTATCCTGATGACAGTCCTTGTGGGAGTAGTCTATCCGCTTGTTATAACCGGCATAACCCAGGCGATTTTCCCGCGCAAAGCCAACGGCAGTCTGGTTTACATGAATGACAGGGTGGTTGGATCGGATTTAATCGGACAAAAATTCGAAAGCCAGAGGTACTTCTGGCCCCGTCCATCTGCCATTGATTATAATCCGCTACCCTCAGGCGGAAGCAACCTCGGTCCCACTAGTGCTGATCTCGAAAAGCAGATTAGCCAGCGGAGGTCTATGCAGCTTGAAGCTAATGGGATGAGTGAAGGAGCCATTATTCCTCTGGATTTATTATTCACCTCTGCCAGCGGACTTGATCCACATATAAGCCCCCTGGCAGCAAGATTTCAGGTCAATCGTATTGCCCGGGCGAGAGGATTTGATGCGAATGGCGAAAATGAACTTTATAAGCTGATAGATAAACACATCGAACCAAGAGCTCTGCAATTGATGGGAGAGCCAAGGGTAAACGTTCTGAAACTAAATCTTGCACTGGATTCTCTTGGAGCAAAGCTGGAGATAAAATGATAGAACAAAAACCTGATCCAGATGCCCTTTTAAAGGCAATCCGTAAGCAGGAAAGCCTGGACCAAGGCGGACAACTGCGCATATTCTTCGGCATGTCTGCAGGAGTCGGAAAGACCTATGCCATGCTGGAGGCGGCTCACGCCCGGTTGGAAGAAGGAGTCGACATTGCCATCGGGATAGTCGAGACCCACGGCAGAAAAGAAACTGACGCTCTTGTAGAGGGATTGCCCATAATTCCCTTGAAAAGGATAGAATACCGTGGCACGGTTTTCGAGGAAATGGACCTGGATGCGATTCTTGCCCGAAAGCCCTCCATCGTTTTGGTTGACGAGCTTGCCCATACCAACATTCCAGGCTCGAGGCATCCTAAAAGATGGCAGGATGTTCTAGAACTGCTGGATGCCGGAATCAGCGTTTATACTACGTTGAACGTCCAGCATTTGGAAAGCAGAAAGGAAAGCGTTGAAGGAATAACCGGTGTTGCCATCCGGGAGACTGTTCCGGATACAGTTCTGGACCGCGCCACTCACATCGAGTTAGTTGACCTGACACCGGAAGACCTTCTCCAGCGTCTGAAAGAGGGTAAAGTCTATCTGGGTGAAAATGCCCAGCTTGCATTAGAGCATTTCTTTAAGATAGACCGGCTGACTGCTTTGCGTGAGATCGCCCTGCGCTTTACCGCGGAAAAAGTTGACAGCGAACTGCAGTGGAGAATGTCTGCTGAGGAGATCTCCGCCAAGTGGAAAGCGACAGAACGTTTTATGGTTGCCGTAAGCCACAGCCCTACCTCCGAAGGATTGATCCGGGCCACCAGAAGACTGGCATTTGGCCTTGGTGCACCCTGGATCGGGGTTAACGTCGATACCGGAGAAGTCTTGAGACCCGATGATCGCTCAACCCTTTCGAAAAATCTCTCTTTAGTCAGAGAGCTCGGAGGAGAGGTGGTGACAACTGCTGATGCGGATCTATCCTCAGCCCTGATACGAGTTGCCAACCAGAGAAAAGTCACCCAGATCGTCTGTGGCAGACCCACCAGGCGCTGGCTCAGCGAGGTCTTCGGCCGCGGCACCCTGCTGGACCGTTTAGTAAGCGAAAGTGGAGCTTACGATGTTCTGGTCCTGCGACCCGAAGGAAGCACCCAAACCGGAGGAGAAAAGAGACAGAGGCTGTTATTTGAATCGAGGTTATCTGCTTACTGGTACGTGCTGTGGGCTGCAGCTGGATTAACCTTGGTCAATCGACTAATCTTACCCTTACTTGGCTACCGGGCAGTTGGTTTTATTTTTCTGCTGGGAGTTCTGGTTATCAGTCTTTTTACTTCATTCGGCCCAATACTTTTTGCAGCAATTTTGAGTGCGGTGGTCTGGGATTTCTTCTTCATCCCTCCTACCGGTACTTTTACTATAAGGGAGCCAGCAGACGTCTTAATGCTGGCAGTGTTCCTGATGGTAGCGATAATCACCGGAGCCTTGACTCACAAAGTCCGCAAGCGGGAAAAGATGCTGCGATTCCGCGAGAAACACACGGAGACATTGTATGAGATCGTTGAGATATTGGTAGCATCTACCGATCTGCAAGAGAGTATAAATTCGGTCACTAAGCGGCTGGGAACCGTTTTCGACGGTGATTTCGTAGTTTTGGCCAGAAATGATGCTGGACAACTGGAGTCGAAACCGTCCCCCTCCGGCTTTCTAAACCTGAACGAAAAGGAATTCGCCGTGGCAAAATATTCCTTTGACAGCAGAAAATCGGCCGGCTGGTCCACTGATTCTCTACCATCTTCCGATTTTCTGTATGTTCCCCTCGTCGGCTCCACTGAAACAGTCGGCGTTCTGGCTTATCATCCCAGGACCAGTACCAAACTGTTGCAGGAAGAAGAGAATCTGCTGACTGCGGTTACCAAACAGCTGGCATTAACTCTGGAAAGAGAAATTCTCCGCCAGCGTACTTCCAGTTCAAAGCATTCCAGACATAATTGATACTTTTCCCCTCTGATCAAAGGAGAGTAACGAGAGTCGGCCGACCTTTTCCATAATCCCGCAACTATAAGCTTTTTCCACCTCCATCCTCTTTCTTCAATACCCCAGAACCCTAAAAACCAGAAAGACTCGGCATTGCTCTTGATAAATTTCAAATAGCTATTATATTAGTGGCAAGAAATCGGGGATTCTGAATCAAAGAAGTTCTAAAATCGTCCGCTGTTACAAGAATTTGTAATGAATGGGACAAGATGTTCGATCTGTCAAAAAAGATTCAATTCCTTGATCTCAAATGCTTGGCCGTGATTTTATCTTCTGACAGAAACTATGAAAAGCATAAGAAAATTCAGAAAACCTCTCCTTATTAATGTGAATCAAAGTTAAAATTAAAAAGAGTTTAATGAAGACATGAAAAAATCGAGAGCTTTAACTGGAGGCTTGGTCGGCTCATTATTGACTGCACCAATGATAGCTTTTTTCCATCTGGGATGGGAACTCTTTAAATTGCCATTTGCTCCTTTTGATCTTTTCGACTGGATTGCAAGAATGCTGCCAGGCTCCGTCATAACTTTCGGGATCGACTTGATGGTAAAGGTTATCCACGCTTTGGGGCTTGGCAACACTTCTGCTGTCGGCAAAATGGCCGAGCAAAGTATGGCAATTATTATCTTCCTGGTCTCGGGAGGTATTGCCGGTGCGTTTCTGTTTGCCCTTTTGCGGGTGTGGAAGAAATCCTCATTTGTCTTCGGGATAATATTAGGAGTGAGCATGGGTGTCTTGATGTTACTCATCAACTCCAGTCTCGAAAAGACGGGAATTGCCAATTCTCTACTCCAAGGATTGTGGATTTTAGCGCTTTTCTTAGTCTGGGGTGTAACCCTGGGCTGGGTTCATAGACGTCTGAGCGTAAAAGTCGAGATCGTCCCCGGGTTGGAAGAGTCTGAAGCAAGGCAGGGCGAGCGCATTGACCGCAGGCGATTTCTGATTCGTCTAGGTAGCACTTCTGCCGCCATAACCGTGGCCGGAGCGGTTGTCAGCGAGTTTGTCGGACAGAGACGGAAACCTGAAGTTGTCAATAGCGAACGATGGTCAGCACACAACGTCTTGCCGAATGCCAATGCGAGTGTTACGCCTGCACCCGGCACGCGTCCCGAGTACACCCCGCTCGAACAGCACTACCGCATAGACATCGACACCACCCCCCCCATAATAAAGGAAGAGAACTGGAGGCTGAAAATAGGAGGTCTGGTCAAGAGACCTCTGGAACTGACACTGGAGGACATCCACCGCCATGAACCGATGCACCAATTCATCACAATGGCTTGCATCTCCAATCCCGTCGGTGGAGATCTCATTGGAACGACCCGTTGGACCGGGGTGAGCCTACAAAGACTCCTGCCGATCATAAGACCTGAGTCTAATGCGACTCATTTTAGAATCAGTGCAGTGGATGGTTTTTTTGAAACTATCGCGCTGGAAAAGATAAGAAATGATGAAAGGGTAATGCTGACCTATGCCTGGGACGGGGTGCCCCTGCCACCCGAGCAGGGTTTTCCTTTACGGATTTACATCCCGGACCTTTATGGAATGAAACAGCCCAAGTGGATTGAATCCATAGAGGCGACTGACCACTGGGAAGAGGGATACTGGGTGGTTCGCGGCTGGGATAAAGAAGCGCGGATGAAAACAACTTCGGTGATCGACACGATAGCGGTTGGTGCATCTTTCATAAATGAAAAAGGACAAATGCTCGTGCCGGTCGGCGGCATTGCTCACGCCGGAGCGCGTGGTATCTCCAGGGTCGAAGTGAAAGTGGATGATGCAAAATGGATAGAAGCGCAGTTACGGACTCCTCTGTCAGAACTGACCTGGGTTATATGGCGTTATGACATGCCGTTTCGAGCAGGCGAGCATGTACTCACTGTTCGCTGCTATGATGGTAATGGTACTATGCAAATTGTAGAATCATCCCCACCCCATCCCTCTGGAGCAACCGGACTTCACAGCAGAAAAGCCAAACTTTGATTCATCATTACTAATAACTTATGAAAAACTTAAGGAAATATGGAAAGCCTCCATTTAGAGTTGCGGTTATTCACGGTGGCCCAGGTGCGGCAGGAGAAATGCAACCAGTTGCACGTGAGCTCGCTTCAAATTGGGGTATTCTGGAGCCCCTGCAGTCCGAAATCACCATCAAAGGGCAGGTCGAAGAGTTAAAATCTATTCTGGGAGAAAACGGAGACCCTCCAATAATTTTGATGGGTTTTTCCTGGGGTGCGTGGCTAAGCTTCATTTTCTCGGCAGAATATCCATCGTTCGTAAAGAAGCTCATACTTGTCGCAAGCGGACCCTTTGAGGAGAAATATGCTCTGGCAATTCAGAAAACGAGATTGGAACGTCTAAACAAGACTGATAGGGAAGAGGCAGAATCTCTGATCGGATTTTTAGATGAACTTACCGCTGAGGATAGGAGTAAGATTTTCAGGCGATTTGGAGAGTTGTTTTCGAAAGCTGATGCTTACGATCCTCTTCCTCAGAAATCTGAATCTGTTGATTTGAGAGCAGATATCTTCCAGAGCGTATTGAAGGAGGCTGAGGAGCTCAGAAGAAGCGGTCAGCTCCTAAAATTGGGAAAGAACATTAAGTGTCCAGTTGTGGCGATCCACGGAGATTATGATCCGCATCCGGCAGAAGGTGTTCGAAGGCCGCTTTCCTCAGTATTGAAGAACTTTAGATTCATCCAGCTTAAAAACTGCGGGCATAAACCTTGGATAGAAAGGAAAGCAAAAGAAAGGTTTTTTCGTATTCTTAGAGAGGAATTAGTTCAATTAAAGAGCCAGATTTACAGGTTGAACCAATAATTCATTTTGATCAGAAAGATATTATCCGAATTTGTATTGAAAAGTTTTGAGAAATCTTTTCTCAAATTGAACTCACCTGTCTCGTAATTATATCTGCCCTGTGTCCAGACCAGATAAATAGTGCTGCCCGGTCGATATTCCCATCTCACGATTAGATTCGATGCGAACTCCCGTCTGTGAAAGTCGCTCCTGAACTGCTGGAAGTTGAAAATATCTCCCAGCGGCGAAAACCTATCCACAGGAAAGAATCTTTCGAGATTCGAATATTCGTTGTTAGCAAAAAAGAATTGGGTGTAAAGCTGAACAGTCAGGTCTCTACTAAAGGTATAAATTCCCCGTAAATCCAGACCTGTCTGGTCGACTGCCTGTTTCCCGAAGACATAAAAGGATGAAGAGGAATCAGCCACATCCTGTGCAAATCCCACAAAACGGCTTACGTCCAGCATCCTTAGCCAGTTCGGCTCAAGGGTGACCTCGAGATTAGAACGGGGTTTTAAAGTCACCCAGAGATTAACGGCCGACTGATATCCGTCCCAATAATTACCCACGTTAAGGTTGATCCCTCCCGAGATTTTCTTCCTTTCATCCGTGTTCAGATCGAACCATCCGCTTTTTCCAACCGGAATTTTCATTATCTGGGGAGGAATTTCCCAGTCAGTATAAGTCACGCCCAGGTCGCTGTAAAATCCTCCCTCCACGGTCCACCCGTTCTTTAGCTCGACTGTGCTGTTGAAATTGAAACCCCAATCCAGGCGATCGTGATTCAGATTGGCATCATACGACAGGTTAAAGTTATTCCAGGAGTTTCTGATTATCCAGGCTTCCTTCTGGGTCTTGTACTGAATCCAGGTGCTGCCTCCCTGTAGGTCATTCCTTTTCATATATCCCAGACTATTGGTATTGATCTTTTTATCCAGGTAAAACCAAACAATATTCCCTCTCCAGTGTTTTCCTCCGTCTTTTCCCAAGGCGGTTAAATACCCCAGACCTCTTTCATTTTCTCCGTTAGAGCTTGAGTAGGTCTGACCTACAAAAGAATAGTTTTGCTTCAGGAAGCGTAAGTTCCAGTCTAAGCCTCCGGCATACGATGGGATTTTTCCCTTTTGGTTGACTGCAGTGCTCATTATTCCGATGGATGAATTATTAAAGATATCCTGGCTGAGTCTGATGACGTTATAATTCGCTTCCGGCTCGATTACTCTTTGGGTGCGGAATCCATTGATATGCCAGAAGTCTGCTTTTTCCCGATCGGTAACAGCATTGAGAAATCCGATGGTCGTTCCACCTTTTGTCTTGCCTGTGATTTTTGCTGCAGCTAAAATCGTAGTGGAGGTAGGACGGCTGAAGTAGTATTCGGCCGAATCAGAATATCCAGGGTCTTTGCCGATCCTTCTCGAATAGAAAAGCTGGCACAGGTCGGTCTGAATCGGCTCGAAAATCTTGCTTCCTTCTAGGAAAAAGGGTCTTTTCTCCGGATAAAAAGTCTCATAATTGGAAAGGTTCAACACGATCTCATCTATTTCCACCTGTCCAAAGTCGGGGTTTACTGTTGCGTCCAGTGTCAAATTGGGAGTTAATCCATATTTGATGTCAACTCCTACATTTCCGAAAAGCTCCCTTCCGTCAGGATTACCGAGTCTTTCCGGCTCGGTCTTCTCCGTCGAGACCACATAGGGCAAAACCTCCAGATGCATCGGAGGGTCGATATCCTTGATGCCAGTCAGATGTCCCCATCTGGAAACATATCCGGCTTGATTAGAAGGAATCCTGACCCAGCGGTCGCATTCCTGATTGTGCATCAGGTTACGTGAGACATAAAACCCCCAGGTGTAGCTGTCGCTTTTTGAAAATCTCAAACAGGAAAAAGGAATCTTGTATTCGACTGTCCAACGGTCTTTCCCGATTTTCACCGCGGATTCCCACACTGCATCCCAGGAGTCATCCTCATTACCATCACTGTAATAATACATGTCACACTGGGTTCCAGAAGAATAAGCCTTGAACATATAACCGGTTTTATGGTCATGGTAAGAATCTATTCCTACATTCACAGCATCGCTTGAGCTGAAGCGGTCCCTGCGGGTCAGGACTTTTATAATTTTTTCCGGCTCGTTTTCCATACAGATTACACCTACATAAAGCGCCTGGTTATCATAACATACCTGCACGTAAGTAGACTCCGTCGCAGGCTCGCCGTCATGCGGATCTGACTGGACAAAACCTCCTGATTTTTCCGCTTTGCTCCAGCAATCCTCGTCCAGTACTCCATCGATCTTCACTCCACCGTTTATCCTGAAGGCGGTGATGTTTTTTACACTGTCTTCTTCAGCTTGATTGGCCAGCAGATTTGTTGAAACAGAGATGAGAAAGAGGAAAGTCAAGAAAAGTGAACCAAGAAAACGTTTTCGATTTTTCATCCCATCGGTCTCCCTGCGTTTAGGTCATTATTAGTTCAATTTGGATTAATCCGAATTAACTTGAAAATCAGTACTCAATTAAATATACTAACCTCTGCTGGAAAAGTTTCGTATTTATTGAAGAATTTTAACAGGGGATTCAAGAGTTTAATACTCCAGAAAATTTACTTCCATTTAATCTGGGTACAGTAGGCCTGCAACATAGGCGAGGCTCACAAGAAGAAAATCAGCCAGGAGAAAGTAAATGACGTTTGCAATTGAAACGAAAGGAGTTGTAAAAATCTACGAGGGAGGGGTGAGGGCTCTGGATTACGTGGATTTAACCGTCAAGGCCGGAGATGCCTTCACGCTCTTGGGTCCTAACGGAGCGGGAAAAACAACCTTGATGCGGATACTTACTACCCAGCTTAAACCCACATCGGGTGAAGCGCATATTTTCGGTCTGGATGTTGTCAGGAGAGGCGCTGAAGTGCGGAAAGTTATGAACTATGTGCCCCAGGAAATGAGCGTCTGGACTGACGTTTCCGGATACGAAAATCTGCTCATATATTCCAAGATTTATGGCATCCCCTCAAAGGTACGGAAGAAAACTATCGACGAGGCTCTGGAAGTTATGGGCCTGAGTGCGACAGCTAAAAGTCTGGTCAGGACCTATTCAGGAGGAATGATAAGAAGGCTCGAGATTGCCAGTGCGTTACTTATCAAGCCGAAAGTTCTGTTCCTGGATGAACCGACCATTGGTCTGGATCCCTCTGCCAGGAAAGCCGTCTGGGAAAAAATACTATCGTTCAAAAAAGAGTATGGCATAACCGTGTTTTTCAATACTCATTATATGGACGAGGCAGACCTTTACTCGGATGAAATAGCAATTATCGACCGCGGTAAAATTGTCAAGACAGGCACCGCGGATGAACTGAAACATTCGATACGGGTGGAGTACATCGATTTTGGGCTCAAAAGAGAGGGTATAGGCGAAGAGATTTTGGATAAAGTCAGGGCTCTGGATACGGTCAGTGATCTGGAGGTACAAGAGCGGGAACTCACGGTAACAGTCGAGAATGCAGAGACTG
>Ga0335070_10011104_pt1 | contig 10532 bp, 5 predicted proteins | sample Lox_Sample_13_FD_206722 | JGI IMG/M metagenome (GOLD analysis project Ga0335070, IMG submission 206722) | Soil microbial communities from Loxahatchee National Wildlife Refuge, Florida, United States - Lox_Sample_1.3 | ecosystem: Environmental > Terrestrial > Soil > Wetlands | place: USA: Florida...
CCCGAGCGGCCGGACAGCGCGCGCGAGACGGCGCCCGCCTCGGCGCGGCTGCGCATGGGGATCTTCTGCTGGGCGTGAGCGGGCGCGGTCACGCCGAGGATCAGGCAGACGACGAAGAGCAGGCGTACGGTGCGTGTCATGGCCGTTGGCAGGTGGCGGGTTGTAGGTGGCACCCCAGGTGGATATCCTACCACCTACTACCTACCACCTGCCACCTACTATGGAACAGGCCACACTCGCCGGCGGCTGCTTCTGGTGTCTCGAGGCGGTCTTCCTGGAGCTCAAGGGCGTGGAGCGCGTCGAGTCGGGCTACGCCGGCGGCCACGTGCCGGACCCGACCTACGAGCAGGTCTGCGCCGGTGACACGGGCCACGCCGAAGCTGTGCAGGTCACGTACGATCCCGCGATCGTCTCGTATCGGGACCTGCTGCGGATCTTCTTCACGATGCACGACCCGACCACGCTGAACCGCCAGGGCGCGGACGCCGGCACGCAGTACCGCTCGGCCATCTTCTACCACTCGCCGGAGCAGAAGCACGAAGCGGAGGCGGCGATCGCCGAGGTCGCGGCGTCGGCCGTCTGGCCCGGCAGGATCGTGACGGAGGTCGTGCCGCTCGACGTGTTCTACCCGGCCGAGGAGTACCACCGCGACTACTTCCGGCGGAACCCGCGCCAGGGGTACTGCCAGCTCGTGATCGCGCCGAAGGTCGCGAAGGTGCGGAAGGAGTTCTTCGAGCAGCTGAAACGATAGGTGGCAGGTTGTAGGTTGCGGGTTGTGGCTGCGCCGGGATGGCGCGCCCGCTTGTCTGGACCACCACCCACAACCTACCACCTACAACCGCCCTATTTCCGCTCCACCAGCCACAGGTCGGGCCGGTTGTCGTACACCAGACACGCGCCCAACCGGGCGTCGCGCGAAAGCGAGATCGTCCCCTGGCTGCACGCAACCGGCAACGCGGCATACCGTTGCAGCGGGCCGCCGCGCACAGCGAGGCGCCACAGCTCCGCCTGCCCCAAGCCCACCACCCGGGAGAAATAGAGATAGCCGTCCGAGGCCCACCGCTGGAGCAACAGATGCGCACCCGGCGCCGGCGGGATCGCGGCGATGGCTCGCCACGTGCCGTCGGTGAGCCGCAGCGCCGCGACGCGGGTCTGCCCGCTGATCGTCCCTGCCAGCGCCACTTCCTGGCCGTCGGGAGCGAGGCTCAAGCCGCTGGAGGGGAGGAGCGTGTCGCGCAAGGAGACCGATCGCAGCGTCTTGCCGGTCGAGTCCACGACCGCCAGGCCCCGGCCGCCGATCTGCTCCGCCAGGGCCGTCCCGTCGGGCCGCCACCCGATGATCGCTGTACCAGGCTCGGTCGTGACCGCGCGCCGCAGGCCCGTCTCCAGGGCGGTGATCTCCTGGCCGATGGCGTTGGGCTGGGTCCCGCCGCCGAGCACGATATCCGAGATCGCCCCCTGCTGGGGCAGCCAGAGCAGCAACTGCCGGAGGCCCGAATCTGACGTGACCGGACGCTCGCGGCCGCCAGCGAAGGGCACGGTGTAGACGTTGCTGCCCCACGCGTCCTGCTTCACGAAGGCTACGCTCCCGCCATCCGGTGCGATGGCCGGGTCCGTGTACCAGCTCGAGCTGTGGGTGAGCCGGCGCGACGCCCCGCCGACCGCGAAGGCCCAGACATCGGCGGTCTGGCCCGCGTCGCCAACGACGTACCCCGTCGGGGTGATGGCGACGCCGGTCCACTGGTCCGGCCGGATGCCCCCGAGATACTCGACGCGACGGCCCGTGAAGTGGCCCGAGCCGCTCACCGCGACGCGCACCAGGCGACCGACGGACCGGGAGCCGAGTTCGTAGATCAGGACATGGCGCCCGTCCGGGTCCCACCCCCCGCCACCGACCGAGGTGCTCAGCGAGTCGAGGATCCGGCCGCGCAGGTCGGCGATGGCCTGGTAGTAGGCGCTCCCCAGGAAACCGCCGAGGGCGATGAGCGGCCTGCTCGGATTGAAGCTCAGCGTGTTCAGCACCCACCGCCCGTTCCCGAGCACGATGCTGCCCCTGACCTGGCCGGAGTTGATGTCCACCAGGCGGAAGACGGGCTCGCCGCGGCGGGTGACCGCCGCCGTCCGGTTGTCCGCGAAGTCGAAGAGGGTGGCATCCTCCGCCACCTTGCGCGCGACGCCCCCCGCACGCGGGACGACGTACAGTCCCGCCTGGCCTCCCCCCGGCCGCATCCAGATCAGGAGGTTGGCCCCGTCTGGACTCCAGGTGGGTGCGCTGATGCCGCTCGCGCCCGAGACGACCACGGTGGGCACGCCGCGCGGCAGCTCCTGGACCACCACATCGCCGTCGCACGAGGCGCCGGTGCCCCGGCACTGCCCGCGGATGTACGCGAGCCAGCGGCCGTCGTTGGTCACCGCGGGCGCGTTGGCGTCGCCGGTGAAGGTGAGCCGCGTCCGGACCTCCCGGATCTCGCGCGGCGGGAAGAGCGCGCGGGCAGCCACCAGGCCGACGACGAAACCGGCCACGCCGAGCGCCGCCGGCAGCCCGCGCCGGCGCGTCCAGCGCCGTGCCGGCGCCGCCGCGAAGCGGCCCGTGGTGGCGGCCGGCCCCTCCAGGGCGCGCGCGAACTCGGCCGCGCTCGGGAACCGGTCCGCCGGCAGCTTCTCGAGCGCCTTGTGGACGGCCTCCGCCACGTGCGGCGCGATGCGCGGCCGCCGGGTCGCCACGTCGCGCGGCTCCTCCGTCATCACCGCCGCGATCACCGCCTGCGACGTGGAGCCCGTGAACGGCGGATCGCCCGTCAGCATCTCGTACAGCATTGCACCCAGGGAGTACACGTCGGTACGCGCGTCGAGCGCCCGGTCGCCGGTCGCCTGCTCCGGGCTCATGTAGTGCGGCGTGCCGAGCGAAAGGCCCGTTTCGGTGAGCCGCGAGCCGCCCGCGTTGCTGACCGCGAGCGCGATCCCGAAGTCGGTCACCAGCGCCGTGCCGTCCTGGATCAGCACGTTCTCCGGCTTGATGTCCCGGTGGATCACGCCCTGCCGGTGGGCGTAGTCGAGCGCGCTCGCGACCTCGCGCGCGAGACGCACCGCGTCGTCAATCGGGAGCTGCTTCTCCCGCTGGAGGCGCTGCCGCAGCGTCTCCCCCGCCACGTACGGCATCACGTAGAAGAGCAGGCCGTCCGCGCTACCCGAATCGAACAGCGGCAGGATGTGCGGGTGCTGGAGGTTGGCGGTGACCCGGATCTCGTTGAGGAAGCGCTCGCCGCCGAGGATGGCGGAGAGATCGGCGCGGATCACCTTGAGCGCGACCTGCCGCTCGTGCTTGACGTCGCGGGCGAGGTAGACGGTCGCCATCCCGCCCGCCCCGAGCTCGCGCTCGATGCGGTATCGATCGGCGAGGGAGGCCGCCAGCTTCTGGAGGTCGGTCATGGGCTACCGGTCGCCAAGATACCGAGCCGCGCGCTCAGCGGTCAGGGCCCCTTCGGGTGCACGCGGTCGGGCGCCGCCGGCTCGCCCTTGCGCTCGACCGGGCGCTCGGCGAGCAGCCGCAGCGCCTCGGCGACGGCGCGCTCGAGCTGGTTGTCGTGCCCGGCGAGCTGCGCCGCCGGATCCTCCTCCACCGCGATGTCGGGCGCGACGCCCTGGTTCTCCACGTCCCACTGCCCGTCCGGATTGTAGAAGCCGGTGCTCGGCGCGCTGATGAACCCGCCGTCCAGCAGCCGCGGCTCGCCGCCCCAGCCCACGAGCCCGCCCCACGTCTTCGTGCCGATGAGCGGCCCGATGCGCATCTGCCGGAACATGTACGGGAACATGTCGCCGCCGGACCCGCTCATCTCGTTGATGAGCAGCACCTTCGGCCCCCAGAGCGCGGCGGCAGGCGCGGTCACGGCGTTGTAGCGGTCGCCCAGGCGCTGGTTGAAGTAGCCGTGAAGCTGCCGGCTCATGATGTCGACCATGTAGTCCGCGATGCTCCCGCCGTGGTTGAAGCGCTCGTCGATCACGGCGCCCTGCTTCTCCTGCTGCGCGAAGTAGTAGCGGTTGAAGCTGGTGTAGCCGCCCCCGCCCGTGTTCGGCACGTAGACGTAGGCCAGCTTGCCGCCGGAGAGGGAATCCACCAGGTGGCGGTTGGACTCGATCCAGCTGCGGGTGCGCAGCGCCGCCTCGCTGGCGATCGGCACCACCGTGACCAGGCGCGAGCCCTCGACGACCGGCCGCTCGTTCACGCGCAGCTGCACCTGCTTCCCCACCGTGCCGACGAACGGCTCGTACGGATTCTCCGGCGGCCGCAGCTCCCGCCCGTTCACGGCGAGGATGTAGTCGCCCTCGCGCACGTCCACGCCGGGGGCGGAGAGCGGCGCGCGGAGATCGGGGTTCCAGTTCTCGCCCGTATAGATCTTGGCGATGCGATACCGGCCGTCCGCGACCTCGAGGTCGGCGCCCAGCAGGCCGGCCGGGAGCGCGTCGGCCCTCGGCAGGTCTCCGCCGCCGGCGAAGCTGTGCCCGATCGTGAGCTCCGCCTGCATCTGGGACAGGATCTGCGTCAGGTCCGCGCGGTGCCGCACGTCGGGCAGGAACACCTCGTACTTCCGCTTGAGCGCCGGCCAATCGGCGCCGTGCAGGTTGGCGACGTAGAGGTAGTCGCGCTCGATGCGCCACGCCTCGTCGAAGATCTGCCGCCACTCCGCCACGGGATCGACGTCGATCCTGAGGCCCGACGTCGCCAGCGCGCCCTTGTCCGCCGCCGGGGCCGCGCCGGTGGCGTCCACCACCGCCCAGTGCCCGTTCGGCTCTCCGTCCTCGCCGGCGCCCTGATAGAGGAGTTTCTTCCCATCGGCCGAGAGCGCGTACTCCTCGGCCGCAGCGCCCACGAAGTCGATCGCCTTCTTCTCCTTCAGATCGTAGCGGTGCAGCACGTCGGCGTGATTGGGCACGCGCTCCAGGTAGAACCATTGACCCGCCGCGCCGGCCCTGAGGCCGACATAGTCCCGGCTCGGGACGTCGAGCGAGAGGATCCGCTGAGACAGGCCGCCGAAATCGATGTGCACGGCCACGGAGTCGCGGCCCCCGCCCCGATGGCGCGCGCTGGTGTCCGGCTTCGCCTTCCCGCTGTCCGACGGCTCGTCACCGGGTTCCGGCAGGAGCGGCGACGAATCGGCCTTCGACAGCACGGCGAGATACACGCCGCGCTGCACCGGCCGGTCGTAGGAGCTCATGTCGAGCCAGCCGGTGTTGAGGGCGAAGTCCGTCGAGGCGAGAAAGAGGAGGTACTTGCCGCTCCGGTCCCATGCCGGAGCGATCACATCGGAGAGCCCGTCAGTGAGCTGACGCGCCGAATCCCCCGCGACGTCGTACACGAATACCGCGTGGAATTGCGATCCCTGCAGCCGCTTGGTGTACGCGATCCAGCGGGAGTCCGGCGACCATGCCGGCGCCATGTCGCGATCGGGCCAGGTGTAGTTGTCCTGGTCCACGTGCCGCTCGCGGCCGGTGGCCACGTCGAGCACCCAGAGGTTCATCTCGGCGTCAGTGAACAGGATCTTCGTGCCGTCCGGCGACCACGCCGGGGCGTAGAAGTAGGTCGGATGCTCGAGCGGGATCGCGCGCGGCGGATTCAGGCCGTCCTGATCGCCGATCATCAGCCCGTACTCGCCGGACGCGTCGCTGAACCACGCGATCTGGCGCCCGCCGGGCGACCAGACCGGGGTGCGGTCCGCTACGCCGGGGGAGCGGGTGAGGTCCCGCCAGCTGCCCTTGTCCGTCGGCACCGTGATCACGTCCCCGCGGGCCTCGAACAGCGCCCGGACGCCGGTGGGCGAGAGCTGCGGCGCCGTGAGGGACTTGCCGACGTCCACCGCATGCGGCATGGCCCAGGGGAAATCGCCGGCCACATGGATGTCGAGCTTGGTGTCGGTCCGCGTCGCGGGATCATAGAGATGGATGTCGCCCGCCTGCTCGTAGGCGACGACGCCGTCGCCGGCATTCACGCTTTCGACCTCGTAGTCGCTGTAGTGCGTGATCTGCGCGAGCGACCGGGTCCCGGTGTCGTACGCCCAGACGTTGTTCGTCCAGTCGCGGTCCGAGATGAAGTAGATGGTGCCGCCGAGCCACACCGGCTGCTGGTCGCGGCTATCCGTCCACGGGAGCGTCTGCATCGCGTGGGTCTGCGCGTCGAGCACGCGGATCGGCTGGTTCTGGCCGCCGCGGTAGTTGCGCATCTCGTTCTCCCACGGGCGCACCAGTTGATAGGCGATGGAGCGGCCGTCGGGGGAGATCGCGCCGGCCAGCGCGCGCGGCACCGGCAGCGGCTCCGGCAGCCCCCCGTCGAGGGAGACGGTCCACAGCTTGGGCTCGTTGTCCGGCACGCCGGTGCGCGTGGACATGAAGACGATGCGCCGAGCGTCCGGCGTCCAGCCGCGGACCTCGTCGGGCCCCGGGTGCCAGGTCAGCCGGCGCGGCGTCCCGCTGTCCACGCCCACGACGTACACGTCCGCGTTGCCGCCGTACTCGCCGGTGAAGGCGAGCCACTTGCCGTCGGGCGAAAAGTGCGGATCCCGCTCGACGGTGGGCGAGGAGGTCACGCGGCGCGCGTCGCCGCCGGCGCGCGGCGCGAGCCAGATGTCGCCGGCGTAGGCGAAGGCGACGTAGCGCGCGCTGACGTCCGGCTGGTGGAGGAGGCGGGTGGACTGGGCCGGGAGAGTTGCCGGGACGAGGGCGGCGAGGACGAGCGCTGCCGAACGGAGCTTCATGTGCGACTCCGGGCAATGGCTTGAGTTGATGGGCCCCGCTAAGATGTGCGCCCGCGCGTCGAAGCGCGAGCCGGCTCCGTCAACGCTTCACGACCTCCCGCCCGCGCCCAGCTCCCGCTCGATCGCGTAGCGGTCGGCGAGCGTATTCGACAGACGAGCGATGATATCGGTCACGGCCACGCTCTCACGGCGTCGCGCGCCTGGCGCCGTGCCGCACCTCGACCGGCCAGTTCAGCACGAACACCATCTCGGTCATCGGGCCCTCGTCCACCATGACGAACCGCTTGCCGTCCCGGGAAACATCCCAGTTGGCGTGCGGCTCGGCGGTGTCGAAGTCCGTGATCTCGAACAGGGGAGTGCGGCTCGTCACGCCGAACGCGGCACCGGAGAGGAGGTGGGCCGCGACCAGGTACTGGGCGCCGTTCTTGAGGCCACGATAGTACAGCGTGCGACCGTCGGGGGCCCAGCGAGGCTCCGATCCGAAGCCCTGCGACACGAGGAACTTGCCGCCGCCGCTGGGGAACGGCCGGACGTAGACTTCCGGCCGACCCGTCTCGTCGCTGGTGTAGGCGAGCCACCGGCCGTCCGGCGAAAGCGTTCCCGCTTCCTCGTCGAAGGGCGTCGCCACGAGCGGCGTCGCCTTGTACGGCGCGTCTGCGGACAGGAGCACCAGGTCGAACGGGCCGTTCCCCGACGCGCCGACGGTCGCGCCGCCGGCAGTGAACTCGAGCGCCTGGGTGAGATTCCCCGTGTACACCGAATCGGCCCCGCCGCCCCCGTCGGCGCGCCGGCGCCAGATGCCCGCGCCGTGCACGTAGTAGACCCAGCGCCCGTCGCGCGACCACACGGGGTCGTGGCCGTCATTCTCGAACGAGAGGCGCGAGAGCGTGCGCTGGCGCAGGTCGAGCGTCCACACATCCCGGGATCCCTGCTGGAGGAAGTCGGTGACCAGCCGGCTTCCGTCCGGGGAGAAGCGCGGGCTGTGGAAGCGCCGGCCTTGCGCCACGACCTCCCGATGCCCGGCGAGGTCGAGCAGGGTGAGATTGAACGGCTCCTCGGGCAGGTAGACCAGCGGCCCGTTGTCCGACACGGCGACCTGTCCCCCGCCGCCGACGGCCTGCCGCACCCCTTCGGCAAGAGTCACCGCCGGGCCCGTGATCCGGTGGCGGCGCGCGTCGAACGGCGCGGCCTGGAGCGCGCCGTTCCCCAGGCACCAGAGCAACACCCCCTGCGCATACCACGCCTCGTTCACATCGGTCTCCAGGATCGGCGCCCGGGAGCCATCGCGGCTGTCCACCGCCAGGAGGCGGCCGAGGGTGCTGTTGTTCCGAGAGGCGATGGCGATCACCGTGCGCCCATCGGGGAGTCCCACCTGGGGAAACAGGTTCCGCTCTCCCGCGGCGGTGTCGGGGCGCGCGAAGGTTCTCACGCTTCCGTCGAGGCCGGCCCGCACCAACCGCCCTCCGGTGTCGGTCATCACCAGCGAGGCGTTGTCGAGCCAGATCACGCCGCCCAGCGTCTGCACGTTGGCAGCCACGGATACCGGCGGTGCACCCGTAAACGGCACGGGCAGCACCTTCGCCCCGCCGGGGCCCATGAACGCCAGCTGCGTGCCGTCGGGCGAGAAGATCGGGAACGCCCCGCTCTCGCTGCCGGGGATCGGGTGGAAGGGCTCGAGCTGCGCCAGGCGCCGCTGGTAGAGCTGGAACCCCGCCCCTCCGCTCGAGCGTCCGACGTAGACCAGCGTGCCGCCGTCAGGCGAGAGCGCCAGGCTGTTGACGGGCGCGCCGGTGACTCCCTGCTCCTCACTCACGGGCACGTTGAAGCGCCCGACCGGGGGAAGCGGCGCCTCTGCCCCGCTGACGAGCCGGCCGATCACCAGTCCGACCGCCGCCAGGGTGAGCGCCACGCCCCACGGCTGCCACTCGCGCCACCACGGGCGCGCCGCCGCCGCCGCGCCGGCGTGCGCGGACGTCCCCGCGAGTCCATCCGTGAAGTGCGGGTCCTTCAGGGCCTGCGCGAACTCCGCGGCGGACGAGAACCGGTCCGCCGGCAGCCGCTCCAGCGCCTTCCCCACCGCCTCCGCCACGTTCGGCGGCACCGACTTCCTGAGGCTCGTGACCGGCTGCGCTTCCTCGGCGATGATCTTCATGATGATCTGCTGCGCCGAGCCGCCGACGTGCGGCGGCTGGCCCGCGAGCATCTCGTACAGCACGCTGGCGAGCGAGTAGATGTCGGAGCGGCCCGAGATCTCCTTCTCCGCCGTGGCCTGCTCCGGGCTCATGTAGTGCGGCGTCCCGAGGCTCATCCCGGTCTCGGTCATCCGCCCGCCCGCCGCGGCACTGACCGCCAGCGCGATCCCGAAGTCCGCCACCATCGGCCGGCCGTCGTGCAACAGGATGTTCTCGGGCTTGATGTCCCGGTGGATGACGCCGTGCCGGTGCGCGTAGTCCAGCGCGTCGGCAACCTCGGTCGTGATCCGCACCGCCTCCTCGATGCCGAGCTGCGTCTCGCGGTTCAGCTTGTCGCGCAGCGTCTCGCCCTCGATGTAGGGCATGACGTAGTAGAGGAAGCCGTCGGCGGTACCCGAATCGAACAGCGACAGGATGTGCGGGTGCTGCAGCGCCGCCGTGGTCCTGATCTCGACCACGAACCGCTCGGCGCCCAGGACGGCCGCAAGCTCGGGGCGCAGGACCTTGAGCGCGACCTTCCGGTCGTGCCGCACGTCGTGGGCGAGGTACACCGTGGCCATGCCGCCCGCGCCGAGCTCGCGCTCGACCACGTAGCGGTCCGCCAGGGCGTTCGTGAGCTTGCCGAGCGCGTCGGTCATCGCCGCCGGAACACTCTATGGAAGGGAGGGACAGCAACATAGCGTCGTCGGGCGCGCCGGCAAAGGGCCGTGCCCACCGGGACGGCCCTCTTGCGACGGGCGCGGAATGCGCGGACAATTGTCCGCACCATGGAGTTCCTGAACTTCCTCCTCATCCTGTGGGCCGCGTGGCTCGTGTGGCGCCGGCCAGAGCGCGAGCGACTCGCCTTCCGCCTGCTGGTGATCAGCTGCCTGCTGATGGCGTTCCTCTTCTTCATAGGCAGCCACGGCTCCCTCGTGCCGGGCGTGAACCTGTGACGCCGCTCTCCGAAGACCGGCTGCGCGCCGTCCTCGCCTGGGTCGTGATCGTCCTCGTGGGCGGCCCCGTCGCGGGCGCCGTCTTCCTCGGGGTCGCGCACGGCGATTCGCCCTGCATCCTCTGCTGGGCCGAGCGCACATCGATGGTGCTGATCGCGCTGTGCGGGCTCTTCGTGATCCGCTATGGGCCCCGCCCCCGCTACATCGGCGTCGTGGTGCTGCTCGGCGTGTGGGGCGTCTACATGTCGCTGCGGCACTCGGCGCTCCACCTGGCGCGCGACGTCGGCCAGGGGTTCAGCGCCGCGATCTTCGGCGTGCACACCTACGTCTGGGCGCTGGTGATCCACGTGACGGTGCTGGCTGTGATCGGCGTCCTGCTCCTGCTCCTCAAGCAGATCGCGCCGGACGCCATCCAGGCTTCCGCTGATGCGCCGCCCGCCGGATCCGGCCCCGGAACGAATTCCATCGCGCCGGCGAAAGGCGTTCGCCCGCTGAATCGCACCGGGCGGTTCGCGATGGGCCTGTTCGTCGTCGTGGTCGCGGCCAACGCCCTGCAGGCGTTCGCCTCGACGGGCCCGCCGCCGTTCTTCGGCCAAGGCGACCCGGTGCGGCTGTCGCTCAATCCGCGACACTGGGTGTGGTCATTCGAGGAGCTGGAG
>Ga0335070_10011105_pt1 | contig 10531 bp, 7 predicted proteins | sample Lox_Sample_13_FD_206722 | JGI IMG/M metagenome (GOLD analysis project Ga0335070, IMG submission 206722) | Soil microbial communities from Loxahatchee National Wildlife Refuge, Florida, United States - Lox_Sample_1.3 | ecosystem: Environmental > Terrestrial > Soil > Wetlands | place: USA: Florida...
GAAATCGACCAAAACATTCTTGAAAGGTATTCCCCCAATGGTATCAGCGCGACCAGATTCGACTTGGATTCGATCATGTTGTACCAGTTTGACGCGTCGCTGTTCACCGACCATAAGCCTACTCCGCTAAATACTCACCTTTCGGATCAAGACAAGAAGATGATCGGGCAGATGTATCCAAATCCAGCTTCTCTAGGCGCGATTGGAAAATCCGCTTGAGCTGCCAGGGCTCGCAAGCTTATGCCAGTTTGCGAGCCCATTTTAGAAGTGTTCTTGAGCGAAAATCAGGCACTCTGATTGTCAGAAGAATGCCTGCGAAGACCTTGCCTATGCTGGCCGGCGCTTTCTTCTTCGTCGACCAGTCCGGGAGGCCAAATCGGACGGCTCCAAACCGATACTTAGGCTCTTGCGGATGAAATCGACCGTTTGTTTCTGCCGAAAATAGACGGTGTGGTAGACCGTGTCTGTTATTCCGAAATCCAGTATCTTGTTGGCTGGGATAAGAGTCTCTTCGGGGTGCCGGGCCAAAACAGCCATTGAGGGAGTATTTACTACCAAGTCGTTTTCTGTCTCGAATACCAGGCTGGCTCCAGCCTCCTTCACACGCGGCGTAAGTCGATCCGACGTGAGGGGCGAATGCCCAAAACCCAGGAGCGCTGCCTTACAAACGGTTTGTGCGAGCGCTCCACGAAGGACGGCTGCCAATGACTTATCGACGTGAAAACGTATTGTTCCGATCAATCTCGATAGTCGGTGCTATCGTTGTTGCTGGTGGGCTTGCACTTCCTCACGCCTACGGCCAAGACTTTCTCTACAATCGTGCGGCATTTACGGTTGGCCACTATGCCTCCTCGGTGGTGGCCGCAGACTTCAACCACGATCAAAAGTTGGATCTGGCCGTTGCCAATTCTGCCGACAACAGCATCTCGGTCGTGTTAGGGAGCAATACTTTTGGCCCGAAAAGGGACTACGCCGTAGGCAATCTGCCCATGGATGTAGTCGCGGCTGACTTCAACGGAGACAAGAACATCGATTTAGCGGTGGTCAACACAAACAGCAACAGCATCTCCATCCTCCTTGGCAATGGCGACGGTACTTTCCAGATGCACACCGACTACTCCACTGGGAATTATCCGCTCGCAGTCGTCATCGCTGATTTCAATGGCGACAAAAACATGGATTTGGCAGTGGTCAACGAGAATGACAGCACTGTGTCTATTCTTCTCGGAAATGGTGATGGCAGTTTCCAAGCACGAATGGATATTCCGGTAGACACGACGCCCACGGCTTTGGGAAGCGGAGATTTCAACGGGGATCATAAAACGGATTTAATTACCTCAAACGTTGGAAATGGAACGGTCACCGTCTTGATTAGCCATGGAAATGGGACGTTCACGCGGCTTGATTCACCGTCAGGAGCTTCTCTTACTCCGTTTACGAGTACGTTGGCGGTCGGAGACTTTAACAGGGACGGCAAGCTGGATGTGGTAATTTCAAGTGAATTCTTCTCACCGAATTTGCTACTGGGCAATGGCAACGGGTCCTTTCAAGCTCCTTCGCCAATTCCCAACCCCTCGGGGCTCAATATTGGAGCGATCCTAGCAGGTAAGTTTAACGGCGACGGTCTCCTGGACATTGCCTGCGCCACTCCCGACGGGCTTACGATTATTCCGGGTAACGGGAACGGTACTTTTCAGCAAGCGATCTCTTCCCCTTTTGGGGGAGCAATGTCTTCGTTAGCCGTCGGTGACTTCAATGGTGACGGGAAACTCGACTTCTCCGTGACAGACTCCTACTTGAACACAGTTGACGTACTGTTGGGCAACGGAAAGGGCACTTTTGGTGGCATGAGCAACGTTCACGTGGCCCCGGGACCAGCCGGTCCCGCAGGAGCCGTTGTGGCGGATTTCAATGGAGACGGGAAGCTGGACCTCGCGGTGGCAGAAATGAATTCTCCCCATGGACATCTATCCATCCAGCTGGGCAAGGGTAATGGGACGTTTGCCACGCCCAAAGTGTCGCCATTGGGTAGTCCGAATCTGGGCTTCATGACCAACGGCGATTTCAACGGGGACGGGAAGGTAGACCTACTCATACGGGATTCAAACGGATTTGAAATTTTACTCGGAAATGCCGATGGTACTTTTCTTGCCCCGGTGAGCACGGCACTGGCATATACAGCGCTGTCGGTAACAGTTGGAGATCTCGATGGCGATGGCAAGTCTGACGTAGTCGTAACGACTAATGGTGTGCCGCCAGCAGGGCCAACGCTCAACATCTATCTTAGTAATGGTGACGGAACGTTTCGTACCGGCGCAGACTACGCAGTGCAATTCTATTCATCAGTAGTAGCTGCTGACATGAACCATGATGGCAAAGCGGACCTGATCGTCAAAGGTACTGGCGTCCAGGTTTATCTTGGCAACGGCGACGGAACACTCAAGAGTCCGATCGCTGGACCGACTGGGACGTTTACCTCGGACATGGCTATTGCTGATTTCAATGACGATGGAAAACTTGACCTAGCAGTTGGGACGTACTCCGGATTGGCATTCATGGCCGGAAATGGCGATGGCACGCTGAAATTGCCGGTTTACTCGAACCCGGCGTTCTCGTTTACGGGCCGTCTTGTTCCAGGCGATGCGACCGGAGACAGCAAGTTGGATCTATTCAGTACAGCCCCTTCCGACACCAGCTTCGCAGGTCCGGTAGTAATGGTAGGCAATGGCGATGGGACGTTTCAGGCGCCAGCTGGATACGGGCTCCCCGGAGCGTTCGGAAATCCTGTTGTTGTTGGAGATTTCAACTCCGACGGCATCAGTGACTTCGCCGTTCCGAGCATCGGGGGCGCAAACGGAACGCTACTGTCTCTGTACTTGAGCACCCCCGTCCCAAATCTATTTCCGACGACTCTGAATTTCGGTAAACAAGTTGTCGGCACGACAAGCAGCTCGCGCACCGCCACCGTGACCAACGTCGGGAATGCACCTCTCATCGCGACCTCTGTCACTATTTCTGGGGATTTTCACTTGGTTCAGAGTTGCGTCGGAAAGCTGGCGGTTGACCACAGTTGTTCGCTAGACGTGACCTTTAGACCGACTGTCATAGGCAAGAGGACTGGCACGGTCACGATTAAGGATAATGCCGGCACTAAACAGCAGATCGTTCACCTGACCGGGGTAGGACAATAACCGCTGAGCGCCTGCGTGGGGCTATTCACTTAACGCAAAGTGCTTTGTTCGCCGCTGCGCTCAAACGCTTGAAAACGTTCTTATCACCAAAGAAAGTGGTCCGGGTGAATCGTAAATTTGGCGAGAGTTCACAACGTGTTAGATGTCGATGGCTATTCTGCCCTGGGGCCGGCGGCCATCACAGGGTAGATTCAACTGAAAAACGGTCGAGCGTTGATACGCCCGAAAGAGACTGTCGTTGTTTACTCCCTCGACCGAACTAGATAGAAGTTCGGAGTACTTCGCAAAGAATTTCGCTGCATTAGCTTGTCGGTTCAGACGCGCTCGCACGATCGTTAGGCCGTATTCCTCTACTGCAGTTTTCAAGCCAAGACTCATCAGCCACTTCTGGGCTTTCCAATTCTGCGTATCTGTTTGCACTTTGGCGTCTTCGAATATCATAGCTTTGAACGGGTCGAATTCAGCAGCATTGGCTACGATATCCCCAAGTGTTCTGAGGCCAGAGGGAATGCTAATTCCGCTGCATTGACGTTCTACGCGAGTCACAGTGGGTTCAGGTTTTCCGGTGACCAAACCCATATGCAGCAACCGTCCAGTTCGGTGGTTTTATCTCATCGACCTTGTTATAAATTCGATAAAGATCTGGCCTGGTCCCGATAAGCAGCGACGTATAGGAGCGACGAGTAGACTCCTCCCATTTCCGGAACTCTCGGTATTCTTGTGATCTGCCCCCTGCTTTCGTGCACGCGATCATACGACAGTTTGCGCCTCCGGGTTTGCGGCTGAGGACGGCGCAGCCAGCAAAGCGGAGCCGGCCTCAGCCGCCCTCATCAATGTAGAAAACTCCTTCGGCGTCAAATAGCCCAAACTGCTGTGCGGTCGTTCTTCGTTGTACTCCTTCCGCCACGCTGCGATCTTCCGCCGCGCATCGAATAAGTTCTGAAACCAGCTCACGGCCAAACACTCTTCCCGCAGCCGGCCATGAAAGCTTTCCACGTGCGCGTTCTGCGTCGGCTTACCCGGTTGAATGTGCACTAACTCGATCTGTCGCTCGATACACCACGCCAGAAAATGCCGGCTGGTCAACTCCGGCCCGTTATCGCAGCGGATCGCCGCGGGCTGTCCGCGCTCGGCCACAATCGCCTCCAACACTCGTGTCACTCTCCGGCTGGCAAAGCTCGTGTCCACTTCCAAGGCCAAGAAGCTGTGAAAGAATAGCTCGGAAACAAGGAATGGAGCTCATCCTGAAGAGTTTTCAGTTACGACGTCGAGATGCGACTCTCTCTGGACAATGCGTTTGCACATGTTCGCTCGTTGACTTAAGGATTGATGAAGGTGCTGAGCTTCATGTACCGCTGTAGGTTGTAAGTCAAGGCCGCGAACAGCGCCTCACAAGTCACTTTCGAGATTGTGCGGCATCGAAACTGACGCAACCCAAACTTGCTTTTGATCCAGGCGTGAGGAAATTCGGCCACTCGTGCGCGTTGACGATAGATGTTCCTGCCTCGCTCCGTGCTCATACGTTGATCGAATGCCCGAACCGGCACCTGATCTTCAGAGACAGTGATTTTGCGGCCGGTTTGTTTTAGTTCACTCTGCCCGCAACAGGCCGGCCTCGACGGACAGACGTGGCATTCTTCTTTGCGGGCTATGTACACACGGATCGTGCGACCGGGTTGGTGGTCGAAGTATTGGAAACGGAGCCGCTTGTTTTCTGGACAGACCATCTGATCTGAGGTGGGATCATGGGTGAAGAGTTCGGAGCGATAAGTACCGCCGCCTCTGGGTTTGGGCCGTCGCAAGCGGCGTTCGCCAAAGCTTCCGAAGAATTCGATGCCTCGCTGGTGCATGGCGATCACGCTCTCATGATTCGTGAAATCTCCGTCCGCAAGCACTTGCGCCGGTAGAGAGCCGTACTGTTGTCGCAAGCGATCCATCGCCGGTGCTAATTGTTGAGCATCGTTGGAAGCTTTGCTGACGGCAACTCCCACCACCAGTCCGCAAGCGGTATCGGTCGTGAACTGTACGTTGTAGCTGGGGGCAATTGCCCCATCTCCATGACGCATGAAGCCAGCGTCGGGGTCCGAGAGGGAGACATGGGCCGGTTTGTGTCTATTGGGCTTTTTGGTTGTCTCCAGGATTTCAAGTGCCTGCAGTGCGGACTGGAGTTTGGCTTGACGCTCGCGTTGGATGCGGCAGCGAGCTGCCTCTTGTCGATCAAGTAGTTCCTCCTGACTCGCATCCACATCGGCCATGTGGCGTTTGGCGATCTCTAAACATTCTTCGAGACACTTGCGATCAAGAAAACTTCGTTTCGAAGCCTGCGCTCGAATTTTCGTTCCATCTTGCGTGACTCGTTCTAGACTGACCAGGTCCTCGGATAGAAGAACACCGATCACCTGTTCCATCAGATTCTGCAATGCACTTCCGTGCGCAACTCGGAAATCGCTCAACGTATGGTGATTCACTATTTCCATACCAGCTAGCCATTGCAAGCCCGGCTCATGCTCCATATCTCGACTGATCTGTCGTGCGCTGGAGATACCTCGCGTATATGAGTAGATCCAAATCGATAGCAGCAAACGTGGAGAAATCGCCGATCGCCCAACGTGTCCTTCGACGGCGCGCTGGTCCAGGGAAAATCGGCTGAGGTTGAGGCGACCTAAGAACAACCAAATCACCCGCGCTGGATGATCCTCCGGAATGAGACTCTCCACGTCAGTTGTTCGTAGAAAAATCTGAGTCCGATCGATCGCCTGGAAACGCGGTGACTTGTTCAGAGATGCTTCATGCATGTGCTCAGTGTGAATGAACTATCGCAAACCTCAATACCCGACTTGATTCTTTCACAGCTTCCAAACACTCCCGTGTATAGGCATCGACCACGCTCAACACCCGGATCGCTCGTCCGCATGCCACCGCATCATGCGCCAAATCCAGCGCCCACTCTTGATTCGCCGCCGTCCAAGCTCGCAACGGCTGGCCCACGCGCACACAGTGCTTGCGCTTCTTCCGCCGAATCATCAGCCCCGCCTCGCGATAGATCCGATGCAATCTCTTTTGGTTCACGCGCTCTCCGCTCCGTCGCAGCAGCACATGCAACCGCCGATACCCGAAGCGCGGCTTCGCCCGCGCCAACTCCACCAGCTTCGTGCGTAACGGTTCATCGCTGCGCTGGCTGCGATAGCGGTAGGTGGTCACTGCCAGCATCATCAGCCGGCACGCACGTCGCTCGCTGAAGGCATAGTCCTGCTTCACCTGCTCGATAGCGGCCTTCAGCGCTATGAGCTCCAGCCGTTTTTTCGGATCACCGACTGCAACGCTTCTTTATCCAGGCTTAGGTCTGCTACCAGCTTCCGTAGCCGCGTGTTCTCATCCCGTAGCTGCTTGGCTTCCTGCGCCTGGCTCACATCCATCCCCCCGTACTTCGCTTTCCACGCGTACATCGTGTGCTTCGACACGCCTACCTCTCGTGCCACATCCTCCACCGCTCGCCCCGCCTCCACCTGCTTCAACGCGGCGATCATCTGCGCTTCCGTGTGCCTGCTCCTCGACATACACTCTTCCCCTTTCTTTCGCAAAAATCATACTCAGCTTTGTTCGGAAAAAGGGGATCAGGTCAAAAGTACTGCTAATCTGGGTTACCCAAAGGCATAAGTTGTGTTTGGAACAAGCAGTACTTCATACAAGAACTGCGACCGCAACCATGAGCGAGGAAGAACTGGCCAGCCCCGGTGCAACGCTTGGTACAGTGGCCTATATGTCGCCGGAGCAGGTTCGGGGGAAGGCCCTCGACACTCGTACTGATCTGTTCTCGTTTGGGGCAGTGCTATACGAGATGACGACAGGAACCTTGCCGTTTCGAGGTGTAGCTTCGGGAGTCATCTTCAAGGCCATTCTCGACGGGACACCAACGTCAGTGCTGCGACTGAACTCCGAGGTACCAGCCAAACCTGGAAGAGATTATAAGCCGTTCGTTAGAGAAGGATCGTGAATTACGGTATCAAACCTGCGCGGATTTTACCGGTCGACTTAAAGCGCCGTCGAGCGTGATCGTCATCAGGAGCGTGCTGCGGGTTGGCACCGCTGCGCTCTTGCTTGCACAGAAGTGCAGTAGCTGCGAACTGATTCTTGTTCCATTTTCAGAACAAGATTGAATGTTTATTACACACTGTTTATTACAAAAGATCACACCTTTTCTAATGACCTTGGGACGTAATTGCCCGTTAGATAAACGTATGTTCCTGCGAATTAGGCACTTAGCCGCGAGTTCGTACTCGAGTCCAACCTAGTTAACATTGTTGTATTTTCCAACACTTGTTCTGATTCTGGAACAAACAAAGATCATTCTTGACACATTCAGAATAGATGATAAGCTCTCGCGCACCAGTCTGGAGATGATCCTCTCCCGATTCCGCACCCTTCCCGATTTGTTAGGCCCCAGGTTTAGGAGAACCGCCAATGAAACCTGCACGAGGCCCCATTCGCTCGGATGTCTTCGGAATTCTGATTCTGTTGCAACTTTTCACCGTTTCGGCTTTTGCACAGCAACCGAAAGTGCTCGCTCCCCATAAACCGATAATGCCGCGAGTCCCCAAAGCTCTGGAGCAATACGAGCCGGGGACGCTGCGGTCTATGGTGGGTGGATTTTGGATGATTGATGCAAATCGGAAGGCATCTATATATTTGAGGAATGGGATGACTACGTCTCCCTTGACGGTGCAGCCGAGCTTGTATTTGAGCAATGGAGCACGTTACAGGCTTGCTGCGATAACACTCGAAGCGTCTGGAACTGCGGTCGTAAACATTAACGATGCTCTTCGGCAGAAGGGGATTGCTCCGTGGGCCCCTCTGTCCGGGTACGTCGAAGTCGAGTACACTTGGGCTTGGGACCCACTATGCGTTAGCGTCACGAGCACTGACCCGATACACAGCGTAATATTCACTTCTGGCTTACAGCCATCGGTTGTAACCGACCTCCGATTTCATTTGTCCAAGCCTCAGATGCAAGGAATGTATGCCGTCGACGGACTGTGGTGGAAACCCGAAGCCGGTGTAAGAGGATTTGTGGCGTTAAACAATACCACTGCGGAATCGGTGAGTGCGCGAGTACAGATGACCGACGAGTTAAACAATCCAGTTGCCGAGTACGCTGTCCGAATCTCCCCGCACGGAACAAAAATCGTGTCACTGTCTGCAATGGATCTGATGGCGGTTGGCACCGCCGGTGGAATTCGAGTGTTACACACGGGCACCGAAGAAGGAGTACTCATCAATGGAGGGCTTGAGGATGACGTAAGTGGGTACTCTGCGAATCTTGCATTTCACTACAGATTTGCATCTGCTCCGCAGCCGAGCGCACCCGAGATTTACGCCGAATTAGGATTGATGATGGGGGCTGCCGATCCAATGATGCTGTTCCCTACCGGAACAGAATTTACCCCTTTCTCGGTAGCGCGGAACATCTCTAACGAACCCCTAGCTATTAAGCCGACAGTGCATTGGATGCAAGGTGGTGAAGCTCATTCAGTGATGTTGCATACTTTCACGCTGATGCCGTTCGAAGCACAAAACATAGACATCCATAAACTCCTGGCGAATGCGGGTCTGAGCGGATTCAGTGGAAGCTTGAATTTGATCCTGCAAGCCGATGGTCAATCGCGTTCACTTCTGTTGGCAAGCGGCAGTGTGGACCAAAGGAACACGTACGTCTTCCAAGTGGTCCCGCATGGCATTCAGGAAAGTTCCGGCAAGGCAATTTCATATTGGAGTACCGCAAACGGTGACGACACAATGGTGACCCTGTGGAATCCTGCTGACGAACCTCAGGATTACCGCTTTACATTGTTCTTTGCAGGTGGTCAGTACACGCTCCCAATTCATCTGGGAGCACGATCTACGAGGATGTTCAACGTTTCGCAAATCATTGAAAATCAGACACCTGATGAGAATGGCAGTATCATCCCTCCGAATGTACATGAAGGGAGTGCAAAGGTTTCAGGGATACATGCCGACAACGAAGACATTCTCGTTGCGGTGGATGCAGGCACGTACAATGTACGCAAAGCCACTTGTAGTTACTACTGCATCAGTTGCGACGGAGAGGTGTTAACGTACGTAGTGTTGAGTCCGTTCACAATGGCGAAAGGTAAGACGAACCAGCTGACCTTCACGATAAAGACGAACACTGGTAGCCAATACAGCACGACTGGAACCTGGAGCAGCAGCAACACCGCCATCGCAACTGTTAACAGCGGTACTGGGCTGACATCAGGTGTGGGTGTTGGCACATCGACACTCAGTGCTTATACCAACAGCACAGCCGTCTATAACTCAAACTATTGTGCCTATGATCCATATTGTCCCTATTACGCCTATGCCTCCGGTAGCGGTCCAGGAACTGTAGCCCCTCCTCTCAGCATAACTAATGTATCTCCGTCAAATCTTATCAGAGGTGCATCTGGCCCAATGACAATTACCGGGTCAGGCTTCACGCATTATCCTGGAGCACCCAGCATCGGCTTTACTGGTACCGGGATCGCGGTTTCAAGTGTCACGATTGTCAATGACACGACGATACGGTTGAACTATTCGGTAGCATGTTCTGCTGCCGCACAAAGCCTGAGCGTATATTTTCCGGGGGCAGACAGTGGATCTGCCGCACGGAGCAATTATTGGTCATTAGGCGTAATATGGGCGGTAGCGCCAGGCCCAAGAATGTTGTTCGGAGGGGGCGACATCACTGCGACCACGGTGTCGGTAGTAGTAGGACAGCAAATCTTATTGACTTCATCTCAATCGTTACCAGCGTGCTTGAGTGTTGCCAGTCAATCATGGTCAGTTCCCGGCGAAACCGTGGGGGGATACACGGCGGCGGTTAGTGGCGGCTTCACAACGGCTACGAACTTCGCTGGCCCGTCAACGACGTTCTATTGGATCACTTCTGCAAGTTCGCAGCAGGTAACCTATAGCTCGACATTGAACAGTGGTCAGTCTGGCTCTGCGACCGCAACTTTCAATATCAGCGGCCCGGTTGGGGCAACTGTAGCGACCTCAATGGGGAGCGTCCAGATCCTGGGCTCAGCGTTATCGTTAGGGAATCCCAGTGCCACGGCGGGAATCAAGTTTACCGCGTCCGCGACCTCCCAACCCACGGGAGGCACCTACAAGTGGGCACAGTTGATCCCCCAATTTCATATCGTGTACACGAACAGTACTTCGACAGACACCTGTGACGCCGGGGTAGGCATTGTTGGAATCCCGCTTGATAACATCTACCCGTACGCCACAGGTCTTGTGACGAAAGATAGTCCAAACATCGCATTAACTCCAAGCAACTT
>Ga0335070_10011106_pt1 | contig 10531 bp, 10 predicted proteins | sample Lox_Sample_13_FD_206722 | JGI IMG/M metagenome (GOLD analysis project Ga0335070, IMG submission 206722) | Soil microbial communities from Loxahatchee National Wildlife Refuge, Florida, United States - Lox_Sample_1.3 | ecosystem: Environmental > Terrestrial > Soil > Wetlands | place: USA...
ACCGATAACATGTGAGGACAGCCGCCCTCGGCTGCTACCCGTGAGCGCAGTCGAAGGGTCAGGTCGAGCGAAGCTCGACGGCCAACTCAGGCCGCAGTCAATTTTCACCACGATGCCCGCGTATAATTCGACGTTCGCAGCATTCATTCAGTTACAAAGTTGGGAGAACTCGGATGTCGCTATCAGGACACGTGGCATTTGTAACGGGGGCATCGCAAGGCATCGGGCGTGGCTGCGCCATCAGGCTTGCCAAGGAGGGCGCGACGGTTGCCGTTGCCGCTCGCAATCAGGAGAAGTTGAATGAGCTTGTGCAGGAGATCACCGCCGCCGGCGATCAGGCAGCGGCCTTCCCACTCGATGTCGCCGATGAAGAGCAGATCAAATCTACGCTGAAAGCCGTCATCGGCCAGTTGGGAAAGATTGACATCCTCGTAAATAACGCGGGAATTACTCGCGACCAGTTGGTCATGCGCATGAAGCGCGCTGACTGGGACGCGGTGCTGCAGACCAATCTGACTTCGGCGTATCTCTGTATCCAGCAGGCGATCTCGTCGATGCTCAAGCAACGCTGGGGACGGATCATCAACGTCTCGAGCGTCTTCGGGCAGATAGGACAGGCCGGGCAGGCGAACTACGCTGCATCAAAGGCGGGACTGATCGGGCTGACGATGGCGATTGCCCGCGAGGTCGGCTCGCGCAACATTACTTGTAACGCCGTAGCCCCTGGCTTCATCGAAACCGCTATGACTGAGGTTCTGGGGGACGAGTTCAAACAGAACGCGGTCAAACAGATCCCCCTCGGCCGGGTAGGGACGACCGAGGACATCGCCGGAGCTGTCGCCTTTCTCGCATCCGATGACGCCGCTTACATTACCGGGCACGTATTGAGCGTGAACGGCGGGATGCTCATGGGATAAATATCTCAACGCAGAGGAGCGGAGAGGCCATAGAGGAACATGAAATCCCAACCAAATAGTCCACTAATTTCCTCCATGTCCTCTGCATTGAAAGATTTTTCGTTCGTCCAAGCCGAATCTCCCGCACAAATTGCCCAGGCACGCGAACTCTTCCTCGAATACGCGAAGTCGCTCGGTTTTAGTCTCTGTTTCCAGAACTTCGATAAGGAACTCGCGAGGTTACCCGGCGACTACGCGCCGCCTTCGGGCCGGTTGCTGCTGGCGGAGCATGATGGCCAGCTCGCAGGATGCGTCGCGCTCCACCAACTGGAAGTCGGTATCTGCGAGATGAAACGGCTTTACCTGCGTCCGGAATTTCGCGGGAAAGGTCTGGGCCGCGCTCTGGCTGATCGCATCATCGCCGAGGCTCGCCAGATCGGTTACGCCCGCATGCGCCTCGACACCGTCGAGCCCGTCATGAAGGACGCGGTTGGGATGTACCGCAAGCTGCGATTCCGCGAGATCGCGCCTTACCGCGAGAATCCGATCGCCGGCGCGCTCTACATGGAACTCCTGTTGTAATTTCGTGCGCGGTTCAGCCAAAATATCGGCCACGCCTCAAACGATCTCGCTCTGGGAAAGGATTCCACCATGAAAAGACTTGCCGGGCTCGTCCTCGCCTTGGTTATGCTCGCAGCGTTCGCGTCCGCCGCCGAGAGCAAAACGGCGTCCTACAAAAGCGGCGACGAAAATGTCCAGGGTGTCCTCTACACTCCGACAGGCAAGGGGCCATTCCCGGCGATTATTGTGATTCACGAATGGTGGGGCTTGAATGACTGGGTGAAGGAGCAGGCGTCGAAGCTCTCAGACCAGGGCTATGTCGCGCTCGCGGTCGACCTTTATCGCGGAAAGGTTGCAAAGACGCCCGATGAGGCGCACGAGATCATGCGCGGCGTCCCGGAAGACCGGGCCAAACGCGACCTGCACGCTGCTTTCGAATTCCTCGCGACCCAATCGAACGTGAAGAAAGATCGCATCGGGGCGATCGGGTGGTGCATGGGTGGCGGCTACTCGCTCGATGTGGCGCTGCAGGAACCCACGCTTGCGGCCGACGTGATCAACTACGGGCACCTCGCCACCGATCCGGAGGCGCTCAAGAAGATCAATGCCCCGATCCTCGGAATCTTCGGCGGGAAGGACCGCGGTATTCCCGCAGCCGACGTTCGCAAGTTCGGAGAGACTCTCGACCAGATGGGGAAAAAGATTGAAATCAAGATTTACGACGATGCCGGACACGCGTTCGAAAATCCCAACAACAAAGCTGGCTATCGCGAAGCCGACGCTGCCGACGCGTGGAAGCGTACCGTGGATTTTCTGGCAACGACGTTGAAAAAGTGAGATTGGCGCGGCCCCTCCAAAAGCCGCGCTGGGAGCCGCCTTTAGGGGTGCCAGAATTACTTGTACAGCGTATAAGGAATCATCCGGCCCGACGAAAATCCCGTCGCGGCCGGTTCATTTTCCGCATGGCACGAATGTCCCACGCATGGCACAAATTTCCCCTTGCCAGAAGTTGCCGCTCTGGTTACCATGTGCCATCCTGAAATGCTCCCCACCATGAATATCGGCGAGACCATCCGCAACTACAGGCTCCAGAAAGGGATGTCTCAGGGCGACATCGAAAAACGGACAGGGTTGCTGCGGTGCTACCTGTCGCGCGTGGAAAACGGGCACACCATCCCGTCACTGGATACGCTGTCAAAAATCGCCGGAGCCATGGATTTACCGCTTTCGCAATTCTTCTCCGAACCTAATCACAGCAACGGCTCCAAGGGCTTGCCCCAGCTTTCCGACGACGAAGTCCGCTTCCTGAGCCAGATTCGGCGCTATTCCACCAGTTTGAATGACAGCGACCGCAAGCTGGTGCTGGCGATGGTGAAAAAGATGGCGGCAAATTCGGCAAAATAGGCTGCTAGCTTCTAGTTCCTGTCCAAACCCTTTGACCTTAGGTTGCAGTTTCACAAACCTCGCGCATTACCTCTACAGGCCGCCAGCGCTGAGTTGAAAAACTAGAAGCTAACAGCTTAGGAGCCAGAAGCTCCTTTCCTGTGACTCGCATCACTGACATTTTTCTTCTCGCTGCTATCGTTCTCCTCGCTTCCTAATTCTTCCGAATCGCGCGCTTCGTCTCTGCGAGGAAACCGTCATGGTCAAGAAAACCAAGGTCGATCTTTACAAGGAATTCAAATCGGAATACGTGACGCCGAAGCAGCCCGTATTTGTGGTGGTGGGACCTGCCAAGTACTTGTCGATTATCGGGCAAGGAGCGCCTGGCGGAGAGCGCTTTCGCTCGCACATCTCAGCGCTCTACGCGGTTGCTTTCACGTTGAAGATGGCGGAGAAGTTCGCGGGGCACGACTACAAAGTCTGCCATCTGGAAGGGCAATGGTGGGCCGGGGACGGATCCGATTTTCGCTCGCACCAGCCGAAGGAGTGGCAGTGGCGGTTGCTGATCCGTGTGCCTGAATTCGTCACCCAGACGGAGGTCGAGGCTGCAATCAAGACCGTAATCGCCAAAGGCAAGTCGACGGTCGCCAGCGAAGTCAAACTGGAGGAACTGACCGAAGGCCGCTGCGTGCAGATGCTGCACACCGGACCCTATGCCGCAGAGAAGGCAACGATCGAGAAGATGAACGCATGGGCGGAGGGAAATGGCGCTCAACTGCGCGGTCCGCATCACGAGATTTACCTTTCGGACCCGAATCGCGTGCCGCCAGAGAGGCTGCGGACGATTCTGCGGTATCCGGTGGAGTGAAAAAGGCGAAGAGCGTCCTTGGTCGTTCGTCGTTAGTCTTTGGTCGAAAACCGCGATATCACGCCTGGTTTTTGGCTAACGACTCGCGGTATGATGCCCGGTTTTTGGCTAACGACTAACGACCAACGACTAACGACGGTTTCCTCCCCTTACTTTCGTACCATGCCCTTCGGTGACCGACGGGAACCTCGCCGCATTATGGAGTCTCCACTAGACTAGCGCTGGAGACCCCTGTGACCACCGACGAGGAACTGAATCTTCTCGACTCGCAGCTGCGCCGGTTGAAGATCGAGTACGAGATTTTCTTCAGCAACCCGACCAAGCGTCCTCCCACAGACATCGAGTGGAAGGTGCTCGCCTTGCTGCGCAAGTTCTCCGATGGCGGCCGCATGAATTTTTCCCAGCGCTACCGCTACAACGAAATGGCGCAGCGCTACGCGATCTACAGCGATCTGTGGCGCAAGAAGTGCCGCATCCGCGAGGAAGGTTACCGGCGTCCCCAGGATGCGCTGCTGTCGGTGCAGGGAGTACGGGTCGACGAAGAGGAACACAAGCAGCATCACCATCCTGTGTACGGAGTCAGTCATGCCGCAGCCGCGGCGGCAGGCGGCGCCACCACCACATCCCCACATCCCTTCACTCTGCACAGCGTCGATCAGAGCGAACGTGAACAGGTGGAGCGCTTGTACAACACACTCGTTGCCGCGAAGAAGAAAGCGGGCGAGAACGTCACCGGCACCATCGATTCATTCACTGCGTTTGTGCAGAAAAAAACCGAGCAGATTCGCAAGCAATACAAATGCGAGAATGTCGAATACTCGGTCGAAATCGCCGATGGTCACGTGAAGCTGAAAGCGAAAGCCAAAACGTAACGGGTCAGGTTGCGTTCAATCCTCTCCCAACCATCGAGGATCCTCGACCTGACGCCCGCCGCCTGAAGACCGACGCCTCTTACTGATAAAATTTCCGGTCGCCATCCAGACTCATCCAGAGGCCATCATGTCTCGCATTCAGCGCGCCATTCTCAGTGTCACCGACAAGGCCGGACTCGTCGATTTCGCCGGCCGGCTCGCCGCTCTCGGTATTGAACTCATCTCTACGGGAGGTACTGCCAAGCTGCTGCGCGCGTCCGGCATCGCCGTGAAAGACGTCTCCGATCTCACGGCCTTTCCAGAGATGCTCGACGGGCGCGTGAAGACGCTGCATCCCAAGGTGCACGCCGGAATCCTGCATCGGCGGGAAGATCCCAAGCACGTAGCCGCCGTGAAAGAGCACGGCATTCAGCCGATCGATATGGTCGTCGTGAACCTTTACGATTTCGAGAAGACCGCGGCGAAGCCCGGAGTCGCGTTTGAGGAACTGATCGAGAACATCGATATCGGTGGCCCGTCCATGATCCGCTCGGCGGCCAAGAATTTTCAGGACGTCGCGGTTGTCACATCGCCTGCTGACTACGACGCGGTCGCTGCCGAACTGGAACGCGACAAGGGTCAACTGTCGAAAGAGACGAAATGGCGGCTCGCGCAGAAAGCCTTCGCCACCACGGCCGCTTACGATTCCGCCATCGCGTCAACCTTGGACCGAATCAGCCCGGGGAAGGTCGATCTTCAGCACGAATTCGGTTTTCCAGGTACTCTGCGGTTCTCATTTCACAAGACCCTCGATCTGCGCTACGGCGAGAACCCGCACCAGAAGGCCGCGATGTATTCTGACGGTTCGGGCGCAGGGGTCGCCAATGCGCGGCAGTGGCAGGGAAAGGAACTCTCCTACAACAACATCGTCGACCTGCAGGCCGCCTGGGATCTGGCCCAGGAATTCGAGGAACCGGTGGTTGCCATCATCAAGCACACGAACCCATGCGGCACGGCCACCGGGAAGACTCTGGCGGAAGCATACAAGAAGGCGCTGGAGTGCGATCCGGTGTCGGCGTTCGGCGGAGTCATAGGCGTGAACCGGACGGTCGACCTCGAGGCTGCCGAGGAAATGCACAAGCTCTTTCTCGAAGTGATTGCGGCGCCCGGATTCGATGAAGCCGCCAAAGCGAAGTTCGCGTCGAAGAAGAATCTTCGGCTTGTGGAAGTGAAGCCAGCCAATCAGAAATGGATTCTGAAGAATGTCTCCGGCGGAATGCTCGTGCAGGACTCCGACGTCCGGCCACTCACCGACGCCGATCTGAAAGTTGTCACAAAACGCGCGCCGACACCGGAGGAAATGCGCGCGCTGCTCTTCGCCTGGAAGGTGTGCAAGCACGTGAAATCCAACGCGATTGTCTACGCTCGCGAGGGGCAGACAGTCGGCGTAGGCGCCGGGCAAATGTCGCGCGTGGATTCCGCCAAGATCGGCGCCATGAAAGCCCAACTTCCGCTCAAGGGCACAGTCGTCGCCTCCGACGCCTTCTTTCCCTTTCCCGACGGCGTCGAAGAAATTGCGAAAGCAGGGGCTACGGCGGTAATCCAGCCGGGAGGTTCGCAACGCGATCCCGAGGTGATTGAAGCGGCAGATCGCCTGGGCTTGGCGATGGTATTTACCGGGGTGCGGCACTTCCGCCACTAGGGAATTGTTGATTGATGATTCTTGATTGTTGATTGAAATCCAGGCAGCGGCACCTTTCCCGGCGGAGTAGTTATTCAACAATCAAAAATCAAAAATCAACAATTCCCCGCCGGTCCCTGTCCTTCCGGTCCAACGTGATTTTTTCCGCCATTTCGCGTCCTCAAGGTAGAATAAAAAGCAAGCACCTTTCCCCCATCGGCTTTGCATCCAACAGGCTGAGGTTGTCGAAAGAGCGCCGTGAGCGCAGTCAGGTCCAGAATGATTAGAATTCTTCGCATTTTCTTAATGATCGGAGTGGCGACGGCCAGCCTCGCTCAAACCAGCCAGTCTGCGCCAGCCCCTGATTCCAGCCCGGCCGATGCAAAAGTCGGCCAGCCCGCGCCCCGCAAGGTCGACAAAGCTGCCGCCTACTATCACTACACTCTGGCGCACATGTACGAAGAGATGGTGACGGCGTATGGCCGCAGCGACTTAGCCTTGAAGGCAACGGAAGAGTACCGCCTGGCCATCGAAGCCGATCCCTCCTCGGAGTTTCTGACCTCCAGCCTCGCCGAGCTTTATGTCAAGACGGGTCGCATTGCTGATGCGGTGCGGGAAGCGCAGGACATTATCAAGCGCGACCCCAACAACCTGGAAGCGCACAAGCTTCTAGGCCGGATATATCTGCGGTCTCTGGGCGACACGCCGGGCGGCAACAGCTCGAATAACATTCTGAAGCTTGCGATCGAGCAATATCAGGAGATCGTGAAACTCGATCCGCAGAGCGTCGACGATCACCTGCTGCTGGGCCGCCTGTATCGCTTGAATAATGATCTGTCCAAGGCGGAAGCGGAGCTGAATACTGCGATCAAGATCGATCCCAACTCGGAAGAGGCGGTCACTACCCTGGCGATGCTCTACACCGATGAGGGTGATACGGCGCATGCCCTGAAAGTGCTGAGCTCGATTCCCGACACGGCGCGTTCGGCCAAGCTCTACGCCGCGCTCGGAGCCGCGTACGAACAGCGCAAGGAATTCAAGAACGCGATCGATGCCTACAAGCACGCTATCGTGCTCGACCGCGACAACCTTGATGCGATCCGCGGCCTGGCCGAGAACCTGCTGAACGATGGCCAGCTCGACGCCGCGCTCGAGCAGTACAAGGTCATTTCGGATTCGAACCCCGAGGACGCGCAAAGCTATCTGCAGATCGCGGAGATTTATCGCCGCCAAAGCAAGTTCGATCTCGCGCTCGAGAGCCTGAAAAAAGCTGACGCTCTGGCGCCCGATTCGGCTGGCGTCCCCTACAACATGGCTGTGATCTACCAGGCGCAGGGGCGCTATGACGATGCGGCCAAGCTGCTGCAGGACCTGATCAAGAAAAGCGAGAAGAGCAGCGAAACCAGCCTCAGCCAGGCCGACCGCAACAATCGCGCGATCTTTATCGAGCGGCTGGGGATGATTTACCGCGAGCAGGAGAATTACACCGCCGCGGTTGACACCTTCCGCAAGATGCTTACGCTGGGCGACGAGAATGCCCGCGGTGGATATCAGGAGATCATCGACACCTATCGCGAAGCCAAGCAGTGGCCGCAAGCCACGGCGATTGCGAAGGAAGCTGTGCAGAAATTGCCGAGTGACCGCGACCTGCGCATGGTGCTCGACGCGCAGCTTGCCGACATGGGTGAGTTCGATCAGGCCGTCGCCGATATCCGCGGCATGCTCAAGGGCGGCCCGGAAGATCGCGACGTCTATGTGCGGCTGGGGATCATCTACACACGCGCCAAACGCTGGAGTGATGCTGCGCAGTCGCTCGACAAGGCCGAGCAACTCTCGGCGAAAGCTGATGACAAGGCCTATGTGAATTTCCTCCGCGGCGATTTTTATCAGCGGCAGAAGATGTTCGATCAGGCCGAAGGCGAATTCCGCAAAGTGCTGGCGGTGACCCCGCCGACGGATCCGCAGGCAGCCGCGACTCTGAACTATCTCGGCTACATGAATGCCGATCGCGGCGTGAAGCTCGAGGAATCGCTCAGCTACATCAAGCAGGCGCTTACCTTGGATCCGAACAACGGTGCGTACCTCGACTCGCTCGGCTGGGCTTATTTCAAGCTGGGCAAGTACGACCTGGCGGAAGAGAACTTGGACAAAGCCGCGGTGCACATGGGTTCTGATCCCACCGTGCAGGAGCACCTGGGTGATCTCTACCAGAAGACCGGTCGCCTGAAGCTGGCAGCCAGCCATTGGGATCGGGCCGTGCAGGAGTGGAATAGGACGGTTCCCGCCGAGCAAGACAGCGAAGCTTTCGCTAAGGTGCAGCAGAAGCTCGATGCGGCGAAGGTGCGACTGGCGAAAGAAGAATCTGGCAACAAACAGTAGCCGTTGATCAAATCAAAGGGTACCCCACTTCTGGCCGTTTTAGCCAAAAGTGGGGATTTTGACTCTTGGGATGGCTTTACCCGGAGCGCTAGTGGCAATCGATTTCCCAGGCTCGCGCTAAACTCCTGAAATGCCTCCATCCATCGCCGTTACGATCCGCGAAGGCACCGTCGCCGACATCCCAGTAATCGCTCACCAGCGCCGCCGCATGTGTGAGGACATGAATTACAGCGACGACGAGGCGCTCTCCACCATGGTGACCGCGACCGCCGAGTACCTGACGAAAGCGATTCCGGAGGGCTCCTTCCGCTCCTGGCTGGCGTGCGATGACGGCCGAGTTGTGGCGGGAGGCGCGGTCGTCATCAGCCCATGGCCTGCGCACGCCTATGAAAGGGAATGTCGTCGCGCCACCATCCTCAATGTCTATACCGAACCCGAGTACCGGAGGCGCGGAATTGCCCGTCAGATCATGGAAATCATCATCGCTTGGTGTAAGCGGGAGGGCTTTGCCCGCGTCAGCCTGCACGCCAGCGAACACGGCCGCTCGTTGTATGAATCGATGGGCTTCGTCGATAGCAACGAGATGCGGCTAAATCTGCGCTAGATACTGGGTACTGAGTCCTGGGTACTGCTATCCTGTTCCCATGCTGGCCACCTACGCGGTGCAAGTGACGCAATCCCGCGGACGGCGATTTCCTGAAGCTCCTCATCCTTACCGCAATGATTTTCAACGCGACCGCGATCGCGTGATTCACGCGCGCGCCTTTCGCCGGCTCGAGGCGAAGACGCAAGTCTTTACTCGCCGCTATTCCGATCACTTCCGCAACCGTCTGACGCATACGCTGGAAGTCACTCAAATCTCGCGGACCATCGCCGGGGCGCTCGGGCTCAATGCCGATCTGACTGAGGCGCTCGCACTGGTGCACGACATTGGACATCCGCCATTCGGACACGCCGGAGAGAAGGCTCTGAATGCGGCAATGCACGAGCATGGACTCTTCTTCGATCATAATCTTCACGCGTTGCGGATCGTGGAGGACTTCGAGCAGCGTTATGCGGCCTTTCGCGGGCTCAATCTCACGTTCGAGGTGCGCGAGGGGATCATCAAGCACTCCCACGACTACGATCCGAAGGCTCATCCCGAACTCGCAGAATATCTTCTCGAGCAGCGTCCACCGCTGGAAGCCCAGCTCATCGATTTGACCGATGAAATCGCTTACAACACCGCCGATTTAGACGACGGCTACGAATCACACCTCTTATCGCTGGAGGAAATTCGGGAAGGGGTCGCGATCTTCGAACGCTTTTATCGCGAGGTGGCGCAGCTTTATCCCGAGGCCCCCGCCAAGCTGAAATTCAACGAAACCCTGAAGCGCATGCTCAACCGCCTGGTCGACGATCTGATCCGCAACACCCAGAAGCGTGTGAGCGAAGCCAGAATCGAGAATGTCGATGATGTGCGCCGGTATCCTCAGCGCCTGGCGGCGTTCAGCACTGAGGTCGAAGCCGAACGCAAGCAGAACAAAGACTTCCTTTACGAGAATCTCTATTTCAGCCCGTCGCTGGCCGATGAAAAAGACGATGCCGAGCGCGTCGTGTCAGAATTATGCGCCTTCTGGATGGCCCATCCCGACGCTCTCCCCCACCAATATCAGGAGAAAGCGAAAGACGAGGGAGTGGCGCGCGTGGTCTGCGACTACATCGCCGGGATGACAGATCCGTTCATCTTCGAGCAGTACGAGAAATACTGCGCCTAGCAGGATCGCGTCGGGACAGCCGGCTCGGTTGTCCTCCACTTCGCCAACCTATTGCCCCGCCACTTTTACCACGACATCAAACAACACCCGCGGCCCCCGCCTCACTTCCTCGACCCGAATGCGCTCGTCGTTGCCGTGCTCGGTGTTGCCTTCTT
>Ga0335070_10011107_pt1 | contig 10531 bp, 10 predicted proteins | sample Lox_Sample_13_FD_206722 | JGI IMG/M metagenome (GOLD analysis project Ga0335070, IMG submission 206722) | Soil microbial communities from Loxahatchee National Wildlife Refuge, Florida, United States - Lox_Sample_1.3 | ecosystem: Environmental > Terrestrial > Soil > Wetlands | place: USA...
CCCCAAGAAAACGGCCTCTAAGGATTGGGCCGCTGCGAGCCTTATGCCGCGAGGCGGGTGATGACGGGCGCGTCCTTCGATCCGGACGGGAACTGTAGCACCACAGCTTCGCGCCTTCTGGAAGCGCAAACCATGCACGGCGACAGGCCCGCCGGCGCCGGTAACGCCGCCTCCAGCCGTTCCAACGCGGAACGAATTCCCGCGATCACCGCCTGCTTGTGAGGACTATCGGCCCACCTCTCCACACAGTGCAACCGGTAGTGCTCCACCTTTATCCACTGTCCCAGCTTGTCATTCGCGAGTGTCATGCCGCCTCTGCAATGAGCATTTCTCGTTCCAACTTCCCTGCCGGACAGCGAGGCAGAGTTCACACGCTCAGCACCGGGAACGGCGAATCTCGAATCAGACTATAAGTAAGGTCCCGCAATCGGCCAAAGGCTCCTGCGCGCGGCCTTCTTCCGACGATGAGTACATCAGCGCCCGACCGGCAGGCTGCTTCCAGCAGGACCTCTTTCACGGGACCCATCGCGATTTGGACCGCCGCGCCGCATCCGGTCCTCTCCAGAAGTTCATCCAGCCGGCAGCGCGCGTCCTGTGCCGCCGGGTCGCCGGCGGCGTGAATTACCGAGAGCTGAGCGCCCGCCGCAGCGGCTGCACGGCTCGCCAGACGCAGCACGCGTTCCGAATCCTGGCTCAGGCCGATGGCGCAGGCCCATACCTTATGTTTCAGCGGCCTCGGGGTCTTCCCCTCGGCATGCTCGGTGGTCAGAACCGGGCAATCGGCGTCGTTCAATACCTTTGCCGTGGTCGATCCCAAGAGCGTGCGCCGGAATCGGCCGGCGTGTGTCGGCATTACGATGAGATCGAAGCCGCCGCTCCTGGCCACCTCGGCGATCTGCTCCGCCGCCTCGCCCGAGCGCAGGATTCTCGCGTAGGATGGAGCGGGGAACTCGGACGCGAGGAACGACTTGAGTCGCTCATGCGCGAGTTGCTGGTGCTCTTCCGCGATCTCCGTCGCCGGGCGCACGTAAAGTTCGAATGCGTTGTGGCTTTCGAGATCGCACACGTGGATGAGGGACACTCGCGCGCCGAAGATGTCCGCGGCCCGTTTAACGTATGCCGCCATCGCCGTGCAGGCCGGCGAGAAGTCCACAGGAAAGAGAATCTTCTTAATCATCGTCATTCGGCCCGAGCGAATCGCAGGATGAGTAGCCTGCACCCACTGGCGATTATGCCCCTTTCCTACTCAGTAAGTCCATTCCGTCGGCCGCCTACAAGATCGGCCGATCGTCTAGAGAGATGACGAACTCTCGTCAATCGACTTCGCGCATCCAGGACATTCGCGCAGGAAACCGGTGCCGCGGTAAGTGCCGCCGAAATGCTCTCCGCTATTCTCGTGCGAGTCATGGTGAGCGCGTAAGGCCAATAGTGTCCTAAATGTTTGTGTCACGGGCGGGATAACCGCAGTGGGGGATTGTCCCCTGCTGCGACCGATAAGAAGACCATACGCCGGTGAGAAAGACATTTACCACTGTCCCAATCGATTGTGGCTGAGGTTCAAACAGATATGTACCTGGCTTCAGAGGTTCTGAACAAGTTCGCTGCGACGGACGATACCTGAGTCGAGGACCTTCCCGACGCCGTTGCAGTATATCGGGACTGTAGGGGCAAGCTAAGGGTGGACCAGAGCTACCAGATGACCACTGAAAACGGCCGGCGCTGTGAAAGAAGGGCTCGCCTGACTGTATCGCCCTTCGGCTACAAGGTGCCGTTGAGAAACTTCACGTTGCACTCTCCTCCAGTTCTTCGAGTTGATCGAGCTGCCACAGCGCTTCGAGGAGTCGCTGCGCCTCCTGTTCATCGATCACGGCTAGGGCGTAGCCCACATGGACCAGAACGTAATCGCCCACACGAACTTCGGGTGTGTAGTCCAGACAGACTTCCTTGAAAATTCCGCCGAAATCTGCCTTGCCACGGAGCAAACCAAGGTTGTCGTCCTCAAGGATAGTCACGAGTTTTCCAGGCACAGCCAAACACATACCAACACCTCAGCCTTCGAAATTGCCAAAGGAGAACGCGCGTTGCCAGTTCTATGTCCTCGCCGAGGCCACAGTGCCACAGGATTCGATCACGTCTCTTAGCCACGCGACCCAGACATCGAGACCCGCTCCGGTCTTGCATGAGACCGCGAACACCGTGGCCTTCGGATTCACTTCCCTCACGTTTGTCTCTAGATCTCTTAGATCAACTCCCGAAGCCGTGGCCAGGTCCGTCTTGTTCAGGAGAACGACGTCCGCCTTGTGGAACATCACGGGATATTTCTTCGGCTTCTCCACTCCTTCTGCCGCGCTACAAATCACAACTCGCAGGCTCTCGCCAAGATCGTAGGAAGCGGGGCAGATAAGGTTTCCCACGTTTTCGATGACTATTAGGTCGAGTCCGTGCACCGGAAACTCGGCTAGCGCGCGGGCGACCATTCGTGCGTCAAGATGGCAGACGGTCCCGGTTGTGATCTGGTGACAGCGGGTCCCTAGCGCTTGAATCCGGCGAGAGTCGAGAGCAGTCTGGAGGTCACCCTCGATCACTGCGAGCCGGTAGCGGCCTCGTAGCTCACGTATGGTGGCTTCGAGCAGGGTGGTCTTGCCCGCGCCCGGCGCCGACATCAAGTTGATGACCACCGTTCCCTCTCCCGCGAACAAACGGCGGTTCTCCGTCGCGATTTCCTGGTTGGCCTTCAAGGCATTAGTTTGAACAGATACGCGATCCATTACATCCTCTCAGCTTCTGATTTGAGTTCGATGTACTCCACCTGGAGTTCCTCCCCCGAAACGACTTCCAGCGGCAGGCCGCATTGGCTACAAATCAGGCACAGTTCCCGCACCGGATCGGTCACCGGCCCGCACACTACGCAGCGTAGGAGCATTGGCACGCTCTCGATCTCTAACCTGGCAGTCTCCGCCAGAGTGTCCCGGCGCGCGACCTCGAACGCGAACTCAAGTGCCTCCCGCACGACCGTCGTGAACTCCCCGAGGCGTATCTTGATCGTCTGGATGCACCGAGAGCTCTCCTTGCGAGCCTCCGCTTCGGCGATTTCTATGATGCTTTGCGCGATTGAGAGTTCGTGCATAAGGGAAGCTCTACGGAGACCTCGTAGCTATTGACAATCTGTGCCCGGAAAACGTGTCTCCAAGCACCCACTGGTTCTGGGACTCTGATTCTGGTCTTTCTCGTTGTGGACAGAGTCGCGTCGATCACTAGAGAGCCACCAGAAATTCGGCTGGCACGGAGCGTGCCGTCGGCGGCAATCGATGGCGCGCTCCACCAGCAGGCCAGCGATTTTATCGGCAGCAAACGGGGAGGCGTTCAGCACCGAGGGGCTAATACCGTTACCGAAGTCACACGACTCAGGAACGATGCCGACGATGAGAAGTTCGGACGGGGCATTACCAGCCAGCCTTAAGTGCGCGAGTGACTCCTGCACTGCGGGATGATGACCCGTGAGGCGAAGCTGGGCCCGCTGAGCCAGAAGGTCGTCCTCGCTGTAGATGCACAGCGTTCCAGGCCTCTCATCCGCATGGACGGCATCTGCTATCACGACGAGGTCCGTGCCGTACAAATACGGCGCGATATCCAACCCAGGAGTGCCGAGGTCGAGAATCTCCACGTCCGAGCCGCATTCGTAATTGCAACGAAACATTTCAATGGCTAGCGGGCCAAAGCCGTCATCGCCAAGAAGAACGTTCCCGATGCCGACAACGGCGATTCGTGGGTGTCTGCGGCCGGCGCTCGTGTTCACAAGACCTTCACCTGAGCGATTTCGCGACCGCTTGCATCGAGCGTGTGACACGCGCACGCCATGCACGGATCGAAGGAGTGGACGGTGCGGAGTACTTCCAGTGGCTTCGCTGGATCGGCCACCGGGTTTGCTAGGAGCGAGCTTTCGTAAGGGCCGGGAACGTCCTTCTCGTCACGAGGGCTGGCGTTCCAAGTGGTGGGCACAACCGCCTGATAGTTGGAAAAAGCCCCCTTGTCGATGACAACCCAGTGGGAAAGTGAGCCACGGGGCGCTTCATGCAGCCCCACACCAGCAATCTGATGCTGCGGGAATTGGGGTGGATTGTAAATAGTGTCATCGCCTTTGAGAATGTTGGCGGTGAGCAACTGCAGGTGCTGGAGCGCGAGGTCCGAGAGCATGGCTGAGCGGATCGCGCGCGCAAGGTAACGCCCCATGGTTGATTGCAGATCCTCCGGTCTCAAGGTCGGGCCATGGACCGCAGCAATTCTCTTGAGAGCGTCGTCCGTCCATTTGCGTGTAAGCCCATGGCCGGATTGGTACCCAACGAGAATATTCGCAAGCGGACCGACCTGCATCGGATGACCGTTGTAGCGTGGCGCTTTTACCCACGTGTACTTCCCGTCGCCTTGGAAATCGGTGTAGTTGGGGTCGGTCTTGCCCTTCCAGGGCTGCTGCGCACCTTCTCCTACATACCACGCATGCGTAACATCCTCGGCAATCGCCGCGCGTATGGCTCCATCACGCCAGTTTTCAATCGGCCGCACAGAACCGAGATTCCCGCCCATGATAACGCCACCAGGAAGATCGAATTGGGTGGCCTTGGCATCCACCGGAAGGTCAGGGACGGCAAGATAATTGGCGACGCCCCGTCCATAGCGGAACCATTCGGGGTAGGAGGCGGCCAGTAGGCAGGCATCCACGAAGTAAGCCTGCTGCACGAACGGGACCAAGTCCTGGAGCAGAGACTGCAACGTCCCCAGCCGGTCCATGTTCATGGTCGCGAGGCTGTTCAGGTTAATCGCGTTCATCACGCCGCCGACAGCCAGGTTCTGGATGTGCGGAGTTTTCCCGCCAAGGATCCCGACCACCTGACAGGATTTGCGTTGAAATTCTATGGCCTGCAAATAGTGGGCGAACAGAATGAGGTTCATTTCCGGGCTCAAGCGCATCGCCGGATGGCCCCAGTAACCGTGGGAGAAGATTCCGAGCTGGCCGCTCGCAACCAAGCCTTTGACCTTGTTCTGAACCTGTTCGAGGTTGCGACGGGAGTTGCCCGGCCAAATGGAGACGCCGTCTGCGATGGAGGCCGCACGTGCGGGATCCGCCTGGGGGATGGTCGTGATGTCCACCCAATCTAGTGCCGATAAGTGATAGAAATGAACGATGTGGTCGTGCAGGGCGTGCCCGATGAGAATCAGGTTACGAATGTACTGCGCGTTCGCCGGGACATCGAGCTGAAGCGCATCCTCTACAGCACGCACCGATGCCATGGCGTGGACTGTGGTGCAAACCCCGCAGAATCGCTGTGCAAAAACCCAGCCTTCACGAGCATCCCGCCCGAGCAGAATCGTTTCAATTCCGCGCCACATGGTGCAGCTCGCCCATGCTTTTTGAACCGTACCGCCATCGACCTCGACATCGATGCGCAGGTGACCTTCGATCCGCGTTACGGGGTCGATGGAGACCCTGGCCATGGTGTTTCTCCTTCTAAGCTAGATGGCGTGCGACGCGCGCGCACAAATTTGAACATGTAATTCCAGTCCTCGATCTCTCCGGGCAGCACTGCAAAATACTTGACGGCGAGGCCGAAGGCCACGATCCCGAGCGAGATGTACCCCACGGTAATGAGCCACTCGGGCGTGCTCGGGAAGTAGATAGCGTGGCGCGCAGGGAAGTACGCGATGGTGGTGGGGATGAAACGGTATAACAGCCCCCCCAAACAGGCGAGCGCGGCCATGTTGAGCAAGCTTCGTGGCGTCTCGCGCATGGCCCTGCTTCGGAGCGCGAGGGCGGGGACGAGAATGAGCGCAGTCTCAAAGAGAAACAGAAGGCTCATCTTATCGAGCGCGAAGGCCGCTCCGAGCTGTCCTCGCCAGACGAGGTCCCCGAAGCGAACGCCAAGAAAAAGGAGGCACGCGCACGACAGCAGGTTACCGAGTTCCCCCAACACCCCTTCGTCCAGCGGCCGCGAATAGCGCAGACACGCCATGAGGAGGAGGAAGGTCACGAAGCCCAACCCGGACAGACCTGCAGCCAGGAGATAGAGGAGCGGTAGAAGTGGCGTCTGCCAGAGGGGGTGGACCTTGTCGCCAGCCAGGAGCATCAGCCCCCCCAAAGAGGACTGGTGCATGAGGGGAAATACGTACGCCCCGGTGATCATAAAGGGATAAATGCGACGCAGAGTGGGGGCCCATCGGCGAAGAAACCCCCTGGTCGCATCGGTGCCCGTATAGTAGAAGCGTTCCAGAACCAGAGGAAGGTTCTCGAAGGCCAGGAACACTGCGCAGTAGACTGGCATGCAAAAACAGATCTCGAGCATCGCTGATTCGGTGTTCCAGCGCCAGGGGAGCACAATGTTATAGAAATTCCACGCACGCCCCACATCGAAGCCGAGAGCGATGAGGCCGGTCGCATAGAAGAGGAAACCACTTACGAGGGCGGTCCGCATAATTACGTGCAGCTTTTGCCGGTTGAAGACCCAGGCCGCCATGCCTACCGCGAGGGGGGCGGAGCCGAGCGCGGTCAGGGTCATAACATTGAAGGTCTTCCAGACTCCCCAAGCATACGCATCGTTCATCCCAGAGAATCGACCAAGCGGGGAGAAGAACCGCACTAGAGCCAAGCTGAGACCGACCGCCGCCAGGGCTGCGAAAAACAGCAGAGTAGGTGTAACCACCGGCTCGCGATAAACGGGAACGCCGCGCTGCCAGTGGTTGACAAGAGTGGTGCCGCCTTGGTCATAGGTACCCGTAGTCGCGTTGTTGTGATTGGCCTTCGATAGCAACTCGATAAACTTGTTCTTCCACCTGTTCATAGCTGATCCCGAAGACCCGTTTGCCTCTCACGCTCAGGTCTCTCGGCTTCGTGGCGGTTCCAGTTTCGCTTGATCACCGCGCCCAGAAGCCACGCCGCGAGAAGTGGTCCCGAAAGCCACTTGTAGATCACGGATGTTACCTTGGTGGCGTAGTGACCAAGCGAGGTCGAGCCGAGTTTGGGGAGGCCAATCTTCTCGAAGGGAACACTGGAGAGATAGAGTACCTGAGTTCCTCCCGCCTCATGCTCTCCGTACACGCGGTTTTCGAAATACTTATCCGGCGAGCCCGCAATACGCTCTTTCGCCTCGGCCAAAAGGTCCACGCGCTTGCCGAAGATGACTGCCCCGGTCGGGCACACTCCGGTGCAGGCAGGCTGCTGGTCGTGTTTCAGGCGTTGGTCGAAGCAAAACTCGCACTTGACGATCCTGGGATTCCACTTGTCCCACTCGAACTTTGGCACATCGAACGGGCAGGCCACCTCACAGTAGCGGCACCCGATACAGAGCGTACTTTCCCAAGTGACAGCACCCCACTGGTTCTTCTTCAGGGCCCCAAACGGGCAGCCCGTCACACAGGCGGGATCGAGACAGTGCATGCACTGCCTCTTGACATAGGCGAAGCCTGCCCCATCCGGCTCCTGATAGAGCTTGATGATGTTCTTGGTCTTCGAATCGAGATCCGCCGGCATGTGCCAGAGGCCCCCGGAGAGCGCCGTGTCGGGCGGCAGACCATTGGCCTCGCTGCAGGCCACCATACAGGCTTTGCAGCCGGTGCAGATCGTGTTGTCGTAGAGCATCGACACGTCGTCCGGCCGGGCCACCGGGTGCGCGGGATGCTCAGTGGCGCCCGCGGTGACCGCTGCTCCCGTGATGGTCCCCCCGGCTCCGACGATCCGCAGGAGAGCCTGACGGCGACTGATCTCGGGTCTCATTGTGATGCCTTCGGGCCCGTACTCGGGTCACCGTCGGGCGTTCCAGGACCGCCTGGAGGATTGGGACCGGGTAGGCTCTGGTCGCCGGGCACGTTCGAAAACTTTCGCGAGGCGACATACCCGGCACCCAGGAGCGCACCGGCCGCCGCTCCGACGAGACCAGTTGCGAGCGGGCTGATTGTGCCCTGCGGCGAGCTTATAGGTGCGTAGGTTGCCGGAGGTTCCGCTCTGGTATGAATCTGAATAACCTTGAACATCGGCACGCGGAATGCAATGCTTTTCTCCGTACATCCAATGCAAGGGGCGCCGATACCAATAGGCCACACGTCGGGAATCTCGTTGAAGTGTCGCGTCGAGCATCCTGCGTGGGTGTCGGGTCCCTTGCAGCCCATCTCATACAGACACCAGCCCTCTCGGTGGCCTTGGTCGCCGAATTGCCTGACGAAGTGGCCAGCATCAAAGTGCGCCCTTCTCGGGCAGTGCTCGTGAATGTCGCGATCATACGCGAACTTCGGGCGCCTCTCCTCGTCCAGTTCCGGCAGCGTGCCGGAGGCGGCAAATTGCAGGACCACGCCGAGCAGCGTATAGGGATTGGGCGGACAACCGGGAATGTTCACGATTGTCTTCTTCGGCAGGAGATCGACAACGCCTACGGCTCCCGTTGGATCTGGATCGGCTGACGGAATCCCTCCCCAGGCAGCGCAGGAGCCGATGGCGATGATAGCCCCAGCCTTTCCCGCAACGTCGGCGAGAACTTGCATGGCCGGCCGCCCGGCCAGCTTCATGTAAACACCCTGATCGCGAGTGGGGATCGAGCCCTCGACGATACAGACGTACTTGCCCGAGTATCTGTCCACCGCCTGCCTCAGAGCTTCTTCGGCCTGCGCACCCGAGCCCGCCATCAAAGTCTCGTGGTATTCGAGCGAGATGATGTGCAGAATCAAATCACCCAGGTCCGGGTGGGAAGTCCGGAGAAGTGTCTCGGTGCAGCCAGTGCAGTCCTGAAATGCGATCCAGATCACAGGGGGACGAATGACTTTTCCAAGTCCTTGGGCGACGTCCTCGGGCGTTTTCTCATCGGTGATCGCAAGGCCGAATGGTGCCGCGATCATCAGAGAGGAGCAGAACTGAACGAAGGCGCGGCGTGTGATGCCGCACCGGATCAGGCGCTCATCGATCGTGTCGAGAGTTCTTGAAGAAGCCCGAAGGCGACCAGGCATGAGGTCACTTAAACCTTTCCGGAAGAGCGATGGCCGACATTGCACCACGCCCGTCCGTTTCCGATGCGGGTTGAGCAGTCACCGCGACGTCCTCACGTTTTCTGTGATTGGCTTGCACTCGGCGGGTTCCGCATCGGCCTCGCCAGGAGTGGCGCGCATCGCGTTGTGCTGAGCGGCTGAGCCCTTGGGGATCAGGGTAGGTATCGCCATCGCGAATAATGATTAGCCCACTCATAAGCACCTTCTCGAATGCTGGAGCGCACGTTCAGTCCCTAACATTGCACTGGTCCTTTCCCTCATTTCTTTTGCAGACTGGTGATGCGGTTTCCAAGGCCGAGCGTCTTCAAGACCTCCGGAGCAGCTTCCTCAACCGCGAGCGGCTCGTGACACGTGTTGCAGTCCTGCGTGATCGTCACCTTCTGATCGGCGGTGGAGTGCGAGCCGTCATGGCACCGAAAGCACCCCGGGAAGTCGGTATGTCCGAGATTGTCGGGGTAAGTGCCCCACGTGACCTTCAGGTCGGGAAACACGTTCTGGTTGTAAATCGCGGCGATCTCAGCCCCTGCTTTGGACACATCGTCGAAGCGGTCGGGGACCAGCGGGTTGGTTTCCTGGTAGAAGCGGATTAACTCAGCAGGAATCATGCGGGTTGCCTCTTCATTGCTCGAATACTTTGCCCTAAGCAATTCGATAGCCTTCTTCTTGATGTAAGGTAAAGTTGTCGAAATCCGGCCTAGCCCCATGGCTCTATCAACGGCCCGCTCCGGAAGTTCGAACGTGTGAGTCGGCCGGTTATGGCAGTCGACGCATTGCATCTGAAAGCGACGCAAACCCGAGATAGACCGGGTAGTTGAGCCATCCGCCAGGAACGTTCGGAACTCCCCAGTCTCGCGGTTCCGGTACTCCACCCACGGAATCGTCTGACGTGCGGGGTCGCCGGCTGCGTAATAGATCTCAACTCCGGGACCGAAATGTCGCCCGTGAATGCCGCCAAGGTCGCCCCCTCCAGTAAGCATCATCAGGACCGTCTGCGTCTGGGTATTGCTAGCGTCGTCCTGGAAGTGAAAAATCACTCGAAGTTTGACAGCGTCGAACTTTTGGGGCCAGTGGCACTGCTCGCACGTGAGGCGGGAAGGGACCAGGCGGTTCCTTTCGAGCGCTGACTCAATCGGACGGTGAAAGCGGTTGAATACGACGTCAATCAACTGGTGGGTGCCGGCCATCTTACTTTCCAGCCACCCGGCCGCACCGGGGGAGACGTGGCAATCCACGCATTCAACCCTCGCGTGCGGCGAGTTCTCATGGGCGGTGAATTCCGGTTTCATGACGTGGCAACTCTGCCCGCAGAACTGGTTCGTCTCCATGTACCCCACAGCGCGGTACGTGCCCTGCGTTCCTATGACGATATTGATCGCCGTCATCACGGCGAAGAAGATCGCGAACTTCCGAATAGCGGCTCGCCGTTGCGCTTCTAGCAGCGCTTGCTCAAGATGTTCGATACGCCGCCGCGCAAGGAACACCCCGAGCGCAATTAATCCCAGGCCTATGA
>Ga0335070_10011108_pt1 | contig 10530 bp, 10 predicted proteins | sample Lox_Sample_13_FD_206722 | JGI IMG/M metagenome (GOLD analysis project Ga0335070, IMG submission 206722) | Soil microbial communities from Loxahatchee National Wildlife Refuge, Florida, United States - Lox_Sample_1.3 | ecosystem: Environmental > Terrestrial > Soil > Wetlands | place: USA...
CTACGAGAAGCAGGTGCGAAACAAGTTCGCCTCCCCTGCCCACGCGGGCGAGCTGACCATCAATGTCCTCCAAAGCATGCAGGTGCGGGAGGTTTACAACCGGGCAAGGCCCGTGACGCAGCTCCCCATGGACATGCGGTTCAAGGAGCTCAAGCGGCTCATGACCATGACCCGCGAGTCCTTCTTTCCCGTGGTTGACAACGACTTCAAGCTGACCGGGATCCTCTCCTTTCCGGACCTCCGGCCAATCCTGTTCGAGGACACCCTGTCAGAGCTCCTGGTGGTGGGAGAGCTTGCCGACAAGCCGGTCTCGGTCGCCTTGCACGAAAACCTCTACGAGGCCCTGATCAAGTTCATCCGGAGCGGCTACGGCCAGATTCCGGTTGTCGAGGAGGAGGACCAGGGGCGGCTCGTCGGGGTCCTGAGCCTCCAGGAGCTCGTCAACGCATACCATCTGGCAATTCTTCGTTTGACCGGAGGGTAGGGAGCGGGGACGCAGGCAGGTCAGAGAGGAGAAGTAGGTTTCCTGCCGTCGAGGCTCGATCCGCTCGTCACCCTTACCGCACGTGGGTTAAGGTAGGGCAGGAACTTCACTTTGAGGACCCTGCTGAAAAGGATCACCAGTACGGCTCCGAATATCAGGCCCATATCCGCCCAGCTTCTAAGAAGAACGGAATCGATCACATCCAGCCAGCCGCAGTGCTCTCTGCTCCAGTGGACTTCGAGGGGCCAGAGGAACGAAACCGGTGCACTGGTGAACAGAGCATCAGCCAGGATGTGGGACAGTATGATCGACGCGCACCAGATGAAACTCGCGCTCGCGGTCCCTGACCACCTTCGCCAAAGGCGCGATGCCAACCAGCCCATGCCCAGGGCAAAAAGCAGGCTATGGGTGGGACCCCGATGAAACACAGAACCGTCTCCCTGGAGGATGAGACCGATCACCACATCGACATCGGGGAGGTTCGCGAGAAGACCGATGAGGGCAAGTTTTCTCCACAGGCTGGGAATGGGCTGATTCTCGCCGACAAGCTCGTGGGTGGCGAGGCCGATGGCTGCGTGGGCTATGGGTAAGGGCATAGAGGCAACCTATCCTCAGGACGGGCGCGTGTACAAAGGCGCGAGAACGCCTTGCCGTCGACACTAAGTTCATTTCTCTGCTGGACCACGCCGGGGACTCCTGGCGCCCTGCGGCTGCGGTCTCCGGGACCTCTTTCCATCGCCCCGGATGTACTCCTACGATCCAGGAGCGGGTTAACAAGAACTGTGCCACCCGGATGTTTTGAGGCTTCTCACATAATTTCAGATTGTTATCAGAGATGAAGTCGAGTGCTTGCCTGAAACACCTTGGTAAGTTTGTTCAAGTTTAGGGAAAAACTTTTCCCACTCCCCGGCCTTCCGCCAAGTCGACCCACTACATCTCGCCGCGTTGAATCACCAGTCCTCCCACGGAAGACTTGGACGCTGCATCCGCTCCAGCACCGGATCGAATGCAGCGGGTTCCTCCGGCTGGTAAGTCTCGTTCAGGACGTTCGTCACGAGCGTGTCGCTCTGGCCCTCCAGGAAAGCGGCCACAGCACGCTGGTAGAGCTCGCTGCGGGAGAGCCCCAGGCGCTTCGCCGCCCGCTCGGCGGCTCGGAGAAGGTCATCAAAAACGGATATTGCGGCCTTCATGGCGAGATATGACCAGGGTCGCGTCCCCCGTCAGGCCGACAGTTCTACGGATAAGTAGAGGTTTGAACCTATCACTCTTCGTTGTTCTTGAGGTATTGAAGGGCGTCCCCCTCCACACCCTGACTAGCAAACATTCTAGCTTCCCACTATCTCGTACAGGCCTTCGATGATCTGGTCCAGCACCTCGGGAGATACACTCCCAATTCTCCTTCCAATCCTCTCGACCGATAGGGTTCGAATCTGACTCACCTTGACCCACGAGCGTTTCGGCAGGGCGGCGGATTGCAGCTCAACGGTCAAAGGAAATCCCGCGAGTTGGGGCTGGCTCGTAATGGCCATACCGATCACCGTTCCCGAACGCGCATTAAACACGTCATGGCTAACAACGAGGACGGGGCGGAGGCCAGCTTGCTCCCGCCCTCTCACCGGATCCAGGTCAGCCCATCGAATCTCTCCCCTCAATATTCGGGCCATTCGCTCAGCTCCTCCGTCATCCCTTCTTCCGCCAGAGTCTTCTCAAATCGCGGGTCAAGCTTCGCGCATTCACGGGCAAGTCGGCTTCGCTCAAGCCGGTCGATTTTCTCCTCAACCGCCTTCTGGATTGCCTTGCTCCGACTAGGGAAAAACCGCTCTCTCACAAGTCGGTCGAGCCGGCCCAACGTTTTGTCGTCAAGGGTGATTGCGATTTTTTGTGTGGCCATAACTCACCTCCGGTATGACAATATATCATACCAGCCCAGCGGTCAATTTGTGTTCACATGGCCATGGACGTGACGACGTTTCAATCCACGCCTCCGCGCGGGAGGCGACTATGCTTCCCTAGAAGCGCTCAGCGCCTGCGAGTGCCGCCCTGCTTCCGCGAACCTGGACTTCGAGGAGTGTCACTGGGCGACGCAGGCCGGAGCCTTCTGGAAATCCGCAGGCATTCCAAAGCGATCTGGCTCCGCGAATCGCCCTGGACTCTCCGGACGGAGGCAACGCCTCTGATTTTTCAGACAGCGTCTGGAAAATCTTCTCGGTGGGCCAGAGCAGCTAGAACTTCTTCATGTTGCTCAGATTGACCCGACCGAAGCCTCGGACCGGTAGGCAACACGTATACCCACTCCCCTTGCCCATGGATTCTTTATCTGGGGCGACAAGCAGGAATCCTAGACGTGCGTCTGTATCGTTGACGACAGGTGTGAGGACGGCAAATGGAGCGCAGGGGTCCACCCCAAGCCTCCGAGGGCTGTGCGCCGGAGAGGAAGGTTGGTGGGAGCATCATACGAAAAATCGGCGAGAAGGTAAAGGGTAGCAGCCCCTCGTGGGATGAGAGGTCGGGAAGGCAGCATGGACGCCGGAGTGTCTGCTCGTTAAATCTCAGTTCCGTGTATTCACCGACGGACATGATCCCCCGCCGAAGGACTACAGCGGCTGGGATTGCGAGATATACCTCCTGACCCATCTCTTGAAGAAGAGGTCTACTATCTCGTACCGCCCGTCCTCTTTATCAACGAGCTCCTTGTCCATGAGACTCTTCAAGGCTCTCACCATGACCGCCGGTTGAGACATTTTGAATCTCTTGAGGGCTTCAGCCCGGAATGGATTCTCCCCGGGAGCGGTTTCCGACAGGATGGTCAAGGCTTGTCTCTGCCGCTGAGTGAGAAGATCCCACGTATTCATGTAGGCGGTCGCTTCACGTTGCAGGAGAAAATCCACGGCCACCGCGACGTCCTCTGTTCGGACTCGCCGACGCTCCATAACGTCGTAGAGGATGTGGCACAAGTACTGAGTGTAGTAGGGATGGCATTCGGCCGCCTCTATGATCTTTTCGATGGCCCCGCCGTCGATGTGCACCTGCACCCCATTGAATCTTTCATCGATGATCCGCTTGAGCTCACCGGCAGGGATCTTCGCCAGCGGAAATATCTTGCCGCTTCGGTAGAAGGGCCGATTGGGGTTCGAGAAGACATCGGAGAGGAGGTGCTTCTTGCTGCCGACGAAGAGATAGGACACGTGTCTATGGGTTTGGATGGCGCTACGCAGACGCCGCTCGGTCTTATCGCCGTTGGTTTCGACAATTTGTTGGAATTCATCGAAGACAACGACTCCATGCCTCTTTTTCTTTTCCAGGTAGCGTTCGAGAGAGGAGACCACCTCCTCAAAGGACTCCGTTTCGCGGCTCCTGTCAAAGCCGACGCCCCACTCGGGACTCCCAGCCGGATCAACTCCCATGGTCAGGTGGATCCGAGAGAAGAGCTCCCGCATCAGCTTCACCGCCTTCTCATATCTGCCGAGGGCCTTGGCTATGGCTCGTGCATACTCCTCAATGAACTCCCCCAGGGTGGAAACAGGATAGAGATCCACGTAGACCGGAACAAAGCCCTCCTTCCCCGCCTCCTCGATCACTTTCCAGACCAACGATGTCTTGCCGAGACGGCGCTGGGAGAGAATGATGACATGTTGGCGGGAGCGAATATCCTCCAGCAGCTCGCTGATCTCGCTTTCACGATCCCAGAACGCCTCTCCGGAAACCCTGCCGCCGTAATAAAAAGGATTCCTCCAGTGCTGCATGCGCTCTCCCCACAGTGCACTCCCATTAACATTTTGTTAATAACAATATGTTATAGAGGAGGGAAAAGTAAAGAGCTCCTTCTGCGGAACCAAACCTCAGGAAGGTCTCGAACGGAAGGGCGCAGCCACGAGCGGAAAAGCTGAAGATGGTCAGGACTCGAGGAGCTCGCCGCGAAGGACCGTGACCGCCTGGCCGCCGATGTATACCCGGTCGCCCTCCACCCGGACCCGGAGCGTTCCGCCGCGGGCTGACGCCTGGTACGCGACCATCTCCTCCTTCCCGACCTTGTCGGCCCAATAGGGCCCGAGGCAGCAGTGGGACGAGCCGGTGACTGGATCCTCGTCGATCCCGACGCGCGGGGCGAAGAAGCGGGAGACGAAGTCGAACCCTGGGGATGAGGCGCGGCTGGTGACGATGACACCGCGGATCGGGATCTCCCGCAGCAGGACGAAATCCGGTTTGAGGTCTTTCACCTCCTCCTCCGAGCCCACCTCTACCAGGTAGTCGAAAATGCTCCTTCCCACGTACCGCGGTTCCACACCGAGCGCCTTTATGAGCTCCGGGAGAACCGCGGCCGGATCTTCCGGCGTCGCCGGAAAGTTCATCTCGATGCCGTCGGCGCCCCGCGTGGCGGTGAGAAGCCCGCTCAAGGTGTGAAACTTCGCCTCGTGGCGCCGAGCAAGGGTCCTCGTCTCCCAGAGGATATGAGCGCTTGCGAGCGTTGCGTGGCCGCAGAGCTCCACCTCCACGGCCGGAGTGAACCAGCGCAGGCTGAAGCCGTTCTTAAGTCTCCAAAGGAAGGCCGTCTCCGAGAGGTTCATCTCCCGCGCGACCTTCTGCATCCACTCGGCCTCGACCGGGCCCGGCAGGATGCAGACGCCGGCGGGATTCCCGGCAAAGGGTTGGTCAGTGAAGGCGTCGACTTGATATATCTTTACTCCCATGCTGTCACCTCGAGAATGTATGACCGGAATCCCGTTCGACTGACTTCCGTCCCCCTCCCCCTCACCCCCTCCCGCGACGGGCGGAGGCGGTTGGAGGATGACGCACCGAAGTAACGCTAGATCTCCAGACGCTTATGCCAGGCGGACGCGCCAGCCGAAGGGGTCCTCCTTCCGGCCGTACTGGATGCCGGTGATCTCCTCGTAAAGCCTCCGGGCGAGCTCTCCTGTTTTGCCGTCGCCGACGGTGTAGTCCTTGCCCTTGTAGGAGATCTCACCTACCGGTGAGATGACCGCGGCGGTGCCGCTGGCGAACATTTCCTTGAGAGCGCCGCTCCGGCAGCCCGAAACCACCTCGTCGATCGTGATGGGACGCTCGGCAACCTTCACTCCCCAGTGCCGCGCCAGATGGAGCACCGAATCCCGGGTGATGCCCGGGAGGATGGTTCCGCCCAGAGCCGGAGTGATGAGCTCACCATTGATGAGGAAGAAGATGTTGCTGGTTCCCACCTCTTCCACGTACCGGCGCTCTCTCGCATCGAGCCAGAGCACCTGGGTGTACCCGAGCTTCGTTGCCTCGGTCGCGGCGAATATGCTGGCCGCATAGTTTCCGGCCGTCTTCGCCTCGCCCACCCCCCCCTGGGCGGCACGGGCGTATTGATCCGTGACAAAGATCCTGGTGGGGTTGAACCCCTCCGGGTAGTAGGCGCCGACGGGGCAGAGGACGATATAGAAGAGGTACTGATCCGCGGGCCTCACCCCGAGGGCGGGCTCGCTGGCGATCATGGTGGGTCGAACGTAGAGCGAGGTGCCCTCGGATTTCGGGATCCAGTTGCGCTCGAGAAGGATGAGCTCCTTCATCGCCCGGAAGAACAGATCCGGATCCACCTCGGGCATGACCATCCGGCGGGCGGAGGCATTCATCCGCGCGATGTTCCTGTCCGGTCGAAAGAGCGCGACGCCGCCATCCGGCAGATGGTAGGCCTTCAAACCCTCGAACACCTGCTGGCTGTAGTGGAGCACCATGGCGATGGGATCGAGCTGGAGGTTCTGGTAGGGTACGATGCGCGGATCGTGCCAGCTCTTTCCCCGTGTGTAATCCATGATGAAGAGGTGATCGGTCGTGTACTTGCCGAACTTGAGCTCCGAGTCCTTCGGCCGCGCCTTCTGGCCGATGGTGGTGGATCTGGTCACGCTGATCTCCATAATCACGCTCCTTCCGCTTAACCCACATTATGCACGAACCACCTGCTGCGACCGCGGATATGGCCGTCCTTCCAGGCGTCCTCGGGTCTCGAACCTTGCGACGTACTAACAAGTACGCCTCAGGTCCGAGTCCCTGTGGTTGCCCGGTGGCACGGCCATCTCCACAACCTCGCTACGGCGTCTCGTGCATAATGCGGGTTACTCGCCCTGCAACGCTCTCTCCATGAACATAACCGCAAACGGCAGGTGCTGGAACCTCACCGTTTTGATCGCGCGAAATCCCAGGCGAAGATACCAATCCCTCAGCTCCCGGTGGTCCGCAATGATCCCGATCTCCACCCGGCTCGCGCCAAGGGCCCTCGCCTCCGTGAGGACGTGGTCGACCAAGGTCTTGCCGAGACCCTTCCGTCTGAATTCTGGAAGCACTGCCAGCCTTTCCAGGTAACACACATCTGGGTTCGCTCGCTCCAGGGCAACGCACCCCCACGCCCTCGCTTCATCCTCACCCAGGTAATAGGTAACACCCTTGTCCAGCGCCTTCTCGATCCATGTCGAGGTGCAAAAGGATGGGTGGGTGGGCGCGGTCTCTGCCCTCAGGCTGAAGCGCTCGGCCACATCGCGGAACGCGGCCCGGATGATCCCGGCCAGGCGAGGCGCTTCGTCTCTGGTTGCCAGCCGTATCCCCATGATCGTGGCTGCCTCCGGGAGCGTCGGAAGATTGTCCGCGATTTTGAGGCGCGGGTCAAGGAGCTCAGCTATGCAAGTCGACCCTATCGAACCCAGGCCGGATGAAGGCTCGGGCTTCGGGGAAGGCCTTCTCCACCTCTCGGCGCAGCCGCTCAAGGTGGACGAGGAGCCTCACCGTCTCCTGCTTGAAGAACGGCAAGGACCTTCGCACCTCACCCCAGGCGGCCAGAGACCGGTCTATCCCGATCAGGGCCACCTTGGCCGATCCGCCCGAATCTTTCTGAAACCCCTCCTCGCTCTCGGGATCGTCCTCGAGGCTGCCCCGCACCGCTCGCATGAGCTTCACATAAATCTGGTGCTGGTACCACCGGACCACTTCGAGGGCTTCATCCAGGGCGGTTTGGGCCTCCCGGGCCCTCGCATCGGCCGTCCCCTCCATCCCCCCCTCGCCCAGCTCCGCCTCTCGTTGTCCCATGAGCCCCCGAGCCGACTCGAACCACTCATTCACCATCTCCCCGTAAGCACGAGCCGCCCGGCAGCAGCCATGGTCCCTTGCCATCTCGTCCCTGAGCTTCTCCGTCTCTGCCGCCTCTTCAGAGTGGATCACGTCAAGATCGATCCCGTGCTCCTCGGCGAACTCGTGAAGGCGCTCGAGGGTGACCTGGAGGGTCTCCCCGAATTTCTGCCAGAACGCCTGGTTACGCGCGTCCCGGCTTTCCGCGTTCCCAGGCTCGTCCTCCGCCATGGCGAAGTTCAGGCAGCGCGAGGTGAAAGAGCACCGTTCGCACCAGCGATCGCAATAGTTGTAAATCCCTTCGATGAACCGCTTGCTTCCTGCCAGGTCTTTGAGCTTCTTCTTGTCCATGGGGTGATCGTCCTTCGCTGACAGGTTGCTGAAACACCCTCTACTATCCGCCAACAGCCGGAACTGGGCCCGCAGAGGAGGGGGTGCGGGCGAGAGCTATGAGGCGAATCTGCATAGTTGTGTCATAAACACGGATTTTAGCACCAATGCAGGCTCTTTGGCATCTTCAGTGCAGAGTTCTGGTACGCTCGTTGCTTGCAAATGTCCACCAATACCCTTCCCACTTTCGTGTTCAGGGGGAAAGGCGGAAAATAAAGGGAGGGCGGCGTGCTCTTGCCCTACGCAACAGTTACGGCGTTACCAGAGTGAAGGGAGGAGCCCCATGAGAGGCGGGGACATGGTCTTCATGGGCCTCATTATCCTGCTCCTGGCCGTTGTCGGCCCCATCTGCGGCATCATTGCCCTGTTGAGGGTCCGGGACCTGGGCAGGAGGATCCGTGGCCTTGAGCACCATCTCCGCGCGGCTCCATTCGCCGTGCGCGCCGGGGAGCGGGTTCCGTCACCGTCTCCGACACCTCCGGTTCCCGAGGAATCACTCGCGGCTCTGGAGATCCCCGAATCCTCTCCTCGACCGGCGGTCGCTCCAGACGCGCCACTAATGGCCGTGCCTGCGCCTGGTCAAGAAGAGATCCCTCCCGCCTCGGCGCATTCCCGCCTCTCCTTCGAGGTGAGGCTTGGCACCCGCTGGCTCAACTGGGTCGGCATCGTGATGACGCTGATCGGGGTCGGCTTCTTCCTGAAGTACGCCTACGATAACGCTTGGATCGGTCCACAGGGGAGGCTCGCTATCGGCGCCCTGCTCGGGATGGTCGCCCTCGGACTTGGCGAGCGATTCCGCCGCCGAGGTTGGAGCATCCTCTTCCAGGTCTTGACCGGAGGTGGTATAGCCACTTTCTATCTCTGTGTCTTCTTCTCCTTCCAGGTGTACCACCTCGCCGATCAGACCCTCTCCATGGTCCTGGCGACCCTGGTAACCGGCCTCGCGGTGGTCATGGCCGTGGCTCATGATGCCGCCTCCATCGGCATTCTCGCTGTCCTCGGCGGATTCCTGAGCCCGGTTCTTCTCTCCACCGGCACCAACCACCCCTACGCCCTCTTCACGTACATCGCCATCCTCGACCTGGTGGCCATGGGCGCCGCCTATTTCCGGAGATGGCGCGCCCTCGATCTCCTCTGTTTCCTCGGCACCGCCGTCATGTACCAGGGCTGGTACGACAGGTTCTATGGGCCCGACCAGATGACGCCGGCTTTGATATATATCTCCCTCTTCTACCTCATGTTCCTTCTCATCCCGACGCTTCACGGCCTGGTGCGGCGGCTGCCGGAGACCAGAGAGGGCCTCGCGCTCATTGTGCTCAACGCCGCCATCTCCTTCCTCTCCTATTACAACGTCCTCTTCCGGGAGTACCGGTACACCCTCGGCTTCGTGGTCCTGGGGCAGGCCCTCCTCGTGCTCACCCTGTTTCGGGTCTGGCTCAAGCGGGTCGGCCGGGACACGAACACTTCCGCCAGCCTCCTCACCATCGCCCTCGCCCTCATCACCATCGCCGTTCCCATTCAGCTCAAGCTTTACGGGACTCCCATCGCCTGGAGCATGGAAGGAGCTCTGTTCATCTTCCTCGGCATCAGGTTCCGCCAGATCATCTGCAAGGTTGCCGGAACGGCCGCCCTTCTCCTTGCTGCAGGCGGACTCGCCTCACGGCTGCCTCTCCACCGGGAGCTCTTCGTCCCCGTCTTTAACGTCCCCTTCGGCTCCTGGACCTTCGCGATCGCCATGGCCGTGACCTCGGCGGTCCTTCTCGCCCGAGACGAAGAAGGCGCCGAGCCCTGGCAGCCGCGGCTGACCGGAGCCACATCCCTCCTCGCGTTCGCCTTGACCTGCGCCCTGCTTCACCTGGAGGTCTCCTGCTTCTGGACCGTCAACCACCCCACTCACCACTTCCACACCTACGAGGCCAGTTCTCTCGTTGCCCTCTGGTCGTTGATCGCTGGAGGTGCCGCGACCCTCCTCGACCGGCGGGGATTGTCCGAGTGGATGCCCCTATCGTGGGTCTGCTTCGGGATCGGCTCCCTGGTCCTCTTCCAGGGTCTGGGATCCTACGGCCTGCCCTCGTCGTGGCTTGCGGTAAATGCGACCTTTGCGCCGAAGGCGCTTTTCGTCCTCTCCCTCTGGTGGTCCGCCCACCTCGCTCGGAAGAATGGTCTTCAGCTCCCGGCAGATCTCCTCACCGTAGCCGGACACGCGGTCTTGGCGCTTCTCCTCGCCTTTGAGCTCGAGCGGTGGGGGCGGCACAGCCAGCTCGTCACCCCGAAGATGGGGATGAGCCTGATCTCCGCCGCCTGGGCCCTTCAGGCCTTCGCCGTCATCTGGCTGGGGCTCGTGCGCCGGAGCAGCCTTCTCCGCTATCTGGGCTTTGTCATCTTCTTCCTCACCGTTGGCAAGACAGTCTTTGTGGACACGAGCGAGCTGGAAAACGTCTACCGCATCGTCTCCTTTGCCGCCTGCGGGGTGCTCCTTGTGGGGGCAGGTTATTTCTATCAGCGCTACAGCGCCGTCCTTCTTCAAGAACCCGAAGGAGCGCAACGGGAATGAGAGCTCTGCT
>Ga0335070_10011109_pt1 | contig 10530 bp, 14 predicted proteins | sample Lox_Sample_13_FD_206722 | JGI IMG/M metagenome (GOLD analysis project Ga0335070, IMG submission 206722) | Soil microbial communities from Loxahatchee National Wildlife Refuge, Florida, United States - Lox_Sample_1.3 | ecosystem: Environmental > Terrestrial > Soil > Wetlands | place: USA...
TTCTTGCCGCAAGACTTGCCCGGACTAGGGGGCCAGGGGCGGAATGAGAGCGCGGATCGCCTCTGTAGAGGCGCACTAGGTCCGCGCTTAGGACGTATTGTGCTGGTACGGACAAAATTGAGGTTCTGAGCTTCAATGGAAATCGATCAGTCTCCCGAAAGAGATAAAACCTCAAGATTGCCGCCGCTCTCTCAGGCGCACGGCGCTCTACGACAACCCGTCTTGCCGCCGACGGCGCGCGGACTTTGTCGCGCGGAAGCCGCTCGGTACATCGGCGTTTCACCCGTCAAATTTGATGAATTGGTCAAGGTCGGCCAGATGCCCAGACCCAAGCGCATTGGCACGCGGAGAGTGTGGGACGTTCGCGCGCTTGATCTGGCATTCGACGCACTTCCAGGCGATACTGCGGGCGAGACTAACCCGTGGGACAATTAGAAGCCGTGCCTCAGCTCCGTCCGAAGTACCTAGTCAAAGACAAGGATCGGCATGGCAATGTTCGGTGGTACGTCCGAAGGCCGGGGCATCCGAAGGTTCGAATTCGGGCCGCTGAAGGTGCGCCGGAATTCTGGGATCAGTACCGCGGTGCTCTCGAGGGCAAGCCCCACTCTTCTGCTGTTGACGCCCCTCCTCTTCGCCCAATATTCAAGCGCGCAGCGCCCGGCTCTCTCCGGTGGTTGTGCGAACAGTACGCCAAGAGCGCCGTTTATAGGCACCTGGACCCGCGCACGCGCTATGTCCGTCGCGGAATCATAGACCGTCTGTGCCACCACAAGAACGATGGCGACAAACCCTTCCGACTCATGGAGCCGCGCCACGTTCGTGAACGCCGAGATGAGATGTACGATCGTCCTGAAGCGGCGAACGCGTACGTTAAAACGCTACGCGCTGTCTTCAAGTTCGCAAGGGACGATGGTCTATGTGATCGCGATCCGGCTAGGGAAGTCGCTTATATCCGCAGCGTGAGCGATGGCTGGCATACATGGTCGGTCGGCGAGGTCCGTCAATTCGAGGATCGCCATCCGGTCGGGAGCAAGGCCCGGCTAGCGCTGGCGATACTGCTATTGACGGGCACTCGGCGGAGCGACGCGGTGAGGCTGGGTCCGCCAATGGTGGATCATGAAGGATGGCTGGACTTCACTGAGTACAAGGGCCGAAACAAAGAGCTGAAGCGCAGAGCCATTCCAATCCTGGCGCCGCTGCAGGAGATCATCGAAGCGACTGCTACCGGCGATGTGACCTGGCTCCTCACGGAGTTTGGCAAGGCGTACACCTCCAACGGTTTTGGCAACTGGTTCCGCCGTCGTTGCGATGAAGCTGGCCTTCCCCAATGCAGCGCTCACGGACTCCGCAAAGCGGGCGCGACTATCGCCGCAGAAAACGGTGCGACCGCGCACCAGCTGATGGCGATTTTCGGCTGGCGGGCCCTAAGACATGCGCAGCGCTACGCTGAGAAGGCCGACCGGAAGAGGATGGTCGGCGAAGCAATGCATCTTCTCATCCCGCGCTTGCCCGCAATGGCGAAAAGTGTCCCACCACAGCGTGACGCCAAAAAACGGTGGGACGATTTGGGCGAAAATGACAGCGAAATCAAGGTTGTGCTCAGGGAGATGGTGCCCAGGGCCGGAATCGAACCAGCGACACGCGGATTTTCAGTCCGCTGCTCTACCAACTGAGCTACCTGGGCATTGCCGCCGGATCCCGTCGGAAGCCCCGGCTTATAGAGAAATTGCCGCGGCCTGTCCAGCCGCGTGCAGGAGGAGATAACCGCTTAATCCGTATCGGATTTCTCCGATTCTGAAGGCCCCTCCTCTGCCGCCGGGATACGGTAGCTTTCATCGAGCCAACGCCCCAGGTCGATGTCGGCGCAGCGTCGCGAGCAGAATGGACGGAATCGATCGACCATCCCAACGCCACAGATGGGACAGCCAGGGCGGGCAGGTGTCTTCGTTCCTCGCTTCGTCGCGTCCCGCCCCTGTCGCGCCTCGCGATGACTTGCCAGATCTTCGAGCTTCGATACCATCTACACTGCTCTTCCAGGGGTCATCGCGCGACGGCGCCAGCCGGTTCCGCCACAGCCATCGCAGGGCTCGACCAGCAGCGCCGCCAGCGTCGGGCCTCGGCGCCGGCGCGTCATCTCGACGAGTCCGAGCCGCGACATCGAGCCAACCCAGCACGACGCAGAGTCCGGCTCGACGGCGGCGCGCAACCGATCCACGACACGATGACGCGCAGCCGCGTCTTTGAGATCGATGAAGTCGATCACCACGATGCCGCCAATGTTGCGCAAGCGCAGCTGCCACGCAATCGCCTCAGCGGCCTCGAGGTTTGTCTGCAGAAACAGGCGCTCGCCCCCCATCTCGGCCGGCAAACCGCCCGCGCCAGCGGAGTCGACATCGATCGCCGTGAGAGCGGCCGTCTGCTCGAACGACACGGTGCCTCCCGACGGCAGGCCGGCCCGCGTCTCCAGGGCGTCGTCGACCTGCTCGAATATCTCTTCCGGCGACGGCACCCAGTCATTCTGACGCCGGAATGCGATCTTTGGCGCCATATCGAGATGCTCGGATGCAGACCATGCCCGTGCCGCTTCTGCCGGCGCACGTCCGTCGAGGACGACTTCCCCGAAGCGGGCACCATGGTCGCGCAACAGCCGAAGCTCGATTGCCGGCTCGCGGTATAGGCAGGTCGGCGGCTTTTCGGCTGCGGCGCGGGTGGAGATGTCGCGCCACAGGGCGCGCAGCCGGCCGGCTTCCTCACGCAGGATTTCGGAACCGGCGCGCTCTGCGGCGGTACGCACCGTCCACCCTTCACCGGGTTCGGCAATAGCCTTTACCAGACCGGCGAGCTGCGCGCGGGCACCCTTGTCGGTGATGCGATCGGAGACTGTCACGCCGCGTCGCCTTGGCGTCAGGATCAGCCGCCCGCCTTTGAGCACGGCCTGAGTGGTGACTCGTGGTGCCTTGCCGTCGTGCCCATCACGCTCGACCTGAACGACGACCATCGCCCCGTCCACGGGGGGCTCGTGGGCTTTGCGCAGCGGCAGGAAGGCCGGTCGCTCGCCGCCGATGTCGACGAAAGCCGCGTCCAGCCGCTTTTCGGTACCAACGATCCGGCCGAGGTAGATATTGCCGACCAGGCTTTCCTGGCCCAGTCGCTCGGCGTGAAATTCGACGAGGCGGTCGTTGCTGACCCAGGCGGCCCAGCGCAGGTTCGATGCCGTAGCGACGAACAACCTGTCCATGAGACTTCAGTCCGCGAAGCCGAGACCATTGAGCATGGCTCGTGTCTCATAGAGAGCCAGCCCGACGACGTTGCTGTAGGATCCGCGAATCCAGGAAACGAATCCGGCCGCCTTTCCCTGAATCGCATAGCCGCCGGCCTTGCCTTCCCATTCCCCACTGGCGAGGTAGGTCGCAAGTTCAGCGGCACTCAGGCGCTTCATGGCGACTTGCGTGATGACGACCCGGATCGCGCGACGCCCGTCCGGCGCAACGACGCAAATGCCGCCGATCACGCGATGACGCCTTCCCGACAGCAATGCGAGACAGGCCGCCGCCGACTCGGAAGACTCCGCCTTCGGCAGGATGCGCCGGCCGCAGGCAACGACCGTATCCGCTGCCAGAATGAAGCATTGCGGATGCCGCGCCACGACCGCGTCGGCCTTGGCGGCGGCGAGCCTGCGCGCATATTGCACCGGCAATTCGCCACGCTGTGGCGATTCGTCGGCATCCGGGGGATCGACGAGATCGGGCGTTAGGCCGAGCTGGGACAGCAGCTCCCGGCGCCGGGGCGACGCCGAAGCCAGGACGAGGGGATGGCGCGCCACCGAGGGTGCCGAGCCTGCGGGTCCACGACGACCGGCTATTTGAAGCGGAAGGTGATGCGTCCCTTGGTCAGGTCATAGGGAGTCATCTCGACATTGACCCGATCGCCTGCCAGGACGCGAATGCGGTTCTTGCGCATCTTGCCCGAGGTGTGCGCCAGCACCTCATGCTCGTTGTCGAGCTTTACGCGAAACATGGCGTTAGGCAGCAATTCCATGACTGTGCCCGCGAACTCGATAAGATCTTCCTTTGGCATCAATTCTCCTTGTCCATCGCTTCACGATCGTCGACATGCGCCGGTGAAGCGGCGCGGATCATAGCGCCATCGGCGGCGCTTGCAAAACCCCTCTGATTCACCCTTTTCCAATGATCGGCCGGGTACCGGCGCGTCAGACCGTGGGTGCCGCGCCGAGCGGAAAGCGCTCGAGGATGCGCCGCATCAAGGTATCGCGGACGCCCCGGTAGGCATCCAGCCGCGTCTCCCGGCTGCCCTCGATGATGCTGGGATCCAGGGTGTTCCAGTACTCCACCTCGCACGCCATCGTGCGGGTCATCTCGAGTGCCCGGTGATGCGCCTCGGGCGACAGCGAAATGATGAGGTCGAACGAGCTGTCCTCGAGCTGGTCGAACGTCTTCGGACGATGCCGGCTGATATCGATGCCGACTTCGTCGATCACCGCGACGGCGAAGGGATCGAGCTCGCCGTTGCGGATCCCCACCGAATCCACGAAGACGCGACGTCCGTGCATCTGCTTCAGGATGCCCTCGGCCATCGGCGAACGGAGCGCGTTCATCGTACAGCAGAACAGGACGCTTCCGGGAAGATCGGCCATGCGCCCGCTCACCCCCGGATGTGCAGCACGCAGATCAGCGTGAACAGACGCCGCGCCGTGTTGGAATCGACCTCGATCTTTCCCTTCAGCCGATCGCGCAGCAGCTGAGCACCCTCGTTGTGAAGGCTGCGGCGTCCCATGTCGATCGCCTCGATCTGCGACGGCGAGGAGGTGCGGATGGCCGCGTAGTAGCTCTCGCAGACCGTGAAATAGTCCTTCACGACCCGTCGGAACGGCCCGAGGGCCAGCATGACCTTGCCAAGCGGCTCGTCGACCTCGCTCCTGATATCGAGGACAAGACGATTCTCCTCGATTCCCAGGTGCAGGCTGTAGGGCCCCTCGCCGCTGCCGGCAGGCGCAAACTGGTTCTCCTCGATCAGATCGAAGATGGCGACCGCGCGCTCATGCTCGACTTCGGCACTGCGGCGAACGACCGTGCGCTCGTCGAGCGACACCTTGACGATGCGCTGCGTGCTGTCGGAATCGCCGTCCGTCAACTAGCTGCCCCTATGCCTGGCGGATGCGCCGCATCCGCATGGTCAGCATAGCGCAACGGTGTCGTCCGGAGGCAGGTCAGCTTTCCCGGGGTGCCGGCAACCGCCGGTGACTCACGGGCTGCCGCCCGGTCCGGCATCATCCGGATGCCGGGGCCGCCAGCGCGTGGACCAGCCCTCGCCAAAGTCTTCGAGATAGCAATCCAGAGCGGCAATCTCGAGGCGGATAGCGGCGTTATCGGCGAAGACCAGCAGGACGGCGTTGCCTTCCGATTGGACGGTCAACAATTCGAGGATTCGATCGCGATTGCGCAGATCGATCCCGCGCGTGCGGACGCCGGTGACGCCTTCGAAGCGCAGGCCGCTATGGACCCGCTCGTAGTGAGGGCCGGTGTCACCCTCCTCCCAGAACGCCGCATCGCGCTGCGTGTCCGCCCGGGAGGCCGGGCCTCCGCCCTTGTCGGGGTCACCAGGATCGACACGATCCCAGCGGAAACGGTTGATCGCCAGCACGAAGCGGCGTTCCGCCGGCAGATAGGCCATTTCGCCGATCGGGACCAGGGCGTCCTGAACGCAGGCCGCGATCACCTGAAGATCGTCGGCATCGCGGGCGGCGAGACGCAGCGGCTGATCAGCCATCACTTCAGCCGCTCGATTTCGGCGCCGCAGGCGGCGAGCTTTTCCACCAGCCGCTCATAGCCCCGATCGAGATGATAGACGCGATTGAGAATGGTATCGCCCTCGGCGGCCAGGCCGGCCAGGACAAGCGAGACGGACGCCCGCAGATCAGTCGCCATCACCGGCGCGCCGGTGAGCCGCTTCACCCCACGCACCATGGCGGAGGCGCCGTGCACATTGATGCTCGCGCCCATGCGGCAGAGCTCGGGCACATGCATGAAGCGGTTCTCGAAGATCGTCTCCGTGATCATCGCGGCGCCGCTCGCCGCCGTCATCAGGGCCATGAACTGAGCCTGCAGATCGGTGGGAAAGCCGGGAAACGGCTCGGTCATGGCGTCGACGCCGACAAGCTCGCCATTGATCCGGCGCACCCGCAAGCCGCTGGCGTTGGACTCCACCGCCACGCGCGCCTGGCCCAACGTCTGCACCGCCGCCTCGAGCAGATCGAGACGCGCGCCCGACAGCTCGAGATCGCCGTCCGTGATGGCTGCCGCCATGGCGTAGGTGCCGGTCTCGATGCGATCGGGGATCACCGTGTGAGACGTGCCATGCAGCCGCTCGACGCCGCGGATATGCAGCGTGTCCGTGCCGATGCCCCTGATATCGGCGCCCATTGCCAGCAGGCAGTGGCCGAGATCGACGACTTCCGGCTCGCGCGCCGCATTGACGATCTCGGTCTCGCCGCGCGCCAGGGCAGCCGCCATCATGAGGTTCTCCGTGGCCCCCACGGAAACATTGGGAAATACGATGCGCCCGCCGGTGAGCCCCTTCGGCGCGGCCGCATGAACATAGCCGTCATGCAGCTCGATATCGGCGCCGAGCTGGGTCAGGCCCTTGAGGTGGAGGTCGACCGGGCGCGTGCCGATGGCGCAGCCGCCCGGGAGAGAAACCTTCGCCTTGCCGCAGCGCGCCACCAGCGGACCGAGGACGAGGACGGAGGCGCGCATCTTGCGGACGAGGTCGTAGGGGGCGGTCGTATCGGCGATGCGTGCGGCGTGCAAGGTCATCTCACGGGAGCGGGCCTTGGTGCCCGGGCCAGACTCCTGCATCGAGGTGGCGACACCCAGCTGGTCCAGCAGGCTGGCCATCGTGGCGATGTCCACGAGGTCAGGCATGTTGGCGAGCCGCAACGGCTCATCCGTGAGCAAAGCAGCCGCCATCAGCGGCAGGGCCGCATTCTTGGCCCCGCTGATCGCAATCTCACCTTTCAGCCGGTGACCGCCGCGAATGCGTATCCTGTCCATCAGATCCCTGTCGCCGAGCCGATTGTCGGCCCGCAGTGTGGCTTTCCGGCGGCGGCATCGACCCGGCCACTGCCCGATTCGCGGTTTCTACCGTAAGGCGACCGGGCCCTCAAGCAACCCCGAACGGCGCGCCGCGGAGCCGCTCTCAGTCGCCGCTGCGCTCCACAGCCTCGGCAGCCTCCGGCGCGGATTCCTCCCGGCTGACGCGGGCGCGCTGCTGCATCTTGCGCTTCAGCAGGTTGTCGCGCAGGGCGGCGCTCAGCCGCCGATGCTTGTCGGCGGCGTCATTTTGGCCGGAAGGCGACAAGGCCGGCTTGCGTGCGGGATCTCTGACCATGGCTTCCCTGCCGGGAGACTAGACGCGGCCCGCCGGATTGTCATGGGGCCCAAACGCAAAAAGAGCCCGCGCCCGGGAGGGGCGCGGGGTAACGGATCATTAAGCCGTTGGACCTAAACAGAAAGGCGGGCGCGGCCCTTGCCTTGCCCGTCGGCGCTATGGCATGGTGCCGGCCGCTTCAACCCAGCATCGACGATGCCGCCGTAGCTCAGTGGTAGAGCGCGCCCTTGGTAAGGGCGAGGTCGGCAGTTCACTCCTGCCCGGCGGCACCAGCGATTCTGCGGACCGGGTCCCTCCCGCAGGGGCGGACCGCGGCGTCGAAGACGCGGTGGCCACACGCGTCACGGCTGGGGCGTTTCCCGCATCTGTTGCAGCGCGCGGAGGATTTCGCCGGCGGCCCTCAAGTCCCCCGCCACGACCTGTCCGTTGTCCAGGCCGCAGATCAGGCCGACGCCGCGCTTGACGTCGCTCTCGGCCATGCGGGCATACGCGCCGACCGAGATGTCACAGGCGAGGACGGGCAGGACGGCTGCCTTCTCGTCGTTGAAGTGCTGCCGATCCTTGATCCCGGTTTCGACCACGCTATCGATGGCCGACTGCGCCTGGCCGCCGCCCGGCAGCAGGCTGCAGCCGGCGAGCGCCAATCCGGCGACGGCGATGCTAGCACCCGTCAATGCCCGTGCGCTTCGCAACGGCGTTTCTCTCGCGGGGTCTGCGTACCAATGAATCCCGGTCATACCTTGCCTCCTTTCGGCAGGTTGATGTGGCCAAACGCTGTGGCGGGGTGTGCCGGCGGTGATGGCCGGCGGGGTGGGCGACGTTGTGCGCCCCGCCGCGAGCGGGGCGTCAGGAGCGTCGCAGAGGCGGGGCTTGGACTATCGGATCCAGGCCGGCAGGCGATCGGCGAGCCAGGCGACGGCGCCGATGGCCAGGAGCAGCAGGCCGCCGATCTTGGCGCCGGCGATGGCGCCGCCGCGGCCCATATTCACGGCCGCCGTCAGCCGGTCGAGCTTGCCATTGATGGAGGCAAGCTGCCGATCGAGTCCCTGGTCGCGCTCGATGCGCATCCGCTCGAATGAGTCGAGCCGGCCTTCGAGGCGACCGATGGCGCGGGACAGGTCGAAATCATCCATGACGGTCACCTCGCTGCGGGTTTCACCAGGAATGGAATCAGCTCTTGCAGCCTTGCCAGAGGCCTTGCTCCTTCCGGCCAGGAGAGCGCCGGCCGGCTCGCAGGCTGGAACGCATAGGCAGTCAGGCCCGCCGCCAGAGCTGCGGCCACCCCCTGCGGGCTGTCTTCGACAGCGATCGCCTGTTCGGCCCTGCAGCCGGAATGGCTCAGGGCCAGCAGATAGGGTTCGGGATGTGGCTTGCCGCGGCGCACGTCTTCGCCGGCAATGACGAAATCGACGAGCGGAGCCAGCCCCGTCCGGTCGAGCCACAGCCAGGTACGGCGCCCGGCATTGGAGGTGACGATACCGACCACCCAGCCGGAGGCCGCCGCGGCTGCCAGCATTTCTCCAGCGCCCGAGGTGGGCGAGACGTCGGCATAGGCGGAATCGACGACGGACTGATAGTCGGCGATCAGATCTCCGAGACGGCCTGGCAGATCATGCGCCTGCTGCAGACGGCGCACGACTTCGGGCAACGGCGGGCCGTTGAGAGCCTCGAACTCGCGATCGTCCGCCGGCCGGTCGAAGCGGCGCAGGAATGCGGCGTAGACCGCGCGCATGACATGAAGGCTGTCGGCAAGCGTACCGTCGAGATCGAGAAAGAGGCCGCCTCGGGGCGGCTCATCCGCCGACATCGGCCAGTGTCAGCCCGTGGCCGGCGGCGATGGCGCGCGTCGCTTTGCGCCCCTCGAACCTTGCGATGTTGCGCGGATGCTCGCCGCGCGGCTGTTTCCCCGGACGCAGGATATCGAAGTTCTGCCCCTCTTGAAGGAGGTCGCCGGGCCGGATGTCACGCGTCGCCTGGAGGCGCCGCCGCGCAAATTCGGCAAGCTCCTCTTCTTCCGGTAGCACACGCTTGATTCCGTCTCCGAGTGCCTGCTCGGCCAAGCGTACTTCGCGCACCAGCGATTTGAGCTCCGAGGGGCTAACCGCAAAGGCGTGGTCCGGGCCAGGCAGCCGCTTGTCCAGCGTGTAGTGCTTCTCGATCGCCCTGGCGCCGAGGGCGACAGCAGCGACGGCGGCAACGGTCGGCTCGGCACTGTGATCGGACAGGCCCGCCGACACGCCAAAGCGCCGTTGCAACCAGGAGATGGTTCGCAGGTTGAGACTACCCATGGGTGCGGGATACTTGGCCGTGCACTGCATCAGACAGAGATCCTGGCCACCGGCGGCGCGGAACGTCTCGACGGCCCAGGCGATGTCGTCCTCGTTCGAGGCGCCGGTCGACAGGATCAGGGGCTTGCTCGATCGGGCAGCAAGCGTCAGCAGGTTCAGATGGCTGATCTCGTAGGACGCGATCTTGTGGACCCGCACGAACGGATCGATGGCCTTGAAATCCGCCGGCGAAAAGCCGGTACTCATGAAGTCCACATTGCACTGCTTGCAATAGGCCGCCAGCTCGCCGAGCATCTCGTACGGCATTGCGAGATCGGCGAAGATGGCGCTGATGTCCTCCTTGATGCCGGCCGCCGCAAGATAGTCGCTTTCGCCGGCATTCTTCACATAGACCGTTTCCGGACGATAAGTCTGGAACTTGACGGCATCCGCCCCTGCCTCCGCCGCGACATCGATCAATGCCCGCGCCATCGCCAAGTCGCGCTTGGCGGTTCCCATCCGCCAGTTGGATCCCGCTTCGGCTACGATGAAGACTCTATCCGCACCGATTTGCACTTTTGTTCCCTTATGACGGCTTGTGGCACACATACAGGCGGTTCTGGCCAAACGCGCCGAACGCGCCCGGCTTAGCGGCCGACATTTCCTTGCTCAGGGTCATTGCAGCGTGCACAAGCGGGTGATTGTAGTCCAGTTCACCCCCGTTTACCGCTGGAACTAAAGCATACAGGACCAAGTCGTGCAGACTGATGAAATCCTCAACATCCACAAGATTCAGACCGATTGCGGCTATGTGCGGACGGATACGAGCCTCGTCGAAGAAGAGATTGAACGCAGC
>Ga0335070_10011110_pt1 | contig 10530 bp, 8 predicted proteins | sample Lox_Sample_13_FD_206722 | JGI IMG/M metagenome (GOLD analysis project Ga0335070, IMG submission 206722) | Soil microbial communities from Loxahatchee National Wildlife Refuge, Florida, United States - Lox_Sample_1.3 | ecosystem: Environmental > Terrestrial > Soil > Wetlands | place: USA: Florida...
GGAACGAGTCATCGCGTTCACCGCTGTCGGTGCTGGATGGGAGATCAAGACTGATCGCTCTTACTACGAAGTGAATTTCCTCGTTGGGGCCGACGGGGTTAATAGCCTGGTGCGAAAGCGCCTGGGACAGCCGTATTCCAAAGGCGATTTGATGATGACGTTTGGCTACCGCCAACAGCGACAAGGTGGCAGCACAATCGAACTCAAGTTCTATCCCGGTTTCCCTGGCTACCTGTGGGTTTTTCCTAGGCCCGAAAACGTGTCTTTTGGAATTTGTGGAAAGCTCGATCGAGTTAGGACTGAAACCTTAAAGGCTAAACTGCACGACTACATGAGGAAGACTAACCGGTCTTCAGTTCCAGGTTCGAAGGAGCCCGGGCGAGCTATGCCCTGTGAGCTTTATGGGGCATTAGTGCCTTCCCTCCGTCCCGAAACACTGAGGAAAAACGTGATTTCGGGTAAAGGTTGGGCCTTGCTAGGTGACGCTGCGGGCTTCGCAGATCCAATCACTGCCGAAGGAATATACTACGCTTTAAGGTCTGGACAGCTGTTGGCCGAGGCACTGAAAACCCAAGATGCCGATTCCTACGCGGAAGCTTGCCGAGAAGATTTTGTATCGGATTTCATTTCCGGGGCTGAGTTCTTTGACCAGTTCTATGCCGGTAATCTCCTGGGCTCCAGCTTCATTAACCGGATGATTCAGATCGCTCGTCATAGCACGACACTCCGGAAGGTTGTGAATGCCTTTGTGGCCGGCCAGCAACCATACCGAACGCTTCAAACTGCATTGCTTGGGAAGGCACCCAAGGTCGCTGGGGACATGCTTCTCTCGGTCATTGCCTCGTCGATCTCCTAGGAACGGTACATCTACAGGTTGGAATTGGCGTAACGATTCTTTAAGCTGAATCCTTCAAAACCCTTTTATCCTCAGAAGGAGGTTGTTCATGTCAAAAACTCGCTTGCTCTTATTTGCGCTAGGTACTGCATTTGCGTTTGTCAGTTGTTCTTCTAACCACCCGGCCCCTCCACCCCCACAGCAGCCGGCCGCACCGGCAGCCGTTTTCCTGGGCCGGTGGGATGCAACGATTAAGACGGAAGACGGGGAGTATCCGTCCTGGTTTGAGATCACGAGACAAGGGGACCAATTCAAGGGGCGATTTGTGGGTCGTGAAGGCAGTGCTCGCCCCATTGATAAGCTGGTTATCTCTAGTGACCAGCTGGAGTTCTCATTGCCCAAACAATATGAAAAGCGCTCGGACGATTTGGCCTTCAAAGGGAAAATGATCGACAACCGAATTGAAGGAACGACTGTTGGTGACGATGGCAAGACCTTGTCCTGGAAAGCTGTTGTGGCTCCGCCTCTGGAACGTAGCGCCCCATCTGGATGGGGAGAGCCTGTCAAGCTATTTAACGGCAAGGACCTTGCCGGTTGGAAAGTTCGTCATCCGGAACACAATGGCTGGAAGGCTACTGGAGGAACCTTGGTAAACAAGATCCCCAGCAGCGATCTCATTACGGAGCAGAAATTCGAGGACTTCAAACTTCACGCCGAGGTCAATGTCCCCAAAAAGGGAAACAGTGGGATTTACCTCCGAGGCCGATATGAAGTCCAGGTTGAAGATATTCTGGGATCCGGTGAAAGCACCGACGGGGTCCATCTCGACAACGTACACATGGCGGGGATTTACGGTTTCCTGGCTCCCACCGTAAATGCGGCCAGGAAATCTGGAGAGTGGCAGGCTTTCGACATTACCCTGGTGGGTCGAAAAGTAACCGTGGTCTTGAACGGGAAAACAGTAATCGACAACCAGGAGATCCCGGGGATTACAGGTGGAGCGCTTGACAGCGATGAGGGCGCCTCTGGTCCCATCTTCCTCCAGGGTGACCACACTGGCGTTTCTTATCGGAACATTGTCATCACCCCAGCCAAACCGTGAGCCCTTGTCGAGGTTCATCACCAAGACGCAAAGAATGCGACAGGAACAGCCCCCGCATTCTTTGCATCCGACACAATCTCCATGTGGTCAGGGGGATCAACGCTTAGAGTTGGTAGATTTCCGAGTACTTGGTTCGCAGGTAGTCCAGGTAAGGTTCTACGCTGAGCGGTTTCCCGGTCGCACGTTGTACCAGTTCCTCGGGCAGGTGATTTCATCCGCGTCCACACGTATGAAAGACGGTTGCACCTGGTTGATCGCCCTGTAAAACACCTCTAAAGAGACATCGCCCAGAGTCTCGGGGAACATCCCCTGAATCCGTGGAAAGAAAAACTTCCAGAAACTGCGGCTTCGACCGACTGGGTTCTCCCACAAGCGCGACTGAGATTCGTCCAGATTTCCAAGCCATGGGAAGTTGCCCGCGCGATTTCAGCATGCAAGCTTGTGAAAATCGGTGCAGCATGCTACTTTTCTGCATTCAATGGACCCCACGCCCTGGCCGACCTGCAATCCGTGAGTGCTAGCGAGGGTGAAACGGGTGTCTGCTGTTTCACAATCTGCTGCAGGAGGCTCTTAGCCCGTCAAGGATCTGGGATGAAGAAAGCTGGACAATTGAGTATCAGTCTCGGGCTGACGCTCTTGATTGGATTCGCTTTTTATCGGGCCGTTCCGGATTGGGGACATGCCCTGCGAGTCATGGTGCAGGGACGGGTTCGTTACCTGCTCATCGGTTTTGGGTTCACCATGTTGCACATGGTCCTACGGGCTGTCCGATGGGGAGTCTTACTCAAACCGGTTAAGAATAGAATCACCTATCGGAACCTCTTCTCTCTGACCATGGTAAAGTACGTCATCAACATCATTCCGCCCCGAACTGGAGAGGTGGTGGCCTCGATTCTCTTGGCCAGAAAAGAAAAGATCTCGGCTGCGTCTGTCATTGCGGCATCGTTACTGGAGAGGATCCTGGACACCGGAACGGTAGTCGTCCTATTCTGTTTCTACCTCGTCTCATTCTCTCAATGGTATTCGCCTGACTCTGAGCTCGGCAAGGAAATCCTGCTCACGATTAGGCACTTCTCGATAGAGGGGTTTATAGTCCTGGCTCTCCTTTTTGCTCTCGTTCGACTGGTGCTCCACAACCCGCCTTGGATGAAACGACTCACCCCAAGGCTAAGAGGGCTCATTCTGCCAATCGTCTTGCTGCTGCTTTGGTCAGTAATAAGAAGACTTCATTGGCCCGGAGGAATATCACAAAATGCGAAGGATCTTGGATTGGCCTTTTGTCTTGTCATTCTGTGGGTGTTCCTGCGCGGGGCCCGTTGGTTCGATCAGATCGTTCAGAAAATTGGGAATTTCTTTCCTTCCTTCCTGGAAGGGTTTCGAGCCCTGCAGCAGGGCGGGACGCTGGCCTGGACGCTTCTTTTGTCACTCACCATCTGGATTGTGATCACTCTGCAGGTGTGGTTCATGGTCCGAGCCTACTTGGAAGGTTTCCCATTCACGGGTGCGCTCTTTCTAATGTGCATTACGGTAGTGGGAATTGCCATCCCGACACCAGGTGGGGTTGGAGGTTACCAGATCTTCATGAATGTGGCCCTGGTGAACTTCTTCGGTGAATACATGTCCGCCTCAGATCCCAATTCCCAGGCTGCCGGGATTAGCAACGGCTGCTATATTGCTTCGATGGTACCAGTCATCCTGATCGGCCTGGTTTTTCTTTACAGAGAGGGCCTTTCGCTCGAACAAATCTCGCAGATTTCGGAAAGGGGAGCAAAGCAGGACAATCCGGCCATGGGCAAATAGCCAGCCCCCAGGGTCCTTTTCTCCTCCTGCGGTAGTCCTTACTGGCTGGTCAGCAACTGACGGTCGTCATTGGCTTTGCTCCTCGCCATTTTCATAGTCAGGTGATCGCCATTGTCCTCGCTACCACGAGGTGAGTTCGGCGGCTATCTTCCAAGCCTCTTCAAATACATGGTCGTGGCTCTGAACTCTCAATAGGTCATCCAACAGGCGTTCATTGTCCCCTGGCCTCAGAGTCACCTGGCGAAGGACGGGAGACGCCGCTCCCTCCAGAACGGTTGCCTCCAGAACCTGCGCCCGCTCACCCGGCCTGAGGACCGCTTCAAGCTGCCGACAGAATTCTTCCTGAGGCTTTCCTGAAGAGAATAATTTCAGAGCGACAATGTCACCCGGGCAGCCAGTCTCTGCCTCGATCATCCGAATCTGCACTTCAAACTCCGACGCGTTCTTCTCAAGGAGAAGATAATGAGTTAGACCTGAAACACGATGATGGGATGGCAAGGGCTTCCAGCCCAAGCGACCCGTAAACCACCCTGCCAAGAGCAGGGGCTGAGCCGGCAGCGTACTAATCTTTCGATTTCTGGATTGACAATCAATGGTCATCCGGTCGATCTGGCTGAGCTTCGTCAAGCAAGGAGCAGAGTCGAAGAACTGGGCGATCAGTTCTCGCCAGGGTCGAAGTCGTGACCAGTTAAGGTCTCCCAAAGATGGTCCAGTGCCATTTCTTTCAAGCAGCTGCAGGAACACTCTGAAATGATCTTTGGGCTGTAGAAACTGGGCGGAATCGATGATCACCCGGTCTGCCGCTAGAGCCAGTTTCTTGAAGATCTCGTCTTCGATCCCGGAGGGATCAGTCCACCAAAGATAGACCGGCAAATCCGCCAATAGAAGAGGAACGGCGGCACCCGACAAATGCTTGACTTGCTCGGCGCTGGCGTTCATTACGATCTGTTCACAGCAAACCTGCTTGCCTCCGGCCCGCGAAAGGTGGCATTGGGCGCTGACCCAGCTTGTGAATTCAGCCGGCTGTCGATCCGGCTCTGCAACCAAGACGACCGCTCGATTAGGGTGTTGAACCGTCAGTTTTCCAATCACCTCGGAAATCTTCCCGAGGCTTTCACTTCCTCTCAAATAAACCAGGAGATTCAAGGCGCACGCTCGCTGCACGGGATTCAGGGTTCCGTTCTCGCTGACAGACTTCCAGAGCAGGCTCAACTCCCGTTCGATGGCAGCCGGATTCACTGTCTTAGGCATACCCAGCGGTGTGATTTCGAGGTTGGTCATCGCTTACAGCCTACGCCATTGGCGCTCGTCTTTTCCAATCAGTTCATCTGCAATTACCGGTCCCCAGGAACCCGCTTCGTAACTTTGGACCGGCGTAACTCCTTCCTTCCACACTTCCAGGATGGGAGATATCAGACCCCAGGCACATTCGACTTCGTCACTTCGGGTAAACAGTGTGGCATCGCCTTGCATGCAATCCAGCAACAGGTTCTCATACGCTGTCGGAACTTCCTCGCCGAAGGAACTCCCGTAACGAAAATCCATGATAACAGGACGGAGGTTCATCCCTTGCCCAGGCAGTTTGGCCTCAAATTTCAGGGCAATCCCCTCGTCCGGCTGGATCCGTAACACCAGGAAATTGGATTCCAATAGAGTGCTCGCGGATGGTCCAAACAGCAGGTGGGGGGGCTCCTTAAAGCGAACTGCGACTTCGGTGACCTGTTTAGGTAACCGCTTACCCGACCTCAGGAAGAAGGGAACACCAGCCCAGCGCCAATTGTCGATAGACAACCGCAGCGCTGCATAAGTCTCCATTTGAGATTCGGGAGACACTCCAGGCTCGTCTCGATATCCCGCAACGGGGCGGCCCAACAGGGAGCCGGGACCGTATTGACCTCTTACGGCAAACTGGGCTGCAGCGGCCGGTGTGAAGGGGCGGATGGCCCGCAATACCTTGACTTTTTCGTCACGCACAGCATCCGCGTCAAAAGCCACCGGAGGTTCCATGGCTGTAAGGCATAGCAGTTGCAGCAAGTGGTTTTGCATCATATCCCGTAGCAAGCCGGCTTCTTCGTAGTAGGCGCCCCGGTTTTCTACCCCTAGGGTCTCAGCAGCGGTAATTTGAATGGAATCGATGTAACGCCGATTCCAAATGGGCTCGAAGATTCCATTGGCCAACCGCAGCACCAGAATGTTTTGGACCGTTTCTTTGCCAAGGTAGTGGTCGATGCGATATATCTGGTCTTCTCTGAACACCTCGTGTATAGTGCGGTTGAGCTGCTGCGCCGATTCCAGGTCACGGCCAAATGGCTTCTCGATGATGATTCGAACCCATTCGCTCTCTCCGCGGTCTTCTTTGGCAAGCCCTGATTTACCCAAGCTTTGAACCACGGCGTTATAGGAACTTGGGGGCAATGCCAGATAGAAAACCCTCCGGCTCTGGGTGCCTCGTTCCCCATCGATCTGCTCCAGAGTTTTCTTGATCTTCTCGTAGCTCTCCTCAAGATGCGGATCAGCCTGAAGATAAAAAAGCCCCTGGGCAAAACTCTGCCAGAGATCAGAGCCGCTTCCAACCATTCCCGCGTCCTGAGCAATGCCCTCCTTCATTCGCTCCCGAAACTGGTCAAGGCTCAGGGGCGAACGGGCTACACCCAGCACTGAGAATCCATTGGGCAACATGCCCTGTCGGGTCAGATTAAACAAGGCGGGAACCAGTTTGCGGTGGGTTAGGTCGCCAGAGGCCCCAAAGATCACCAGGATGCAAGGCTCAACCGACTGTTCCATGCCCAGGCCTTCGCGTAACGGATTTGACTTCAAGGATGAGATCTCCACTTTTTTCTAGGTTTTGAATAACCAGTCCTGTGAGGCTTCGACCCTTGACGAAGAATCTTCTGGGCTTCCATCCAAAGCAGGACTCACTCCCTCCATATTGTTCCCCGAAAGAGCATGAACCCGCAGTCATTGTTCATCTAGCGACGTTGGCCGGGGCTAGTTATCGTGTAATCTGCTCCATTTCTTTGATCTTGCGGATTCGGCGTTGATGCCGCTCTGCGTTTGAGAATCGAGCAGCCATCCAAATCCGCAGGATATCCAATGCCAGTTCCGTCCCGACAACCCTAGCTCCGAGGCAGAGTACATTCACATCATCATGCTCGACCCCCTGCCGGGCCGAATAACAATCATGGCAAAGCCCTGCCCGGATACCCGGGATCTTGTTCGCGGCCACACTGGCACCGACCCCACTCCCACAAACCAAGACTCCTCGCTCGGCCTTGCCCTGAACTACGGCCTCCCCGACGGCTTTCGCCGAGTCTGGATAGTCCACGGGATCAGCATTATGGGTTCCAAAGTCCAGCACTTCATGACCGGCGGCTCTGAGGAAGTCGATCAGCAGGGCCTTCAGCTGGAAGCCGGCATGGTCCGCCCCAACTGCGACACGCATATTTCCTCCACACGTTGGTGGACCTGCTGCTGCCGGTCACACTGGATCATTTCTGTTCCCCACCCGGCCTTGAATCCACTGCGACTCAACCCGTTATTCACTTCGTCCCTTAGTCTGATGCTTCAATTTAACTTGGAACGCCCTGGATGAACAACACAAAAAACCATGCCTCATTAACTTCGGTAGGAGGTATCTCCCTGCGACAGACCCAGTCTGCGAATTTTGCACATTGAAGCCTAATCTCCCAAGGCCAGAACTCTCCTGCCTTTTACGTAACCGCGATGAAAAATCGGGGAGCTCCGGACCGCCCCTAAAGTTGGGGTGACTGCAAGTTCCAAGCATTCGATGGATGTTCTGGATGGTTGGGGGACCAATCGCCCATATCGAGTTCTAGCTCTATGGACCGATTCGAGAAGGAGCATCAGCGAGGAGGAATCAGCCGACGGTAGAGTTCCTCCTGTCGTTTCGCCGCCTCCTGATATCGCTGATGATGTCGAGGATTTGGCAAGAAATGTCGGCCGAGTGGAGCAGGGATATGCTCGATATCCTGAGCCAATCCCAGAGCCTCTAAGGCCATCAAGGCGGCGCCCCTGCTCGAAGCTTCCAAAACTCGAGAAGCGATGACGGGCTTCCCTAGCACGTCTGCTACGATTTGAGTCCACGTTGGAGATTTAAGCAAGGCGCCACCAGAAGCGATGATTGGGCTGGCAGAAGGGTGCACCTGCCACAACAAGCTTGCCACGTGACTGAACCGGTAGGCAACTGCCTCTAGACCAGCCCGCAGGATGTCGATTGGACGATGATGGAAACTGAGGCCGCTAACAACTGCCCGGGCATTTCCGTTCCAGCCGGGACTCCGCTCTCCGGACAGAAAGGGTAAGACAGTCAGCCCGTGGGCGTCGGGTTCCATTTGCGAAATCTCCTCTTCCAAGGCGTCGATATTCTCCTCCAGACGAAACGTTTGTTTCATCCATTCAAAGAGAAGTCCTCCATTGCTGAGCGCCCCACCCATCAGGAACCGCCTGTGGTCTGCACGGTAGCACCATAGCTTCGGTGGAATGGTCACTTTCTCGGCAGTCCACAGGACACGCATGGCACCCGAAGTCCCCAGCATCAGGGCCGCCTGGTCCGGAGTACAACATCCACTGCCGATGTTGCTGCACGCTCCGTCGCCCAGAGCTGGAAACCAGGGAACTTGCTTCAATTGCCCCCACTGGCTTGCAAATGGCTCTACCAGGCCCCGCAGAGGTTGGTCGAGATCTCCCAAAGCAGAAAGCTGCTCCGGTCTCAGATTCAGTATCTGCAATAGCTCTGGATCCCATTGGCAGCGGTTTTGATCAAACAATCCAGTCCCGGAAGCCATCGAGAGACTGCACACGGTTCGCCCAAAAAACCTGAGATAGAGATACTCCCCGAAGGACATCCAATGTCTGACCCTCTGAAAAGTGAAAGGATTGGTCTGTTGAATCCAAGATAGTTTCGCTGGGAGGTAACTAGGATGAAGAACACAGCCAGTTCGGGAATGGATCTCGGTCTCGTTTACCTTTTCCCGAAGTATACGAGCGGCAGCAGAACTCCGGGTATCGGCCCAAGAATAGACCGGGGTAACGGCGCGGCCATCGCCATCAACACCGAGCACATTGTGCCAAAAGGTAGAGACCGCCACCGCGGCAATGGGCTCGCAATTCTTGCAGGCTTTCTCCAAAACACTGCTGATGAGAGAAATCACTAACCTCACCAAAGCATCAGGGTCCGCGTCGGCCCGGCCATCGCGATCTGTATCGAAGGAGAAAGGGGCCCGGACATCGCAAGAACTCAATGGTTCTGCCCAGGAATCGAAAAGTATTGCCCGTAGGGAAGAACTCCCGACGTCTAAGGTCAAGATGAGAGGTTTGCGGGAGAGGTCAGGCCCAGGCATGTGGGGTCAGATGGTATAAATCCGCCTCGCTTTCCGTCGATGTCTGAGAACCAGGATGATTCCTGCCGCAAAACCACCAATATGAGCCCAATAGGCTGTTCCCCCCATATTGCCACCTGAACTTATAGTTAGCGTGAATGCCCCACTGAAGAATTGAATGATAAACCAGATCCCGATGAAGATGATGGCCGGGAGTTCCATCAGTTGAAAGAAGAAGAAAATCGGCACGAGCGTCAAGACGCGGGCACGGGGAAACAGGACCAGGTAGGCTCCGAGCACCCCAGCAATCGCGCCACTGGCTCCAACCGTGGGAATCCGAGAAGTGGAATTAGTGACGATATGCAGCACTGCCGCCGCCAGCCCGCAAACCAAGTAGAAGACCAAGAAACGAAAATGGCCAAGGCGGTCCTCCACATTGTCGCCGAACACCCAGAGATAGAGCATATTCCCCAGGAAATGCAGCCAGCCGCCGTGCAGAAACATTGATGTGAATAAGGGGAGGACACCGACGACCAACCCGGTGGTTTGCCAGTAGTCGGGATCAAAATAGAAGGAGGGCACGACTCCGAACAGAAAAAAGAATTTCCTCAACTGATGGCCCAGAGACAACTCATAAAACCATACCAACCCATTGAGCACAATCAGAACAACGACGAAAACCGGGAACCGGGTCGACCGGTTAATGTCTCTGAGGGGGATCATACCTGTCGAGAAATCGTAATCAAAGGCTCACCAGCAACGATATAGGAAGGGAAGGGGAATAACAAGTGCTTTTAGGAAGAGCCCGGGTCGCTATGAGAAGCACATCCGATGGTTGAACAGGGGCTCTATTTTCCAAGGAAGAATTTGAAAAAGAAATTTACTACTGTCAAAACACGAACCCGTAGGGCTACATTGGAAAACCGTCTTCTAAGAATAACCTCCCGCTACAGTATCACGGCTGGCCAGGAGTGTAGACATACCTGCGAGCCCCGGTTCCAGGTCTAAATACATACCAACCGCCGCGAAAGGGATTCAATTCGACTCGCCCCAGCTCCCGGTCTTCCGGGTTGTAGGAAACAAGGACTCCGGAGCCCGGAGTCGAAAAAGCAATTCGGTCATTGCCGATCAGGTCGATCAATTCCAGGACTCCGCCCGGTTTCCGTCGCATGACGACACTACCTGCAGCTCCAAGATTCCCATGCTCCGTCCACTTTCCGCGACCGTCAAGGAACTCGTAGTCACTGGAACTGACATAATCTATCCGACGCCCCTCCAGGTTTGCGGAGATTTCGTAAAAACCGGCTGACGGATTAACGGCCATCCACCCGGACACAGGCAGTTCAATCGGTCTCTCGTCTTTGTCGGGAACAACCCATGGCAGTGAGTCCGCCCGGTTTACATACACTTCGGCACCATTTTCGTACAAAACATGTAAGCGAGAATCAGCAATA
>Ga0335070_10011111_pt1 | contig 10529 bp, 7 predicted proteins | sample Lox_Sample_13_FD_206722 | JGI IMG/M metagenome (GOLD analysis project Ga0335070, IMG submission 206722) | Soil microbial communities from Loxahatchee National Wildlife Refuge, Florida, United States - Lox_Sample_1.3 | ecosystem: Environmental > Terrestrial > Soil > Wetlands | place: USA: Florida...
GGATTGCCGGGTCTCCCCCGATCAGCTCCGCCGTCGCCTTCGCGGTTCCCGACGGGGCGTCCTTCTTCGCCTCGTTGTGCAGCTCGATGATCTCCGCGCGCGGGAAGTACACCGCGGCCTGCTGCGCGAAGCGCATCATGAGGACGGCGCCGATCGAGAAGTTCGGCGCGACGAAGAGGCGCAGGCCGCGCTCGAGCGCGAGCGCGCCGAGCGGCTGCGGATCCCAGCCGGTCGTGCCGACGATGCACGAGACGCCCTGCTCGAGCGCGGCGCGGACGTTCTCGGGCGCCGCCTCCGGCGTCGTGAAGTCGACGGCCGCGTCGAGTCCGCGCACCTCGACCTCGTCCCCGATCTCGATCCCCTTGACGGTGTGCCCCGCGCGCTCGAGCACGGGCACGAGCGTGCGCCCGACCTTGCCCTCCGCGCCGAAGACCGCGACGTTCATGCCGCCGCGCGCGGCACGAGGCTCGGGTTGGCCTGCCGCACCGCGACACGCAGCCGCTCCTCGTCGGGACCCACCCCGGCCGCCGAGAGCCGCTCAGGCGCGAGCAGCACCGTCGCGAGCTCGGCGATCCCGTCCTCGTCGACCGCGTCGATCTCCCGGATGATCCGGTTCAGCGTCAGCAGCTCGGTGTCGGCGATGAGCGACTTGCCGAGCCGGCTCATCCGGTTCGAGGTCGACTCCATCGAGAGCATGATCCGCCCTTTGAGGCTCTCCTTCGCCCGCTCGAGCTCGCCCTTGCGGAGCTTGCCGGCGGCGATCTCGCCGATCTGCTCGACGGCGATCTCGACGCAGGCCGGGAGGTTCTCCTCGCGGGTACCGACGTAGAAGCCGACGAGCCCGGTGTCGGTGTATTGCGAGGCGAAGCTGTAGACGGCGTACGCCATGCCGCGCTTCTCGCGGATCTCCTGGAACAGGCGCGACGACGCCGAGCCGCCGACGATGCTGTCGAGCAGCGAGGCGGCGAAGCGGCGCCGGTCGGAGCGCGAGATGCCCGGTGCGCCCAGGCAGACGTGGTACTGCTCCGTGTCCTTGCGCTGGAACCGCAGCCCCGGCGGCGGCGCCTGCACGAGCGGCCGGCGCAGGCGCACCCCGCGCCGCTCGTCGTCGGCGCTGCGACGCTCGAAGCGCTGGAGCAGAGAGACGAAGCGGTCGTGGAGGATGTTCCCGGCGGCGGCGACGACGATGTTCCCGCCCGTGTACATCGTGCGGTGATAGGCGGCGATGGCACGCCGGCTGACCGTCGAGATCACCTCCGCCGTCCCGATCACCGGCCGCCCGAGCGCATGCTCGCCGAACACGGCCTGCGAGAAGAGGTCGTGCACGAGCTCCTGCGGAGTGTCCTCGTACATGGCGATCTCCTCGAGCACGACCTCCCGCTCCTGGTCCAGATCGGCGAACGCTGGCGCGAAGACCATGTCGGTCATGACCTCGAGCGCCTCCTCGACGTGCCGGTCGGGTACGCGAGAGTAGACGACCGTGTGCTCGCGCGAGGTCGCCGCGTTCAACTCGGCGCCCATCGCGTCGAAGGTCTCCGCGATCTGCTGTGCGTCGTACGAGCGCGAGCCCTTGAACAGGAGGTGCTCGATGAAGTGGGAGACGCCGGCCCTGTCGGGACGCTCGTCGCGTGAGCCGGCGCCGATCCAGAACCCGATCGACACGGAGCGGACGCTCGGCACCTTCTCCGAGATCACGCGTTCGCCCGTGTCGAGCTCCGAGAGGACGTACTTCTGCACGCGGCGATGGTACTAGGAGGGCTAGGCCGCGAACTGGAGACCGGAGCCGTTGCGCTTCGCGAGATAGAGCGCCTCGTCGGCCAGCCGGAAGAGCGCCTGCGGGTCGCTGGCGTCTCCCGGGCACGTCGCGACGCCGAAGCTCGTGCGGATGCCGAACAGCCGTGCTTCGTCGCTCGCCTCGAGCCGCTCGACGATCCGGCGCACGACGGCGCGGGCGGCGTCCTCCCCAACCTCGGCGAGCAGCAGCGCGAACTCGTCGCCGCCGATCCGGAAGGCGTCGTCGGTCTTGCGCAGCGCGTCGCGCAGGATGCGGGCGAAGGTTCGGAGCGCCTCGTCGCCGGCTGCGTGTCCGAACTGGTCGTTCAGCTGCTTGAAGCCGTCGAGGTCGCAGAGCACGAGCCCGAAGGTGCGGTCGTAGCGCAGCGCGCGCGCGACCTCGCCGTCGAGCCGGTCGACGAACGCTCGCCGGTTTGGCAGGCGGGTGAGCGTGTCGTGGTCGGCGAGGAAGCGCAGCTCCTCCAGATGCGCCGAGGCCACGATCGCGGCGGCGGCCTGGTTCGCGAAGATGCGCAGCGCCTGCAGCTTCTCCGCCGACGGCAGCAGGCGGTCTTCGGGCTCGTCCGCGCCGAGCATCCCGATCACGACGCCGGCGCGATCGTGCAGCGGCACGAGCAGCCAGTGCCGGTTCCACGCCCTGGGGCCGCGGCCGTTGAGCTGCGAGACGTAGCCGATCTTGCCGGACGGGACCCGCCGCTCCGCCTCGTCGCTCGGGAGCAGGAAGCAGCCCTCGATCTCGAACACCGGGTCGAGCAGCGGCTCGACGTCGGCGAGGAAGATGGAGCCGTCCAGCTGCGGCCCGTCGATGCTCCAGCCGACCGCGGCACGGGGCTCGAGCCGGGAGGTCTTCGGGTCGGCGAGCAGCGCGAGCACGTTCTGGAAGCCGAGCGCGTCGCGCACGCCGGTGCAGACGGCGCGCAGGATCTCGTCGGCGGCCGGCTCGTCGTTGAGCCGAGACGAGACGCGGAGCAGCTGCTCGAGCGCGAGGCGGTGCCGTGCCGCTTCCGCGGCCTCCTGCGCCGACTGGACCGCGAGCGCCGCGTGGTCGGCGAGCGAGACGAGCACGTCGAGTTCCTCGTCCGTCGGGCGGAGGCGGGTCACCGGCTCGTCGACGGAGAGGATGCCGAGCAGGTGCCCGTCGGCGTGGCGCATCGGCGCGAAGAGGGCGTCCTCGGGATGCCAGGCGCCGGCTCCGGTGCCGGGCTCGACGTCGGGGATGTCGCCGCGGCCGGAGTCGCCCCAGTCGTAGGCGCCGGCGGGGACGACGTAGGCGCCACGGCGCCGGAACCGCGCCGTCAGGAGCGGCTCCCACTCCGAGTGGTCGCGCACCTGCCCGAGCAGGGATGCTCGGGCGCCCTCGTCGCCGTGCACGGTCGTCACGCAGAAATCGTCCCAGGCAGGCCGGTAGAGGTTGATCACGACGGTCTCGTAGCCGAGCGAGGCCGAGATCGTCCGCGCGATCGCCGCAAGGAGGGCCGGCAGGTCCCCCTCGGCGCGTACGAGCCGGGAGACCTCGAGCAGGCCTCGCAGAGGCGAGATGGGTGAGTTCGGCGGCGTTGCCACAGGCAGTGGGGGTCGATTGCCCCACTACGGTCATCGGCATTTCGAGGGTCGCCGCGTACCCCCTCCGGGGGACGCGGCACTCACCCTTCGGTGCGAGTGAGGGCGGGTTGCACCCGCCCTCACGCTCTACCTGCGGTCGCGACCGCCGCGGCCGCCGCGACGATCGCCGTCGCGGCGGGGGCGCTCCTCCTCCGGCGGGCGCGGCGGAGCGTCCTTCGCCCGCTCGATCAGCTCCTCCGGCTGCACCAGCCGGTCGCCCTCGTGCTTGGCGATCAGCTTGAGGCCGATGCGGCCGCGTGCCTTGTCGACCTCCTGGACGAGCACGTCGACGACGTCGCCGCGGGACAACACGTCCTCGATGTGGCCGACCCGTCCCGGGCCGACGTTGGAGACGTGCAGCAGCCCGTCGGTGCCCTTCTTCAGCTCGACGAACGCGCCGAACTGCGTCGTCTTGACGATCTTGCCGGTGTAGGTGTCCCCCACCTCCGGCTCCTTCGTCAGGCTTTCGATCGCGGCGATCGCGGCACTCGCCTTCTCGCCGTCGGTCGCGTAGATGAGGATCGTGCCGTCCTCCTCGATGTCGATCTGCACTTCGTAGTCGGACTCGAGGCCGCGGATCGTCTCACCGCCCTTGCCGATGACGAGGCCGATCTGCTCCTGGTTGATCTTGATCGTCGTGATCCGCGGCGCGTTGGCGGACAGCTCCGACCGCGACTCCGGGATCACCGCGAGCATCTGGTCGAGGATGAAGTCGCGCGCCCGCTTCGCCTGCTCGAGAGCGTCGCGCATGATCTGCTGTGTGACGCCCGTGATCTTGATGTCCATCTGGAGCGCGGTGATGCCCTCCCGCGAGCCGGCGACCTTGAAGTCCATGTCGCCCAGGTGGTCCTCCGCGCCCTGGATGTCCGTCAGGATCACGTAGTCGTCGCCTTCCTTGACGAGGCCCATCGCGATGCCGCTGACCGGCGCCTTGATCGGCACGCCGGCGTCCATCAGCGACAGCGTCGAGCCGCACACCGAGCCCATCGACGAGGAGCCGTTCGACTCGAGCGTCTCCGAGACGAGGCGGATCGTGTACGGGAACTCGTCCGGCCCTGGGATGACCGCCTCGAGCGCCCGCTGAGCGAGCGCACCGTGGCCGATGTCACGCCGCTTCGGGCCGCGCATGAAGCCCGTCTCCCCGACCGAGTAGGGCGGGAAGTTGTAGTGGTGCATGTAGCGGCGCTCCTCCTCGAGGGAGAGATCGTCGATGCGCTGCCCCTCCTTCGCGGTGCCGAGCGTCAGCGAGGTGAGGATCTGCGTCTGGCCGCGCTGGAACAGGCCGGACCCGTGCGCGCGCGGGTTGACGCCGACCTCGATCTCGATCGGACGGATCTCGTCGGTCGCGCGGCCGTCCGGGCGGCGCTTCTCGACGGCGATCTTCTTCCGCACGAGGTCCTTGTAGATCGACTCGCACGCCCTCTTGACCCAGGCCTTCGTCGCCGAGTCCTTCGCCGGCTCGCCGCTCTCCGGCTCGGGGCCGACGGGGAAGGACAGCTGCACCTCGTCGGCGATCTTCTCGAAGAGGAGGTGCCGCTTCGCCGACTTGAGCTGCTTCGAGTCCTGCTCGGCGTCGGTGAGGGCGCGCAGCTCGCCGCCGAACTGCGCCCGCACCGGCTCCTCGACGGCGATCGCGCGCTGCTTGTCGAGCAGCGCCTGGAGCGCCGAGCGCACCTGGAGCTGGCGGGTGATGTCGTCGTCGGTCGTGTCCATCGAGAGGGGCGGGCAGTGCTCGCCGACGAGCTCCTCGACGATCGCGCCGGCGTCCTTCAGGCCGACGGACTGGATCCGCTCCCACATCGCGTGGCCGTGGTCGCGCTCGAGCTCGGCGGCGAGGTCGAGGTCGAGCCACTTCGGCTTGCCGGCCTGGCGCTGGAGCTCCTCCTGCGCCTCGCACAGCTTCACGATCTCGGCGTGCGCGAGCTCGAACGCCTCGAGGATCGTGTCCTCGGGGATCTCCTCCGCGCCGGCCTCGACCATCGTCAGGGCCTCCTTCGTGCCGACGACGATCAGATCGAGGGCCGAGTCGTCCTCGACCTCGCGCAGCGTCGGATTGACGACGAGGCCGCCGTCGATCAGGCCGACGCGCACGGCGCCGACGGGCCCGAGGAACGGCAGCGGCGAGATCATCAGTGCCGCGGACGAGCCGTTGATGCACAGGATGTCGTGCGCGGTGACGAGGTCGGCGGAGAGCACGGTGCAGATCACCTGGACCTCGTTGCGGAAGCCCTTCGGCCAGAGCGGCCGGATCGGGCGGTCGATCATGCGGGCGGTGAGGATCGCCCGCTCGGTGGGGCGCCCCTCGCGCTTGAAGAAGCCGCCCGGAATCTTGCCGGCGGCGTACATCCGCTCTTCGACGTCTACGGTGAGCGGGAAGAAGTCCGCGCCCTCGCGCGTCTCGGCGCGGCCTTGTGCGGTGGCGAGCACCATCGTGTCGCCGGAGCGGACGACGACGGCGCCGTCCGCCTGCTTCGCGAGCTTGCCAGTCTCGAAGCTGATCTCCTGGCTGCCTACCTGGACGGAGACCTGAGCCCGGCGCTCGGTCGCGATACTCATTCGATTGTCCTCCACTCTGCTTGTGGAGGGCGGGAGTTTGAGACAGCCCCGGAGCGGGGCTCGCTCAAACTTCCACCCTCCGGTGGTGACGGAGCTAGCGGCGGAGGCCGAGCTCCTTGATCAGGGCGCGATAGCCCTCGAGGTCGTGCTTCTGGAGATACGTGAGGAACCGGCGGCGGCGGCCGACGAGCTTCAGCAGGCCGCGGCGCGAGTAGTGGTCGTGCCGGTGCGTGCGGAGGTGCTCGGTCAGCTCGTTGATCCGCTGCGTGAGCATCGCAACCTGCACCTGCGTCGAGCCGGTGTCGGCCTCGTTGCGGCCGTGCTTCTTGATGATCTCCTGCTTGGCTTCCTTCGTGAGGGCCATGAGCCTCCTGCGTCGTCGTCTCCCGAGCCCCCGCTCGAGCGCGAAGGAAGCACGCCTCTCGGCCGGGACTGGGTCGGCGGTAGGGTAGCAATCCCGCATGGTTCCTGCGTTCGGGCTCCACGAGATCGTCCGCGAGGCGCGGTCCCGCACGGGCGTGCCGGGGGTCGCCGCGGGCCTGCTCGCGGACGGCGAGGTCGTCGTCGCCGCCGACGGCGTGCTCCGGCTCGGCGGCGACGAGCCCGTCCGCGCGGACACGCCGTTTCGCATCGCCTCGATCTCGAAGCCGTTCACCGCCTCGCTCGCCCTCTCGTGCCTGCCGCTCGACGAGCGCCTCACGGGGTGGCTCAGTCACACGGGCGGCCTCCGCTGCGAGTCGCAGCAGCCGCTCCCGGGCGCCGCCGAGGGGTTGTTCTCCTACTCGAACGCCGGCTACTGGGCCGCCGGGGAGGCCTGTGCAGAGGCGTGCGGCTCGACGTTCGAGCAGGCGATGCGCGAGCGGATCCTCGCGCCGCTCGGGCTGACGGCGACCGGGTACGAGGAGCCGCCGACCGCGGCGCGCGGCCACGTGCCCGAGGGCGAGACCGGACACCGGCCGGTGGCGCACGACGCCTATCCGCCGCGGCGCCGTCCCTCCGGCGGTCTCTGGTCGACGGTGGAGGACCTGCTCGCGTTCGCGACGGCGCAGATGCACGGGCCCAATCCGGCGTTCGAGCCGCGAGTCGAGGCGCTGGGCGCTCGCTACGGGCTCGGCTGGTGGGTACGCACGCGAGACGACGGCGTCACGGTCGTCGACCACGAGGGGTCGGTCGCCGGCTACCAGTCGCTGCTCCTGCTCGTGCCCGAGGAGCGGCTCGCGCTCGCGGTGCTCACGAACAGCTGGCGCGGCAGCGGCCTCGCCCGCCGCGTTGTGGAGCGGCTGGCCCTCGTGGCCGCGCCCACCGCACGCACAGCAGACAACGGTGTCAGACACCGGGACGTGGCCGGGCGGTACGCGCTCGACGGCGCCGAGGCGACCGTCGAGCCGGTCGGACGCGGGCTCCGCGTGCGCGAGGCCGGGGTCGATCCGGTGACGGGCGACCGGATCGAGGAGCCGTCCTTCCCGGTGCAGCCGCTCGGAGGCGGCGTCTACGGGCGCGCCGGGGGCGTGCTGATGAGCCACCGGCTCGACTTTCCGCGCCCCGGCCTCGCGCGCATCGGCTGGGTGGTCATGCCGCGGGTCGGCGCATGATCGCCGGCGTCGCGGCAGGACATCCGGCAACGGCCGCCGCCGGAGTCGAGATGCTCGCCGACGGCGGAACGGCGGCCGACGCCGCGGTCAGCGCGTGCCTCGCCTCCTGCGTCGCCGAGACCGTCATGACCGGGCTGCTGGGCGGCGGCCACGCGATCTACCTCGACGCGAGGACGGGCGTGGTGCGCAACCTCGACTGCTTCTGCGCCGTGCCGGGACTCGGCGCGGCGAGGCGGGAGCCCGAGCTGCTCCACCTCGACGTCCCCTTCGGCGAGGAGCTCGTCCACTATGCGGTCGGACCCGCCTCGTGCGCGGTGCCCGGCGTGCCCGCAGGGCTGACCGCGCTCTGGCAGGCGCACGGCCGCCTGCCCTGGTCCCGGCTCGTCGAGCCGGGACTCGAGCTCGCGCGTGCAGGAGTGACGCTCCCGCCGGCACATGCGGCGTGCCTCGAGATGCTCGCGCCCGTGTTCACGCTGCGCGAAGGGAAGCGGATGTATGCGCCCGCCGGCACGTTGCTGCGAGCGGGCGAGCGGCTCGAGCAGCCCGGGCTCGTCGCGGCGCTCGAGACGATCGCCGCCGAGGGCGCCGGGAGCGCCTACGACGGCACGATCGCCGAGTCGCTGCTCGCCCTCTCGCAGGAACGCGGCGGCCTCCTCACCCGCGCCGACCTCGCCTCGTACGAGGCCTCGTGGAGCGAGCCGGTGGAGACGCCCTGGCTCGGCCTCCGCTTCCTCACGCGCGGCGGGCTCTCGGGCGTCGCCCCCGCGCTCGCCCGCCTGCCGTGTCTGCGCGGGCGGCCGCCGGCGGAGCGGCTGCTGTCGCTCGTCGCGGCGCTGGACGGGGCCGCCGGGCCGGAGACGCACACGACGAACCTCGTCGCGGTCGACGCCGAGGGCAGCGCCTGCGTGCTCACGACGAGCCTCGGCCTCGGCTCGGGCGACTGGCTGCCCGGGCTCGACCTGCACCTCAACAGCATGCTCGGCGAGGTCGACCTCATCGTCGAGCCGCTCGTGCCCGGGGGGAGGATGGAGAGCATGATGGCGCCGACGCTCGTGTTCGACCACGAGGGCCTCGAGCTCGCCGCCGGGTCGGCGGGCGGCACGCGACTGCGGACCGCGCTCGTCGGCGTCCTCGCCGCCGTGCTCGGGCGGGGCGACGACATCCAGGCTGCGATCGACCGCCCGCGCTTTCATCCGGTCGACGGTCTCGTGAACGCCGAGCCCGGCGTCGACGAGGCGTGGCTGGCGTCGCTCGAGCAGCGCGGGCGCACCGTGCGCCGCTGGGCTGCGCCCCACCACTTCTTCGGCGGGGTCAGCATCGTCGGCCGCGCCGGAGCCGGGGCGGATCCCCGCCGGAGCGGCGCCGTCAGGTACCCGTGACCGGGCGGACGGCCGCGCGCGTCTCCTCGACGTCGCGTGCGATCTGCGCGATCAGCTCGGGCTCGCCGGCGAACGAGCGCTCGTCGCGCAGGTGCTGCCAGAGCTCGACCACGAGCCGGCGCCCGTAGAGGTCGCCGGTCCAGTCGAGCAGGAAGGCCTCGATCCGCCGCTCCGTCCCACCGTAGTGCGGGTTGACGCCGATCGAAACGGCCGCGCGGCGGTCGCCCACGGCGCCCGCGTAGATCCCGTACCGCGGGACGAGCAGATCGGGCTCGACGCGGAGGTTCGCGGTCGGGAAGCCGAGCGTGCCGCCGCGCTGGTCGCCGCTGACGACGGTCCCGTCGACCTCGAGCGGCCGCCCCAGCAGTGCGGCCGCCTCACCGACGAGCCCGACGGACGCGAGCCGGCGGATCTCGGTCGACGAGACACCGGCGACGAGCGGCACCTCGCGGCCGTCGAAACCGAGCGAGCGCAGCGTCTCGAGGTCACCCGAGCGCTTGTGTCCGAAGCGAAAGCCTCTCCCGGCGACGACGACCTTCGTCCCGATCGCTTCGAGGTACTGGACTGCGAACGCGCCCGGTGTGAGCGCTGCCAGCTCGGGCGTGAACTCGACGACCAGCGTGTCCTCGACACCGCACGCACCGAGCAGCTCGAGGCGGCGCTCGAGCGTCGAGAGCAGCTCGACGCGGTTGCCGAACACCGTGCGCGGATGCGGGTGGAACGTCACGACCGTGGTGCGCAGCCCCGCAGCGACGGCCGTGCCGATCACCGCTCGATGGCCGCGATGCACCCCGTCGAACATGCCGAGTGCGACCGCGCGATCGACCCGCTCGAGCTCGGCCGGTGTGCGAGCGACGTTCACGCCGCCCCCGTGCCGCCGGTGGCGGCCGCCGCGAGGACGCCGTTGCGGACCGGCGCCGGCACGCGCTCGAGGGCCTCGGCCGGCAGGCGCGCGAGCACGGCCCCCACGTCGAGAAGGTGCGCGTCGGCCGCATCCCGGTCGGCCTCGTCGACCGAGAACGGCCCGACCGCGGTCCGGCGAAGCGTCGTGCAGTGCCCTCCGAGCGACTGGGCGAGCGAGCGCACATACGTTCCCGAGCTGACGTGCATCGAGAGCCGGACCGTCGTGCCGTCGTACGCCTCGACCTTCAGCTCGTGCACGACCGACCGGCGCAGCGGCATCTCGACCTCGACGCCGCGCCGCGCGAGCTTGTAGGCGCGCTCGCCGTCGATCTTCACCGCCGATGCCGCCGGGATCCGGAGCTCGACCTGCCCGCGGAGCCCTTCGACTGCAACGCCGAGCTCCGGCTCCGTTGGCGCGGCGTGGCGCTCGACGACGTCGCCTTCCGGATCGCCGGTGGTCGTGGTCGCCGTCAGGTCGACGTCGGTGACGTAGCGCTTGTCCAGCCCGACGAAGCACGGCGTCAGGCGGGTCGCCGCACCGGACAGCAGCACCAGCAGCCCCGAGGCGAACGGATCGAGCGTGCCCGCGTGGCCCGTGCGTGCCCGTGTACGCCGCCGCAGCGTGGCGACGACGGCGAACGACGACGGCCCGGGTGGCTTGTCGACCAGGGCGATCCCGATCGGTCGCAGCCCTCGCGGCGGC
>Ga0335070_10011112_pt1 | contig 10528 bp, 8 predicted proteins | sample Lox_Sample_13_FD_206722 | JGI IMG/M metagenome (GOLD analysis project Ga0335070, IMG submission 206722) | Soil microbial communities from Loxahatchee National Wildlife Refuge, Florida, United States - Lox_Sample_1.3 | ecosystem: Environmental > Terrestrial > Soil > Wetlands | place: USA: Florida...
CGGCGAACGCGCTTGTGGTTCACGACCATCCCCTCCCGGCGCAAGGCCACGTAGATTCTGCGATATCCATAGCGGATGCGCGAAGCCGCAATCTCCCGGATGCGGTGCCGGAGAAACGCCTGGTCGTCGCGGTAGGATCGATAGCGATGGCTCGACCGATCATACCGCAGGACCGCACAGCCGCGGCGCTCGCTGACCCGATACCGATCCTGTAGGTATCGGACGAGCTCGCGGCGACGACCAGGCCTTACAGCTTTGAGCGGATCACGTCCTGCAGCATCGCCTTGTCGAGAGACAGGTCGGCAACCAACTGCTTCAGCTTCCGGTTCTCTTCCTCGAGCTGCTTCATCCGCCGCAGCTCGCCGACCCCCATCCCGGCGTACTGCTTCTTCCACCGGTAGAACGTCTGCTCGCTGACCCCCATCTTGCGGATCACCTCCGCCACCGACGTACCGGTCTCGGCCTGCCTCAGTGCGAAGGCGATCTGCTCCTCCGTGAACCTGGACTTCTTCATCGAGTCGGGCTCCTTGGCTACCTCAATAACCTTGCCCGAAAACTCACATCAACGCTGGAGGAGAAAACCGGGGGGACGTCAGTAGCCGCGCATCACATCCGGACCTCTGACCCAACCCTCGCCGATTTCGCCATCGGCGACATCCATGCCATCGGTGCCGACGAATCGAACCTCGACGCCAGGGAGCGGGAGGCCGACCGAGTCGTCGTCGCGCGGCGCCTCGACGCGCGTGATCGCCAAGGCCGATGAGCTTTCGGTCAGTCCATAGCCATTGTTGAGAGGCAGACCGAAGCGGCGCTCAATGGACCGTTTCCAGTCGATATCGAGAGGAGAGCCGCCGGCCGACATATAGCGCAGCCCGGGCGCCGAGAGCGACCCGTTTGTGGTCTCCAGATGCTCGAGCAGCTTGGCATACATCGCGGGCACGCCCTGCAGAATGGTGATCCCGTTCTCGAGTGCATTCGCGAGCCGAGCGGGATCGAAGCGCGGCACGAGCAGGATTCTGGCACCCGCGCTGATGGCGCAGAGGAGCACCGATGTCAGGCCGAACACATGCGAGATCGGCACCAGTTGAACGACAAAGTCCCCGCTGACCATTCTGCGTAGCCTGCCGGAGGCTATGGCGTTAAACAGCAGATTGCGATGAGTCAGCATCACGCCCTTGGGGCTGCCTGTCGTTCCGGATGTGTAGATCACAGCGGCAACCTGCGATGCGCCGGACTTCGAAACTGGCTCCGGCTCGGATTCAAGCCCGCCGATGATGCGGACCCGGCCAGCAGCGGTGGCTGTCTCTGCCGCGGCATTGTGCCGTTCGGCATGGGCCGCCGCTTCCTGCGACACCATGTGGCTGAACAGGATCGCCCGGGGCCTTGCATGCTGACGAATGCGATCGATCTCTACCGGTGTTAGGCGCGCATTGACGGGAACGGCCCAGGCGTCGAGCCGGCTCGCCGCAAAGAGTGCGGCTACCGCGGCCGCCGAATTCTCATTGACGATCAGCACACGATCGCCGCCGCGTACTCCGGCTTGTGCAAGGATTACCGAAATGGCTTCAACGCCTTCGCGCAGCGCCGCGTAGGTTAAGACCCGCGCGTCGGTATCAGTTAACGCGGGCGCATTGGGAGCGCGTGCCGCCCAATAATCGAGCGGATCATGGATGCGGTGTGGCAGTGCCTCAAGGTCGACCGCGCCCTTATCCATCGACGGCGCTCCTCCCTGTTTTTCAGCAAGTGCCAAGGCATGTTTGGACCAACTCGTCGAGCGGCGAGGCTACCGCTCCTTGATCGCAATAGCTATCGGCTTGGCATGGCTTGGCCGTGATCCCGAAGGAACGCGCTGGCGCAATGTCCGCATCGCTAGCTTAGAACAAAGCCGTCATATCCATTGGCGACGACTTCCTCGCATTTCTTCACATAGGCCGGGAAACCGCCGATATAGGGCATGAAGACACGCGGCTTGCCAGCTATGTTGGCCCCGGAATACCAGGAGCTGCAGGTGCCACGGAGGGACTGGCCCGCGATATCGCCGGCATGGGACACCCAGGCGTCCTCCGCTGCAATATCCGGTTCAAGCTGTCGATGGCCGTGCCGGCTGAGATAAGCCAGGCAATCGGCGATCCACTCGACGTGCTGCTCAATAGAGGGGAGCATATTGGTCAACACTGAAGGACTCCCCGGGCCCGTAATGGTAAAAAGATTAGGGAATCCCGCCATGGCGAGGCCGAGATAGCTTCTCGGCCCGTCGTGCCACTTCTCTCGCAAAGATGCGCCGGCGCGGCCCCGGACGTCGATCTTGAGCAGGGACCCGGTCATGGCGTCGAAGCCGGTGGCGAAGACGATCGCATCGAGGTCGTATGTGCTACCGCCGACTCTCAGCCCCTCTCGCGTAATGGCTTCGATTGACGTAGCGCTAATATCGACAAGGGTGACATTCGGTCGGTTGAACGTCTGCCAATAGCCCGTGTCAACGCAAAGCCGTTTGCAACCGAAGATGTTCCGCGGTGACAGCATGTCGGCCAATTTAGGGTCGCGCACCGCTTCTCGGATTTTGCCTCGGATGAAAGCCGCCGCAATTTCGTTGGCCTCCGGGTCCAGAAGAACGTCGGAAAACACCCCAAAGAACGAAAAGCCGCCCTCGGCCCAGCGGGCTTCAAATTCGCGTTGGCGCTCCTCCGGCGCCACCGCAAGGACGGAGACATCATTGTAATGAAAGTCGATACCTGCGCGATTATTCTTGGCCCGCTGGCGCAGGCTGACGTAGTTCGTCTTGACTGCGCGCTGGACCTCCGGATCGAGCGGTCGGTTATGCGCCGGCACCATATAGTTGGGCGTTCGCTGGAAGACATGAAGATGCGCGGCCTGCTGGGCGATTACCGGTATCGATTGAATGGCCGAGGACCCGGTACCGATCACGCCGACCCTTAAGCCCGTGAAGTCCACCCCGGCATGAGGCCACATCCCAGTGTGATAGATGGCCCCGGCAAAGCTATCCTGCCCCATTAGCCTAGGGATGTTCGCTACTGACAGGCATCCGGTCGCCATGACGCAGAAGCGCGCGGTAGTCCGGGCGCCGTTATCCGTGTCAATGAACCAATCCCCGGAGGCCTCGTCGAAGATCGCTGCCAGGACCCGCGTCTTGAAGACAATATCCCGGCGGAGATCGAAGCGGTCGGCAACATGCTCGGCATAGCGCAAAATCTCCGGTTGGGCGGCGTAGCGCTCGGTCCACTCCCACTCTTGCTGAAGCGCGTCCGAGAACTGGTAGGAATATTGCATGCTTTCGACATCGCATCGCGCGCCTGGGTAGCGGTTCCAGTACCACGTGCCACCGACCCCCCCTCCGGCCTCGAAGACTCGCGCGGAGAGACCCATCGCGCGAACGCGATGGAGCATATAGAGCCCAGCGAAGCCGGCGCCGACGATTACTATGTCGTACTTGTTGACAGACATGTCAGGCCCCCCAAGGGGCGGGGCTTTGAGGGGTCCGAAACCGCCGTCGAGAGCGGTACCGACCGTTACTGCCGTTCCATCTTCACCGCGCCTCGACTGTCACGTAGGTCTCATTGTAAGCCGGCTGCCCCGCAGGGGACCAGCGCGAGAGCGTTAGTCGGTTCATTGGTGCGGCAGATGGATCGTCGCCATCCCACCATTTGCCCTCGAGCGAGGCGATGCCTGAACGGAGCGTGTCGCTCACTTTTAGAACGGCTTTAATCGAAGCTGACTCGCGCCGAAGTATCACTTCGGCCCCATCGACAAGCGCGCGCGCCTCGGCGTCGGCTACACTTATCATCACGGTCGGCTTGCCTTGCGATTGGCGCTGGCGCCGCATGTTGGCAAACGTGGAGTTCAGGAAATAGTGGGCCTTCGGGGTGAGGAGTTGGAGCTCGCCTGGAGCGGGCACGGTGGGCACAGCAATTGCTCCATCGGCGACGCGCAAGCGTGTCGCCAGCCGCGCGATTTGGGGACGAGGTGTGGAGGACTTTCGCCAGTTGGTCTCGTTGAGATCATCGAACGTCCAGCCCGATGGGAGTGCCGCGGCCGCGATCTCTTCATCGCTTTCACCGAAAGCCGGATGGTCTAGGCCGAGACGTGGTGCAAGGGCTCGCATAATGGCGCCGCTGCTCTTCGCTTCGCCTTGAGGTGGAATGGCTGGCCAATTGACCGTCACATAGTGGTGGCCCCAAGCGCCCTGGATGTCGAGATGTTCGAATTGGGTGGTGGCGGGAAGGACGATGTCGGCAAAGAGCGCAGTATCCGTCAAGAAGTGATCGCACACCACTGTGAAGAGGTCCTCGCGGCCAAGCCCCCGCCTGAGACGCGGCCCATCGATCTGAGTAACGGCTGGATTTGCGGACCATACCATAAGACCCTTGATGGGTGGCGCCAGGCTGTCGTCGTCCAAGATCGCGGCGAGTTTCGCCATATCAAGGGTGCGCGGCGATCCCTTGATCAGATCGGGGCGGCTCACAGGCGTTTCATCAAGCTCTGGAAACGAGTCGATCGATAGGCCGCCACCGCGCTTGCGCCAGTGACCTCCCAGGATGGAGATTGCTGACAGTCCCCGCACGAAGGCCTCGCCATTCTGCGCTTGCTGCGGTGCGACGCCAGCGCGGATGAGCGCGGGCCGAGCCGTGGCAAAGGCCTCGGAGAGTTCCGCGATTTGTGCGGATGCTAACCCGGTGGCGGTCGCGGCATTCTCGAAGCGCCAGGGAGCGACCATGGTGCGGTAGGCGGCAAGATCACTCACCCAGAGACCGGCCAGATCAAGGTCAGCACGGCCGGTCTCAAGCAAATGACGACCGATGGCGGCAGCAAGGATTGCATCTGAACCCGGTATTGGCGCGAGATGTGTGTCGCACATCTTGGCCGTGCGGGTGAGGCGGGGGTCAATGGCAATGACCCGGGCGCCGTTCTTGCGGGCTTCCTCTATGAAGTGCCACTGGTGATGGCAGGTGGTGAGCACGTTCTGGCCCCACAGCAGGATCAGCTGCGCATCTGGCGTTTCCTCCGGATCTACATTGATCGGATGACCCTCGGTCAGAAGCGAGGTACCGGAAGCTCCGCAAACATTGCCGCCTTTAAGGCTCGCACCCAGCGCGTGAAAGATCCGCTGCAAGGCGAAGCGCTGCACCAGGCCCATCGACCCTAGATAGTGAAAGGGCATCAGAGCCTCTGCCCCATGATCGGCAATGATCTTATTGAAGCGCGAGGCAATGGTATCGAGTGCCTCATCCCAGGAAATCGGCTCGAAGATGCCGGAGCCTTTCGCGCCCGCTCGGCGCAATGGGTGAAGCAAGCGTTCGGGCGCTGTCACCCGGTTCTCGTAGTCCCGTACTTTGGCGCATAGAACGCCGCGGGTGATGGGATGGTCCTTTGCCCCTTCGATGCGGACAACATGATCGCCTTCGACATAGGCAACCCATGAACAACTATCCGGACAATCGAGCGGGCAGCAACCTTTGATCTGCATCGCGGTTTCTCTCGCCGATGAACTTGCCTAGGTCCGGCAGGCGGATCCGCCCGCGGAGCCATGACCATCTATACCGACCCTACCTTGGGAGGTGCGTCGCATTGGCCCTTGCCTGAACAATGTTGGCCCTGCCGAAGCCTGCTGTCACTCACAAACTGCGACGACGAAATTGGTGAACGTGCCAAGGAAGCCCTTACAAGGACGAAGGCAAAGCAGGGTTTGCTTGCTCAAACTTCCCGCAGAGATGGTTCTTGATATGCCGCGAAGCTAAGCCGGAGCACGTTCCGCAACTTATCCAGCGCAAAATTGGAAATTCCCTGATATCCAGTTTTCCATTGGATTTGATGCACCCGGTGAGATTCGAACGGCCAGCTGTGACCGACCGACCACACGCGATGCCTACACAGGTCCGCTAATGGGATGGTCCGGCCGTGCTCCTACCCGGCCGGACCATCCCATTAGCAGACTTTGGTGCCCATAGACTATTGGGGCGACCAGCGTAAACTTGGTGGCACGGCAACCCGCGAACGTAGCTGCTGCAGATGGCCGAAGAACGCGTCCAGCGCCGCCTTGCTGCCATCATGGCCGCCGATGTGGTCGCCTACAGCCGGCTAATGGAGCAGGACGAGGCCGGCACTCTGGCCGCGCTCAAATCGCGCCGTAAGGAAATACTGGGGCCACTGGCCGTCAAGCATCAGGGCCGCGTGTTCAAGGTAACCGGCGATGGTGTGCTGGTAGAATTCGCTAGCGCCGTCAATGCCCTGCAATGTGCCATTGATCTGCAGCAGGGCATGGCCAAAGCCAATGAAGGCCAGCCGGACGACCGCCAGATCATACTGCGTATCGGCGTTAATCTCGGCGATGTCATGGCCGAGGGCGGCGATCTCTATGGCGAGGGCGTGAACATCGCAGCGCGTCTCGAAGCTTTGGCGGAGCCCGGCGGCATCCTGGTGTCCGAGACGGCGCACCATCACATCGGTTCCAGAGTCAAGGTCGGGTTCGAAGATCTCGGAGCCCAGAATCTGAAGAACATTGCCCAGCCGGTACGCGCCTATCGCGTGACGAGCACGCCAACCGTGGCGGTCGGTTCGCCCAAACCAGCCTCCGACAAGCCCTCCATCGCCGTGTTGCCCTTCGTCAACATGTCCGGCGACCCAGAACAGGAGTACTTCTCCGACGGCATCACCGAGGACATCATCACCGAGCTATCGCGATTCCACGAATTGCTGGTCATTGCCCGCAACTCGTCATTCCAATATCGAGACAAGAATGTTGACGTGAAACGAGTCGGGCGCGAACTCGGTGTTCAATTCGTCATCGAAGGTAGCATTCGCAGACTTGGTGATCATGTCCGCATCACGGCTCAGCTCATCGATGCCGCTACCGGAAGCCACGTGTGGGCTGAACGCTACGATCGCGATATGCACGATATATTCGCCTTGCAGGACGAACTGGCGCACGCAGTCGCCGCGGCTGTCGGCAGTAGCGTCGAAGCGGCTGGGCAGGAGCGAGCCGTCCGCCTCAGCCCTGCCGGGCTTACCAGCTACGACCTGGTCCTGCGCGGGAACGCGCTACGGAACCTCTGGACGAAATCCGATAGCGAAGCCGCCAAAGCCCTGTTTCAAAAAGCTATTGATATCGACCCGGCAAACGCCCGGGCGCATGCCTTCTACGCCCATACCTGCTTCCTGGAATACATGGCGCATTGGGTGGTGGATCGGGATCGGTCCTTGCGAAGCGCACTCAAGTTCGCCAAGCGTGCGGTCACGCTCGACGAATCGGATTCTACGGCGCGCTGGGTCCTCGGGCAGGTGTATTTGTATATGCGGGATTACGCGGAAGCGCGCTTCCATGCCGAGAAGGCATGTCGTCTCAATCCGAATGACAACGTAGCGAGGGGAATTTACGGCCTTTTCCTCTGTCACGTCGGGGAGGCCGAGAAGGGGATCGAGCAGCTCGAACTGGCGAGGCGTCACAATCCGCTGGATCCTGCCTGGGTCCCTTGGCTACTGGGTATCGCATATTTCACCGCTCGTCGCTATAAGGAGGCCATCGCCACACTCATCCAGATTCACGAGCCGATAAACGAAGTGCGAGGATGGCTCGCCGCTAGCTATGCCCACGCCGGCCGCATCGAGGAGGCTAAGGCGATGCTGCGCGAGTTCCTCGGCGTTGCCGAACACGACATGGCAATCTTTCCCGGTCAACGACTAAGCGACTGGGTACCTTACTGGCATGGGGCTATGGAGTATCAGGATCAGCGCGACTTCGACCATTTGTTCGACGCGCTTCGCAAGGCGGGGATGCCAGAATAGCGGTCGGCCACGTCGCATAGGACAGTTAGGCGTTCGTTTGTTTCTGGCACAACTCGGACATGCTGCCCGTCGTGTCCGATGACCGCTTAGGCCTCAAGACCAGACTCTGGACAGCCGCCACAGCCAAGTTTTGTGTCTTGACGCCCTCGCATGGCTGGCCTGTCAATCGCACTGGTTCCTTAATGGACTTCGTGGGAGGCGGCTTCGGCTGCCTGCTGGCGATCCGACTCTTCGATCTCTTTTCGGATGCGAGCAGCCGTCTTCATCAGATCCTCAATGGACATGTCGCGCGGCTCCTTGTCGTCCGGCTCGATCGGGTCCGCCGCCTTCGGCGCGATGTAGCCGGCGCGATCCAAAATTGTCTTCGCCGCATCCACCCGAACCTTGAGCGGCGCCTCGTCGTCGTGGATCACCTTGCCAAGCAGACTGACAGCAGCGACTGCGTGATCGCCCAGCGCCTCGCGCGTCAGGCGGTCGATCTCGGCGCGCACCCCCTGATGCCGCAGCAGCCGATAGCCTTCCTGGCGGGCGCTCTTCTCGGCATAGCCGGCCGCTATCGCGGAAGCGGAGCCATTGCCGGCGACGCCGGCCTCGCCAAGCACGTAGCTCGAGGCGAAGGCGCGTTGTTGTTCGGTCAATTGATGGGTTGAAGCGCTGGTCATAGCCGGCATTTTACCAGCGAGGCGGAAAGTAAGCCAAAAAACTAATGAGGCAGATGCCGCTCTACCGCAGAGCGTGCCTTGCTTTGACGCCCATCGGCTAGGGAACGGAACTGCGCTTCGCGGTAGGCTGAGATCGGCACCCCTGAAGCAACTTGTCGTGCAGCCGTGATCGCGACGCCTGCGGATCACATCGAGGGCTCGCCGTAACGGCGAGCCGGGCACCATCGCGGTCATTCGAGCGGTGGCGCCTCTCGGTGCCCCCCTCTTTTAATCAGAGGGTCGCGGGTTCGATCCCCGCCGGGCTCACCAGCAAAATCAAGATGTTAGCGCGGCATTTGACGCTTGAGATTGGCCTTCTTGCGCCGCAAGGTAAGAGCCTAGGTAACAGGCGTTAGGCGCATGATCAAATCAACGGCGTTGTCGATCATTCGGTGTCAAATACCATGCCCCCCAGCCGCCCGCAGCGGCCCGTGGCGCGGATCTCGACAGAGGGCACCGAGATTATTAGGCCGGAAGCCGAGACGCGAATCCTGGGCCGCGAATGCCGCCTTGGCGAGATGATGGCGGCGCAGCGGGGGCCCAGCGGCAGACAATGGGGCCGGCTCAGGGCAAACGGAGGACCAAGCCATGTTTACACGGATCCTGGTTGGGCTCGATGGTTCGGATCATGCCCGCAAGGCGCTGGGCATCGGGATTCGCCTGGCCAAGTGCGATCACGCGAGCCTCGTGCTGGTTCGCGCCGTTAGCGACAAGCCGCTGAGCGAAGCGGAGCGCAAGCTGGAAGAAACGGAATTTGGTATCAGGGGCCTTGAGGAGCGGTTGCCGGCGACGGCGATCACGGATGCGATTGGAGATCCCCGGCTAAGATTGTCTGTCACTCACGAGAAGACTCCGGACGCGCCGCTCTTGGCGCGCACCGAGCTCGCCCAACTCATGCTCGAAGAGGCACGGGAAGATGCGATAAAGGCCGGTGTCGCGGAAGTGGATTTGCGCGTTGATGTCGGCGATCCGGCCAAGCTCATTCTGGACGTGGCCAAGAGCGAGAAGGCGGACCTAATTGTGATTGGCAGCCGCGGCCTCAGCAATATCCAGGGGCTTGTGCTCGGCAGCACTTCCTACAAGGTGACCCATCTGGCGTCCTGCAGTTGCCTGACGGTGACGTGAATGGAGGCGGTCACCACCCTCTGAACGGCTGGCCGCGTGTGACCCACTGGGATTGTCTTCTGACAGAAAAAGGGGCCGACCCTTTCGAGCCGGCCCCGCGACTTTCCCTTCAAGTCGGAGGAAAAATCGAACTTCTGCGTGACAAGAGAGGCGCGGCGCGCGCCGCAAGGGAAGGTGGCTATTTACGCCGATAAACTACGATGGCTTCGTTCGGGACTATTGGATTATCGTGGAGACAAAAGGGCCCAATCGTTAGATGAGTGAGCGACGAGAGTTCGGCTCTCCATGCTCGCGAGTTCCGGATCAATTCTTCTTCAATCTCCGCGCCGTTTCCTGGATCGAGTTTTACCGCAAGGTCCAGGTCGGACCATGGCTCCGCAGTGCCCCTTGCGCGGCTTCCAAATACATAGATCGCAACGATTGTCGGTTTTGTCGCCGCCCAAGCCGCAAGGATCTCGTGCACCCTCATTTGAGCGCGCTCCCAGCCGGGATCGTGTTTTCATAGCATCGCGACCGGATTCAGTAGTCACGCCATGCTCGCATATCTTTGCGTCATGCGCATGACTCGCCGGACTCAACCGGTGTCTCTACCGAAAACTAGATTCGAGCGTAGCGGTGGTGAAGGCCACCGACCAAGGGCTGGGCAATGATCTGGCCAATCCACTCGATAGCGCGCCCGTTCGGCGCATCCTTGCCAAGCAACAGGTGCGTCCGGGTTTCGTTGTAGTATTCGGTGTATCTGGACATGATCCGGCGAAGGTGACTCTCGCCGAGCACGATGACGTGGTCGATGCACTCGCGTCGTGCCGAGCCGATCAACCGCTCGACATAGGCGCTTTGCCACGGCGACCTCGGCGCGACGGGTCGATCCCGGATACCCAGGCCGCGGAGACGCCGTATCACAA
>Ga0335070_10011113_pt1 | contig 10528 bp, 6 predicted proteins | sample Lox_Sample_13_FD_206722 | JGI IMG/M metagenome (GOLD analysis project Ga0335070, IMG submission 206722) | Soil microbial communities from Loxahatchee National Wildlife Refuge, Florida, United States - Lox_Sample_1.3 | ecosystem: Environmental > Terrestrial > Soil > Wetlands | place: USA: Florida...
CCGCTTCCGCGCGACGGTTGGGTCGGGCGTGCGTGGGGGACCGCGGCGCCGAGCTGAGCACCCGAAGCGCGCCGCGAGCGGCGTCGCGCGGACCTCGGATCCCGCGGCGCCGCCTCCGGCGGCGAAGTCGCGCGCGCCGCGATGAGCTTGAGCATCGACCAGGCGACGACTGGCGCGGCCGCGCCTTTCCAGCGCTCGTCCGCTGGATCGACGAGCTCCTGATACGCGTACGGCCGCTGAACGAACGCCAGCGGGCCAGGAAACAGCTAGACGCCCTCTGTCGCGGTGATCCGCCCCTTGCGTGCCGCCTCGGCGAGCGCGGCGTGGTCGCGCTCGTTCTGGTCGGCGTAGGCGACGGCGAAGTCGGCGACGGCCCGGTCGAAGACGTCCCCCTTGCCGAGGTAGGAGGCGATCGCGATCCGGTCGCCGGAGCGCGCATGGGCGCGCGCAAGCGTCCACCCGCAGACGCGCGCGTACAGCTCGAGCGCGCCGGGCGTCGCCACGTCGAGCTCGGCAGACACCTTTCCGTCCCAGAGCTGCCGGAGGTAGAAGTCGCGCGGCGGGCCGTCGAAGGTCTGCGCGAGGTGCACCCAGCCGAGGAGGATGTCGCTCGACGCCTGCATCAGGCGCTGTCCCTCGACAACGCGCCGGCCGTGGTTGCCGAAAGGGCGCCTGTCGAGGTACGGCTCGAGCACCGACGCCTGCGCTTCCTTGATCTGCAGGAAGAGCGGGTCGCCGTCGTCGCGCCCGAGCAGGAGCAGGATCATGCAGCGGGTGCCGACGCTGGCGACGCCGACGACCTTGCGGGCGAGCTCGACCCATCGGAACTGCTCGAGCAGGCGGCGCCGGTCGCGTTGCAGCGACTGACGGTACGCGCGGAACGCCCGGTGCAGCTCGAGCTCGATCATCTCGGCCGGAGCGCCGGCCGACTCCTTCAGCTCCCGCAGCGGCACGATCAGCGGCGGGTCGGAGACGATCCGCCGCTCGCCGTCGACCACCTCCGTCAGCTTGTCGAACGCCTTCATGTGGTCTTTCGTGTGTGCGCGCGCCGCGGTCTGCTCGAACCGTCGCACCTGCTCCTTCGTCGCCTGTTGGGCGCGCAGCTCCTGCACGAACCCCTGCGCGTCGAGCCGCGAGTACCAGACGTCCAGCTCCCGCATTGCCGCGAACTGCCGCATCGCCTCGCGATAGCCGGCGACGGCGCGGATGACCGCGCTGCGCCGCTGCGCAGGAGTGAAGCTCGCCTCACCGCCCGCGATCTCGACGCTGGCGGCGAGCCGCTTCAGGTCCCACTCGAACGGGCCGGGGAGCGTCTCGTCGAAGTCGTTGAGGTCGAAGACGAGGGTGCGTTCCGCCGAGGCGTAGCCGCCGAAGTTGCCCAGATGCGCGTCGCCACACAACTGGGCGTGCAGGCGGGTGCGCGGAGTCGACGCGAGGTCGTACGCCATGACGGCCGCCGCTCCGCGGTAGAACGCGAACGGCGACGCGAGCATCCGCCCGTACCGGATCGGGACGAGCTCTGCGACACGCGACCGCTCCTGCGCTTCGAGAATCGCGATGGGGTCGCGTTCCGCCGCGAACTCGAGCTGCGCGTGGCTCGCCCGTGAGCAGTGCGCTCGCGCGTCGCGGCCGCGCGCTTCCCTCTCGGCGACGGTCGCGTGTGGGACGAGCGTCGCCGCACCCGTCATCTCGCCAACGCCCTCGGCGTCCATCGCGAGCCTCCTTGCTTCGCATCATAGGGAGATGACGCTCGAGGACGACAGCCGACGCAGTCGGGCACCGACGCGAGTCTTCGCGGGTGCCTCCACGATCTGCTCACCAGGCCGAAGGTCGGCTTGGCGGCGGGCATCCCGCCGAGCGAGATCCAGTCGATGGATGCAAGCCGTTTCGGCTTGCCGCGATCTCGCGGGCGGTCGCCGTCGGGTTGCGTCCAATCTGCTCCATGAGTGATCCATACCCGTCGGCTCGGGGATCAGACGCTGCGTGCCCGCGCGACCGCGTTGCGCGCCTGCTGGACGGCGGCGGTGTCGGCGCCGTCGTCGCGTGCGATCTGGTGCGCGAGCTTCGTCTCGGCGGCGAGCACGCGCTCCGTGGCGGTGGGGTTCGGCTGCGTGCGGATGTAGCTCCGGAGCGTCGAGCGCGACCCGGCGAGGGCGTCCAGTTCGGCGGGCGTGACGACGCCGAGCGCGACCTCGGGAGCCATCAGCTCGCGCATCCACTTGCGCTCGATCGGCTCGGTGCTGTCGTAGACCCAGACGAACACGCTGATGAGCGCGCCCGCGACGGCCATCGGGACGATCCAGCCGAAGACGCTGTTGCCGCCGATCGCGGCGCTCCCGTCCCAGAGCCCGTGCAGGAGCATCGCGGTGAGCATCAGGCCGCCGCCGAGCCGTCTGCGCGCCGGCGCGTCGGGTCGGCCGATGAACCACACGAGGCCCGCGCCGAAGATGCCGGTGTACATCCAGTGCGAAGGAATCGAGGCAACGGTGCGCGCGACGATCGTCACCGATGTCGCCCGAGCGTCGCCGAACGCGTTGGCCGTGCCGATCCACGCGTAGCTGATGTCCTCGCTGATCTGAAAGCCGAGCCCGACGAAGGCGCCGAGGATGAGCCCGTCGAACGGGCTCCGGATCAGCTTCGGCGCGAGCACGAGGAGCAGGAGGACGCCGGCGCCCTTCGCGAGCTCCTCGTCGATCGGCGCTGCCAGCGCGGCACCCCAGTCGAAGGCGAAGCTCGCACCGAACGCCTTCGCGTACAGGCTCATCACGGCATCGTTTCCGAGCAGGGCGAAGGCGCCGGTTGCCGCGACGGCGCCCCAGACGAAGCCGACGGCCGAGAGGTTGCGCGGGACGCTCGTGTAGCGGTCGCCGTAGTGGATGAACCACAGATACGCGACGGCAAGGAGCCCGAAGGCGATGATCCCGCTGAAGAGCGCGCCGCTGTAGGCGGCAGCCGCGATCGAGACCTGGCCGGACACGACGTACGCACCGGCGACGACGAGCACGCCGTAGACCCAGAAGGCCAGGTTGTGCGGCTGGAGGAGGCGGAAGTCCTCGCCCCACCCGGACTGCTCGATCGCGCGGCGGCGGTCCGCGGCAAGCGTGCTCACGACGCCGTCCGGATACTGCGGATCATCGCGACGATCTCGTCGCGCCGGCGCGAGAGCAGGTCGTCCGGACCCGAGATGACGATCTCGAGGCCCTCGCGGATCGGCCGCCCTTGCGAGCCGGCCGTCGGCCGGGACCTGAAGACGAAGGCGACCACGGATCCCTCCCTCGCGACGCCGACGAAGTTCTCCGCCACGCCGACGACGCGATGGCGAGTCGTGACGCGATAGTGGCGGCCCGTCGCGGCGGCCCGCCCGCGCGCGTGCCGGAGGTCGGCGTTGATCTCGTTGATCCGGCGGAGCAACGCCGACGGTGTGCCGGCGAACGGAGCCGCCTGGACGGAGAACCTCACGCTGCCGGCGACGAGCTCGGTGGCGGCGGTGCTGCCGACGGGCGAGCGGGTGCGGCCGACGAGCGCGCCGGTAGTGAGGTCCCAGCCTGGCGCCGGGACGAGCGTGATCCCGTCCGCGAGCTCCGCGATCTCTCCCTTGTGAATGGCGTGCCGGTAGGCCGTCTTGCCGTCGACTGTTGGGAGGACGACGCTCATCAGCACGGCAAGCGCGAGGACGAGCAACGCCGGCTTGACCGTTTGCCGGTCGATCCCTCCAGTGCGCCGTGCGGCGGACGCCATGGTCGTGCTCGTGGCCATGCGAAGATCCTCGCACCGCGCATGGGCCGGCACAGCGTGGAAATGCCTGAAACGGTTCGTGAAACCCGCTTGGCAGTCCCATGGCAGGTGGTGGGCGGACGATCGTGCGCGGAGACAAGCTCCGACGAAGGGAGATGCGTCATCGTGGGCTCAGAGGACGTAGTGGCAAAGCCTTCGCCGCGCGCGGAGCGACCGTCTGTCGAGGCGGTGACGGGGCCGCGGGCGGCTGACCGCGCCGCGGGCCGCGGTGGAGGCTGGGCCGCGGGCGATCCCATGCTCGTCGGCGCGCGCGCGGCGGTCGGCGTGATCGGCGTCGGCGTGCTCGTGCTTGGGCTGTGGCGACTGAGGGAAATCGTCATCCTCCTCCTGCTCGCGCTGACGTTCGCCGCCGCGATCCGGCCGGGCGTGACGGCTCTCCACCGCCGCGGCGTCCCCGAGTCGATTGCCATCTTCGTCTTCTTCGCGCTCGTGATCGGGACGCTCGTGCTCTTCTTCTGGCTCGCAGTGCCGCCCGCGGTGCACCAGATCCAGCAGGCGCTCTCACAGCCGGTCAGCAAGGGGCACGGGATCCGCCACGACGTGCTCGCATGGGCCCAGCGCGAGCTCGCGAAGCTGCCGTCGGGCTCGGCCGTCCTCCACCCCGTGGCGACGTACGGGAAGAAGGCGACCACCGCGATCGCCGCGGTGTTCTTCACGCTCGCCGCTACCTGGTACTGGATCTCCGAGCGCGACCGGATGATCGACGCCGCCTCCTCGCTCGTCTCGGAGCCGAAGCGCGAGAGCACAAGCCGCACACTGCTCGCGATCGACGAGCGCCTCGGCGCGTACGTCCGCCTGATGGTGATGATGATCGTCGCCGTCGGGCTCGTCGACTCGACCGGCTTCTACCTCGTCGGCCTCCACTACTGGCTGCTGCTCGGCGGTGTCGTGAGCCTGCTCGAGGTGATCCCCGTCATCGGCCCGCTGCTCGGCGTGCTGCTCGTCGGGGCCGTCGGCCTGTCGCAGTCGCTGCACGTGATGGTGCTCGCGCTTGCGGTCGTCCTCGGCGTGCGCCTGATCCAGGACTACGTCGTCAACCCGCACGTGATGGGCGGCTCGGTCGGCCTCTCGCCGCTCGCGACGCTCGTGACCGTGTCGGTCGTCGGCGTCCTCTTCGGGCCGTTCGCGGTCATCCTCGCGATCCCCGTCACCTCGACCGTCGCGACGCTGATCGACGTCCTCGTCCTCGGTCACGAGCCGCCCGATTCGGAACGGCGCGGCCTACGGCTTCGGCGGGCGCCGCCGGCGTGACCTACCAGAAGCTCCATCGAGGCGCCGACGGCGCCGGCCGGAGAGCTGGCGGCGGCGGAGGCGGCGAGGGGCGGAGCGCGAAGGCAGTCATGCCGCTAACCGTCACCCGTCACTCCGGGACGATCCCACGAGCGGTGCGGTCGCCTGCGACGACGACTGCGAGCCGGTGCCGGTCTCGGGGTAGCGGTGGCGGAAGGCGAGGTAGGCGATCGCTCCTGCCGGCAGCGCGAGCCAGTACGACGCGATCCGGTAGACGAGCGTCGCGGCAACCGCGTTCGCCGCCGGCACGCCCGCGAGCTCGAGCGTGCCGACGAGGCCGCCCTCGACGAATCCGAGCCCGCCGGGCGTCAGCGGGATCAGCGCCAGCACCTGCGCCGAGGTGTAGGCGAGCAGGACGAGGGACGGGTGCGGGCTCGCGCCGACGGCGCGCAGCGCCGCGAGCAGGGCCAGGTAGTCGAACAGCGTGCTGCCGGCGGCCGCTGCGAGTGCCTGCTGCCAGCGGCTGCCGAGCGTTCGGCGGACGAAGTCGCGTTCCACGAGCAGCTGCTCCGACACGCCGGTGACGTGATCCTTCCGCCGCGTCGTGTGGTTCAGCACCCACTCGACGCCGTGGCCGCCGAGCTCGACCGGCTCATCGGTCGTGAGGGCGACGGCGCCGGCGGCGACGAGCAGCGCGAACAGGACGGCGCCGAGCGTGGCTGCGGTCGCGAGGCTGTGGGCGACGGGAGCGCCCGCGATGATCGCGGGCAGCGCGAGCAGCGGCAGCGCGAGCGTCGCCGCGGTCTGAAGCAGCGACGACGCCCCGAACGCGGTCGCCGCCTCGCCCGTGTCGATGCCTGCGCGCTGCAGCATCGACGAGGCGAACGCCGTCGCCGTCGCCCCGCCGCCGGGCAGGACGCGTCCGACCGCGTTCGAGGCGAGCTGCGCGGTCGCGACGGGGAACCAGGCCTTCGTGTGCAGCGCGATCCGGTCGAGTGCCCAGACGCAGACGGTCGCGGCGAGCTCGCACGCGAGCGCGAGCACCGCGAACGGCCAGTCGAGGTGCAAGAGCGACCGCCGCTGCCCGAACACCGCGAGCAGGCTCGGGAGCAGCAGGTAGATCGTCACGCCGCCGACGACGAGCGGCACGGCAGGGCGGACCCGCTGCCACATCCGCCTGCCGCGACGCCGCGGCTCGCGGACGGGCGCGTCCGCGCCGCCGCCGCGCACGTCGCGCCCCGTCTCGTGCGCAGCATCAGTTCGGTCCTGTGTCTCCGCCTTCACCTCCAGCGAGAATCACGCGCGCCGCTGCCGCCCCGCTGCCACACCGGCAGCTCCTCGGGATCAACGACGCGCCGGCGCCGTCATCCCCACACCGTCCTTCTCGGGCTGAACGCCGGCTCGTAGTCCCGCGGCTCGACTCGGTCGGATCTGAGCAGGGCCCAGGTGAGGACGGCGCCGAAGACGAAGCCGCCGACGTGCGCGAAGAACGCGACGCCGCCGCCGTTGGCCGAGGCCGAGAAGAGCCCGAAGTTCGCCTCGATCAGCTGGTAGAGGAACCAGAGGCCGAGGAAGTACCAGGCGGGGATCTTCACCGGGAAGATGAGGACGAGCGTCAGGATGCGCGACTGCGGGTAGAGGACGAAGTAGGCGCCCAGCACAGCGGCGATCGCGCCGCTCGCACCCAGGTTGGGGACGCGCGCGTCGGCGGCCGTGCCGACGAGCAGCGTCATGATCGTCTGCGTCATCATCGCGACGAAGCCGCCCGCGAAGTAGAAGCCGAGGTAGCGGAGCCGCCCGAACGCGTCCTCGACGTTCTTGCCGAAGATGGCGAGGAAGAGCATGTTGCCGAGGATGTGGTCCCAGCTCCCGTGCATGAACATGGCCGTGATCCAGCTGACCCCCCACGGTTCGGGCGCATGGCACGAGCCGTTGACGGCGCACGGATAGAACGATGCGTGGTACACGGCCGAGTTCAGGTGCGGCAGCTCGTAGAAGATCCACACCGCGAAGTTCGCGACGACGAGCGACACGTTGACGAGGGGGAAGTCGCGTGTCCTGAGTCCGTCCGAGAGCGGGAGCATGACGGCACTGTGCGAGCTGCACGGGGCGGGGGAATCCGCGATCTCCGTGAACCGCTGCGCAAGAGCGCGGCGGGAGTGCAGAGCTCCCGCAGTCGATCCGCCGGCTCGCCGATTCCGGGCGAGGGTGACGAGGCGACTCGAAGCGCGACCCGGAGCTTCCCGCCGTCACCCGGGCACCCAGACGGCGACGCGCGTTCCGCTGCCCGGCGCCGCTTCGATCCGGATCGAGCCGCCGGCCGCCTCGATCCGGACACGTTGGGATGCGAGCCCGACGTGGCCCTCTGCAAGCCCCTCCGATAGCCGGTCGAGCGCGAAGCTATGACCGTCGTCCTCGACGGCGAGCTCGACGCCGCCGGTGTCGTCGACGAGGCGGACGGTGAGCCGGCTCGCGCCCGAGTGGCGCACGACGTTGCTGATCAGCTCCCGCGCCGCCGAGAACAGCAGCGGCTCGCGCGGATGCCGGCCCTCGTACCGCAGGTCGAGGTCGAGATCGAGCCCGGCGCGGCCGGCGGCGTCCTCCGCGAGCGACCGGACCGCCGCCTGGAGTCCGGCCTCCTCGAGCACGTACGGATGGAGCTCGAACACCGCGTCGCGCAGCTCTCCGGTCGTCCGTACGAGCGCTGTGCGCGCGCGGTCGAGCGCCGGATGGGCAGTAGCCTCGAGCGCTTCGTCGAGGTCCTGTCGCGCCGAAAGGAGGTTCTGCAGCGCGTGGTCGTGCAGCGCTTCCGCGAGCGACCTGCGCTCGCGCTGCTCCGCCTCGAGCGCGTCGGCGAGCAGCTGCGTCCGTTCTTCGGCGAGCACCTCGATCTGCGCCCGTGAGGTCGTCAGCTCGCCCTGCGCCTCGGCGTTCGCGATCGCAGTGCCCAGGAGCTCGGTGAACTCGGCCATCCGCATTTCCGTCCCCGCCGCGAAGGCCTCCTCGCCGGCGGAGTTGACGATCATCACCCCCCAGAGCGTTCCGGCGACGCTGATCGGCGCGCCGACCGACGACCGTAGGCCCGCCGCCCGCGCCGCCTCCGCGACCTCGCTTGCGTCCGAGTATCGGTCGATCCGCACCGGCCGTTCCTGCTCGTAGACGAGGGTGGCGGCGTTGTGGCCGCCGAGGCGCAACGTGCCGAATTCGGCAGGCTCGCCGCTCGGGCTCCATGTTCCGGCGAACGCGACCGTGCCATCGGCGGCGTAGCGTCCGACGGATGCGAAGGCCGCGGCCGGCAACAGTTGGCCGACCTCGGCGGCGACCGCGGCGAAGACGTCCTCGGGTGGGACCCCCGCCGCGACGAGCGTGGCGACGCGCCGCAGCGCGGCCTGCTCCTCCGCGACGGCGCGCAGCTCGTCGCGCGCGTGCGCGTTTGCGATCGCCGTCGCGACGAGCTCGGTGAACGCCGCAAGCCGCTCCTCGGTCTCCGCAGGGAAGGCGTCCTCGCGGCGCGAGCCGGCGATCATCACGCCCCAGAGACGGCCCTCGACGGTGATCGGCGCGCCGACCCCCGCTCGGGTGCCGAGGTCCGCGAGGAACGCAGCGACCGAGCCCGGCGGGCCCTCGAACCGCTCGACGCGCGCGGGGCCATGCGTTTCCAGCACACGCATCGCGACGCCTGCTCCAGTGACAGCGAGCCGCGAGCCCAGCGGGACCGCGATCCCGGGAACGCTCCAGCCACCGACGATCGTCGCCGACCGCTCGGCGTCGCGTCGGAAGACAACGGCGGCGTCCGCGTCGACGAGCTGTCCGACCTCGGCGGCGACGGCGGAGAACGTCTCGGCCGGCGAGGCGCCCTCGGCGACGAGCGTCGCGACGCGGCGCAACGCGGCCTGCTCCTGCTCGCTGCGGCGCCGCTCCGTGACGTCGCGCGCGACCGCGTAGAGGAGTCCTTCGTCGGGCAGCGCCCGCGTGCTCCACTGCAGCCAGCACACCGAGCCGTCCGCGCGCACGTAGCGGTTCTCGAACCCGACCGTGTCGTGACCGCCGCTCAGTGCCGCGGCGACCTCGGCCGTGCCTGCGCGGTCGTCGGGATGGATGAACTCGAGGTAGGGCCGCGAGAGGAGCTCGTCGCTCGTGTACCCGAGCGTTCGCTCGAATGCCGGATTGACGCGCGTGAAGTAACCGTCGACGTTCGCGATGCAGAGCATGTCGAGCGAGAGCTCGAAGAAGTCGGCGAGGTCCTTTTCGGCGTGCTCGCGGCGACTCTCGAGATTGGTGAAGGCCGCCATTGTGTCGTTGAGGCCCGCCAGGAGCTGCGACCACGTTCCCTCGAATGCGTCGACGTTCGCGCGATGCTCGAGGCGGCGTTCCGTCACGGCAGCCGTCATCCCCCGGATCTCGCCGGCGAGACGCTCCACCGTCTCGCGCATGGTGCGAAAGGCGGACGCGACGTGACCGATCTCGTCGCGCCCTCTGTAGCCGACGTCGAAGGTGAGATTCCCGCTGGACAGGTCCTGGGCGCCTTGGGAGACCTCGCTCAGCGGCCGCGTGATCGACCGGCGCAGCGCGAGCGCGAGCCCGACGACGAGGAGGAGGACGGCGACCGACAGGCCGAGATCCTGGAAGCCGTGCGTTCGCGCCGATCCGACATCGTTCGACACGACCGCCGCGAGATTCGCGCGCGCACCCGCCTGCAGCCGTCGGAACGATGCGATCCTGCTGCCGGACGCGCGCAGCCACCTCTCCAGCGAGAGCGCCGGCACGGCTGCGAGCCCGTTGCGGTCGAGGTCGTCGCGGACTGCCGAGACGGTGACGCCGGCCGGGCTGTACAGCACCGCCGCGAGGTCGGCCGCGAGCGGACCGGTCGCGTTCTCGCGAAACACATCGAGTTCCGTGTCCTCGAGCAGTCGACCGTGCACGGCGGGGAGCGACGCGGTAGGGCGCGTTGCGATCAGCGTCGCCACGTCGACGCGCTCCTGCGCCGCCGCCTCGATCGCCATGCCGATCGCCACGTAGGCGTCGGCTGCTTGCGCCGAGCTGCGCGTCGGCGCGGTCGCGTCGAGCTGCCGCACCGTGCCGAGCAGGCTACTGACGATGGTGCTGTAGGCGTCGGCGCTCTGCGGCGCCGTGAGCGAGCCGCTGGCAACCTGCACGCGCGCAGCGTTCAGCTGCCGCCACGCGGCGTCCAGGCGGCCGGAGAGGTCGAGCGACCCGTGCCACGTTGCCGCGCGCGCGGTCGCCTGCCGGAAGGCGACATCGACGTCGGCCTTCGCCGTGCGCAGCTGCCTCGCGGTGGAAGGGCCGGGCCGCAGGCGCGCGAGCGTGGTCGCGGCGCGCTCGTCGGCCAGCGCGGTCGCGACGCGGTCTTCGGACTGCTCGGTCGCGGTGCGGAAATCGCGCCGCGCGGACGCATTCCGCCAGTCGTCCACCGCGCCGCCGATCGTGAAGGCGAGCAGCACGCCGACCGGCAGGAAGACGAGCAGCGTCAGCTTCGCGCCCA
>Ga0335070_10011114_pt1 | contig 10528 bp, 7 predicted proteins | sample Lox_Sample_13_FD_206722 | JGI IMG/M metagenome (GOLD analysis project Ga0335070, IMG submission 206722) | Soil microbial communities from Loxahatchee National Wildlife Refuge, Florida, United States - Lox_Sample_1.3 | ecosystem: Environmental > Terrestrial > Soil > Wetlands | place: USA: Florida...
GGGTTGGCGGGAAAACGAAACATTGTCGGTGGCGACCGCCATGGTGACGAAGTCGTTGGCGAACAGGAGCAGCACGATGAGTAAGGGCGTGACGATGAATGTCCCGGTCAACATGACGCCCAGGCTCAGAAATACACCGATGGTGATGGTCCTGATGATCTTGTTCAGCGTATAAGTCAGCATCCGCTGATAAATGCGCCGGCTCGTTTCCACCGCGGCGACCACATCGGCGAGCCCGGTGTTGGTCAGCACCATGCTGGCGGCGGCCTTGGCGACATCGGTGGCGTTGGCTACGGCAATGCCGACCTCCGCCTGCTTGAGTGCCGGTGCGTCGTTGACCCCGTCACCGGTCATGCCGGCAACGTGCCCGGCACGCTGCAAGGCCTGCACCAGATGGAATTTATCCTCCGGCAACACGCCCGCGAACACATCGCATTCCTGCAGATCGCCGCCGCTTTCGCCGCGCAGCCGCTCCGCCGGGCATGCACGATCGCCGATGCCGACTGCTGCCGCCACGGCCCGCGCCGTAGCCAGGCCATCTCCGGTCACCATCGTCACGCGCAGGCCGAGATCATATAGATTCCGCACGAGAAGCGCGGAATCTTCACGCGGCGGATCCGCCAGCGCCACCAATCCCGCCAGATTCAAGGTATGCTCGTCCCCGCTGGCCACGGCGAGCACGCGGCAGCCCCGAGCGGCCAGGCGCTCCACCTCCGCTTCCAGATCGGGGGCGCCGGGGATCAGCCCGGCGATCGCCTGGGGCGCTCCCTTGAGCACGCGCAGCATTTTCCCATCATGCCGAAACCATGCCTCGGAGCGCTTGGCGGCGGGATCGAAAGGAACGAACTTCAACCGTTCGGGCGCTGAAATGCCATCCTTGCCCCGCGCCATCGCCAGGATGGCGAGATCGATGGGGTCCTGGGTGGCCTCGTCGCTGGCCAGCATTGCAAAGTGCGCCAGTTGATCCTCCGAATAAGGCGGATAGACCTTCAGCGCAGCCACCGCCAACCGATTTTGGGTGATCGTGCCGGTCTTGTCGGTGCACAAGACATCCATGGCCGCCGCCTCCTCGATAGCGGATAGGCGCGTGACCAGTACGCCCCGCTTGGCGAGTTCCAAGGCCCCGAACGCCGTGGCCAGGGTGAAGGTGGCGGGCAGGGCGACCGGGACGGATGCGACCAGCAAAATGAGGGCGAACGGCGCAACGTCGGCGAACGGCAGGCCGGTGGCCCAGGCGTAAATCACCAGGGCGGCCACCAGGACGCCGTCCGCGGCAACCAGCCATTTGACGATCGTCAGGATCAGGTGTTCGAGATGGCTTGCGGTCTTTGCCGTTCGCACCAGTTCGGCGGTCTTGCCGAAAAAGGTGCGGCTCCCGGTGCCCGTTACCAGACCCGTGGACTCCCCTCGTTTGATCACGGATCCGGCGTAGACCGTCGTATCCGGTCCGCCCTCCACCGGCAGCGACTCGCCGGTCAGCGCCGACTGATCCAAGCTCACCGTGCCCTCCCGCAGGCGGATGTCGGCCGGTGCCAAATCGCCCATGCGCAGGTGGACAACATCGCCCGGCACCAGGCTTCGAGCCGACAAGAGCTGCCAGCGACCGTCGCGAAGCACCCGCGTTTTGACGTCGAGCCGCGAGCGCAGCAAGGCGAGGGCCTGGTTGGCGCGCTGCTCGTGGAAGAGACTTAAGGCGGCGTTGAACACCAGCAACACGCCAATGATCGCCGCCTCGTCCGGCTTTCCCAAATAAACCTGGAGCGCGATGGTCGCTTCCAGCATACAGGGCACGGGTGCCCAGAACTTCTGCAGAAACCGCAGCCAGGGGTGCGGACGGGCTTCGGCGACTGCATTCGGCCCGTACCGTGACAGGCGCATCTCGGCTTCGGCGCTGGTCAGTCCTTGCCATACCGTTTCGTCCCGAAGGAGATCGCGCGCCTCGCCGGCGGCCGGGGGTTCAGCCGCCCTTCTTCCGGCGCCCGCGGCAGGCGGACCGCCCGTCATCCGCCGGAATAGCAGGACCAGCATCACGGCAAGCAAAGGCCCGGCGGATATGATGGCGATGACCAGCGGCGTCTGCATGGCTGCGCCGGTAGCGAGCCCTAGGGCAAGCGGCAGCAGGGCCAGGACGGCGATGATCGCGCTCAAGACGATGGTGCGCATGCGCATGATCCCGGCCCGGATAAGGTGTACTTAGTCATGGCTCGACCCATCCTTGCTCGTAAGCCCGACCAACATCGGCGAGAAAATTTTCATTGGCGCTCAGCGGTACCGCAGCTCAGCCAACTCCATGGCAAGCTCACGCTGCACTACGGGGATTTTACCCAGTAGCCGGATTATGGCATTGCGCAGCGAGCGGGCCCAGCGGCTTCGTAGCGTCGCCGCACGTGTCATCCGGTCGGTGAACGCCACCACATGTTGCGCGACCGGTCGCCGACGGCGTTCGTACTCATCGAGCCGGTCCTCGGAGGCATGTCCGGCGAGCACCGCAGCCAGGGCGTAGCCCAGCTCGATTGCGTCCTGGATGCCGGTGTTCATACCCTGCCCGCCGGCGGGGCTGTGCACGTGCGCCGCGTCTCCCGCGAGCAGAATCCGACCGGCACGGTATCTGTCGGCCACCCGGTGGTGAATCCGGAACCTGGAGCTCCAGATGATCTCCTCCACCCGAGCCGCTTCGGTCACGGGACCCCGCGCGTCCAGCAGGCGCTGCACGTCGCCTATGCTCGGTCGCTCGGGCGCATCGTCCATGGTGGCCACCACCCGGTGCCGCCCGCCCGGTAGCGGCGCGACGACGGCCAGCCCCTCGGGGGAGAGGAACAGCGTCACTTCGTCGGCGTGCAAGGGCCATCTCATCCGAAGGTCGGCGAGCACGAAAGACTGCTCATAGCTGCCGCCGGTGAAACCGATGCCAGCTTGCTCGCGCACGATGCTGTGCATGCCGTCGGCGCCGACGACGTACCGGGCGCGCACCGTCTGCAGTTGCTGGCCGTCGGAGACGACCGTCATCGCGACACAATCGGCTTCCTGCCGCAGGCCGGTGACCGCGCACGGGCGGTACACGTCGCACCCCAGTTCGCGCAACCGCCTCAGCAAAATCGCCTCGGTGACGTTCTGCGGGATCATGAGCGTGTACGGATACCGGGTAGGCAGCCGATCGAAGCGCACGGTGGCCAGTACGTGATCGCGGTCGCGAACGGTGAATACGGGCACTATATGGCCCTCGGCGCGGAGCCGGTCGGTGACTCCCAACTCCTCCAACACTTCGAGGGTGCGGGCGTGGATCACGACCGCGCGGGAGGTGTTCGCGCCCTCTGCGACCCGGTCCACCAGCAGGAAAGGGATTCCCTCGGCGGCGAGGATACCGGCGAGAGCGAGGCCGGTGGGTCCGGCGCCGACAATCGCAACGTCGGTGCTGGCTGGCAGGGTTCTCATCAAAGTCCTCCAAGGCTATGGTCTGTCTGCCAATGAACGGCGGGGAACGCCGAATATCTTGCAGCCCCCGGTTCAGCAGCGTCCGGAACCGATTGTTCGCCGCGCCCTAGGCGCCGCCACAGACGCAAGACTACAAACGGGTGGGTGACCGGCCCCAACTCGATGGGGAATTTCACCCCGCAGGATGCGCCGAGCTTCTTACGGCCGATCGCATTCAAGCGCCGCGGACGGCAGGAAACGCAACTTGTTGAGTCTCGGCAACAGCCAGCCGTTAACCTGCCCGCGGGCATGATGGGCGGCCTTTCAGGGTCGTCGACCCAGAGCAGGTGACCATCGCCCGGCACCTCCTTTGGGGTCGAGTTAGGCCCGGCATCGACCTTTAAGCAACAGCGATGCCACCGAACGAATCGGCGGCGTCTCCCCGAAAAAAGCCAGCCGGCTGGGGCCCTTGTGAGGTTGGTATTCAGCTGGGGCACTCCCTAAATTAACGTGATGCCGGCAGGAGTAGCCCATCCGGCATTTTCCTGCACGCCGAACAGCAAAAATTACCGTTCGCCTTTGAAATTTTCCAAGAAACTCAATTAATTTGTCGGCTCTTGTGTTCTCCGGCTCGTTAAATACTTCTCGAGGTAAACGGAAAAAACAATGCTCAAAATGGCCACAATGAATACCACCCACATAAACTCCTCAAAATAGGCCGCGAAGACGGTCGTGATACCCAGAAACGTGCCGGCCAGGTAAAAACGCCACCCCACATGAACGCCGTCCAGAAAGGTAGCCAGCGACAGAATCAACAGAATGAGAAGCCCAATGCCCTCATAAGTCATCCGCCCGGTTTTTACGAAAGTAAAGCTAATGAAAATGGCGATCAGCGTCGCTCCCCAGTGAATAAGTTGGATGCCGAGCAACTTGGCAAAAGGCAGTTCTTTACTGGGAACCAGTAACTTTTCAATGACGATTGCGGAGGTCGCAAGCGCGGCGATCATGAAGATCCAATAAGCCCAACTTTGCGTTGGCGCATAATCGGTAATCGCCACGCCGATGAGCGACAAGATGATGATCGCGAAAAAGATGAGTTCTTCGGCCCGAAATTTCCGCGCGGCAGAAGGCGAGCCTGCGTTAGAAGCCTGTTTGTCGTTGAACATCGCTTTTCTCCTTGATGTAACATGTTTCGATAAAAGACATGCTCTGCTCTGAGCGGGATCTCGCCGTAATCAGGTTCCGAGGCGGATTTTCACAACAGATGCTTGGGTTATTGGCTCGTAAATACCGGTAGGCGACCGGAAAGAACCCGCCATTCACGCGGAAAACAGCCCAAAATGCCATAACCGACCTTACTGCGACTGAGACAATTCGGTCTCGACCGCCGCACCGATGGGGAGTCAGACGCCATGAAGCCGACCCGCTTTTTTCCGCTTTGGCAATGCACCTTTTATGCCTGGCTGCTGCTTTCTCGGCCGCTCTGGGCTGAGGTAACGGAAGAGACTGCAAGCGACCCATTTTTCGGGCCGGTCGCCGTCTATCGCCCAGCCGACCGACCCAAAGGGCTGCTGCTTCTTTTGTCCGGAAGCGGCTCCAGTTCCGAAATCACAAGACTGGCCAAGGCAGCGGCAAAACTGGATTACCTGGTCGCCGGCTTAGACAGTCTCTCCTATCTTCGCACGGCCGATGCTATGCGCGCACCCTGCCTGGATCTGGCTGAAGCCTTACAAAGCCTTGCGCACCGGCTCGATACCCGGTACGGACTCTCGCCTGACAAGCCCCCAATATTGATGGGCTCCGGCACTGGAGCCACTCTGGTCTACGCCGCGCTGGCGCAAGCTCCGGTTTCGGCGTTTCATGCCGGCATCAGCCTGAATTTTTGCCCGCGACTGCCAGTGCAAAAGCCCCTTTGCGCCGGGCGGGCCATGCGGGTCATTTCGGATAAACAGGGATTGGAATTACTTCCGAGCAAGCACTTGCAGAGTGGCTGGTTTGTGTTCCAATCCAATCCGGATTGCGCCGCAGACGCCGCCGCCTTCGTCGACGCGGTCGACAACGCCAAATGGGTCTCCATACCGATCCGAAACAAAGAACAAAACCAGCCCGATTCGCAGGTTCTAGCTTTGCTTCAATGGCTCGATCCCGGCATCCCGAATCAGGTAACGTCCAACTCCGAGATCGGTGACTTACCCCTGACGGAAATACCCGTCCCGACTGGCCAAGATCAGCGGATGGCGGTGATGCTGTCGGGCGACGGCGGTTGGGCGGCTCTCGACCGGGGCGTCGCAGGAGAGCTTGTCAAACATGGCATTGCGACGGTCGGCTGGGATTCGCTGAGCTATTTCTGGAACGTCAAAACGCCGGAACAGGCCGCCCAGGATCTCGAACGGGTGTTGCGCCATTACCTGCAAGCCTGGCACAAGTCTCGGGTTCTTTTAATCGGCTACTCCTTCGGCGCCGACGTGCTGCCGTTCATGGCGAGCCGCTTGCCGCCCGACTTGCAGAAGACGGTGGTGCTCATCGCCTTTCTGGGGCTCGGAAAGGCTGCCTCTTTCGAGTTCCATTTGAGCGACTGGCTCGGCGGGACTGGTTCCGAGAACACCCTCCCTACCCGCTCTGAAGTGGAAAAACTCGGATGGGCAAAACGCCTGTGCATCTTCGGCGCGGAAGAGTCCGACAGCGGTTGCCCGGCGCTTGCACAAGACGGTGTTACGCTGCTAAGGCTTCCCGGGGGTCATCATTTTGACGAGGATTACAAAGGTATCGTGCGGCGGATACTCGCGCAGATCCCGCCCTGAAAGGACCCCATCCATGCAGAAGGCAGTCAAACAATTGCTTGGCCCGCTGACCGCCATTTTCCTTTTTAGCGCCTCACTTTGGATATTGCACCACTTGCTGGAGGAATACCGTTACCCGGAAATCGTCGCGGCAGTCCGAGCCCTGAACACCGGACAGGTTGTCTCAGCCATTGCGCTGACTGTGCTCAGCTATCTGATTCTCAGCCTTTATGATCTTCTGGCCATTCGTTACGTCAACCGGTCTTTGCCCTGGACCAAGGCGAGCTTTGCGGCCCTCGTCAGTTATGCCTTCAGCAACACCGTCGGCTTATCCGTGCTGACCAGCGGTTCGGTGCGCTACCGGCTCTACGCGGCGTGGGGATTCCCTCCGCTGGATATCGCCAAGATTGTTCTGTTTTGCGCTGTGACCTTGTGGCTGGGTATATTGACCACAGGCGGTGCCCTCCTGCTGTTCGCACCCATTCCCTTGCCCGCATCGCTGCACCTGCCCAGTAGCCAGTTTTTCGGTTGGCTGTTTCTCGGCCCGCCGATTGTTTATCTTTTGCTAAGCGCTTCGCGCCGAGGTCGCTTACGCATTCGCGATTTGGAATTCGCCGTTCCAGACACTGGGCTCGCGTTGGCACAAATGGCGGTCGGTGTGCTCGATTGGACAATCGCCGGCACCATCCTTTTTGCCTTGCTACCTCACACCATGCCGCTCGGGCTGGCCAATTTCCTCGGCCTCTACCTGATTGCCCAGGCCATAGGCCTCATCAGCCATGTTCCAGGCGGTCTGGGGGTGTTCGAGTCCGTGATCCTGCTGATGCTGGCCCCATGGGTTCCGGCTGCGGATGCCTTCGGCGTGCTTGTCGCCTATCGGTTGATTTACTATCTGCTACCCCTCCTTGTGGCGGCGCTCGCCTTAGGAATCTTCGAGGGACGACGCTATCGACGGCAGGTTGCGGAACTTTCGAAGCAGGTCGCGCCATGGATCCTAATCTTGCTCCCGCATCTTTTCGCTTTGCTAGCGCTGGTCAGCGGCGCGGTGCTGCTTTTCTCGGCGGCGACTCCCGCGGTGATGAGCCGCATGGCGTGGTTAGAAAAAGTGGTACCACTCCCGGTCGTCGAGATTTCCCATTTCCTCGCGAGCCTTGTAGGCATGGGCCTCCTTTTGTTGGGGCGCGGATTACAGCGGCGTCTGGATGCCGCCTGGCTTGTGACCGTCATTCTGCTGGCGCTGGGGATCGTGGTTTCGCTGCTCAAGGGTGGCGATTACGAGGAGGCTACGATTCTGGCTGTGATGCTGGCCGCGCTTTTGCCTAGCCGTCGAGAGTTTTATCGGAAGTCTTCCCTGCTCAATCAGCCGTTAACGGCAGGATGGGGCACGAGCATCATCCTCATACTGATCTGCACGGTTTGGCTAGTCTTTTTTTCCTACAAGCACATCGAATATTCGAATGAGCTGTGGTGGACTTTCAGTTTCAGCGAGGGCCACGCGCCGCGCTCCCTGCGCGCCATGGTGGGCGTGTTCGCCCTGGCGCTGTTATTTGCCCTTGCCAGATTGCTGAGATCGGCACCGATCGAGGCCGTACTTCCGAAAAAAACCGAGCTGCCGCAGCTGCGGGAATTGGTTGCCAGTTCCAGGGAGACCTATGCTCATCTGGCCTTGCTGGGCGATAAGAGCTTGCTCTTCAGCGAGGATCGCCGCGGCTTCATCATGTACGGTGCGGAGGGAAACAGTTACGTGGCAATGGGCGATCCGGTCGGGCCACCCGAACAGAAACGCGAGCTCGCCTGGCAATTCCGGGAGCTGTGTGAATACCATGGCGGTTGGTCGGTGTTCTACCAAGTAGGCCCTCAGAATCTCGATCTCTACATCGAGCTGGGACTCAACTTGCTCAAGATCGGCGAGGAAGCGCGTGTTCCCTTGGCGTCCTGCTCCCTGGAAGGTAAGTCTCACAAGAACCTGCGCAATTTGAAAAGCAAACTGGAAAAAGAAGAAATCCGCTTCCAGATCTCGCCCCCGGATACCGTATCGGCCTTGCTGCCCGAGCTGAAACGCGCGTCGGACGCATGGCTCGCGGAGAAGAATACCCGCGAGAAGCGATTCTCGCTCGGCTTTTTCGATGGGGATTATTTGAAGTTTTGTCCGGTGGCGCTGATCAGGCAAAGGGACCGGATCGTAGCCTTCGCCAATCTTTGGCTAGGGAACGACCGGTGGGAAGCTTCCGTCGATCTGATGCGCCACCATCCGGATGCTCCGCACGGCGTCATGGACTATTTGTTTACCGAGCTCATGTTATGGAGCAAGGAAGAGGGTTATCGCTGGTTCAATCTGGGTATGGCGCCTCTATCCGGTCTGCAGAACCGCAGCCTCGCGCCTCTGTGGAATCGCGCCGGCGCCCTGATTTTCGGCCATGGCGGCCATTTCTACAACTTTCAGGGCGTGCGCCAGTACAAAGAGAAGTTCGATCCGCTTTGGGAATCCCGTTATCTTGCGATACCTGCCACCGCTCCCCTGCCGCGCATTCTGATCAGCCTTTCAACGCTCATCGCCGGTGGAATCAAGGGTGTGGTGAAGAAATGACTCGATACCGCATGGACTCCGATTTTTAGTCTATTCCTGGCGCCGCAAACGGCTGTTTCTGTAGCTACTGTAAACCACCATTCCCACGATAAGCCATATGCCGAACCGCAACCAGGCTATCCAGGGCAAACCCAGCATCAGATAAAGGCAGGAAACGATGCCCAGTATCGGGATGACAGGCACCCAAGGCATTCTGAATCCACGGGGACGCCCCGGTTCCCGCCTTCGCAGGATGAGAATGCCGGTGCAACCCAGCGTGAACGCGAATAAGGTCCCGATGTTGGTCAGATCCACCATTTCGCTGAGGTTGGTGGTGAACATCGCCGTCACCGCGACCACAATTCCGGTAAAAATCGTCGTGATGTGAGGCGTGCGGAAATTCGGATGGACTTTGGCGAAGGCTTGCGGAATCAGTCCGTCGCGAGCCATGGAAAAGAAGATTCGCGGCTGCCCAAGCTGAAACACCAGGAGCACGGCCGGGTAGGCCACCACAGAGCCGAAGGCGACGATGTCCACTGCCAAATTTCCCCATTTTTCGATGTGCAGGTAGGTCAGCACCAGCGTCAGCGGTTCGGCTTGCTGGTTGGCCGTCATCGATACCAGCTCGCGATAAGGGATGATGCCAGTGAAAACGGCGGCGGCGACCACATAAATCAAGGTGCAGATCACCAGCGAACCGATGATGCCTATCGGCAAATCCCTCTTGGGATCGCGCACTTCCTCGGCAACCGTGGACACGGCGTCGAAACCGATATAAGCAAAAAATACGATGGCCGCGCCCGCCTGGATGCCGGCCCAGCCGTTGGGCGCGAACGGTACCCAGTTCGACGGTTTGACGTAGCGGATACCGATCAACACGAAAAGACCCAACACCGCCAATTTGATCATCGCCATCACGGCGTTGGTCGTGGCGCTCTTCCTGATTCCCAGAACCAGAATGAAGGTGATCAGGACAACGATGGCGGCGGCGAGCAGATTGACCACGATCGGTACGCCGAGCACATGCGGCGCGCTCTCCAGGATTCCCGGAATGGTCGACGCGTTCGGTAATCGGTCGAGAGCCAAGCGGGAATGGTGAGGCCGAATCCGGCAACAAAGGTTTCAAAGTAATTCGACCAACTAATCGCGACGGCGACGTTGCCGACCGCGTATTCGATGATCAAGTCCCAGCCGATGATCCAGGCGATCAGTTCGCCCAAGGTGGCGTAGGCATAGGTGTAAGCACTCCCCGCGATCGGCACCATGGCGGCAAACTCTGCGTAGCACAGTGCGGCAAAGCCGCAGGCCATCGCGGTGAGTACGAAAGACAGCATCAGCGCTGGCCCGGCGCCCCTGGGCCCGCTGCGTCAACCCGAGCGCCCAACCGTAAACCACAACCAAAAGGAGAAAAACCGGTGAAGTTCGGCCCCATGCAAAACGACCCCATCACCCGGCAAGCGATACCCGTTCACGAGTCGGCAGGAGAGATCGAGGCGGTCCTAGCCGCCATCCACGACCTGGTGAACTGCCAGGCCGAGTTCGATATGCCGGAACAGAAAGCGTTCGTCCTGGATCTGCACAGCGCCGCGCGCTATTCCATTTACTGCTTGTTCGGGCAAGCCGAAACCGAAGCCGGCAGGGAGGATGAAGGCACCTTGGCAAGCAGCCCTGAACAACCCGCCGAAACCCAGCGGCAAGCGGCTTAAGCCCGCCAGATGTGCGACGTGAGTTGATGGGGTACATTTGAGCACGAACCGGCGGCAAGGGGCGC
>Ga0335070_10011115_pt1 | contig 10527 bp, 7 predicted proteins | sample Lox_Sample_13_FD_206722 | JGI IMG/M metagenome (GOLD analysis project Ga0335070, IMG submission 206722) | Soil microbial communities from Loxahatchee National Wildlife Refuge, Florida, United States - Lox_Sample_1.3 | ecosystem: Environmental > Terrestrial > Soil > Wetlands | place: USA: Florida...
GGCCCGCTGGCTGAAGACCAGCCACTTATAGTTCAGGGCGTCGTAGACGTTGAGCGCCCGGACGTCGACGGCCTTGGCCCGGGGGAGATTCCGGACGGCCAGGAAGAGGTTCCGGTTCTCGGGGGCGTCCACGAACAGGACCGAATCGAGGTGGAAGGCCTTGAGGAGCGCCATGGCCTCCTTGGTCTTGGGCTCCTTGAGCTCGATCTCGCTCAGGACGAGGATGAGGCTGTCGGCGAGCTTGCTGGAGAGGACGGACCGCAGGGCGTTCCGGCGGGCCTTCTTCGGCAGCTCGTAGGAATAGTCGCGGGGCTGGGGCCCGAAGACCGTGCCGCCCTTCCTCCAGAGCGGGGACCGGGTGCTGCCGACGCGGGCCCGGCCCGTTCCCTTCTGCCGCCATGGCTTCTTGCCGCCGCCGCTGACGTCCCTCCGCGTCTTGGTCGCCGCGGTCCCCTGGCGCTGGTTGGCCCGGTAGTTGACCACGGCCTCGTAGACGAGGTGGCCCTTGTCGGGATAGGCGAAGACGCTGTCCGGCAGCTCGACCTCGGCGGCCGGCTTTCCCGTGCGGTCGAAAACTTGGAGTTTGCCCATGGTGTCCTCTGTCCCGCCTACTCGGCGCTCCGGGGGGGGAAGGCCCCCTTGCGGATCAGGAGGTAGGCCCCCCGGGCCCCGGGCACCGCACCCTTGACCACGAGGAGGTTCTGGTCCTTGTCCATTTCGACGACCGTGAGGTTGCGCATCGTGACCCGGTCGTGCCCCATGTGCCCGCCCATCCGCATGCCCTTGACGACGCGCGAAGGGTAGGAGGAGGCGCCGATCGAGCCGGGGGCCCGGTGGAACATCGAGCCGTGGGCCGCGTCGCCGCCGGCGAAATGGTGCCGCTTGACGACACCGGCGAAGCCCTTGCCCTTGCTCGTCCCGCTGACGTGGATGGTCTCGCCGACGGCGAAGATGTCGACGAGGACCTGGTCGCCCTCCTTGAGCTCCGCGGCGTCGGTCAGGCCGACCTCCTGGAGCTTGCGGACGACGGGGACCCCCGATTTGCGGAAGTGCCCGACCTGGGCCTTGACCGGCCTCTTTTTCCCCTTGTCCTCGACGAAGCCGAGCTGGACGGCCAGGTAGCCGTCCTTGTCCGGGGTCTTCTTCTGGACGACCGTGCAGGGCCCCGCCTGGATGATGGTGACGGGGACGACGTTGCCGGCGTCGTCGAACCGCTGGCTCATGCCGATCTTCTTGCCGATCAACCCTTCGACCATGGTCATTCTCCCGCCCCGTAGGCCTGGATCTCGACGTCGATGCCGGCGGGCAGGTCGAGCTTCTGGAGCTCCTCGATCGTCTCGTTGTTGTATTCGCTGATGTCGATGAGCCGCTTGTGGATCCTCATCTCGAAGTGCTCGCGGGACTTCTTGTCGACGTGCGGAGAACGGAGGACGCAGAATTTGTGGATGCGCGTCGGCAGGGGGATGGGGCCGGAGACGCTGGCGCCCGTGCGCTTGGCCTTGACGACGATGTCCTTCACGGATTGGTCCAGCAGGCGGTGGTCGAACGATTGCAGCCTGATTCGAATTTTTTCCATTGGCGTTCCTCTGTTCTCCGATCTCTTCCGAAGGGGTCGGTCCCGCGCGCGGCGGCCCCCGTCCGGCCTACTCGATGATCTCGGTCACGGTGCCGGCGCCGACCGTCCGTCCGCCCTCGCGGATGGCGAAGCGCAGGGCCTTCTCCATGGCGACGTCGGTGATCAGCTCGATCTCGAGGTTGACGCTGTCGCCCGGCATGACCATCTCCACGTTGTCCGGCAGCTTGACCGAGCCCGTGACGTCCGTCGTCCGGAAATAGAACTGCGGCCGGTAGCCTTTGAAGAACGGCGTGTGGCGGCCGCCCTCTTCCTTGGTCAGGGCGACGATCGTGGCCCGGAACTTGCGGTGCGGAGTGATGGAGCCCGGCTTGGCCAGGACCTGGCCGCGCTCGACCTCGTCCTTGCCGACGCCCCGGAGCAGGCAGCCGATGTTGTCGCCGGCCTGGGCCTGGTCGAGGAGCTTGCGGAACATCTCGACCCCCGTGACGACGGTCTTGCGGGTCTCGCGGAGCCCGACGATCTCGCACTCGTCGCCGACCTTGACGACGCCGCGCTCGACGCGGCCCGTGACGACGGTGCCGCGGCCCGTGATCGAGAAGACGTCCTCGATGGCCATCTGGAAGGGCTTGTCGACCTCGCGGACCGGGGTCGGGATGAACTCGTCCATGGCCTTGATCAGCTCCCAGACGGACTTGGCGCCCTCGCCGGACGGGTCTTCCAGGGCCTTGGTCGCGCTGCCGCGGATGACCGGGGTCTTGTCGCCGGGGAACTCGTACTTCGACAGCAGCTCGCGGACCTCGAGCTCGACGAGGTCGAGGATCTCGGGGTCGTCGACGAGGTCGCACTTGTTCATGTACACGACGATGGCCGGCACGTTGACCTGCCGGGCCAGCAGGATGTGCTCCCGCGTCTGGGGCATGGGCCCGTCGGCCGCCGAGACGACGAGGATGGCGCCGTCCATCTGGGCCGCGCCGGAGATCATGTTCTTGATGTAGTCGGCGTGGCCGGGGCAGTCGATGTGGGCGTAGTGCCGCTTCTCGCTCTCGTATTCGACGTGGCTGAGGGCCACGGTCAGGATCTTCGTCGCGTCGCGGCGGAACATCTTGGCGTCGGCCTTGGCCACGTCGTCGTAGCTCTTGGCCTGGGCCAACCCTTTCGTCGCCAGGACCTTCGTCATGGCGGCCGTCAGCGTCGTCTTGCCGTGGTCGATGTGACCGATCGTCCCGACGTTGACGTGCGGCTTCGTCCTTTGGAATTTCTCCTTCGCCATCGCTCACCTCCTGTTGGCGTTGTCTGAGTTGAAGGACATATCGGACCTCTTATCCCTGATCCCGGGAGGGACCGCGTCCCTCGATCCGGGCCACGATCTCGCTCTGGACCTGGGCCGGGGTCCTCTCGTACTGCGAGAACTCCATGCTGAAGACGCCCCGGCCCTGGGTCAGCGTCCGCAGGACCGTGGCGTAGCCGAACATCTCCGCGAGCGGGACCTGGATCCTGATGACCCGGGAGCCGCTCCGCATCTCCATGGCCTCGACCTTGCCGCGCCGGGCGTTGATGTCTCCGACGACGTCGCCGAGGTATTCGTCCGGGCAGGCGACCTCGAGCCTCATGACCGGCTCGAGGAGGACGGGGCCCGCCTTGCGGGCGGCCTCCCGGAAGGCCAGGGACGCCGCGACCTTATAGGCCAGGGGCGTCGACTCGCTCTCGCGGTAGGACCCGCCGGTGAGGGTCACCTTGACGTCGGTCACGGGGTAGCCCGCGACGAGGCCGCCTTCGATGGCCTCCCGGACGCCGTTCTCGATGTCGCCCAGGAACTCCCGGGGGATGGCCCCGCCCCGGGTCGCGTCGGCGAATTCGACGCCGCAGCCGCGCCCGAGGGGCTCGACCCGCAGGACGCAGTGCCCGAAGACCTCCTTGCCGCCGATGGGCCGGGCGTACTTCGCCTCTCCCTCGGCCGGGGCCTGGACCGTCTCCTTGTAGGCGACCTGCGGCTTGCCCAGGTTGGCCTGGACGCCGAACTCCCGCTCCAGCCGGTCCATGAGGATCTCGAGGTGGAGCTCCCCCATGCCCCGAAGGAGGGTCTGGCCGGTCATGCGGTCCTGCTCGATGAGGACGGTCGGGTCCTCCTGCCGGAGCTTGGCCAGGGACGCGTCAAGCTTGGCGTGGGCCGACTTCGACTTGGGCTCGATCGTCGCCGAGACGACCGGCTCGGGGAAGCGGATCGTCTCGAGGACGATGGGGTGGTTCTTCAGGCAGAGGGTGTCGCCCGTGTCGACCTTCTTCGTCAGGGCCAGGGCGGCGATGTCGCCCGCCGCGATCTCCTTGAGTTCGGTCTTCTTGTTGGCATGGACCTCGAACAGGCGGGAGAGCTTGACGTCCTCCTCCTTGGTCGAGTTATGGACGGCCTGGCCGAGCTTGGCCTTGCCGGAGTAGACCCGGAAATAGGCCAGGCTGCCCAGGAACGGGTCGCTCATGATCTTGAAGACGAGCCCGGAGAAGGGGGCGTCGTCGGAGGCCGGCCGCGATTCGGCGGCCCCGGTCCTCGGGTGACGGCCCTCGACCGGCGGGATGTCCACGGGCGAGGGCAGGTAATCGACGACGGCGTCGAGGAGCGGATGGACGCCCTTGTTCCGGAACGAGGCGCCGTACAGCACGGGGACGAAGCGCAGACCGATGGTGCCCCGGCGGACGGCCGCCTTGATCTCCGGCGCCGTGACCTCGACGCCGTCGACGTACTTCTGCATCAACGCGTCGTCGGTCTCGCTCAGAATCTCGATCATCTCCTGTCTCTTCCTTCGGACGTCCTCTCGGAACTCCTCCGAGACGTCCCGGACGACGAAATCCGTCGCCTGGATGGCCCGGCCCCAGTCGATCTCCTTCTCCTCGATGAGGTCGATGACACCGCGGAAGCCATCTTCCCGCCCCAGGGGAAGCTGGACCGGCAGGGGCTTGGCCGCCACCCGGGCCCTCAACTGCTCGATGGCCCTCTCGGGATCGGCCCCGACCCGGTCCATCTTGTTGATGAACACGATGCGGGGGACCCGATACTTGTCGGCCTGGCGCCACACTGTCTCGGACTGCGGTTCGACGCCGCCAACTCCACACAGTATGGCTATCGCGCCGTCGAGCACCCTCAAGGAGCGCTCGACCTCCGCGGTGAAATCCACGTGACCCGGCGTATCAATGATATTGATACGGTGGTCTTTCCACGTGCACGTCGTGGCGGCCGAGGTGATGGTGATCCCTCGCTCCTGCTCCTGGATCATCCAGTCCATCACGGCCGTCCCGTCGTCCACCTCGCCCATCTTGTAGGTCATACCCGTGTAATACAGGATCCGCTCCGTGGTCGTGGTCTTCCCGGCATCGATATGGGCCATGATGCCGATGTTCCTCACTCGTTCGATCGGGTATGACCGCATGAACCCTTCTCTTCCCTTCGAACCGGACCACGCCCAAAACTCTCAAGATCCCTTTACCACTTATAGTGAGCGAAAGCCCTGTTGGACTCCGCCATCTTGTGCGTGTCTTCCCTCTTCTTGACCGCGCCGCCCCGGTTGTTGAGGGCGTCGATGATCTCGGCGGAGAGCTTCTCCTGCATGCTCTTGCCGCTCCGCTCCCGCGCGTAGTGGAGGAGCCAGCGGACGCCGAGGGACGCCGACCGGCCGGCCGAAACCTCGATCGGGACCTGGTAGTTGGCCCCGCCGACCCGGCGTGACTTCGTCTCGAGGAGCGGCCGGACGTTCTCCAGGGCCTTCTCCAGCGCCTTCAAGGGGTCTTCCTTGGTCTTCTGCTGGACGATCTCCATCGTCCCGTAGAAGACACGCTCGGCCGTGCTCTTCTTGCCCTTCCGCAGGAGGAGGTTGATGAACCGGGCGGCCATGGTGCTGCTGTAGAGCGAGTCGACCGGGGCTTTCCTCTTCTTGATCGTTCCGCGTCTCGGCATGGTCTCTCTCCTGGCTAGGCCTTCTTCTCCTTGGGTCTCTTGGCCCCATACCGGGAACGCGCCTTGAACCGGCTCTGGACGCCTTCGCAGTCGAGCGTGCCGCGGATGATGTGGTAGCGGACGCCGGGAAGGTCCTTGACCCGGCCGCCCCGGATGAGGACGATCGAGTGCTCCTGGAGGTTGTGCCCGACGCCGGGGATATAGCCCGTGACTTCGATGTTATTGGTCAAGCGCACCCGGGCCACCTTCCGCATGGCCGAATTCGGCTTCTTGGGAGTGGTCGTGAACACGCGCGTGCAGACCCCACGCTTCTGGGGACAGGCAGCGAGGGCCGGCGACTTGCTCTTCGACCTCCTGAGCGCCCGGCCATTCCTGACGAGCTGATTGACGGTCGGCAATTTAAAAATACTCCTCTGTCCGAATTTTCCGATGGAGCTTATTCATCCCCTGGAAGATAGTCCGGAGGCGAATATCGGAATTTTAGCAAAAATCGCTAATCCTGTCAAGAAAAATGAAGCGCATCCCCGCCGGGCCCCCGGGCCTCAGCTTTCGGGCAGGACCTCCTCTTCCTTCTCCTCGACCAGGAGGAGGGGCGGCATCTCTTCCTTGAGCTCGACGTTCCGGTAGAAACGGTACCCCGTCCCGGCCGGGATGAGCCGGCCCATGATGATGTTTTCCTTGAGCCGCCTCAGGTAATCAACCTTGCCGTAGAGGCTGGCCTCGGTCAGCACCCGGGTCGTCTCCTGGAAGGAGGCGGCGGAGATGAAACTGTCCGTGCTCAGGGCGCTCTTGGTGATCCCGAGGAGCAGCGGCCGGGCCTTGGCCGGCTTGCCGCCCTTCTTCATGACCTTCTCGTTCTCCTCCTGGAAGATGAACTTGTCCACCTGTTCGTCCACCAGGAACTCCGTGTCCCCGACCTCCTCGACCTTGACCCAGCGCAGCATCATCCGGATGACCGTCTCGATGTGCTTGTCGTTGATGCCGACCCCCTGAAGCCGATAGACGGCCTGGACCTCCTTGAGGAGGTACTCGGCCAGCTCCTTCTCCCCGAGGACCCGGAGGATGTCATGGGGGTTGACCGGCCCGTCCATGAGGGCATCGCCGGCCCGGACCCGCTCCCCGTCGGAGACGCTGAGGTGGGCGCCCTTGGGGATGAGGTATTCCTTCTCGCCGCCCCGTTCGTTCCGGACGGCGATCTTGCGGTAGCCGCGGAGGAGCCCCCCGATCTGGACCGAGCCGTCGATCTCCGAGATGACGGCCGGATTCTTGGGCCGCCGGGCCTCGAACAGCTCCTCGGCCCGCGGCAGGCCGCCCGTGATGTCTTTCGTGCGCGCCGCCTCGCGCGGGATCTTGGCCAGGACGTCGCCGGCGAAGACCCGGTCGGCGTCCTTGATCTGGAGGTTCGCGCCCGAGGGCAGGAAGTACTTGCGGAGGACGACGGGCCGCCCCTTGTCGTCCTTCAGCTTCTCGTCGAGGAGCTCGACCTGGGGCTGGAGCTTCTCGTCCTTGGGGTCGATGATGACCTGGGTGATCAGCCCGGTGAACTCGTCCTGGATCTCTTCCATGCTCACGCCGAGGACGACGTCGTGGAAGCGAACGGTCCCCGTCTCCTCGGTCAGGATGAACGTGTTGAACGGGTCCCATTCGGCGAAGCCCTGCCGGGACTTGACCTCGTCGCCGTCCTTGACCAGGACCCGGGCCCCGTAGGGGACCTGGTAGTGCTCGACCTCGCGCCGGCGATGGTCGAGGACGGCGATGTTGGCGCTCCGGTTGACGACGACGAGGGCGCCGTCCTTGTTCTCGACGGCCTTGAGGTTGTTGAACCGGACGAAGCCGTCGTTCTTGGCCTCGAGCCGGGACTTCTCGGCGCCGCCCATGGCGATGCCGCCGACGTGGAACGTCCGCATCGTCAGCTGGGTCCCGGGCTCGCCGATGGACTGGGCGGAGACGATGCCGACGGCCTCGCCCAGCTCGACCATGCGGCCGCTGGCCATGCTCCGGCCGTAGCAGAGCTGGCAGACGCCCCGCTTCGACTCGCAGGTGAGGAGCGAACGGATCTTAACCCGCTCGATGCCCAGGTCCTGGAACTGCTGGGCGGCCGCCTCGGTGATCTCCTCGTTCATCTCGACGATCGTCTCCCCGGTGTCCGGGTTGACGACGCGCTCGAGGGCGACGCGGCCGACGATGCGGTCGATGAACGGCTCGATGATCTCGCCGTTCTCGACGATGGCCGAGACGTTGAGCCCCTTGAGGGTGCCGCAATCGTGCTCGTCGATGATGACCTCCTGGCAGACATCGACGAGCTTGCGGGTCAGGTAGCCGGAATTGGCCGTCTTCAGCGCGGTGTCGGCCAGGCCCTTGCGGGCGCCATGGGTCGAGATGAAGTACTGGAGGACGTTCAGGCCCTCCCGGAGGTTGGCCACGATCGGCGTCTCCAGGATCTCGCCCGAGGGCTTGGACATCAGGCCGCGCATGCCGGCCAGCTGTCGGATCTGCTGCTTGTTGCCTCGGGAGCCGGAATCGGCCATGACATAGAGCGGGTTGAGCTCCTTGCCCTCGAACGAGATGCGCCGCATCTCCTCGATCATGGCGTTCGAGACCTTATCGGTGACGGTGCCCCAGATCTCGACGACCCGGTTGAAGCGCTCGCCGGAGGAGATCGTGCCGTCGCGGTAGAGGTTCTCGATCGACTGGACCTCCTTCTCGGCCTTGTCGACGAGCCGGGCCTTCTCGCCGGGGATGACGAAGTCGTCGATGCCCAGGGAGAAGCCGGCCTGGGTGGCGTAGGTGAAGCCGAGCTCCTTCAGGGCGTCCAGCATCCGGACGGTCGGCTGGAGGCCGACCTTGAGGTAGGTGTAGAAGACGAGGTTCTCCAGGCCCTTCTTCCGCATCGTGCCGTTGACGTAGGGGAAGCCCTCCGGCAGGATGCTGTTAAAGATGATCCGGCCGGGCGTCGTCTCGATGAGCTCGCGCTTCAGCTCCTGGACGGGGCAGGTCATGACGGCCTGGTCGTCGTAGTAGGTGGCGAGGTTCATGAAGGGGCCGCTCTTGCGGAGCTTGATGACGCTCTGGAGCGAGACCTCGCCGTTCTCCATGGCCAGCAGGGCCTCCTCGGGCCGGCCGAAGATCCGCCCCTCCCCGTTCTGGCCCTTCTTCTCGAGCGTGACGTAGTAGCAGCCGAGGACCATGTCCTGGCTCGGGATCGTCAGCGGGCGGCCATGGGCCGGCGATAGGATGTTGTTCGTCGAGAGCATGAGCGTCTGGGCCTCGACCTGGGCTTCGACGGAGAGCGGGATGTGAACGGCCATCTGGTCGCCGTCGAAATCGGCGTTGAAGGCGGCGCAGACGAGGGGGTGGATCTGGATGGCCTTGCCCTCGACGAGGAGGGGCTCGAAGGCCTGGATGCCGAGCCGGTGGAGGGTCGGCGCGCGGTTGAGGAGGATGGGGTGCTCGCGGACGACCTCCTCCAGGTAGTCCCAGACCTCGGGCCGCTCCTGCTCGTGCCACTCCCGGGCGACCTTGACGCTCGGGACGAGGCCCTCCTTCTCCAGCCGGTTGAAGATGAACGGCTTGAAGAGCTCGAGGGCCATCTTCTTGGGCAGGCCGCACTGGTTGAGCTTGAGCTCGGGGCCGACGACGATGACGGACCGGCCCGAGTAGTCGACGCGCTTGCCGAGGAGGTTCTGGCGGAACCGCCCCTGCTTGCCGCGGAGCGCCTCGCTCAGGGACTTGAGGGGCCGCCGGTTGGCGCCGAGGTGGACGCGGCCGCGCTTGCCGTTGTCGAAGAGGGCGTCGACGGCCTCCTGGAGCATCCGCTTCTCGTTGCGGATGATGAGCTCGGGGGCCTTGAGCTCGATGAGCTTCTTCAGCCGGTTGTTGCGGTTGATGACCCGGCGGTAGAGGTCGTTGAGGTCGGAAGTGGCGAAGCGGCCGCCGTCCAGGCGGACGAGGGGCCGCAGGTCCGGCGGGATGACCGGGATGACGGTGAGGATCATCCACTCGGGGCGGTTCCCCGAGCGCTTGAGGGCCTTGAAGACCCGCAGCCGCTTGGCGTAGCGGAGCCGGCGCTGTTGCGAGGTCTCCTTCTTCATCAGCTTCCGCAGCCGCTCGGCCTCCTTCTGGATGTTGATCTTCTCCAGCAGGACCTTGATGGCCTCGGCGCCGATGCCGGCCTCGTACTTGTCGCCGTACTTCTCCTGGGCGTCCTTGAACTCCTCCTCGGTCAGGAGCTGCTTCTCCTTGAGGGGCGTGTCGCCCGGGTCGAGGACGATGTAGGACTCGAAATAGAGGACCTTCTCCAGGTCCTTGATGGACAGGTCGAGGACGAGCCCGATGCGGCTGGGCGGGCTCTTGAAGAACCAGATGTGGGCGACCGGGGAGGCCAGCTGGATGTGGCCCATCCGCTCGCGGCGCACCTTGGACTTCGTGACCTCGACGCCGCAGCGCTCGCAGATGATGCCCCGGTACTTCATCCGCTTGTACTTGCCGCAGAGGCACTCGTAGTCGTTGATGGGCCCGAAGATCTTGGCGCAGAACAGGCCGTCCTTCTCGGGCTTGAAGGTCCGGTAGTTGATGGTTTCCGGCTTGGTCACCTCGCCCCACGACCAGCTCTTGATCTTCTCGGGCGAGGCGATGCTGATCCGGACGCGGTCGAAATCGACCCTCGGCCTGGGACCCACCGGTGGCCTGATATCCATTACGCTTCTCCTTTTCCGGACTGGGGCACGGCGATGCCCCAAGGCAGGACTTCTTCCTTCTCGCCCTTCTCGAGCTCGAAATTGAGGCAGAGGCTCTGGAGCTCGCGGATGAGGACGTTGACCGATTCGGGCAGGCCGGGCGTGAAGTCCAGGTCGCCCTTGACGATGGCCTCGTAGATCTTGGCCCGCCCCTCGACGTCGTCGGACTTGACGGTCAGGAGCTCCTGGAGGGTGAAGGCCGCGCCGTACGCCTCGAGGGCCCAGACCTCCATCTCGCCGAAGCGCTGGCCGCCGAACTGGGCCTTGCCGCC
>Ga0335070_10011116_pt1 | contig 10526 bp, 10 predicted proteins | sample Lox_Sample_13_FD_206722 | JGI IMG/M metagenome (GOLD analysis project Ga0335070, IMG submission 206722) | Soil microbial communities from Loxahatchee National Wildlife Refuge, Florida, United States - Lox_Sample_1.3 | ecosystem: Environmental > Terrestrial > Soil > Wetlands | place: USA...
TACGTAGTCGAACATAGTCCTCCTTTCGCTGAAATCTCGTTGCCATATGTCCGGGGAGCACCTGGGTTTGTCATTGCGAACCCCCGCAGAGCCCCCTCGGGATCTGCCGCTCCCCGGGATGGTCTGGGGGTTATGGTGAGCGACGACTGTGACGATAGGGTGATCTCCCGGTGAAGAATTGGTTACACGTATGAGAACTTTGATTCTTGGTGGCCGTAAGCGATCCACATCCTTGTCGGGCTCGCCGGGATGAGTTACAAGGGATGCTATCGCGGTCACCCAGAAAAAGCCCGAGCAACTGGAGACAAGAGAGGTCCTTCCATGAATCGAGTTCTCGCCCTGGTGGGTTCGCCACGGAGACTTGGAAACAGCGAGCTCATGGCCAAAGAGATCAGCCGCGACCTCCCGGAGCCGCACCGGCTGCAGCTCGTTCGTCTGCCCGACATGGATATCAGGCCCTGTCGCGCCTGTTACGCCTGTCTCTACGATGAGCGCACCTGCTCACAGGATGATGATTTCCCTCGGATCGTTAAGGCGATCCTTGAGGCGGACGCCCTCATCCTGGCGGCTCCCGCCTATCTCCTCGCTGCCAATGCCAGCCTGAAGCGCTTCCTGGACCGGGGGCTCTCCCTTCATCACCACTTCCGGGAGCTTTGGGGGAAACCCGCGGTCGCGGTCACCGTTGCCGGCATCCCGGGCATGGAGGGATACACCAAACTTTGCCTGGAAAGCGCCGCCCGGCTCATGGGTCTCGAGCTCAAGGCGAGCGAGGTGGTCTATGGGGCCCTCCCGGGGGAGGTATTCCTCACCGAGGGCAACCGGCAGGTGGCAAGCGATCTCGCCGCCGCTCTCTTCGGCCCCCCGCCGCCATGGCGCAGCCTACCCTGGCGCTGCCCCGCCTGCGGCGGCGACACCTTCCGGTTCCTGGCGCCGGATCGGGTCCGCTGCATGACCTGTAGCAGCCCGGGCAGGGTCGAGTTCAAGGAGGGTCAGATCACCTTCGCCGTGGAGCCTCCCGAGGATCACTTCTTCCTCACCCTCGAGGGGGCTGTCCGCCACGGTGAATGGCTGAGGCAGATGAAAGAGAGGTTCCAGGCGAAGAAGCAGGAGCTCAAGGCTATCTGTCTCCCCTACCTCCACGACGGCGAGTGGCTCGAGAGCAAGGGGGCTCCGGGTAGCGCTCAGACGAAGGCCCAAAAGTGAGAGGATTCCCTCTTCGGCGGATAGATTTCCCTTGAAATTTTGCGAGACTTATCCCATCGTTGGATACCACCATCTGTTCGGAACGGTCGGGATGTGCCTTCCCGACGAACGAGCCCGGCCGAACCTCCTCAGGACCAGGAAGTAAGGTTACGGATATGACATGAGTGCGCTGGCAGGCGACGAGCGGCTGATGACGATGAAAGCACTGGGACGACATCTCATTATCGAACTGTTCCACTGCGATCGCGCCATCCTGAACGACCAGAAAACCCTCGAGAACTACCTGCTGGAGGCGGTCAGGCTCTCCGGCGCTACCACCGTCCAACCCTTTTTTCACCAGTTCTCACCTCACGGCATCAGCGGGATCGTCCTCGTCGCCGAGTCCCACTTCGCGGTGCACACCTGGCCCGAGTACGGCTACTGCGCCCTGGATATCTTCACCTGTGGCGAGCAGATCAAGGCGCAGGAGGCGCTGGTCTTTCTGAGAGAGAAGCTCGGAGCTGGAACCGTATCCACCATGGAGATCAAGCGCGGCATCCTTGATCTCCCTCAAGCCGAGATCCGCCACAAACCCGAGCAGGAATTACCATGAGTGAGCAGTTCTGGTTTGCCGAGGACGGCGCCGAGAACGTGATCATCTCCTTCCGCGCCCTTCACCGGGTCTACGCCGGGAGGTCCCGGTACGCGAGGATTGATGTTGTCGATACCGAGGAATACGGTCGGATGCTCTTCCTGGACGGGATTGCCCAGTCGGCGGCCCTCGATGAATTTGTCTACCACGAAAGCCTCGTCCACCCGGCCATGCTCGCCCACCCCGATCCCCGGAGCGTTTGCATCATAGGCGGCGCGGAAGGAGCGACCATACGGGAGGTGGCGAAATACGAGGAGGTGCACCGTATCGTCATGGTGGACATTGACGGAGAGCTCATCGAGGTGTGTCGCCGCTACCTTCCCGAGTGGAGCGCCGGTGCGTACGAGGACCCACGCCTAGAGCTCCTCATTGGCGACGGCCGTCGCTATCTCGAAGAGACCGGAGAGACCTTCGATGTCATCCTCGTCGATCTCGGTGATCCCACGGCGGGAAGTCCTGCTGTCTCTCTCTTTACCCGGGAGTTCTACGATTTCGTCTTTCGTCGCCTCACGCCACAGGGGCTTGCCTGCTTCCAGGGAGAAGATCTCCAGCCCAACCGCCTGGGGTTCCATGCGACGATGGTGAACACCATCCGTTCGATGTTCCCCTATGTGACCCCCTATTCTTACCTTCTCCCTTCCTTCCATGGACTCTGTGGTCACATCCTCGCCTCGAAGAACCTCGACCCGAGAACCCTCGATCTCGGGAAGCGGCTCGAACGCCAGCCCTTCCGCCTCCGCTACCTCTCACCAGTCTTCCTACGGGGCCTCTTCGGCCTGCCCGCCTATGTGGAGGAGGCCTATGACCAGTACCGGGAGATCATGACCGACGCCAGACCGTGCCCCCTTCGGCCATAGGCCGGGCTCAGATTGGCACTGAGATGTAGTCAGCCTCTGTGGGAGCGGGGGGTGGTACGCGGTGGGCTAGTCCTCTCTCGGAGCTTCTGGGATTGGAAAACGGGGCACAGGCAGTTCGAGGAGAAGGCCGTCCTCGCCGTCAGGGTAGTAGGATTCCATTCTCTCCACTTCCCTAAATCCAAGTCTCTCGTAAAACCTTCGTGCCCCGTGGTTTCCCTCCCGTACCTCCAGGCGAAGGGAGATTCCCGGCGAACGCCGGATAACCTCGTCGACCAGGCGTGTGCCGATACCCCGGCGCCGATGCTTTCGAGCCACAACCAGAGAAATCAGGTGACCCTTCGGGGTGAACACCACGTAGCCGACGATCCGGTGGCCCTCGGCCACCAGGAAGTTCTCTGGGTAGCGGAAGAAGAGAATGAAAAACTCCCAAGCAGCGAACTGCGATTTGGGCGCCGCCTGCGCCTCGACCTGGAGAAGCTGTAGCAGGTCTCGAGACTGCACGGGTCGAATCGTGATATCCATGGGTGATAGAGGAGAACTTGATGGGATGCCGTGGTGCCGTCGGCCTCCGTCGAGAAACAGAAACGACCTTGAGACCGCCTCTTCAGTGCGTCGGCGCTCCCGCGCGAGACCAACCGATGTTCCGCTCGAGCGCCCGGAGCTGCTCCTCAGCATACTGGAGTCGGTGGAGGAGAATGGCCAGATCCTCAGACACGTCCTGCTGGCTTACGCCTCGCCGCTCCGCGGCCTCCTGGATGTGCCCGATGTCGACCATGGTCGCCTCGCCGAAGTCCCGGAAGACCTGGACGATCGCCTCGACGTAGTGATCCACGAAGGCGAAAAGGTAGGCGAACTTGAAGTTCTCGCGGTAATTCATGAAATAGGTCAGGAGCTCGTTCTGGGTCTCCTGTTTCACCAGGGCCACGGCCTCCTGGAAGAGCTGCTCGCTTGTCTCCGCCTCGTCCTTTGTCGGACCCCGCCGGAAGACGCGCTCCTTCAGCCCTGAAAAAAATTGCCTGAGCCGGCCAAGACCGAAGCGGATGAGGAGAGACCCACGACCCACAGCGTCGGACTGCTGGAGGAAGGCCGAGAAGGGCGGCGGTTTCAGCGCCGGCCTCCGGGGTAAGGGAAGAGTCTCCGGGGTCTCGAGGGCAACCGCGACATCCCGGGCGGTCAGGCTCTTCTGGTACTGCCTGAGGGCATGTCCGAGAAGATCCCAATACGCCGCCGCTGCCTCCACGAGCTGCTGCTCGATCTCTTCCTCTCTCGTCTTTGCAAAGTCGATGACCTTGAGATTGACCCTGTCCACGAGGTGACGCGAGAGGGCCTTGCGAAAGTCCTGATAGAAGAGGTGGAGGTTTTCCACGAGTTGCCGGGGCTCCACCATCTTGGTCCGATCAAAGCGGTCCACCGGGTGGTCGGCGATCATGGTGAGGGTCTCGTCGGCGATCCGCCCCTTCTGGTTGTCAAAAAAGGAATCCACCGCGCTCCGTATGCCGACCTTCAGCGCGTCCCGGAGACCGTCCATGGTGTGCTTCACCGTGGTGATCACCGCCGTCACCGAATCCTGGCGCTTCCTAAGCTCTTCGGCCAGCTCCTTGAGCTCTTTCACATCGCGCGAAAGGAGCCCCTGCCGTGTGCTTACGGAGTCCCGCATGCTCTGGGTGACCCGCTGCAGGTGCCCGAGGACACCGCCGTAAAGCAGCCGGTTTCGCTCTCGGTTGATGAGGTGTTGAAAGTCGGCAAGGAACTCATCGTAGCCCCGGCGCGAGGCCTGGACCAGATCTTTCTCGGCATACCAGCCTTCCAACCGCCGCTGTTCCCGGGGGGAAAGGCTTCTCTGGCCGTTCCCTGACTCGAGCAGGTGGAGGAGGGCCGAAAAGGTGTAGACCTTGGCGTCGGGCGCCAGGAGACGAAGCTCTTCAGCCGCCCGTATCCGGAGTCGCTCGAGGTCGGCTACGCTTCCGTGCTCGTCCAGGTCGGCATTGAGGATGAAGAGGGTCTGGGGCAGCAGCCGGAGAATCTTGATTGCCTCGATGAGCTTCACGTCTGCCTGACGCACGCCAATCCGGCTGCTGAGGAGGTAGAGAATCCCGTGGCTGCTGAGCAGATAATCCTGCAGAAGGGCAAAGTGGAGCGGATTGGGTGAGTCGCTCCCCTGGCAGTCGCCGATCTCGACAGATTCTCCCAGCCAGGGAATGATGAGCTGGAGCTCTATGTCGCGCAGGTACACCGCCTGAGACTCCTGTCCCACGAAGTCCTGATGGCGATGGAGATCTTGGGCGGTGAACTCGAGGCGCACCGCGTGTTCTCCCACGTGGGCACCCAGGGTTTTGAAACCTTCCAGGTACGCATTTATGAGCACCACCTGGGGATCGAAGGTGTCGTGCTCGGCCGGATGATTCCGTCGCACCTCCTCAAGGATACCATGGAGCGCGCGCCGATCGGTCTCTCGCCGCAGGTCGAGAGAGCCCAACCCGTCCTGAACCGAAGGGAGTCCTACCAGGGCGAGGGCCTCATTCAGCTCGGCATTGATCTCCGACCAGGACTTGATCTCTACCCACCCCCGCTCCTTGGCGCCCGATCGGATGCGGGTGATAAAGGCGGTAATGATGCCGGCTCCCCGCTTGAGGAGGTCCCGACCCTGGATCGCATTGATGAAGGTGCTCTTTCCGGCCTTCACCGAGCCCACCACCGCGATCCGAAGAGTCTGCTCCTGGAGCGATGCCGCCACCGCCTCCAGACTGCGGCGCCAGTGCGCCACCTGGGCCGAGTCGTGCCTGAAGAGGGGCGCTAACTCACCCGTTAGAGTCCCGAGGATTTGCCCCAGCTTGTTCAGATCTTTCTGAGTGTCGAGATCAGATTGCATAGGAGACATCAATGATTTCAAAGCGCTTCACGCCTCCAGGCGCCCGAACCTGGACCTCATCCCCCACCTCCTTGCCGATGATGGCCCGGCCGATTGGTGAGGTCACCGAGATAGTGCCGCTGGCGAGGTCCGACTCAAATGGCCCGACGAGCCGGTAGCGAACCTCTTCTCCCGTGTCCTGGTTTTCCAGCGCTACGGTGCTTCCGAAGACCACTCTCTCCGGCGGAGCCTTCGGGGGTTCCACCACCTCGCACTCGCTCAGCTTCTTGTAGAGATCGTTGATCTTCCCCTCAAGGAGGGCCTGCCTCTCCTTGGCCGCCTCGAACTCGGCATTCTCACTGATGTCACCGTGGCGGCGGGCCTCGGCGATTGCCTCGATCACCCGGGGCCGCTCCTCCTGCTGGAGCCGTTGAATCTCAGCCCAGAGACGATCATACCCTTCCCGGGTGATAGGAATGCGATTCATGGTCAACTCCTTCCTCTCGCGTTTACCCTTTCTGCCGCATCAGGCGGGGGCCGAGCCCTTCAGGAAAAAAACGAAGACATGTCCCAGGCAAAACGAAAGCCCCGGCTCTTCCAGCAGCCAGGGCATCCACCATTTTTCTCTTTTACCTTACCTGCTGAGCCGTGTCAAGGCAGGCAGGCTTGTGTCCACCCCGCCATGCTAAGAACGCCCAAGACCCTCTAGTGCCAGACCGAGCAGATTTCCGCCTGCCTTGATTGGCCCTCTTCGACACTCAGCGGGCGTAGGTTAAAGGGAGAAGGTGACCACGCGGACCGTTCCAGTATCCGGCTCGCGTACCTGCAAGCGAAGCTGCTTCGCCGAGGTTGCCTCCCCCGGGAAGAACAAGAAGCCGTAAGCAATGTTCCCGGGGTCGACCGGCTTGTTCTGCAGGGACTTCTGCCTAAGGTCGTCCGTGATGGTCCGGCGAGCCTCATCGGAGGTGTAGCCTTTCAACCCGCCCAGCGTGCCGCCAGCCGCGGCTCCTACCGCCGCGCCCTGGCCCGCAGTTACAGCCACATTCTGTCTCGTTACGATACCCACCGCGGCGCCGATGAGGGCTCCGGCGGTTGCACCCAAAAAGGCGTTGTACGCGCCCTCCTTGAAGACCTCCTTGGTCTGACTGTACTTCGTTGCCCGCTCATAGGCGGTGTTCCGGTCGAGGATCGGCCAGAGGTTTCCCTGGGCATCTTCAAGGAAACTCTGGGCACCGTTGATCTCCAGAGGGTGAGCCCCGTGATTGTCGAAGACCAGCTCTACCGGAAGGAAACCGGCTCCCCGAACATCGAAACCGAAGGCCTCCTGGGCCCTCTTGGAATCCACAAAGGCCTCGGCTGCCATCGTCACGCCCCCCACCTCCTGGACATTGGCATAGGCCGAGGGCGCCTTAAAGGGTAGGGGTTTGGCCTGGTAGGCCGTGGAACAGCCTCCGACTATCACCAGGGCCACCAGCAGCAGGGACAAAACGAGGTATCTCTTCATGCAAGTTCCTCCTTACGTGCTAGGCAAGACGGACGGCGATTGGGGGGTATTATAGCACGGCGGGCGCCTCGCACCAACGACCGCGCCCTAGCCCGCATTATGCACGAGACGCCGTCGCGAGATCGTGGAGATGGTCGTGCCACCGGGCAACCACAGGGGCTCGGACCTGAGGCGTACTTGTTCAGTACGTCGCAAGGTGAGCTTGTCCTGAGCCTGTCGAAGGAACACCCGACGACGCGCGGAAGGACGGCCAGATCCGCGGTCGCAGCAGGTGGCTCGTGCATACTGTGGGCTACGCTCCTATGCGGGCTCGATCGTCCCCAGATGAGATGTTAGCCATCCCCCCCGGCCCCGAGTCGCTCATAAACGGGATGCTCGGTTCGACGAAAAAGGCGTTCCACTCCTAAAGGAAGCTGGTCTTTTCGGCCGATCACCAAGAGTCCCCCCGGGAGAAGAGCCTGGTGGAAACGCCGGGTGGTCTCTTGCTGGAGCGCCTCGGTGAAGTAGGTGTAGGCCACGTTGCGACAGAGGATCAGGTGGTTATCCGTAACGGGAGAGTCCCAGAAGAGGTTGTGCTCCAGCCAGACGACTCTCTCTCGAAGTTCCGGGGCGATGACAAACTCCCCACCCTCGTTCACGAAGTACCTACGGCGAAGATCTCGGGGGAGTTCCCGGAGGCTGCTGCTCGGGTAGCGGCCTTCACGGGCCCGGTGTATGCAGCGCGGGTCCGCATCGGTCGCTACCAACCGGAGCTCGTGACCTGAGCCGGCAAAGTGCTCTTCCCAGAGGAGAACAAGACTGTATGGTTCCTCGCCGCAGGCGCATCCCGCTGACCAGGCCCGGAAAGGCTCGCCAGGTTGGAGGCGGGCAAGGAGTGCCGGAAGCCATGTGCGAGCCAGGGCATCGAAGAGGAACCGATTTCGCCAGAAGCGGGAAATCGTCACCGTGAGCTGATCAGTGAGGAGGCGCTGCTCCTCTCGATGGGCGAGGAGATAAGGGCGGTACTCGGCGACGGAGGAAAACCCGAGTTCCTGAAGGCGACCGCCGATCCGGCGGCGAATAGCCCCGGAGCGAAAGCGCCGCCATCGAAGACCCAAGGTAGGCAGCGTTGTTCGCAAAAAATCCCGGTACTCCACGGGCCACCTTTCTTCTGTCACCGCCGTAGTGTACCATATCTTGGAGGGACCTCGGCCCCCAGAGGTTGACGCGGGTTGCATGTCTGAACGTGAAGGTCATCATGTTGGTTATCCGGGAACAAGCGAGGAGTCCCCATGATTGACTCCTATCACTTCGGCGCCATGACGGTAGAGGGTAAAACGCACCGGAATGATCTCAAGATCATCGGCGACCAGGTTATCGGCGACTGGTGGCGGATTGAAGGGCACGCTCTCCACGAGGCGGATATCGCCGACATCCTGGCCGCTCCAGTGGAGGTCCTCGTCGTGGGGACTGGTGATTCCGGCCGCATGGAGGTGACTCGCAGGGCCGCCCAGATCCTGGAGAGGCAAGGGATTCAGGTGGTCACCCTCCCCACCGGGCAGGCGGTGGACGTCTTTAATACTCTCAGGGCTCAGGGCAAACGGGTCGCCGGTGCCTTCCACCTCACCTGCTGATCGGCTTTTTCCCTTGTGTTTCCGAGCCCATTATGATAAGAATTTAAGGTCGCGGGCGGGGTTGAACGGAAAGCCTCTTCCGTGATGTTGGCAACCGAGGATTCAAGGCGGTTTCCGGCTTCTTTGCTCTAACGGACAGATCAGTCCACATGAGGAGGGGCAAGATCAGTTTCTCATCTCCCTTGCCTCTGACCTTCCCCAGTCCGGCCCCTAACGGGCCAGCTCAACACACGCAGTGCCTTGGTAGCCTCTGCGCCCGGCGGAGTTGACTGCACGACTCGTTCTCGGTGGAACGCGTGGCTCTCACCTTTCGTAGGCTATCACCACATCAGGAGAAGGAGATCCCATGAACAAGGTGGGGAGATTCGTATTCGCATTGTTGGTAAGTGCTGGTATTGCCGCGCTGATGGTTCCGAACGTGGCAATCGCTCAGGATACCATCAGGGTCGGGATCGTCCTGCCCCTCACGGGAGATCAGGCGAAGTTCGGGGAGATTGAGAAACAGTCTTTTGATCTGGCGCTCGAGGAGATCAACAAGGCCGGGGGCGTGAAGGGTAAAAAACTCGAGTTCCTGGTGGAGGATGACACCGGCAAACCCGATGTCGGGAGGTCTGCCGCCGAAAAGCTCATCAACAAGGATAAGGTGGTCATGCTGGGCGGGGGCTATTCCAGCTCCGTCACCGCTGCCCTGGCGGGTGTGGCCCAGCAGAACCGCCTGCCCTTCCTTATTAATACGGGCTCCGCCGATGACATTACCGAAAAGCGCTGGGACTACGTGTTCCGGCTGAACCAGGCGGCGAGCGAGTACTCCTCGGGTATCGAAAGCTTCCTCACCGAGGTGGTAAAGCCTCAGACCGTCGTCATCCTGCATGAAAACTCCATGTTCGGGACAAGCAGTGCCAAGGCGTTCAAGGAAAGTTGCGAGAAGCTGGGGTTCAAGGTCTTGCTGACCGAGGGATACGAAAAGGGAGGGATCGACTTCAAGCCGCTGCTCGTCAGTGTGAAGCAGATGAACCCCGATATCGTCTACATGGTCTCCTACCTCATGGATGCCGCTCTCCTTATGAGGCAATCCCGGGAGCTCAAGCTCACACCGAAACTCTTCATCGGCGGCGGCGCCGGGTTCACTCTCCCCGAGTTCCCCCAGAACGCCGGGGTGGCCTCCGAGATGGTGCTCTCCGCCACCCTCTGGCATGAAACACTGCCCCTGCCCGGCGCCATGGACTACTTCAAGAAGTTCGAGGCCAAGTACAAGAAAGAGACCGAGTACCATGGGGCCCAGGCTTACTCGGCCGCCTACGTGATGGCAGACGTGCTCAAACGGGCGAAGTCGCTGAGCGCCGACGACATCAAACAGGCACTGCACGACACGAACATGAATACGGTTTTCGGCCCGGTCAAGTTCGTCTCCTACGGCAAGAAGACCAACCAGAACAAGCTGTCCACCTACGTGGTCCAGTGGCAAAAGGGTGACCTGAAGCTTATCTGGCCCAAGGACCTGGCGAACGCCAAGTATGTCTACCCGATAAACTGGTTGAAGGTATGGGGGTACGAGAAGTAAGCATCCGCGCGCCGGAGGGACGCCTCCCCTCCGGTTCTCGTGAGCGGGCCGGCATGGTCTCGGCTGGAGCGGAGTGTACCTTCGATCTTCTCCCTGTGCCGTGACCCGGGATGAAAGCGGTGGAGGCGGGTGAGAGGGCCTCCACCGGCTTTTTCATCCACACGAAAGGAAGTCAGGCATGACGGTGTTCCTGCAGAGCCTGGTCTCTGGATTCCTGATCGGTGGCATCTACGGCCTCATCGGCATCGGCATGACGCTCATCATGGGGGTCATGGGAATCATCAACCTTGCCCACGGCCAGTTGATGAT